>Ga0207421_10006152_pt1 | contig 13178 bp, 12 predicted proteins | sample SodLakKL_010_SED_4_FD_187542 | JGI IMG/M metagenome (GOLD analysis project Ga0207421, IMG submission 187542) | Alkaline sediment microbial communities from Lake Tanatar, Kulunda Steppe, Russia - 8KL_010_SED (SPAdes) (version 2) | ecosystem: Environmental > Aquatic > Non-marine Saline and...
CGCGCTGGCCTCATCCAGCAGCGCCAATGGGCCGTGGCGGCCGACCGGTGCCCAGTTCCGCCAAGCGTCGCGCAGGGGTGGAAGCTGCGCTGCCCGGATCGCGGCCAACGCTGTCTCCAATCCCATCAGAGGGACAATCCCCTTGCCCATCCAGGCGATCGTGCGGTCTTCGTCAAAACTCTCGGGCAGCGAAGCGACGGGAAATGCCGGCTTTCCCGTTGCCTGTCCGGCGACGGCGATGGCCTCGAGCGCCGGCTCGAAACTTGATGGATCGCAGCGTTCCTTACGCGGAGGATCGATCAGGAAGATGCCAGCATCGTAGCCGGTCAGCATGGTGGTAAAAACCTCCGCCATACGCGCGCCATCGCCCCAGATGAAGGTGTGATAATCCAACGGGTTAGAAATAGTGACCAGCGGGCCCAATACAGTCGCAAGCTGCGCGCGTGGCGCGGCGGCCAGTGGAGGGAACTGCAGCCCCGCCGCTTCCGCGAGATCCGCCACAAGCCCAGCCTCGCCTCCCGAGCACGAAAGCGAACATAACCTCCGCCCCACCCCGCCGCCATGCAGATGCAGGATCTTCAGGGTCTCGAGCAGCTCGGCTGGCGTGGTCACCTCGGCTACGCCGGTCTGTCTCAAGAAGGCTGAAGAGGCCGCCGCCGTGCCGGCAAGCGCGGCCGTATGCGAGGCAGCGGCGCTGCGCGCGGCATCGGTCTTGCCGGATTTAATCGCCACGATTCCCTTGCCCGCCCGCCGGGCGGCGTGTGCGACGGCAGCAAAGGCTGCCGCATCGCCCAGACCTTCCACATAAAGGCCCAGCGCTGTGACACGCTCATCCGCCAGCAGAGCCTCGGCGAGCGCTGCCAGCCCGACCTGCGCGGCATTACCCAGACAGGCTACATAGGCAATCGGCAACCCGCGCGCCTGCATCGTAAGATTGATCGCGATGTTGGAGGACTGGCTGATCAGCGCGACCCCGCGCGCGACCCGGCACCCGCCATGCTGGTCCGGCCAAAGCAGCGCGCCGTCGAGATAATTGATCAGGCCATAACAATTCGGCCCCAACACCGGCATCGAACGGGCTGCGCGCACGAGCTCGTCCTGAAGCTGCCCCTCGCCCGCCTCGCGCCAGCCAGAGGCAAAACAGACCGCACCGCCTGCTCCCATCTCGGCAAGTTGCGCGACGACCTTCAGCGACGCATGGCGATTCACTCCGACAAAGGTTGCATCCGGGGCGTCGGGAAGATCGCCAAGGCTCCGAAAGCAGTCGATACCGGCAATCTGCTGGCGCACCGGGTGCACTGGCCAGACAGATCCATCAAAGCCGAGGCTGCGGGATTGAGCAATGACATTCTCCGCCCAGACTGAGCCTAAAACGGCGATGCTGCGCGGTCGCAAGAGGCGGTCGAGATCGTTCATTCGTTGCCCCCGGCCGGGGCGCAGGGGGGCGTTGCCCCACTCTGTTTCGCATTCACTCCCGAGGATATTTGACGACAGAAAATGGAGACACTTGGTGCCCCAAAGAACCGGGTGCCATTTCCTGACACGGTCATCGGCGTCCCCGCCTGTACCGTGATACCAGCGTAGCGAGGCGTAGTTGAGAGTTCGTTAACATGCTGCATTTTTTGTCATCATATTTGTAAGGCCGTAGCCCGAGGGGGCTGAAACCCTTGCTGACTTATCCGCCAAGCGGGCGGAGAAGGGCGCGACTGATGATATGGCGCTGGATTTCGCTGGTGCCTTCCCATATCCGTTCCAGCCGCGCATCGCGCCAGATCCGCTCCAGCGGCAATTCATCCATCAGACCCATGCCGCCATGGATCTGGATCGCCTCATCCGCGACCATGGCGAGAACCTCGCTGGCCTTGAGTTTCGCCATGGCCATATCGGCATCCGTGACGCTGCCCTGATCGAACCTCCAGCCCGCGTCCCATGTCAGCAATTCGGCAGCCTTCAGTTCCATTGCCATATCGGCCAGTTTGAAGCTAACCCCCTGGAACTTGCCGATTTGCTGGCCGAACTGGCGGCGTTCCGCAGCATAGCGGATGGCAAGCTGCATCGCCCGGTCTGCGCGCCCCAGGCAAGTCGCAGCCACTTGCAGCCGTGTTGCGCCCAGCCAGTCATTGGCCACATCGAAACCCTTGTGCACTTCGCCCAGAATGTTCTCGGCGGGCACGCGGCAGTCATCGAATTCAAGGATTGCATTGGTATAGCCGCGATGGCTGACATTGCGGTAGCCTTCGCGCACGGTGAAGCCCTTTGTCCCCTTGTCGACAAAGAAGGCGGTGATGCGTTTCTTGGGTCCGCGCGGTGTGTCTTCGGTCCCGGTGGCCATGAAGGCAATGGTGAAGCCCGCTATATCGGCATGGCTGATGAAGTGCTTGGTGCCGTTGAGAACCCAGTCCCCTCCATCTGGGCGCGCGGCTGCCTGCATTCCGCGTAGGTCTGACCCGGCGCCGGGCTCGGTCATGGCCAGGCAGTCCCATGTCTCGCCTCGGATACAGGGGTAGAGGTATTTCTCTCGCTGCGCGGGCGTGCCGGCCAGCAGGATATTCGACGGCCGCGCCACGCAGGTCCAGTGCAGCGCATAATTCGCGCGCCCCAGTTCGCGCTCAAAGAGCAGCCATGACAGCGTATCGAGCCCGGCACCGCCGACATCCTCGGGCATGTTGGCCGCATAGAGCCCGGCCGCGATCGCCTTAGCCTGCACCTCGCGGATGATTTCCATGGGCAGGTGCCCGGTACGTTCGACCAGCGCCTCATGCGGGTAGAGCTCGGCCTCGACAAAGGCGCGGGTGGTGTCCGCAATCATGCGCTGTTCATCGGTGAGGGCAAAATGCATCAGCTTGTCCTTTGTCCAACATGGCGGCCCGCATGGGCCGGGCGGGGCAGCGTGGCATGGGCATCGCGGATCGGTCGCAACCGGTCCAGCACCTCGGGTGCGGCCGGGCAGACCCGCCCGGCCTGTGTGTCCACATGCAGCAGCATCTGCTCGATCGTGGCGACAGGTTGGTCCTGACGCGCGATGGTGATCACAATGTACAGGCGCTTTTCATCAGCATCCAAAACCTGCACCGCACCGGTCAAATTGTCGCCCAGCTTGGCTTCGCCAAGGTGCATGATATGGGTTTCGGCCGTATAGTAACTGTGCCCACCAGCAACATAGTCCATGTCGGCACCAATCAGCCGCAGCAGCGCGTCCGAGCTTTCGGACGCCGCAAAGAGGTAGCGGCTTTCGGTCATGTGCCCGTTATAGTCGATCCAGCCGGGCAGAACCTGCATCTGCGCCAGCACCAGCGGCGCTGCGGTTTCGCGGGCATGCAGCGGTGTGGGCAACGCGGCCTTGCGCCTTGCATCATGGTCACGCAGAACCTGTCCTGCGCCCCAATTTCGATCCTTGAGCACGCGCAGGAATCCGATCAGATTGCCGTCGCGGATGCGTTCCAGGTCCCGGATCGTGTGATGGCCCGATTGCGCATCGGACTGGCTGGAGATCAGCTCTACCAGCGCGTCGTTGAATTCAGGCACATCCATCAGCTTTGTCCAGGGCGCCGTCAGGCACGGACCGAACTGCGCCATGAAATGCCTCATGCCGGCCTCGCCACCGGCGATGCGAAAGGTCTCGAACAGACCCATCTGCGCCCAGCGCAGGCCAAAGCCCATGCGGATCGCCTCGTCGATTTCCTCGGTGGTGGCGATGCCGTCCTTCACGAGCCAAAGCGCCTCGCGCCAGACGGCCTCGAGAAATCGGTCCGCGATATGCGCGTCGGTCTCGCGGCGCACATGCAGCGGGAACATACCGACATCGCGCAGCAATTCCTTGACCTGTTCGATCAGCCCCGCATCAGGCGCCGGACCGGGCACAATTTCGACCAATGGAAGAAGATAGACCGGGTTGAAGGGATGCGCGACAAAGATCATGGCTGGATTGCGCGCGCCCTGCTGCAACTCCGAGGGTTTGAAACCCGACGTGGAAGACCCAAGCGGCACGTCCGCGGCTGTGCTCTGGATCTCGGCATAGACCCGGTGTTTCGTTTCCAGCCGTTCGGGCACCGATTCCTGAATGTAGTCGGCATGGGCCACGGCCTCGGCCAACGTGGCGGCAAAGTGCAGGCGCCCCTCGGGCGGCATGGGCAGATCGGACAGCGCAGGCAGGCTGGCGCGTGCGTTTTCCAGTATCGCGTCGATCTTGCGTGCGGCCTCTCGGTCCGGGTCGAAGATGTCGACATCCCAGCCATTCAGCAGGAACCGCGCCGCCCAGCCCCCGCCAATGACCCCGCCGCCGATAATGGCCGCCTTCACAGGGGGGCTCGCTTTTCCAGTTGCAGCCGGTCGCGCACCACATCCGGTCCGACCACGTCCGCGCCCATATTCGTGACGATGCTGGCCGCGCGTTCGACCAGTTGCGCGTTGGTCGCCATCACGCCCTTTTCCAGATACAGATTGTCCTCCAGCCCAACGCGCACATTGCCACCGGCCAGCACCGATGCCGCGACATAGGGCATTTCATTCCGCCCCAGCGCAAAGGCGGACCAATGCCAGTCCGAGGGCACGTTGTTGACCATCGCCATGAAGGTGTTCAGATCATCCGGCGCGCCCCAGGGCACCCCCATGCACAGCTGCACCAGCACCGGGTCGGGAATGATCCCCTCGGCCACAAGTTGCTTGGCGAACCACAGATGGCCTGTATCAAAGGCCTCGATCTCGATGCGCACACCGCTGTCTGCCATGCGCTGCGCCATCTCGCGCAGCATGCCGGGCGTGTTGACCATGATATAATCGGCCTCGGAAAAGTTCATCGTGCCGCAATCGAGGGTGCACAGTTCGGGGCGGCAATCCAAGACATGGGCCACGCGTTCGGCAGCGCTGATCATGTCGGTGCCCGCAACCGGCGGCACGGGGGTGTCGGTGCCACCCAGCGTCAGGTCGCCGCCCATGCCTGCAGTCAGGTTCAGCACCACATCGGTGTCGCTGTCGCGGATACGCTCAGTCACCTCGCGGTAGAGCGCAAGGTCACGCGCAGGGGCGCCGGTTTCCGGGTCGCGCACATGGCAATGCACGATGGCCGCGCCTGCCTTGGCCGCGTCGATGGCAGAGGCCGCAATCTGCGCAGGCGAGCGCGGCACATGGGGCGATTTGTCTTGCGTGCCACCCGCCCCGGTGACGGCACTGGTGATGAAAACCTCGCGATTCATGCTCAATGGCATCAGTCTCTCCCTTGTTCTGGCGATCGGTCCGTGCCGCTCGCCTGGTGGTGTCCGGCGCTGGCCCGGTGCGGGCCGGTTCTGCGCGTTCTTAGGCCTTATTCGACCGGGGGCAGCGCCACTTCGATCAAGCGCGGCCCCGGCCCGGTGATCTGCACTGCCTGTGGACTGACCCGTTCGAAAGGCAGACCGCAGGCGCGGGCCAGATCAGCGAAATCTGGCGGGCGCGGCGTGCAGCCCAGCACCTGCGCGCCTGCCGCCCGCATGGCGGTGGCGATCTCTCCGAAACCGGCGTTGTTGAAGACGATGAAGGTGATATCCAGTCTTTCCTCGGCGGCGGTCAGCATCTCGCCGGGCGAAAACATGAGCCCGCCATCGCCGATCAGGCAAAGAATGCGCGATTCCGGCGCCGCCAGCGCAGCCCCGACAGCCGCGCCGGGAGCATAGCCAAGCGCGCCGAAACCGGTCGCGGCATTGAACCAGCCGCCGGGCCGGTCATGGTCGTAATACAGGTTCCCCGCATAGACTATTTGCGTGGAATCGCCGACCATGATGGCCTCGGGGCAGGTGTCGCGCAGCCGCTCCAGCACGGTGATCTCGGCGTCATAACCTGCGGGCAGCGCGTTCCGTGCCGCATTGCGCGCGCGGGCGGCGCGACCGGGGCCGTCTGCGGCAGGCGTGGCGCGTGACAGCAGCGGCAGAATTGCGGCCACATCACCCTGCAAACTCAGAACAACGGGGTGCCGGGCCAGTTGCTCGGCATCGATATCGACGCGGATCATGCCGCTGGTATCCGGGGAAGCGCCATCCTCGTACATGTCGCAATCGGTCGGCCCCAGTTCCGAGCCCAGCACCAGCAGACGGTCTGCGTGACGAATCAAGTCTCGCACAGGGGCAAGACTTGGCGAGGCCGGAACAACGAGCGGATGGTCATGCATCAGCCCGCGTGCATTGGTGGTCAGGATGACCGGCGCGCCCAGCCGCTCTGCGAGTGCCTGCACTTCCGCACCTGCACGGCGACACCCGCCACCGGCCAGAATTACGGGCGCATGCGCTTGCGCCAACAGGTCGTTGGCCTGCATGACATCAGGGTGCTGCGGGGCGACAGTTGTCCCCATCAACGGGGCGGCCATCAGGTCGAGCGGGATTTGCAGATGCACCGGTCCCGGGCGCCCCGTGACAAGCGCCTGCGCGATCTGATCAAGGGTGGCGGGCAAATCCTCGGCCCGTGCCAGATGGAACGACGGGCAGACCGTCCCGGCAAGCGCCTGCTGATCGGGTAACTCGTGCAGATGCCCATGCCCCTTGCCCAAGGTTTCACGCCGATTCACACCCGAGATCACCAGCATCGGCACCGAATCCGCGCGTGCCTGTGCCATGGGCGTCAGAATATTGGTCAGCCCCGGCCCGGTGATCACCAGCGCGACACCAAAGCGGCCCGAGACGCGCGCATAACCATCGGCCATAAACCCTGCGCCAGCCTCGTGGCGCGGGGTGACGTGGCGGATCCCGGCTCCCGACAGCGCGCGATACAACTCGATCGTATGTACGCCGGGGATGCCGAAGATTACCTCGATCCCCATGGATTTCAGCCAGTCCACCAGGGCCTGCGCGACAGTGCTCATGACTGCACCTCTTCGGCATAACGGGCGATGCGGGCACAGGCGTCTTGGGTCACCTCGTCGCTGGCCGTGAGCGCAAAGCGCAACCACCCTTCCAGCGCCGCGCCGAAAGAGGCGCCCGGCATGACTGCCACATCGGTGGCCTGCATCAGATCCAGCGCAAACGCCTGCGAATCCGAGCTGAGCGCGCGAATATCGATCAGCGCGAACATCCCGGCCTCGGGTCTGTGCACGCGCAAGCCGGCTACCCCGTCAAGCGCCTGGTGCACTACCTGTGCCCGACGCGACATGCGCGCGGCCATGCTTTGCGCGGTTGTGGGCGGGCTGGCCAGCGCCTCGGCCATCATGTCGGCGATAAAGGGCTGCGAGCCGAACAGCATCGTTTCCGACAGCGGCAGCGCGCGGGTGCAGCAATCCGCCGAGGCGCACAGCCAGCCGGCACGGAACCCGGTCGCCGCGTGCGACTTCGAGATTGATGAGGTGACGATGACCCGCGCCTCATGCGCAACATCGGCCAGGGCCGAGGTAAAGACCGCGTCGTCATGCGTCAGGGTGCCATAAACCTCGTCTGAGATCACCCAGAGGTCATGCGCTGCGGCGTGTTCCAGAATGGCGGCCAGATCCGCCGGGTGCAGGATCGCGCCGGTGGGGTTGTGCGGAGTGTTGAGCAGGATTGCGCGGGTCGCGGGGCTGATATGCGCCGCAACATCCGCAGCCTGCAGGCGAAAACCGTGCTCGGTGCGCAGCGCAACCGGCACTGGCACGGCCCCTGTCGCGCGCACCAACCCCTCATAGGTGGCATACATCGGATCGCCCAGGATCACCTCGCAGCCCGGATCGCAGACCGCCATCAGCGCCACGTACAGCGCCGTCTGCGTGCCGGGCAGGCACAGAAACCTGTCAGCACCAATCTCGCGGCCGGTCATTTCCGAGTAGCGTGTGCTCAGCGCTGCGAGCGCTGCGGGTTCGCCGCGCCCGTTCGAATATCCGGTACGTCCCTCGGTCATGGCACGGGTCGCGGCCTGAATCAGGTGGTCAGGGGTGGGGGTGTCAGGCTCTCCGATGGTCAGGTCGATTACCGGCGTCCCTGCGTGTTTGCGCGCCGTGGCCGCCATGAAAAGCGCCCATTTGTCCGACCCCAGTCCGGCCAGACGATTGGTGACATCGGCGTAGCGCATGGCTTATCTCCGCAGTTTCAGGTCAAGCAGGGATTCGAATCCCCAGATCGCGATGGCACGCGCCTCGTCAGGCGCAAGCTGGTCCTGCAGGGCAGAAGCCTCTATCCACAGCCCGTCCAGAAGCGCGTTCCCGGCAATTGCAAGTCGCCGGGTGGTGGCGGGATCGGCAGGTTCCCCCGCGGCCAGCAGGGCATCGGCGATCAGCGCCTCCAACTGGTTACGAAACGCCAGATAGGTACGTTCATGCACGCGGCGCATCGCCAGGTCGCGCGCAACAAGCTGCATAGACGCCGCCCAAAGGGCCATCGCGCGCGGATCAGCCACCGGCGGAGAAACCGCATTGGTGACGAACCCCGCCAGCCGCGCCAGCGGATCGGATGGCAGCGCGTCAAGCGATTCTGCGCTGGCCTCGGTCAGGCCGGTCATCAGATGTTCATGCGCGGCCGCAACCAGATCTTCCTTGGTCGCGAAATAATGCCGGATTAGCCCCGGCGTAACACCGGCGCGTTGTGCGATCGCGCGCACTGTCGCGGCTTGGGGCCCGCCCTCGTCGATACAGGCGAGCGTCGCCTCTATCAGCGCCGCGCGGCGCGTTTGTTCACCCTGACGGCGGAAGGAGCGGCGCGCAGTCATCACGCCAGCGCCGCGCGCAGCACGGGCCGGGTCAGGCAGGTTGGGCCACCTTCGCAAGCGATGCACAAGGCGTCGCCGTCAAAGGTCTGCACCCTGCATCCCGCCGCTTCGAGCGCGGCGACCGTGCCGGGAAAGCCGTCGATCATCACGACATCGAAGGGTCTGAGCATGAGTACATTCAGGCTCAGTCCGTTGGATGCATGAAACTCCGCCTCGGGGGCATGAATCAGTGTCCAGCCCCTGTCGGTCAGATCCTGCTTCAAGGCGAAGGGGATCAGCGGGGCGTGGATAAGCGCTGCTTGTGGTGCGATGGGCGAAATCAGCGACATCAGGTGCAAGCAGGCCTCTGGCCCTGTCCACCAAGGCAGATCATAAGCGCGCACGGAAATGCCATACCGGTGCAGGATGTCGGTAAGCGCCGCAATACCGGCCTGATTGGTGCGCGCCCCGCGACCCACGGCGAGGGTCTGTGGGTCAATCCAGAACATATCGCCCGCTTCGGCCCGCGCCGCGCCACTCAGTTGTCCGATAACCGGCACACCCAGACGCTTGTAGGCCACTTCATGCAGCGCAGATTCGCGGCGGCGCAAGGCCTTGCCCATGTTCAGAAGCACGGCACCGGCGCTGGTCACAAAGGACGGGTCCTGCACGAATACGGCATCCGATAAACCATCATCTTCGCTGTCGATCCAGTGCACCTCGGCACCCGAGGCAGCGACGATATCGGCCAAGGCGGCATGTTGCACCTGTGCTTGCACCGGGTCGAAACCGGGGCCGTAATGCCATTGCGCAGGGTCGGCACCGGCCATGGCCGGGCCGGGCGCACGCATGATGACGCGCGCCAAAGGATGTGCTCGATTCTCGCTGCCGAATGCCACTGACTGCACCATGGATTCCTCAATCGCTATAATTATACGCTTGCATAATTACTGGTCTTGGGGCCTAATGCAATCACATTTCGACAGCGCGACGACGTCAGACGTTCGCGACGAGACCCGGGCAGACTGGGCCGCAATGGTCGCGCCCGAAAATGCGGGCCGACGGGAAAGAGCGCGCGACAAAAGGGCGTGCCGACAACAGAGGAGAGACATATGAGAAGAATTGCTTTGCTGGCAGGTGCCGCTGCACTTGCGATGATGGCCACCACTGCTGCGGCGGACGAGGTGCGCATCGGCATCGCGGCGGAACCCTACCCACCTTTCGCTGCACCGGACGCCGCCGGGAACTGGGAAGGCTGGGAGATCGAGATCATCGATGCGATCTGCAACGCCGCTGGGCTGGATTGCGTGCTGACCCCCACGGCATGGGACGGGATCATCCCAGCGCTGCTGTCGGGGCGGATAGATGCCATCATGGCATCGATGTCCATCACCGAAGAACGGATGCAGACGATTGACTTTTCCGATCCGTATTACCAGACGCCTGCCGTGATTGTCGGCGGTCAGGGCGTCGAGGCTGAACCAACACCTGAGGGGCTGGAAGGGCTAGTGCTTGGGGTGCAGGTCGCAACCACGCACCAGACCTATGCGCAGGAATATTTCGAAGCCATGACCGAGTTGCGCATGTACCAGACTCAGGACGAGGCCAATCAGGATCTTGCCGCCGGGCGTATTGACGCAATGCAGGCCGACAGCGTTGCCATGGATGACTTCCTCGCCTCGGATCTGGGTGCGTGCTGCACCTTGCTTGGATCAGTGGAAATGGATGAAAGCATCCTGGGCCGCGGCATCGGCGCGGGCATCCGACAGGGTGAAGACGACCTGCGCGAAGCGCTCAATGCAGGCATCGCGGCCATCATCGAGGATGGCACCCATGCCGAGATTACCGCGCGCTATTTCGACTCGCCCATCTACATCTACGACCAGTAAGCCGCACTTCGCGTGCTGGACTGGCTTTACACGCTGGCGCCGGGACTGGAAAATACGGTGGCGCTTCTGTCTCTCCACCCGCCGGGGTGGGGGGGCAACCTTTTGCGCGGTGCCTGGGCATCACTGCAGATTGCGGCAGGTGCGTTCGGCGTGGGGTTGTTGCTGGGCACCTTCGGGGCGCTTGGCAAGCTGAATGGAGGGCCGGTCACGCGTGATCTGCTGGCGGTCTACACCACCGTGGTGCGTGCGGTCCCTGAACTGATCCTGATCCTGATCATCTATTACGCAGGCACCGACCTTCTGAACCAGGTGCTACGCGCGTTGGGCCAGCGCCCCGTCGAGGTGTCCGGGGTCGCGGCCGGTATATTTGTGCTGGGCATCGTGCAAGGCGCGTATGCGACCGAAGTGCTGCGTGGCGCCATTCAGGCCGTGGACAAGGGCCAGATCGAGGCCGGGCGCGCCTATGGCATGGGGCCAATCACGCTGTTTCGCCGCGTCACCTTTCCGGCGATGCTGCCTCTGGCCCTGCCCGGCCTGTCAAACCTGTGGCTGATCGCGACCAAGGACACCGCCTTGCTGGCCATCGTGGGCTTTTCCGAACTGACGCTGGAAACCCGGCAGGCAGCGGGATCGACGCGCGCCTATTTCACCTTCTTTCTCGCGGCTGGGGCGCTGTATCTGACAATGACGCTTATATCAGGCCGGGTTTTTGGATGGATCGAGGCGCACTACCGCCGGGGTGATCCGCGACCGACGCGGGGGCGCGCATGACCACGTCGCCGAATGTCCCGCAACCCAATGCGCCCAGGCCGGGTACTCTGCCACGCGCGCCCCTGCGCGTCCTGTGGCGCGAAATCATGCAGCCGCACCGTCTGGTGCTGATCGCGCTGGCGCTGGGGATCGCGACCTACGCGGGCACAACGATGCGCTGGCACTGGATTCCGCGCTATGCCGATCTGGCGCTGCAGGGGTTCTGGCGCACGATTTGGCTGCTGGCACTGTCCTGCGTGCTGGGCTTCATGCTAGCGATCCCGCTGGGGCTGGCGCAGGCCGCCGGGCCGCGCTATCTGGCGATACCGGCCCGCACCTTCTGCACCATCATCCGCGGCACACCCTTGTTGCTGCAACTCTGGCTGATCTATTTCGGGTTAGGCTCACTTTTCCCGCAATTCCCGATGATCCGCGAATCCGAGCTTTGGCCCTATCTGCGTCAGGCATGGCCCTATGCATTGCTGGCGCTGACACTCAGCTACGCAGGCTATGAGGGAGAGGTTATGCGCGGTGCGTTCCGGTCGGTCCCAAATGGCCAGCTCGAGGCCGGTCGGGCCTTTGGCATGTCTCGCTTCGCTATCCTGCGGCGAATTTGGCTTCCCCAGGCTCTGCAGCGCGCACTTCCCACAATTGGCGGCGAGACTGTCCTACAAATGAAGGCAACGCCGCTGGTGGCCACAATCACGGTCATAGACATCTATGCCGTCGCCAGCCGAGTGCGGCAGGACACTTTCATAATTTACGAGCCCCTGTTGTTGCTCGCCGTTGTCTATCTGATGATTGCCGGTTTGTTAACGCTGGTTTTTCGCCTTTTGGAACGACGGTACCCCTGCGGCCAATGAGCAGATCCACTGGATCAAATCACAGGTCCGGGTCGGCAATGTCGCCACTCCCCAACTGCTCATGGGCACGATCGGGCGCAATGCGGCCGGTGCGACCAGCAGCCCGCACACGCGGCTCTGGCTGCGCCAGAACCGGCAGGACATCTGTGCCGCTGCCAGCCAGACCACCAGCCTGACCAGCACGACCATTGCCAGCACCCAGTTCCTGCGCTGCACAGGGATCTCGAACAACGGGTATTTCAACGGCAGGATCTTCGAGTTCCTGCTTTATGGCGGCACGCTGGACGATGCCACCACCTTCGCAATCGAGGACTGGCTGGCGGCGCGCTATGCCATCAGCTGAGGCAAACTGCCCCTGCTCGTCATCTGCCAGAAATCCTGAGCCGTGCCGCAAGCTCAAGACTTGGCCGCATGCCGCAACGCTCACATCCACTCCCCTGCACCATAACGGAGACCCTGCCATGGAGATTGAACTCTGGAGCTTTTTTGACGCCCTGATGACATGGGTGATATTTCCCGTGGTCGCCATGCTCTGGGTGCACAACCAAAAAATTGGTCACCATGAGAAAGACGCGCTGCGCATCATGACGCTGCTCAACGAGCGCAAGGAACAGCGCGATGAGGACCGCCAGGAACTCAATGAGGCCCTGCGCGATCTGCGCGCCGCCATTCTGCGCCTCGATCAGCGCCTCGCTGATTTTGCCATCGGGCAATCCGCGCAAGCCAGCCTGATGCAGCAGCAAGGCATGTCGACAAACCGGCGCGACAAGGGCTGAGGCCTCAGCACCAGAGGCTTAAAGCCACGCGCTTGTAGTTGAACATTCATACCAACAGACCATCCCCAGCGCCGCCCAAAAAAGGGCGGCTTTTTTTATTCCCGAAAGGACCCAAAAAATGGCCGACCCCATCCGCACGTTTCGTCATTTCCGCGAGGTGCCCGAAACGCTCTGGCGCTGGAAGAATTTCTCGGCCGCCGAGATTGCCTGTCGCGGCACTGGCGCACTCAAACTGCACCCGGAGGCGCTGGACAAGTTGCAGGCGCTGCGCGATCGCTTGGGCAAGC
>Ga0207421_10006155_pt1 | contig 13175 bp, 12 predicted proteins | sample SodLakKL_010_SED_4_FD_187542 | JGI IMG/M metagenome (GOLD analysis project Ga0207421, IMG submission 187542) | Alkaline sediment microbial communities from Lake Tanatar, Kulunda Steppe, Russia - 8KL_010_SED (SPAdes) (version 2) | ecosystem: Environmental > Aquatic > Non-marine Saline and...
TTTATCCCCCTGGTTTGACGGGCAGCTTTCATCCCGGTCAAGCCATCCAAACCGGCTCCATGGAGAAAATTAAGGAGAACTGTCTCTACCTGGTCGTCACGGTGATGACCTACCGCTACTTTAGTTGCATTAAAACGGTGGACCGCTTTACGATAAAAGTAAAACCTTGCCCACCTGGCTGCCTCTTGAGCGGACACCCCCCAGCGCTTCTGGTAAAATGGGACGTCAATACGCCCTCCGTAGTAAGGCACTCCCCACTTGCTGCATATTTCCCTTACAAAGGTAGCCTCTCTTACCGATGCTTCCCGGAAACCGTGGTTAAGGTGTGCTACCATTAATTCAAGCCCCATACTGGAGCGCCACTCCAGTAGCAGGTGGAGCAAGCTCATGGAGTCGGGTCCACCGGAAACGCCGACCACGATTCTTTCACATGCTTCAAAAAGTTTATTCTTTTGAACAGTTTCTTCTACTTTGCCCTCCAGCATAATCGCCCCGGATATAATTTATTTTAGAATAAGTTTAATTACTTAATTAGTGCCTAATATATCAGAATCCTGCCTTACCTGCAAAAAAACCGGGAGATCTACGACAGAATGATTAATTATTGCCGGAAAATTATTGCCGGAAAATCTTTTTACCGTTTTTTTATAATTAAATAGTTAAGAGCGTCTAACTTGCCGCCGTTCCCGGGTGTTTGCTATAATAGGCATGCAGTTCCCGTGGCACCTTATCACGGGAACAGGGGATGGAATACAGCTGGAGCCCAAAAAAGCACATACGAACCACAAAAACATTGACTTTCCGGGCTTTTTCTATTCCGGTTACAAGATAAAGACAAAAGGAGGATTAATCTTTTGGAAATTCAAGCGGTGTTTTATTTTTTCCTGGTGATTGCAGCTTTCCTGGCATTAATGTACATCACCAATATGTTCTTTATACGCAGAGCCAACATTAAATTAGTTAAAGCGTTTCGGGAAAAAGGCGCCCTCGAACCACAGCACGCGGTATCCAAAGCTGAGCTGGGCATAAAACCCCAGGGTATTATGGACCGCCTGATAAAGCCACGCGATTTTCGCCCCCTGGCCCTGGATTTTTTGCTGCAGACGGGTGTGGTTAAAATAATTGAAGATGGTGAATCCATGTACCTGTCAGAAGACAGGCTCTCTTCACTAAAAGGAGAAGAGGGCACCAGGGTAGCACGCTTTGTACTACCTCCCTGGCTTTAATTAAAACACGAGAGCACGGGCGGAAAGAAAATACGTTTTCTCCAGCCACCTGCTTGCCATAGTTTGCCCGGTTTACCAGATTATAATCTATCGGTCAGACTGCAAGCCCCGGTATTTTTACTCTCCGCCCTGTTCCTTGAGTGGTACCAGACGGCAGGCTACTACCGTCTTATCATCGTTATTTCCGTTACGCCGCAGTGCTTCTTCCATAAGGCGGTCTGCTATTACCTGGGGGTGCTTCTGTTCGTACTGGCTTAAAAAAGCAGGTATCCAGTCGCCTGCAGGAGCAGTTACTCCATCGCTAACCATAACCAGGATGTCTTCAGCTTTAATCGTACATGTGCTGCATTCCACATCCAGCTCGTTTAGAATTCCGGGCGGAAGAGAAGATGCGCCTATCTTTTGCACCTCCTGCCTCCTTTTGAAATAGCTTGGGGCAGCGCCCGCTTTCACCCACTCCACCTCACTGTTTTCCAGGTTAATTAACACCAGGTCCAGGGTGGCAAAAACCTCTTCCGTATCTTTAAGCTGCCACAAAGAATTGAGGCTCCGTACTATCATCTCCGTGGAAAAACCCGCCTTCAGCATTTTTTCTATTAGAATCACCGTACTCCTGCTTTCCTGCCGGGCCTGTGGACCGGTTCCCATTCCGTCGCTTATAATTACAGCTTGCCTGTTTTCATCTATTTCGGTAAAGACATAATAGTCCCCGCATACTCTTTCATTTCTTCCCGGATACTGTGACATGCCTACTTCAATAGAGAGATTAGGCGGCCTGGCACCAGATCTGGAAAGGGGCAGCGGCTGTGTTTCCAGTTCCCGGTTGAGATCCTGCATAAACCGGGCCATGCCATCCAGCTGACGGGTAACCAGTTCTCTGCCTTCTTTTAAGCGTTCAGACCAGTAATTCTCTGTCTGCCACAGTTCCCGGCACCTGTTAATATTCTCTACCAGTTTGTTTGGAGAAGGACACCTTTTTTGTATCTCTGCGGGAAGTTCTTCTTCTTTAACCCGCTCTTCTTGACAGGAAACAAGTTCCATAACAGCCCGTGCATTACGGTACAGTTCTTCCGACCAGCACTTTCTCTGCAACATACACGTGTAACAGGTGCGCTCTTTTAATTCATTAACAAATTCCGCAGTAATCTCTTCTTTTGTTTTGTCTTTACTATCTTCTTCGCCGGTAAAACTTGCCGCCAGTTCCTGAAAAACTTCCGAAAGCTGTTCCGCCTTGTAAGAAAGGTATTTTTGCGGGTGTATAAAAGATTCGGTTCCCGTGTTTACAACTACAAACAGCTCCCTTAATTTAGTCATCCACCCTGGAGGTATCAATAGAAATATTCCTGCCACTACCAGGTTTTCCAGGCTACCCACAACCGGCAATTCTGAAGAACCAAGCAGCGCCAGGAACGGCGCTGCTGCCAGTACACCCAGGACGCTGGCAAGACGCCCGAAACGGCTCATAAAGCCCGCCCAGAAGCCGCTGAAGGAAAGAGACCCGATAGACATGTACATATGGGGGTTCCCCAACCCCAGGATTGTCCCTGTAATTACACCTGCAGCGGCTCCCCGGGAGGCTCCGGCGTTGTACGCCACCAGTAACATTATTAACTTTGCAATAAAGTTTACCAGGTAAAAGCCACCTGCCTGTATCTCCCTTAGCCCCAGCAGGGCCAGGGAAAATACCAAAATAACCGAGATGGCTTCTCCAAAATTTACAGGCCTGTCTCTTATAAAAGGCAGTTTTTTGGTAAGAGAAACAGCCGGACTCAAAGCATACGCAGCCAGTACCCCCACTGCAACTTTCCCCGACAAAACCAGGGCACCGGTATAGGAAATACCGGGGGTTATAAAAAGGGCAAAATTCCCGGTGATTACTAGTAAAAAAGTAGAAAGCAGAAGTGGGCTTCTTTTTCCCCACAGCTTCAGGCACAGGGCTTCCCAGAACCATACCAGGAACATGGAAGCCAAAAGGAGGATGGCCGGGGAGCCGCCATGGGCAGTAGCACAACCCAGCAGTACTGCTGCTGCCACCGCGTAACTTTCCCCGGGCCTTTCCCGCAGCAGCAGCAGCCAAAATACTGCTCCAAAAGGTGCTATCTCCCCAATAAGATTTAAACGCCCCAGCAGGAAGCCCAGGGGTATTAACACCAGGCTCCAGCTCTTTATATAATCAAGTACTTTCTTCCATCCCTGCCAGCGAGGATCTCCAAACACAAAACGTATACCGCCTTGCCTGTGCAGGCCGTAAGAAGAAAAGTAAGCATCTTTCACGTTAACTCCCCCTTATGAAAACCTTTACCCTGATTATACATATTTTCCATGGTGTAATCTGTCATAACAAGTAGATACTAAAAATTTTTTTTACGACATTTAATCCCCCTTTTTACTGATATTCAGGATCATAACGTCAATCTACATACTGTTATCCGGCTGGCCACCCTGTAATTAATGGCGATTTGAGTATATCCCACTCGAAGCAGGAACTCTGGAAATTTCCTCTTCAGCTGTACCCGGGCACCGGGGTAGATACCCATGGAGCTGAGGCGGTGCCCCCACAGGGGGGAAAGTTTCTCCACAGAGACCACAGTAGCATTATCCCCAGGAGAAAGCTCGCTCAGGCGAGTTTCTTTTTCTCTTTTTCGGCCGGACAAGATTTCACTTCCTTTCCCTTTAGCACATCACCAATTACAGGAGCAAGGACAACAGGCAGGCTGTTCCCCAGGAGATAACAGAAGTTAATACTGCCACCAGCAGGGCAAACGAAGCTCCCTGTTCCCTGATTAAAACTAAAAACTGGGCCACACAGGGGAGGAAGAGGGTTAAAAGGATTCCCGCCACCAAAATCTGCGAAAGAGAAAGAACCCCGGCTTGAGCCATTTCAAAAAGCCCGGCGGCACCGTAATCCCGCCGCACGAATCCCATAACCAGGATAACCGCTGCTTCCCGGGGAAGATCTACCGCGGCAAGCGGGTATTGAAACAGGTTTATTACTACCTCCAGCAGTCCCGTCATTTGGGCTCCCCATATCAAAACACTGGTTATTAAAAACAGGGGGAATATTTCTCTGAGGTACCACCTGGTGCGGGCCAGGGTTTTCTTTAAAACCGCAGAAAGGCGGGGAAGCCTCAGCGGGGGAATCTCCATGCAAAACGCGGGAGGCTCCCCGCCCATTAACATGGAAGCAAGGTAAGAAGTAATCACTATTACCAGGAATACCACCAGCAGCCAGATCCACAGCGCCCTTCCGGCTCCGGCCAGGAGCCCCATTATTACTGCCAGCTGCGCAGAACAGGGAACTGCCAGGGAAAGAAGAAAAGAAGTAAGCAGCCTTTCCTTTCGTGTATCCAGAGTCCGGGTCACCAGTACTGCCAGCGTTCCACAACCCAACCCCAGAGCCAGGGGGATCACTGCTTTGCCGTTCAGGCCCACCCGGTTCAGCCAGTTATTAAACAGGTAGGAGATGCGGGGCAGGTAGCCGCTGTCTTCAATAAAGCTAAATACCAGGAAAAAAGAAAACACCAGGGGAAGAATTATGGCAAAAGTATAGCGTATTCCCAGGTTTATTATGCCGTAAGGGCCAGCAATAAATTCCCGGAGCCAATAAGCCGTAATATGGCTTCGGGCTACTTCCTGAAGAAAGGGAACAAAAAATTCCCCAAACAAGTAACCTTCCAGGTAATCCACCAGGTAGCCGGCACTCCAAACCCCCACTACCTGGTAAAAACCTAAATAGAGTACCAGGAATAAAATAATTGAGCCGGTCCAGGGATTAACCATTAACTCGCTTAATTTTTCCATAAGGGCCGGGCTTTCCCGGTCGGGAACCCGATAAGACCCTTTAATCTTTAGCTGCGCCCATTTGCGCCGTGATGCCTGTAATTCTGCAACAAGAAGCTGCAAGTCATTATACGAGTATCCTACCCTTTGGTCAGGCTTCAAAAGACTACGGAAGAGTTCTTTAGTAAAACGGGGGTCGGGGTTTAAAAGCAGCAGGGCAAAAAATCGCGAGGAAACTTCGGCATGAGATCTTGTTTTTAGCACTGAAGAAACTTGTTTCAAGTAATTTTCTACCGGTGCAGGATACACCGGCCTGGCATATTTAACGCGGGTATTAACTGTATTCAGCTGTCTTGGGATTTCCCTGTATACTTCATTAACCCCGCAACCATTAACCAGGGATGCCGTTATTACCGGCATTCCCAGTCTTTTTGACAGCTCATCAGGATTTATGTATATTCCAGCCCGCCTGGCTTCATCCATAAAATTAACTACCAGGACCATTGACAGACCGGCTTCTACCAGTTCGGCGGTCAGGTGCAGCATCCTTGGCAGGTTGCGGGCATCGGCTACCTGTACAATTAAATCCACTTTTTCCTGCAGGAGAAGCCTGCAAGTTAATTTCTCCTCGTCGGTAACTGCATTCACCGAATAGCTGCCCGGGGTGTCGATTACTTCTACATATTGGGAGCCCAGGCGAGCCTGTCCCCTGGCAATTTCCACGGTGGTCCCCGGGTAGTTGGAAACCACTTCGTAACGGTGGCACAGCTGGTTGAAAAGCAGGCTCTTTCCCACGTTGGGAGGACCTACAAGGGCTATTCTGGCATTTTCTCCCGGCATATAAGGGCTCCTGAAATTTAATTTGCTTTGCTGTTAAATCCTATGAAGCCCACCCCGGAAATATTAACCAACATTTATCTATCTCTTAAATTAAAATCCTTTGTTGCTCCCCCGCCAGGGCCCCGGCCATCAAATCGCCTTCCGAAACTACCAGTTCTCCGGCCGATATTTTTTCCATAAGTTTTATTACAATTAAAGCCCCGGGAATTATAATATCCGCTCTTTTGGAATCCATTCCCCTGATTGCTTTTCTATCTGTTAAGGGTATTTCCACCAGCCTGTTAAATATTTCTTTTAGCTCTTTCAGGCTTATGATGGTTTCGTGAATAAGCTGCGGCCGATACTCGTCCAGCTCCTTTTTTACCGAAGCTATAGTAGTAACGGTTCCCCCGGTTCCCACCAGGGCTTTGCGATAACCCATCTCGGAACACTCCTCCAGGGATGTCTCCAGGTGCTTTCCCATTTCATGTATATCCCGGTCCCGGGGAGGATCACAATGCATAAAAGCTTCTGCCAGATTAACCGCTCCTACGGAAAAACTTTTCCAGCACAAGTCTTCTCCTTTTTTCCATACCAGCTCTGTACTACCTCCTCCAATATCTACAAAACCTGCTTCCCGGTAATCACCCCTTAAAGCGTTTATTGCCCCGCGGTAACTGTATTGGGCTTCGTCTTGCCAGGAGAGCACTTCTACCTGCACTCCGGCATCCCTGTATGCCCTTTCCACAAACTCTTCCCTGTTTACTGCTTCCCGGACTGCACTGGTAGCCAGCACCCTTATCTTCCCGGCTCCCTTATGAAGGCTCAAGTTTTTAAATTCTTTAACTGCCTGTAGCGTCCTGGTTACAGGGGCTTCCTGGAGTTTATGTTCCCGGGAGCGCATTCCTTCACCCAGCCGGGTACTCTTAAGCCAGTGTTCCCTACAAATTACTTCACACTCGTTTACATCGGCTATCAGCAAGCGCACCGAGTTGGTTCCTATATCAATAATCGCTTCTTTTTCAGTCATAATCATCCTCCAAAATAAAAAGAGGCATCCGTTAAAACAGATACCTTTTTATATATTGATTTAAATTGTTAACTTGATTAAATATATTCGCAACCGGTTTATTTTAAAAAGCCTGGCGATCCGCCGAGCGTCCACCTCTCTTTGATTCCGTGTTCTTCTTGAGATCCTGCTGTTTTTCATCACTTTCTTTCATAAAACGGTTTAGTTTGTCCTCAAAAGACATACCCATATTATTGCCTTTTCTTTTACCATGACCGTTTTTAGAAACTTTAGGTTTTTCTTTTTCCTGAGCCTGCTTAATGGAAAGGCCAACTTTGCCATTATCTTCTACATTAAGAATTTTTACCTGTACCGAGTCGTTCATACTCAGGTAATCGTTAATATCTTTTACGTAGGTGTTGGCTACCTCTGATATATGAACCAGACCGGTTTCGCCTCCTGGAAGTAGAACAAAAGCACCGAACTTGGTAATTCCGGTGACTTTTCCTTCCACAATACTGCCAACTTTTAGCGACATACTAAGAAAATTCCTCCTTGAAGATTTCAATTTATTGTATTATATCTAAGTTAGGCCCACAGGTCAATCCTCAAGTAAAATTACTTTTTCTTCGGGCTTTATTAAACCCAATTTTTGGCGCGCCAGGTCTTCTATATATTCGTCGCACTGTAGCTTCTCTACCTCTTTTTCCAGCTGTTCCCCTTTCTCCAGGTACTGTTTTTCTTTTTCCTGATAGTATTCCTGCTCTGCTTGAAGCTCGTTTATCTTGTAGGTATAAAGGCCAAAAAGAAACAATAAAAATACCAGCAGGCAAGCTCCCAAAAGCATTACCAGCTTGCTTTTACTCCACCGGCGGTAGTTTTTACGAGGATGCGCCAATACATTGCCTCTTTTTTGCATCACAACCACCTCTTGCTTTCGCCCCTTAACAAGGACTTGTATCAGGATGTATTCTTTAAATTTAAAATGAATCCTGCCACCTGCCGTAAAATTATTGAAATTTTTTGCACCAGGTAAGCGACGACCTTTAAAGCAGGGTTGAAAATCAAATTTACTGCCCTGAAAATAATACCAAATAATTTACTCCAAAAAAACACAAAATGATCGCCCAACAGGTAAAAATACAAAAGGTAGCCCAGGGCCAATCCCAGGTAAGAATAGGCGTATAATTCCCCCCAGAACCTGGTCATTAATACTGTAACAAAGACTGCAGTTATTACACACCAGAAAATAAAATCAACCAGGTGAGTTACTTTAACCGGCGGGGCAACCAAACCCCTTAAAACCCTGTAACCATCTATAAGTATCCCCAAAGCCAGGCCCATGGCCAGGGCTTCTCCAAATACTTCCAGTTGATACACTGCCGGTGAGTAAATCAAATTGAGCTCACCGGGCTTTACTTGAATATTTTTTCAAATACCACAACCCGGGTAACCCTGTATATGGCAAGGATAAGCCAGAGGATAAGTTGCTTAGAGATTGTTATCAGAATAGCCTTAAAGTAGCTGAAGACAATAAGCTTAAATCCCTGGGTTTTCCAGCTATATCAACTGGGGCTTTCGGTTATCCAATTGAATCAGCTGCTGAAGTTACAATGAAGGCTATTAAAGATTATCTTGATAAAATAAATTATCTTGGAAAAATTAGATTTGTATTATTTAATGAATCAGATTTTGAGATCTATAAAAATTATGCTGAAAAGATATTTTAAAAGGATATTATTTGCCTGGCCTCTTATGGTCAGGCTTTTTGTTTTCTTTATTTTGAAGATAATAATAAATTGCACCACTAACAAAAACCAGGCCGGCAAGGAATATCCAGCTATTATGATAGTGATCATATTGGTCAGCCAATAAACCAAATAAAGGAGGACCAACCACTACTCCAGTTCTAAGAAAGATAAGTGATAAACCTGAAGCAATTCCTGTTTGTTCTGATCGCACTCTCTCCCCAACAACAGTAAAATATAGACCACTCCAGCCAAAAGCAGTGAGTCCAAGCAGGAATGAAATAGCAAGAATTATAAGCTGGCTACTTGCAAGCATATCTCCAAAGAATCCATAGCTTAAATTGAGTAATATAATAATCAACATAATTAATATAAAGCTGATAGTCCTGTCACCTTTGAAAATTGAGTCGCTGACCCAGCCCCAGAGAGTTCTTCCGAAGATACCTCCGATTTGAACTACACCTAAAGCAAATCCTGCCAGAGATGAACTATAACCTAAATCAGTAGTTAGAAATAGAGTATAATGGGCTGGAATAGATCCGACTGCCAGACCAAAAATAAGTCCTAAAGAACAGGTAAGTATTAATTGTTTATTTTTTAGTAGTTCTAAAATATTATCCTTAAAACTGGCGTCAGAATTATTATCATTGTTGTTAAGAGAAGTATCAGGGTTATAGGCTTTTTTAACAAAAATACCTAAAGCTATTGTTAAAAGACTTGATATTAGAATTGCTCCTCTCCAACCAAGGCTTATAGCCAGAATTGGTAAAAGTGTAGCTCCGGCAAAACCACCAATGCCGCTACCTGAATGCATTAGCCCCATGGATAAACCCCGGTTTTCAGGTTTGACTTCATCCATGATTGATTTATTTACAGCTGGCGTAATAATGCTAAAGCCGATGCCGGTTATAAATGCTAAAATTAAAATGATGCTGTATACTGGTGAGATTGTATGGGCCAGCATTAGAAAGCCAATGCTGAAGATACCAAAAAGCAATGTCTTTTTTGAACCTACCTTATCAACAATATTGCCGCTGAAGATGGCGACACCAGTGGCTGATAAAAATAAAAATGTTGAGTAAAGACCGGCTTCTGTTCTGGAAATACCGAAGTCATCCTGGATAAAAGGCATTAATGACTGGATGCCCTGGATATTAATAAAAGCTCCCATATAACCAGTGGAAAGGATAAATAATAATTTCCATTGCAGTCCATTCTTAAGTTCATCTATCTTGTTTAACATTTTGGTTAATTACCTCCTTTAAATAGTATATCTTTATTTAAGTAATTCTTCAATCTAATTGCTAATAACTTTTTCTATCCTTGATATCTTATCTGCTTTATATCGATAGTATATTAACATTACACTGATATAGAAATAGAATTATTTCAGATAATATTGTAATTAGTTTTACAACAGGGGATTTTTATAATAAGATAAGTATTGAAATATAAAAATGAGGTGGATATAAATATGTCAGAATTAAAAGATGCAATAATTTTAAGTGATTTTGATGGGACAATAACAGTTGATGATACTAACAATGCAATCTTTGCCAACTTTAATCAGAGAGAATCAGAAGATATAGTTGATCACTATCGTAATAATCAGGATGAATTAGGGATTAGATGGCTTTTAGCAGAGCAATATAAGAGTCTTGATATAACTAGAAGACAGTTAAAAGAGTTTGTAATAAATGAAGTCCCAATTGAACCAACCTTTCCAGAGTTTTTAGAATTTATTCAGGAAAATAATTTTACCTTTGCTGTTTTAAGTGGAGGTTTTCAGGATTATATAAAAATACTATTAAAACATTATAATATTGAAAAGGACTTTCCTGTTTATGCAAATAAACTGGTATTTCCAGAGGATGACGATTCTAATCGCAATTATATTAAGGCGGAATTTGCCTATCCTCCGGAGGAATCATTATCTGAATTTGGACCTGTTCCAACACCAAAGGGAATGATTATTAATAAGTATCAGGAAGAAGGCTTACCGATATTTTATCTTGGAGACGGCAGGACTGATCGGCATGCCATCGGTAGAGCTGATTATATTTTGGCTAAAAAAGGGAGTTTTTTAGAAGGATTCTGTAATGATAAAGACTGTGATTTTTATGTATTTGAAGACTTTATTGAGGCTAAAGAGTATATAGTTGATAAGTTGAAGAAAGAGAAGAGATAAAAGAATAGTAGGATAAATATAATAAATAAAAAAGCCCCACCAAGGAACTTGCTGTATTATCAGCAGTTCTGGTGGGGTTTAATTTATGGTAGGGTATTTGTTTTTATAAGAAGATAGTTCCTGCTGGTCCCAGTGGTAGACCAAAGAAGAACCAGATTATTAATAATACTGTCCAGGCAACCATAAATGCGATTGAATACGGGACCATTGTTGATATTAGTGTTCCTAGACCAATATCCTCATCCCATTTCTGCGCAAAGGCGATTATTATTGCAAAATATGGCATTAAAGGTGTAATAATATTTGTTGTTGAATCACCAATTCTATATGCCATCTGAGCAAACTCTGGTGAATAACCTAACTGCATAAGTAGAGGAACAAAGACCGGGGCCATGATTGCCCACTTGGCTGAAGCGCTACCGACAAATAAGTTGATAAATCCTGAAACCAGGATAAAGACAATTATGAATGGTAGGCCAGTAAATCCTATAGTTTCAAGGAATTCAGCACCGCTGATAGCTAAAATAGTACCGATATTTGTCCAGTCGAAATAGGCAACAAACTGACCGGCAGCAAAGGCCAGAGCAACATATGCACCCATATCGGCCATCGATTCTTCCATGAATTCAGCGACTTCATCGCTGGACTCAATTGTCCCGGCAGCCTTACCATAAACAATACCTGGAATTAAGAAGAGCAGTGTAATTAACGGCACCATACCGCCGACAAATGGCGAAGCACCTTCAATTAATTCGCCTTCCGGGCTCCTTAAAATTCCACCTTCAGGCACTGTCATAATCAATAGAATTATAATACAGATTAAAAAGGCAATTCCTGCAGCTTTTAAACCTCTGCTTTCTCTTGGAGTAATCTCATCCATATCTTCAGTATATTCTCCGGTATATTCTCCAAAACGAGGGGCAACAATTTTCTCAGTTACCCAGGTACCGACAATAGTTATAACAAAGGTTGAGACGATCATAAAATAATAGTTAACTGAGGGGTCGACCATATAACCTGTATCAAGGATATGAGCAGCCTCCTGGGTTATACCAGCTAGCATTGGATCCAGTGTTCCTAATAATAGGTTGGCACTGAAACCACCTGAAACACCGGCAAAAGCAGCTGCCAGACCAACTATAGGATGGCGACCTTTAGCTGAAAAGATAATAGCTCCTAATGGAACAAGTACAACATAACCGGCATCAGAAGCAATATTTGACATGATACCTGCAAAGACAATTGCTGAGGTGATGTATTTATCAGGTGCACCCATAACGAACTTCTTCAGGGCAGCAGAAATTAAACCACCTTTATCAGCAACACCAACACCAATCATAGCGACTAAAACAACGCCTAATGGAGCAAATTGTGTAAAGTTATCGACAGCTTCTGTAAGCATTTGCTGGAAGCCTTCGACGGAGAGCAGGTTAAATGCTTCGATTGTCTCTCCAGTGGTAGGATGTTCAACCTGAATACCCAGTCCAGATATTAATGCTGAAACTAAAATAACTAATAAGGCCATAATAAAGAATAATATCAATGGATGGGGTAAACGGTTTCCTACCCGTTCAATCCTGTTTAGAAAAGCATCTGTTAAACCAGAGCTTTCCTGTGGATTTGAGTTAGACATATTAATCCTCCTTTAGAATAATATTTTAATAATGTAAAGTGTTAAAAAAGTATAAAAAAATTGGACTTTTCACAATCCTTAATAATGTTAACATATATGCTAAACATTTTACAAGGTATTTTAGCAGTTAATTTTATTCATTATATATTTTTAAAAAAACACTTGCAGGATTGCCCACTTGATGATATAATGTTTATTGCGTCTTAAGAAAGAAATAAGTTTAGGATGTTATAAAATGAATCAGCCAGATAATTATTATATGGATATTGCCCTTGAAGAGGCCAGAAAAGCAGCTGCTAAGCTGGAAGTTCCAGTTGGTGCTGTGGTGGTTAACTCAGGCCAGATTATCGGCAGAGGCCATAATCTACGGGAGGCAAGTCAGGATCCGACCAGCCATGCTGAAATGATAGCAATCAGGGCTGCCGCTAAAGAGATTGGTTCCTGGCGATTAGAAGAGGCTGATTTATATGTTACATTAGAACCCTGTCCGATGTGTGCAGGGGCAATTCTTCAGGCAAGATTAAAGAAAGTTGTTTATGGAGCTACAGATCCTAAAGCTGGGGCTGCAGGAGCATTATATAATCTGCTTGAAGATAATAGATTTAACCATCAGGTTGAACTGGTTACAGGTGTTAGAGCCGAAGAGTCCAGTCAGCTTTTAAAAGATTTTTTCCGCCAATTACGATTGGGGAAGGATGGGTGAGTCTGGCTGAAACCGCTCGACTCGAAATCGAGTAGGCACTTAATAGTGTCTCGAGGGTTCGAATCCCTC
>Ga0207421_10006158_pt1 | contig 13172 bp, 10 predicted proteins | sample SodLakKL_010_SED_4_FD_187542 | JGI IMG/M metagenome (GOLD analysis project Ga0207421, IMG submission 187542) | Alkaline sediment microbial communities from Lake Tanatar, Kulunda Steppe, Russia - 8KL_010_SED (SPAdes) (version 2) | ecosystem: Environmental > Aquatic > Non-marine Saline and...
TCGTCCACCTGATCGCAGAGGCCGCAGGTCATGTCGGCGGTCCGGGGCCCCTGGCTACCCTCGGCGCGACCGCGTGGCACCCGCACCCGCACCCGCGGTCAGCGGAGGTCAGCCCGGTGAGCACAGCCCCCAACCCCGGGTCGGGGACGAGCCGCGACGCCTACGCCGGCGCCGTCGATCACTACACCTCGCCGACCCGGCGTGACTGGGTGAAGCGTGCGTGGGAGGAGCCCGAGCTCGTCCGTGTCCTGGACGCCGCGGTGCGCGCCAGCGCGAGGTCGGTGTCCCTGGACGTGCTCGATGTCGGCTGCGGCGCGGGCGTCGCCCTCGAGCTGCTGCGGGCCACCCCCACCCTGACCGCCGCCGGCGCCCCGAGCGTCCGCTACCTCGGCATCGATCTGGACCCCGACCTCCTCAGGGTGGCCGAAGCACGCTTCGGCGACACCGCGACCCGGTTCCTGCAGGCTGACGTCACCGACGGCGTGCCCGGCCTGCCCCACGACCTGTACCTGTCGACGGGCGTGCCCTACTCGCACCTGACCCGCGACGAGCTCCGGGCCGTCGTCGCCGGGGTGCTGCGGGCAGCCCGTCGGCACCCGCGGCCGACGGTGCTGGTGATCGACGTGCTCGGCCGCTACTCGATCGAGTGGACCCTGCGGTGGGCGCAGACCCGCTGGGACTACCGCATGAGCTTCTTCGCCACCGACCAGGAGCTCAGAGCCACGCCGATGACGACCTACGGCGGCGCGGAGCTCGACGCCCTGCTGCGCGAGGCCGCGGCGGAGGCAGGCTGCCAGCTCGACCGCATCGAGCTCGTGGACCGGTCGCTGGTCGTCGGCCGCCACACCGCCACCGGCGAGTACACCCCCGGGCTGCGCAACTACCGCCAGCTGGTCAACGACCTCGTCGATCCCGCCACCCTCGTCGACACGGCGTCCCTGCGGCTGGCCGACATCGAGCTCCCCGATGCGCCCGAGCCGGTGGTGCGCTTCTTCACCGCCTTCGTGGCGGGCTGGGACGCCCGGATCGAGCGCGCGCAGGCAGAAGCGCAGGCCAGGACCGACCGCGAGGTGGCCGCCGACCTCCAGCCCGTGCTGGCCGAGGACCTGAAGGCTCTCGAGCTGGCGGCGCAACCGGGGCTCGGCGTCGGGCATTCACTGACCGCGACCGTCGTGACCACGCCCGGTGTCTGAACGGGCTCCCTCGGCCGACCCGCCCACTGCACCGGCGCGCGGTCTCTCGCCCGTCCCCGGGCTGGCTGCCGTCCTGTTCGACCTCGACGGGACCCTGATCGACAGCGAGCCGCAGTGGCGCGCCCTCTACCGCGGGCTCGCCGACCACCTCGGTGCCACGCTGGCACCCGGCTGGTGGTCGCAGCTCGTCGGCCGGAGCCTTGGCGACAGCGTCGAGGTCCTCGCCGGCCGCGGCCCCCTGCCCGACGAGGTGCGCGAGGAGCGCGTTCGCTGGCTGGTCGACCACGGCATCGAACGGCTGCGCGGTCGAGACGCCGACGATGCTCAGGCGCCAAGCGTCACCTGGCGCCCCGGGGCGCGCCGCCTGCTCGGCGAGCTCCACGCCGCCGGGGTGCCGACGGCGGTGGTCACCGCGACCCCCCGTCGGCTCCTGGACGCCGTGGCCGACCACCTCGGGCTCACCAGCACCACCAGCGTCGCGGGCGACGAGGTCGCACGGCCCAAGCCCGACCCGGAGAGCTACCTCGCGGCGGCGGCGCTGCTCGGCGTCGACATCGCCGACTGCGTCGCTGCCGAGGACTCGCCCACCGGCGTCGCCGCCGCAGAGGCCAGCGGTGCCCGGGTCCTGGCCGTGCCCCACACCGTCGCCCTGGCCGGCACACCGCAGCGCACGGTGGTCGCGAGCCTCGCAGAGGTCGGCGTGGAGGACCTCGCGGCGCTCCCGGCCGGCAGCTGAGCGCCACCCCGCCGCTGCCGAGAGGGACCCGTACCGGGCACCACCCAGCTGCACTGCAGGGCCCACCGGAGGCCGCGCGAGGGTCGATGGGCCCCGGTTCGCCACCCATCGGACCTCTACCCTCGGAAGGACACGCGGGTCGGTGTCCGTGACCCGAAGGAGCGTGCCCATGACGCAGCACGAGGTCGATGTCGCGATCGTCGGTGCCGGTCCGGCCGGACTGTACGCCGCCACCTACTGCGGCTTCCGCGGGCTCAGCATGGTGGTGATGGACTCCTTGAGCGAACCCGGCGGCCAGATCACCGCGCTCTACCCGGAGAAGGAGATCCACGACGTCGCCGGCTTCCCGGCGGTGTCCGGCCGGGAGCTCGTCCGGCAGTGCATGGAGCAGGCCTCGGCTCACGATCCGACCTTCCTGCTCGGGCACGTGGCCGAGGGCTTCACCCGCCACGACGACGGGACCTTCACCCTCACCACCGACCAGGAGGCGGTCATCGATGCCAGGGCCGTGATCATCGCCGTCGGTCTCGGCCGGTTCACCCCGCGCCGGCTGCCCGGCACCGAGGCCTACGAAGGCCGGGGCCTGGACTACCTGGTCCACGACCTCGACACCATGCAGGACGAGGACCTGCTGGTGGTCGGTGGTGGGGACTCGGCCGTGGACTGGGCGCTGACCTTCGAGCCGATCGCCCGGTCGGTGACGCTGATCCATCGGCGCGACGCCTTCCGCGCCCACGAGGGCCCGCTGGCCCGATTGATGGAGTCCGGCGTCGAGGTCCTCACCAGCACCGAGGTGGCCGAGATCCACGGCGACGACACCATCGAAGCCGTCGAGGTGGTCAATAGCCGCACCGACGAACGGAGCACGCTCAAGATCACCCGGATCCTCCTCGCGCTGGGATTCCACGCCAACCTGGGGCCGGTCGCCGACTGGCCGATCACCCTCGAAGGGCGGCAGCTGCCCGTCAACCGACGGATGGAGACCGACGTGCCCGGGGTGTTCGCCGCGGGCGACATCACCACCTACGACGGCAAGCTCAAGCTCGTCTCGGTGAGCTTCGGAGAGGCGGTGGTGGCGGCCAACCACGTCGCGGCCTACCTCGACCCGAGCGTGCGGGCCTTCCCCGGCTACAGCAACGCCTGAGCGACGCCGCCGACGCCGGGTCGCCGCAGGCGCGGCGCTAGCCTCCCACCGCCTGTCCCCATCGGCCCTTCGGACGGTCGGGCCGGACCCCGAGGAGAGCGAACGTGACGCAACTCGACGTCGATCTGACCATCGTCGGTGCGGGCCCAACAGGGCTGTACGCGGCCTACTACGCCGGGTTCCGTGGCCTGTCGACCGCCGTCATCGACTCGCTGTCCGAGCCCGGCGGGCAGGTGACGGCCCTGTATCCGGAGAAGGACATCTTCGACGTCGCCGGGTTCCCGGCGGTGAAGGGCAAGGAGTTGATCGACCGACTGGTCGAGCAGACCGCCCCCTACGAGCCCAACTACCTTCTGGGTCACCGTGCCGACGACCTGGTCCGCCACGAGGACGGGACCTTCACCGTCACCACCAGCCACGGCGACGAGGTGCGCACCAAGTCCGTGGCCATCACCGGGGGCATCGGCCACTTCACGCCCCGCCCGCTGCCCGACGGCGAGGCCTTCGTGGGCCGCGGCCTGGTGTACTTCGTGCGGGCGCTGGAGTCGATGCGTGACGACGACGTCCTGATCGTCGGCGGCGGCGACTCCGCCGTGGACTGGGCGCTGAACCTCGAGGGGATCGCCCGCACGCTCACCCTGATCCACCGCCGCGACCGCTTCCGGGCCCACGAGGACTCCGTCACCAAGCTCCTGGCCTCCAGCGTCGAGGTGCTGACCTACACCGAGGTGTCCACGATCGAGGGTGCCCACGGCATCGAGGCCGTCGAGGTGTTCGACAACCGGACCGACGAGCGGCGCCTCCTGAAGGTCAACAAGGTGGTCGCCGCCCTGGGGTTCAAGTCCGACCTCGGTCCGCTGAGGACCTGGGACATCGTCATCGACGGCCGCAACATCCTGGTGGACACCCGCATGCAGACGACCCTGGAAGGGGTCTTCGCCGCGGGCGACATCACCGAGTACGAGGGCAAGGTGCGGCTGATCTCGGTGGGCTTCGGCGAGGCCGCGACCGCGGTCAACAACGCGGCGGTCTACATCGACCCGACCGCCCGGGTGTTCCCCGGGCACTCCTCCGGCGGCTGAGCCGAGAGCCGCACGGCCGAGCACCGCACGCGCTTGACCGGCGTCGAACCCTCAGCCGACCAGTTCGGGAAGCGCCCGTCGCACGGCCAGCAGCGCTTCCGCGGCGGTGGGTGCCGTCAGCAGCAGCCCCCCGACCTCCACGACCGGGGTCACCGATCCACAGCACACCAGCCGATCCAGGAAGTCGGCGGCCTCCGGGTCCTCGCGCGCGTCCCGGATCTCCACCTCGACGCCCGCGGCGGGATCGTCCAGCGCCGTGAGGGACTCGACCACCCGCGCGCTGGCACGGTCGTCGCGGTCGATGGTGACCCGGATGGTTGGCATGGTCACTCCCGATGGATGGGCCGGGGACGTGCCGGAGATGTGCCGGGGAAGTGCCCGCACACACAGAGGCAACGCCGCGCATCCGCGATCGCTTCCCCCCACAGAGCGACCCGCCGGCAACGGTCCTCCCCCGGCGGTGGCCTCCGCCCCTGGCTGGCTGCCGGCCGGCCCCGCAGGCTGGGGCGATGCCATCGCCACCACCCCCGGGCGATCGCCGGCCTGTCGCCGGCGGCGGCGCGCTGCTGCCCGGCGTCCCAGCTGGTGCGGTCGCATCGCGCGCGGTGACGTTCGTCCTGCTCGCCATCCTGCTGTCGTGGCTGCCGCTCGGGTTGCTCCTGGTCACCGCCGGGGACCCCGCCGCCGACGCCGGCGCGATGGTCCTATGGCTGCTGGGAGGGCTCGGACCGGCCCTGGCCGCGGTCCTGCTCAGCTGGCACCACGAGGGGCGTGCGGGCCTGCGCCGGGTCGGCGCATCCCTGACCCGGTGGCGGCTCGGTCGCCATGGGTGGTTGCTCCTGGTCCCGCTGGCCGTCGGCCTCCTCGGTGTCGCCGGCGCCGTGTGGGGCGGGAAGGCGGGCTGGGAGGTAGCCGGGCCGTCCTCACTGCTGCTGGTCCCAGTCGCGCTGGTGGGAGGGGTGGTGTTCGGCGGACTGGAGGAGATCGGATGGCGCGGCCACCTCCAACCCCTGCTGCAGGTGCGACTGTCGGGGTTGGCCGCCGCGCTGGTCGTCGGGGTGGTGTGGTCGGCCTGGCACGCCCCCCTGTTCCTGCTTTCCGGGACGACCCAGGCCACGAGCTCACCGGTCTGGTTCACCCTCGGCGGGCTCGCTCTGGCGGTGCTCTTCGCCTGGGTGTGGAACATCTCCGGGGGGAACCTGCTCCTATTGGTGCTACTGCATGGGGCCCTGAACGGCTGGTATACCGCCGCCGTACAGGGGCTGGCACCCGAGGCCCTAGGCTCGGGCTTCGAGCTGGTCACCGCCCTGGCCGCGACCGTGCTGGCGCTGGTGCTGGTGGCCCGGGTCGGCCGGGGTCTCGGCCTCACCACCCCCCGGCGAGCAGCCGGGAGCGTGCGCTGATGGACCTGCTCGCCAACCTCGCACTGTTGCTCGGCTTCGCCTGGCTGGTCCGCGGGCTGCTCTCCGCCCGGGAGGTGACCTGGCCCCGCACGCTGCTGGCGGTCGTGGTCGGCACCCTGCTGGGCGCCACGCTGGCCGGGCTCCTGCTGGTGTCCCCCGCGGACCTGGTCGGCGCCGACCCGGTGGACTTCCCCCAGGGTGAGCTGCTGCTGGTCGCGCTGCCCTTCCAGCTGGTCGCCACGATGCTGGCGATCGTGGCCTTCGAGCTGGTCGCCAGCCGGCCGGCCAAGACCGAGGTCCGACTGCGCAACCCCCTGCGTGCGCTGGCCCGGCGGTTCCGGATCGTCGGGCGCGGGGTGCAGGTGTCGCGGATCGCCTCCCGTCGCGGGCTGGCACCGCTGCTCGGCTTGCGACGAGGTGGCGTGGACGCCCGCAGTCCCGAGGAGCTGGCCCGACGGGCCCGGGAGGCGCTCGAGGACGCCGGTGGCATGTTCGTCAAGCTCGGACAGCTGCTGGCCACCCGGCCCGATCTGCTCCCACCGGCGGCGGTCGCCGAGCTCAGCCGACTCCACGCCGGCGCCCGACCCCTCCCACGCGAGGAGGTGGTGACGGCCCTGACCGAGGAGCTCGGGGCCACCCCCGAGTCGCTGTTCACCGACCTGTCCTGGACCCCCCTGGGGTCCGCCTCGATCGCCCAGGTCCACGCCGCCCGGCTGCCCGACGGCACCGAGGTGGTCCTGAAGCTGCGCCGGCCCGGGTTGGAGGAGGTCGTGGAGCGCGACCTGGCGATCGTCCGCTGGCTGGCCCGCGTCGCCGAGCGCCGCACCGGCTGGGGACGGGCCTACGGCGCCAGCGCACTGGCAGCGGAGTTCGCGACCGCCCTGCGTGGCGAACTCGACCTGCGTACCGAAGCCCGCGACGCGACCGAGGTGGCCGCCGCCGTCGCCGGCGACGCGCGCATCGTCGTGCCACGGATCGTTGGTGAGCTCGGCACGGAACGCCTGGTGGTGATGGAGCGCCTGCGGGGCCGGCCGCTGTCGGATCTCACCACCCCGCTGACCGCTGAGGTGGCCACCGAGCTGGCCGACGCACTGTGCGCGAGCCAGATCGACGCGATGCTGGCCGGGGACCGCTTCCACGCCGACCCCCACCCGGGCAACGTGCTCCACCTCGACGACGGACGGATCGGACTGATCGACCTGGGGGCCACGGGCAAGCTCGACGCCTTCGAGCGCGCTTCGATGCTCCAGCTCCTGGTCGCGCTCGGCCTCCAGGAGCCCACCCTGCTCTCGGAGGCGCTGGTCGCCGTCGGCGCGATCGCCCCGGACCACGACCGGGACCGGCTGGAACGCGAGCTGGCGAGGTTCCTCGCCACCCACCTCGGGAGCGGCCTCCCGTCGGCCTCGGCGCTGACCGAGCTCCTACGCCTGCTGACCCAGTTGGGGGTCCGCCTTCCCGCCCAGGCCAGCACCATGTTCCGCGCGCTGGCCACCCTGGCGGGCACCCTCGAGCACCTGGTCCCGGGCTACCCGATCGTGGACCGGGTTGCCGAGCGCGGCGGCGCGGAACTGAAAGCGCGCGCCACGCCCGAGAGCATCGGCGAGTTCGTCCAGCAGGAGTGGGCGCAGGTCGGCCCCTTGCTGCGGCGGGCCCCCCGCCACCTCGACCGCATCGCCACCCAGCTCCAGCACGGTGGCCTCACGACCCGGGTCCGACTGTTCGGCGATCGCGATGACGTCCGCGTCGTGGAACGCCTGGTCAACCGGGTGGTGCTGACCGCCCTGGCGCTGGGCACTGGGCTGCTGTCGGTGCTGATGCTCGGGACGCCCGCCGGCCCCGTGCTGGCTGGCTCGGAGCTGCGGCTGCTCGAGGTACTCGGATGGCTCGGTCTGTTCGCCAGCACCGTCCTGCTGCTGCGCGTGCTGCTGGCGGTCCTCAGCGCCGAGGTCGAGGATCCCTGACGCGACCCTCCCATCCGGCGCGATCTCGGTCACCCGGCCCGTCGAGTGCCCTCGCGGCTCATGACCCGTGAGGTCCGTCGACAGGTGGCACGGTGAGGTGGTCGTCGACCGTGCGGGTCAGCAGGAGCCGCACGACGGCGACCACGGCGACGACCGACAGGATCCCGGTGGCCAGGGCCGCCTGCCATCCGAGGCGACCAGCCAGGGCCACCAGGGGGGTCAGGAACGGCACCACGGCCAGGACGAGCAGGGCGGTGAGCCCCGCGGTGCCGTGGCCCGCCACCTTGAGCGCGATGATGCAGCCGAGGGCCAGTCCCACGCCGGCACCGACCAGCACGAGGCTGGTCACGATGCCCTGGAACTCCTCCAACGGGCCACCCCGGCCCTCTAGGACCGGATCCAGCCAGCGGTGGACCAGCCACATGAGGCCTCCGCCGAGCGCGCAACCGCCGACCGCACCGATGCTGCCCGCCAGGATGCCTCGCCGCCGTCCCACCGTGACCTCCCTCCGATCGCTGGGCCGCTGGCTTCCGAGCATCGCTGGTGTCTGGCCGGCCGGCCAGAGCCGAGGGTCCCGCGATGCGCTACCGTCGCGGCCACGCGGCGGCGAGGACCCCCGACCCGCCCGGAACACGACGACGTCGACCGACCGCGCCCGTTGCAAGCGGACCGCACGGCCCGGCGCTCTCCCGGCCCTCACTCGGAACGGGCCGCGGCACCCGCCGCATCCGCTCCTGGCTGCGTGTTCGCCACGCGCCAGCGGTCGTGATGCTCAGCGAGCAGCGACCGATGCGCACGCGCCCCTGGGCCACCCACGGGCGCGCCAGCACCGCCACCGCGCCTGCGGATGGCGACGACGCGCCCGCCATGACGGCCGGGCGACCGGAGTCCTGCGTGACCACCTCTTTCTCTGATCTCGGCGTCTCCGCCGAACTGTGCCAGCGACTGACCGAGCTCGGGTTCACCGAGCCGTTCCCGATCCAGCGGCTGACGCTGCTCGACGCCCTGGCCGGCCGCGATGTCTGCGGCGAGGCCCCCACCGGGTCCGGCAAGACCCTCGCCTTCGCGCTGCCCGTCGCCATGTCCGCGGGGCGGGGCGTGCCAGGACGCCCCCGCGCGCTCCTCCTGGTCCCGACCCGTGAGCTGGCCGGCCAGGTCCGCGCCACCCTCGACCCGCTGCTGCAGGTGACCGGTGGTCGGGCCGTGTCCTTCTACGGCGGGACCAGCGTCACCAAGGACCTGCAGCGCCTGCGCAACCGGATCGACGTGGTCGTCGCGACCCCGGGCCGGCTCGAGGACCTGATCAGCCGGGGGGCGCTCCACCTCGGTGACGTGGACCTGGTCGTGGTCGACGAGGCCGACCGCATGGCCGACATGGGGTTCCTCCCCGCGGTCAAGCGCCTGCTGGACGCGACCTCCCCCGACCGCCGCACCCTGCTGTTCAGCGCCACCCTCGACGGGGACATCGACGTGCTGGTGCGCCGCTACCAGCACGATCCGGCGAAGCACCGCTTCGCGGTCCCCGAGGAGGACCGGGGCGATGTGCGTCACGTCTTCTGGCCGGCGGAGCGCCCGGAACGCCGCGCCCTGACCAACCGCATCCTCGCCCGCAGCGGTCCTGCCATCGTCTTCACCCGGACCAAGCACGGTGCAGACCGGCTCGCCAAGCAGCTACGGCAGGACGGTGTCACGACGGCGGCGATCCACGGCAACCGCAGCCAGCGCCAGCGCGAGGACGCCCTCGCGCGGTTCTCCGCCGGCAAGGTCCAGGCCCTGATCGCCACCGACGTCGCCGCCCGGGGCATCCACGTGGACGACGTCGACCTGGTGCTCCACTTCGACCAGCCCGCGACGGACAAGGACTACGTGCACCGCTCGGGCCGTACCGGCCGGGCCGGGGCACTGGGCCTGGTCGTCTCTCTGGTGGGCGGTGAGGAGGCCCGCGACGTCCACAAGCTGCAGCGCAGCCTCGACCTCCCCGCTGGGCTGCACGAGCTCGACCTCGACCTCCTCGACGCCGAGGTGCTGCCGAGCCCACGCCCGGCACCCAGCAACGCCCGGCCCGCCGCGGCCAGCCAGCGGCGCGCGGGTGGACAGGCCACACGGTCTCGCCAGCGGGCCCGTCGCGCCCGTCGACGCTGACGCTCGGCGGGCCACCGGGCCGGGCATCCCGGTTCTCCTGGGCTCCCCGCCCGGCAGGTGCCGGGGAGCTCAGCCGCAGCAGTGGTTCTTGAAGCCGCAGTGCGGGCACTTCCAGCGCGTCCCGATCGGGTCGTAGGGGGTCTCGCAGTGCTCGCAGGGGATCACGATGGCTCCGAGGGTCAGACGGGGGTAGCAGGCTACGTCACGTGGTGCGCTGCTCCCGGGAGGTCAGGCGCGACCCCCGGCGGCTCACGCACGTTGCCCGCGCACCTGCTTCTCCATGGTTGACTGACCTGCGATGCTCCCGCGCGGCGAGGGCCCCCAGGAGGTGGACAGGTGGAGGAACTGATCATCGGACTGCTGGCCGTGGTGGTCGGCCTGCTGCTGTGCTTCGCGGGCTACGCCGCCCTCCGGCTGGTCATCGCCGCTTGGGGGGCCTTCGCCGGGTTCCTGCTCGGCGCCGGGTTGGTGGCCACCTTCACCGGTGAGGGGTTCCTCGCCACCCTGCTCGGATGGGGAGTGGGGGCTGCGCTCGCCCTGGTCTTCGGGGTGATCGCCTACCTGTACTACGCCGTGTCGGTCGTGATCGGGATGGCCGCGATCGGCTTCTCCCTCGGGTCAACCCTCATGGTCGCGCTCGGCGTGTCGTGGACCTGGCTGATCGTGCTGGTCGGCGTGGCCGCCGGGGTGCTGCTCGCCTTCCTGGCCATCGTCGGAGACCTGCCGATGCTGCTCCTGGCCATCCTGGGCGCGTTCGCGGGTGCGAGCGTGACGATCGGCGGGGTGCTGCTGCTGCTCGGCATCCTCGACCGCGGCGACCTCGCGACGCCGGAGACCAGCGCGACCCTGGAGCTGGGCTGGTGGTGGAGCGCCGCCTACCTCGCCCTCGCGGTCGCCGGCCTGGTGGTGCAACTGCGCTCCGTCGACGCCCGTCGCGGCACGCTCCGCGACAGCTGGAGCGGGACAGCCACCGCCTGAGAGGAGCCACCCTCGCCGGGTGACCCACCCTCGCGCGAGTTGACCTACCGTCGCCCCGGCCGACGACACCGGGCGCGACGGCACCGCATCGGCCCCGGTCAGCAGGAGGGACGGGATGCAGACCCGGGGCGCGCGCTACCTCGTGTCATCACCGGACCAGCCCCGGGTACGGCGCGCCGGCGACCTCACGAGCGTCCTCGGTGGCGCGTTGCTCCTGCTGTGGGCGGTGGTGAACCGGGAACGGCTCGATCCGCTCAACCGCGCGCTGGCGGACCTGGTCGACGTCCTGCCGGACTGGAGCCTGGAACCGCTGTCGGTCGTCTACTCCTTCGGCTTCGTCTACGGCGTGGTGGTCCTGGTGCTCCTGCTGGCCGGTGGCCGGGCCCACCGGGACGCGCTCCGCGACGTGGTCGTGGCGCTGGCACTGGCCGCAACGATCGGGGTCGTGCTCGTCCGGCTGTTCCACGGGGTGTGGCCCTACGTCGTCCCCGAGATCGGGATCACCTACCCCGAACGGCAGACGCCGGTGTTCCGCATCGCGGTCACCACCGCGCTCCTGGTCGCCGCCTCCCCCCACCTGGCCCGACCGCTGCGGCGGTTGGGCTGGACGATCGTGGGCCTCGCGGTGCTGGCCGGGTCCGGGCTCGGCTTCGGGCTCCCGAGCGATGCGCTCGGGGCGGTCGGGGTCGGGCTGATCGCCGCCGGCACGACCTTCCTGGTGCTCGGGGCACCGAGCGGCCTGCCGGACCGCGCCGCCATCGCCGACGCGATGCACCGGCTGGGGGCGCCCGTCGTCGACCTGCGCTTCCCGCCATCGCGCTCCTGGGGGGTCCGACCGGTCCTGGCGACGACCACCGACGGCACGCCCGTGCTGGTCAAGGTCTACGGCCGTGATGCCACCGACCAGCAGCTGTTGGCGAAGCTGTGGCGCACCCTGTGGTACCGGGAGGAGCGGCGCACCTTCACCTTCTCCCGCCTGCAGAGCGTCCAGCACGAGGCGTTGGTCATCCTGTGGGCAGCGCGCGCGGGGGTGCCGGTCCCAGAGGTGCTGACCGCGGGGCGGGCCAACGACGAGATCGCGCTGCTGGCGGTGACGGCCGGTGGGACGCGCCTCGACCGCCTTCCTCCAGAGCAGCTCACCGACGGGCTCCTCGAGCAGCTGTGGGGCCACGTGGCGCGGCTCCATGGCGCCGGCATCGCCCACGGCTCGTTGGACGCCTCATCGGTCCGCGTGGTCGACGACCGGCACCAGTTCCACGACCTGAACGCCGGGACGATCAGCGCCACCGCAGCGGACCGCGCCCGCGACGTCGTCGAGCTCCTGTTCTCCACCGCCGCGCTGGTCGGAACCGACCGGGCCGTCGCGGCCGCGCGTACCGGTCTCGGTGACGACGCTCTGGTGGCCGCGTTGCCCTACCTGCAGCTCCCGGCCCTGGACGCCGCCACCCGGGCCCGGGCCGACGACCCCAAGGCGCTGCTCCGCGAACTGCTGGGCACCCTCACGGAAGCGCTCGATCACGAGCCGCCCGAACGCGTGGAGCTGCGCAGGCTCTCGCCCCGGACCCTGGTGTTCGCCGTGCTCGGCATCCTGGCCGCCCTGGCGATCGTGCCCATGGTCGGGGGGATCGACCTGGCCTCGGTGACCGCCGAGCTGTCCGGGGCCACGTGGTCCTGGTTGCTGCTCGCTTGGGTCTTCGGTCAGGCGGTGTTCGTCACCGAGGCCACCTCGATGTCGTTCGCCAACACCGCGTCCGTGCCCTTCCGACCCCTCATCGTGCTCCAGATCGGCGCCAAGTTCATCGGGGTGGCCACCCCGGGGGTCACGGGCACGGTGGCGGCGAACGCGGCCTTCCTGTCCCGCTTCGGGGTGTCACGGGCGGCCTCGCTCACCCAGGCGACCATGGACAGCGTCGCCGGGATCCTCGTCGAGGTGGTGGTGCTCATCCTGGCCTTCACCTTCAGCGACCTCGACCTGGGGGTCGACCTCGCCGACACCGACCTGGCGCTCGGCCGGCTGGCCCTGATGCTGGTTCTCGTGGTGACCGCTGCCACCCTGGTCGTCGCCCGGATCCAGAAGCTGAAGGCGCCGGTGGTGGGGTTCCTCGCCACGGTGTGGGAGGCCGCCCGGGCCGTGGTCGCCGATCCGGCTCGGGCGCTCGGCCTGCTCGGCGGCAATCTCGCCACCCGCGTGGTCCGGGCGCTGGTGTTGTGGCTGGCGCTCATGGCCCTGGACCAGCGGCTCGGGCTCGCACTGGTGCTGGTCGTGGTGATCGCGACCGGCATCCTCCAGGCTGTGGTCCCCGTCCCCGGTGGCATCGGGGTGTCGGAAGCGGTGATGACCGGCTTCCTGGTCGCCCTCGGTGTCCCGGAGGCGGCTGCTTTCGCCGCCACCGTCGCCTACCGCTTCGTGGTGTTCTACCTGCCGATCGCCCAGGGTGCGGTGGCGATGGTGTGGCTCACCCGGCACGACTACCTGTGATCCCGGCACGCCTCGAGGCCGGCCGCAGAGGGCCGGGGTCGGGGGGCCGGTGGG
>Ga0207421_10006160_pt1 | contig 13167 bp, 10 predicted proteins | sample SodLakKL_010_SED_4_FD_187542 | JGI IMG/M metagenome (GOLD analysis project Ga0207421, IMG submission 187542) | Alkaline sediment microbial communities from Lake Tanatar, Kulunda Steppe, Russia - 8KL_010_SED (SPAdes) (version 2) | ecosystem: Environmental > Aquatic > Non-marine Saline and...
TGATATCACATGATATTGGCTGCTGCCATCATTTTCCCTTCGTGTTGCTGAACGGTATTCCACCCATAATGTGTGGAAAGCGAACCAGATATCGTTACACGGGTACCCATTGACAGAAATATTCAAACGCAGGATGTATGTCAGATAGAAAAGAGTCAGAACAACAGAATTTTGAAAAGCTTTCGCAGTATCGCAGCCGGATTGATGAGCTGGACGAACGGCTGATTCAGACACTGGCTGAGCGTCACAAAGTGGTCAGGGAAGTGTTCTCCAACAAGTTGTCGGACAGTACAATTATCCGGGACGCAGGCCGGGAGGAGACATTGTTGAAAAAAGTGCGTGATATGGCACAGGACGCTGGAATCGATCCCTATTTCACCGAGCAGCTGTTCCGCGATATCATTTATCAGTCGGTTCGCTATCAGAGCCACTCCCTTTTGGATCACCAGAATAATAAGCTGGATGTGCGTTCCATTTCTGTTTCCTACCAGGGCACCCGGGGTGCATACAGCCATCAGGCGGCGATGCGCCACTTTTCCGAGCGTTATGACGATATTCGCTGCATCGGGTTCAAAACATTTGAAAAAGCGGCAATTGCTGTTGAAGAGGGGGAGACGGATGTAGCCATTCTTCCCATCGAAAATACGACCGCCGGATCCATCAATGATACCTACGATGTGCTGGCTGAAAAAGAACTTCATATTATCGGTGAAGAGGTATTGAAAGTGAATCACTGCCTGATGGCCACCGGACCGGTGCAGGTGTCATCCATCCGCCGTATTTTGTCGCACCCGCAGGCGATCTCCCAGTGCAGCCGGTTTCTGGCAGAACTGAATCACTGTCGGATTGAGCCGTATACCGATACCGCCATGGCGGCACAAAAGGTGATGGATGATGGCGACCCGGAGCAAGCCGCTATCGCCAGTTCATATGCCGCAGAGCTTTATGACCTGCACATCATTGCCAAGGATCTTGCCAATCAGCAAGGCAATTACACGAGGTTTGTCATTGTATCGCGGGATCCCATTGTATGTGACCCGCAGATTCCGGCAAAAACATCGCTGCTGCTTGCCACCGTCCATGAGAAAGGAGCGCTGTTGCAGTGTCTCAAAGTGCTTGACCGGCACGGGATCAACATGACCAAACTGGAATCGCGTCCAAGAATTGGCAAACCCTGGCAGTATCTCTTCTATGTAGATTTGGAAGGAAACCATGAGGAATCCAACATGCGTAAGGCGCTCAGGGAGATTGAAAACAAGGCAGCCCATTTCAAAATTCTGGGGTGTTATCCGGCACAGCGGGAAAAAGAGGTGTAATTCCGGAAATGCCGGGAAATTCGTTCAAGTATAGCCGTTGTAACCGGGGAATTATCGGCGAGATGCACAAGGTCGTTGTGTAGCATAAGCTGAATCCGTATATTTAAGGCTATGAAAAGTAAATATTTTCAGGGATGTTCGGGGCGTGGCGCAGTCCGGTAGCGCACTTGCATGGGGTGCAAGGGGTCGCAAGTTCAAATCTTGTCGCCCCGACTTATTGAGGCTCAATAACTTACGGGTTGTTGGGCCTCTTGTTTTTTTGAGGGGGTTTTAATTTTCACCACTTGTTTTACCACTTCAAAAAGGTAGTTGCACCTTATTGCACCGATTGCCATTGCGGCCGGAACCACCGGTGGGATGCTATCCGGACGTAGGACTTATAGCGGGTTAACAAATCGAGAAGATAGTGACAGACCCAGACATAGTTAAGGATGGGCTTCAATTATGCGTTCATCGAGCCTTGTAGTTTCCGGATACAGAGCATTGGCCAGCATGAAAATTTGCAGGGCGGTTTCCGGCTCCTCCCGTTCCAGATAAAAATCACCAAGTCGGATGAACTCACTCAGGCTGAAATCACATTCATCTCCCCGTTCTTCGCGCAGGTCGCTGTAAAACAGAATAGCCTCTTCGATACCACTTTTTTCAATGACACCTCCCAATACATGGGATATCGGTTCCTTGATCTCCGGTGCGGGGTGACCGAATAACAGGTCCCGCAATGCAAAAAAGGTTCTGGAAGTACATTGGCGGGTATTGTCCAGAATGATCAACGTATAATCACTGAATGCGAAATAGGTTAACTGGGATGAAAACCCATGGATATTGCCCGCATGGCTCAATACCAGATCACGTTTTGACCCGATACGCTGGCTTCCGATGAAGACCCCGTATCCGTAATCTTCTTTTTGGGGCGTTACCATGTTTCGCAGATATTCCTGATCCTGCAACAACTGTCCGTTAAACAGAGCCCGGGTCCATCGGAAAAGATCACCGGCCGTGGAGTAGATCATACCCGCCGAGAACCCGGCGCTGGAGTGGAAAAATGGAGCACGCTCATATCCCGCCGGCGTTTTTTCATAACCGCCCGCAAGCCTTTCAATAATTTTCCCGGAAGCGGCATAACCGGTGTCATGCAGCCCGGCCGGGTCCAGGATATACTTCTGCAAGGCATTTTCGTATGTCAAACCGCTGGCCTGCTCGATGATCAACCCAAGCAGGTAATACCCGGAATTGCCATAGTTCCAGTCTGTACCCGGCTCAAACTCAAGCTCCAGTCCGGAAAAGTGTTCAACGAATTCATAGCGGTCGTGTTGATGAATGGCCTTTTCTTCAAGGAAACCGGGCAAATCCAGGTAATCCGGAATTCCGGCCGACTGGACCAGCAGATGTTCAATGGTGATGCGATTTCCGGTATCAGCGGGATAATCCGGCAAATAATCAGTGATCACATCATCCAGGGAGAGTTTTCCATCTTCGACAAGAGACAAAACCAGATTGGCTGTGAACGACTTGGTAATGGATGCGATTTTGAAGCGGGTATCCGTGGTGTTGGGTATTGCCCATTCGAAATTGGCCATACCGAATGCTTCGTGGTAGATAATTTCGTCACCGTGGGCAGCCAGGACCACACCGTTGAACAGGCCGTAGTCATGAAGTCTGGTTAGAGTGGAATCAATCGCCTCAGCCGGATCACCTCCGATAGCATGGACCGGCGTGATTGAAGAAAGGATTAACCCCGTGGTAAAGGCGATATGAAAAAGAAACCGTTTGATCACGTGTAACATATGTCGAAAATATCGTTATAACTGCCCGTCCGGTTTAATCATCCCGGCAATGCATCTGAACAAGTTATACCGGCGACCGGCGGATGCGGAGTGTTCCGTGGATCCATGTACTTCATAACATAATAATGGCTTGTAAATAATCTATGTATTTTCAGCTTTGAGCTAGTTATTTCGGTATCGATGGTAATAGTATAACGAACCCGGCATTTTACAAGTTTTAATCTCTGTTTTTTCTTGTTTCAACATGGTAAAAAAGATGAAGTCAGCAATATAGTTCTGCACATATAGTTAGGTTGGTTAGTGACAATCACAAACTAATTGTAACAAATAAAAGAGGATTTTATGAAGATGCAGTCTATTTTCGTCGGAATGATCACCATAGCTTTCGCATTTTTTGCAGTTCCGGCCGAAGCACAGTTTGAGCAGCCCCAACCGGATGCTCAGCCGCAAATAGATGTTTCGGATGACGAGCTCCAGTCATTTGTAGACGCTTCCATGAGCGCGCAGGCTGTTCAGGCTGAATCGCAGCAGGAGATGGTAGCTGTTGTCGATGAAGAAGGTATTGACGTACAGACGTATAATGATATCATGCAAGCCCAGCAAATGGGTCAGTCAACGGAAGAACTGGATGTCTCAGCAGATGACATGGAGAAGTTTGAAAGTGCATTCGAACAAATTCAGGAAATTGAACAGGAGATGGAAGCCGAACTGACCGGTGCTATTGAAGGTGAAGGCATGGATATGGATCGGTTCCAGGAAATCAACATGGCGGTTCAACAAGATCCGGAGCTCCAGCAAAGAGTTCAGCAAATGATCCAGCAGGAACAAATGGATCAGGGTCAGCCGCAACAGCCGCAAGGCTACTAATGATTGTTAGCAATCAAAAATAGGGGCTATTTGTCCTGATTTTTATAAGGCCTGCCGGTTACGGCGGGCCTTTTTTTTAGTGCACCCGGCAGGGCGCATTCACTTGGGAGTGAAAGTCTCCTATGCACCTGACAGGAGGAAGCATTAGCCGAACGGCAAGGGTGTCTGCCGGGTGACGGAACCTGAATGTATCAATATCGAAATATTAGATACCCTTCATGAAATTGGGGATTTTCCCACTTTTATTATCAAATCTAAATATGATGTTCGCAAAAATAACCACTTGCACGATAATCGGGCATCAGGGTGTTAGAATACCATAAGTAAGTTGACAGGACGTCCAAAAACATTGTACCCTTACGTAGAGTTTAACAAACCCTGTCAACTGGACAGGTTGGTCAGGGTAGAATCCAAAAATGATTATTGGACGAACAGAGTATCTGTTTGTTTGGAAAAAACAAAAAAAGGGAAGGTTATGAAACGATCTTATAAAGGTATCAGTAGTTTGGCTTTGGCACTGGTTTTTATGGCCGGTACGGCAACAGCCCAACAAGAAGCAATCATTACCCAGGTGGGTGATAACAACGAAGCAACTTCTACTCAGAACGATGGTGTGAGCAGTATCATCACTCAAAATCAAAACGGTGACAACAACGTTGCCGAGGCCTATTTTAAAGGTCTTTATCTTGGTGGAGATTACGGCGCCGGCAATATCACTCAGGTTCAGGAAGGTAACTCCAATACCGTTCTTGGAATCAATGATTCCGGAGCAAATATTACCCAGACTCAGTTGGGAGATGGCAACTATGCACGTGTAGGTAACGAAGATGGATCAGGCAGTGGTGTTCGCCGCAATATTGATGCTACTCAATTTCAGGAGGGCAATGATAATTATGCGCTTGTCGAAACCGGAAACGGTGTCCGTGATGGTGGAGGTTATACCCAGACACAAGTTGGTGACGATAATGATGCCCAGGTTCTGAATCTTGGCAATAGAAATACATTTACCCAGACTCAGTATGGTAATGACAACACTTCTGTCATCTATGGCGGCGGCGGAGGCGGCTATGTTGCAGTAACGTTCCAGGAAGGTGACTGGAACACTGCTACTGTTAACTCTGCATCCAACTCCTTTGCCGATGTTTCACAAATCGGTGACTGGAATACGGCCGATGTTGATGTATCCAGTGGCAGCACCGCTTTGGTTTCTCAAACCGGTGACTGGAACACTGCTACCGTAATGCAGAGTAACTAACAGAAGTAAAGCAGGTTTTTTGGGGGGATCCCGGTTATTCTATCGGTATCCCCTTTTTTTATCGATGATCCCGGCGATAGCAACCGTTATACCTTAATTATATTGATGGGAGTGTAGCACTATTCGCTTTCCCTGTTCTGTTTGGGCAGTTAATGTCCTGCAGATACACCCGAATTCCTGCCCATCAGCATATCCAGAAAGGCCTCGCGAACCTCTTTGCTGCTGTCCCGGAAATATAAAAAAGGGACATGCCGGTCGGGCTGACTGGTGTCGGTTTCTACACCCCAAAGCGGTATGAGATCATTGGGCACCATGGAATAGCGGGCATCACCAATGATGGTCTCCTTTTCCGGATGACGTATGAGGTATCCGTCGGAGAATCGCTGAAATCGCAGCAGATCACCGTAAAGTGTGGTGGATTTCATATGCGAATAGTCGTATTCCGGTCTGATGAGCGGTGTGCTTTTCCCCGGATAAACCTTTGTTGAGGAGAAGAGTCCCGACCGAACAGCGTCGATATGGACGGTATCACGTGACAGATAGGTGCTTCGCCACAAAACCAGGTTCCCGATGGTCGGCTTGACCACCATTCGTTCAACCGGGTGATTCCGGCTTTCCGCCACCTTCTCCATGGCAGCCGTTCCTCGCTCTCGTTGAACAAATCCCGCCATCAGGTAGAGCAGCAGCCAGCCAAAAAAGGCCCAGGCAAATACCTGCCGGCGAAAATACCAGGAAGCGGCTACCAGGACTGCCATTACAGAAGTAAGCAGTGGATCCACAATTGGCAGCAGGTTCCAGGCGAACCGGGTATCGGAGAAAGGCCAGAGAAGCTCGGTTCCGTAACTGGTGACGGCATCCAGCAGACCGTGTGATGCAAATCCGAGGAGGCTGAAAAAAAACAGTTCCCGGAACGAAAGGTAGTTTCGCATCAGCCACCACAGCAGTACGGCAGTGATCAGTGCCCCGACCGGGATGAAAAGAAACGCATGGGTGAACTGGCGATGGATTTCAATATTGAATAGCGGATCTGATGGATGATGGATAAATGTCTCCAGATCCGGCAGCAGAGCTGCAAAAAATGCCGTAAATGCGGCCGGCCGATGCTTTTTTTCGGAGGAGACAGATTGTGCGGCCGCTGCACCGGCTAATCCGTGGGTCAGGGGGTCCATTTCAGGGAAATTACGTATGTACTGATGCAGTCAGGTTTGCTGAGCGTTTGTGCACAAATCACAGGCACCTTCTGTAGAAAAATAAAAAGGGGGTACAGCCGGCAGACATACCCCCCCCTTACATTAGATTGGTGGAGAATCAGGATTTCTGGAGTTTTTTATCCACCGAATAGCCGCCACTACCCATTAACGCAAGAGCAACATTGACCAAAAGGAGCATAGCATCAAGCCGGTAAGCAGAAAAATCCTGACCCAGCTTGGTTGTCAATATAGCAACCAACATAATGATAGCCAACAGAATAGCCGGAATACGGATATAGGCGCCAACCAGTACCAGGATTCCACCGACAAACTCTACCAGCGCAACAACCCAGGCCATCAGGTCGGGTAATGGAATGCCAATGTCTCCAAAAAATCCTTGTGTACCCTCTATGCCGGTAATTTTTCCCCATCCGGCTACGATAAAAATGACACCAACACCTATGCGGAGCAACAGCAGCGCAAGGTCTTTGCTTTGATCGTAATTCAAATTGTTCGTCATGGTTTTCCGGAATTTGTCTAAAATTTAAAATTACATGGTTTAAATCAGTTTACATCTGTCATATGAGTACGACATGCCTTTATAACACGATTATTCCCATCAACATTCGGGGAAAACCAGTAAGGGACAAGTTCAACTTCGAACAGAAAACCGCCGCAATCGCAGGCTTAACATCCATTTTTTCAACGCGTAAAAAAAATTTAAAAAAAATTGTAAGGATTGGTCCATTTTGTGCTCTTATATGGTGAAGGCCTTGAGTTATCCCTTCGGGGATGATTCTTTGCTAACAGACCTGAAAGTGGATCGGGCGTTGAATGTCGCCCGATCCTGATTTTTTCCGCATAAAGATGTATTTTTATCGTTTTTAACGAGGTCGTTGCTCACACGAAAAATCCATCACAGTTAAGGGTCTGAATATTTTGAACTGCTTTTCGATTGTCAGGTTTATAACGGTTACCGCTCTGTTCGGTCTTATCGGACACCTATCCGGGTACCCGGGCAGCATATCCGCATCTGTTGCTGCAGAAATCGGGAAGGAAACATCCTCTGTTGCATCCACCGTTACTGCAAACAGCTTTCTGCGTTCGGAAATTTCCGATGATGGTTTTCGGTCTGATGATGAACCGGCAGGCGATGAGGCGTATTTCGAATTTGTTGAGGAGTGGCATCGCAACCGGATCGAGGCATTGAAGGAGGAGCAGGGCTGGCTGCGTCTTACCGGGCTTTACTGGCTACAGGAGGGCGAACAACTTTTTGGAAGCGGCGAACGGGCCCGTATTCGGTTTCCAGAAGGGTCTATTCCGGAATTTGCCGGAATATTTGAACTGAAAAGCGATACGGTTGCCATGAGGGTAGCCGGCAACATTGACATCCGTGATGATCGCGGCCGGCGCATCCGGGAAGATACCATCTACACCCCGGATGAGCGGATGGTGCTCCACTATCGGGCGCTGACCTGGTTTGTGATGAAAAGGGATGATAAATACGCTATCCGGCTTTATGATGACAATAGCCCGCATTTCGAACATTTTGATGGCATTGACCGGTTTGATATCGATACAAATTGGCGTGTGGAGGCCGGTTTTACAGAATCCGAGGAGGGGACCAAAATGGACATCGAAAATGTGATTGGCCAGATGGTTGAATACGATGTCGCCGGAACAGTCAACTTTACGGTTGACGGCGAGGAAGTTACTATGGTTGCATTGGGGACCGGTGACCGGCTCTTTATTCCGTTTGCCGACGGGACATCAGGCGATGAGACCTATTCGGCCGGCCGGTTCCTCTATATTGACCGTCCTGATCCGGGTGATCCCGCTATCATTGACTTTAATCTCTCCTACAATCCCCCCTGTGCGATCAGCCCATATACCACCTGCCCCCTGCCACCGGAACAAAACCGACTGGATTTCCCTATTCGTGCCGGGGAGATGAACTACGAAATGTATGAAGAGGAGTGAAGCGCATGCGAAGTACAAGCGCTTGCGGTACACCGGTTGCATGTGTTTACGGTACGCTTGTTGCATTTGATTGCGGTACGCCAATGCTAACCCGGATTGATGTTGATGCCAATTACCCAATTCACCAATTCCCCATTGCATCATTTTTTACCGCTCTCCAGCCAGTTCATCAATTTTTTTAGCGGATACGTATTGAGAATGTGTTGCGCTGAGAAACCTGCTTTACGGGCGGTGCCGACTCCATAACGGACAAAATCAATGCCCTCGGCAGAGTGGGCGTCCGGACAGATGGCACTCATCAGGCCCGATTCTCGCGCTTTCCGGCCGTAACGCCAGTCAAGATCCAGCCTCCGGGGATTGGCATTGATCTCAATCGCTGTTTTGTGCTCCGCCGCAAACGGTATCAGTTTATTCAAGTCCACTTTGTTGCCATCACGCTGCAAGAGCAACCGTCCGGTGGGATGACCGATCATATGTATCCGGGGATGGGCGGCCGCACGGAGAAAGCGGTTCAACATCTTCTCCGGTGGCTGATCAAGTCCGGAATGAACACTGCCAATGACCAACTCAAAGCCTTTGAGCAGATCGTCGGAATAGTCGAGGCTGCCGTCCGTCAGGATATCCGACTCGATCCCCTTCAGCACATAAAAGTTGGTACCCTTTTTTGCGAATTCGTTGTTAAGCTGGTCGATCTCCTTCCACTGTTCGTACACCCGGTCGATGCTGAGTCCGCCGGCGTAGGCTGCAGAACGGGAGTGGTCGGTGATGGAGAGGTAATGATAGCCACGCGAAATGCATGCATCAGCCATCTCGCGAATTGATTTTTTCCCGTCACTCCAGGTAGAGTGTGCATGAAGAATCCCCTGCAGATCCGCCTCAGTTACCAACGCTGGTGATTTCCCGTTTTCGGCCAGCTCAAACTCACCGTGATCCTCACGCAGTTCCGGCGGAATATATCCCAGCTCCAGGTGACGGTAGATGTCCGTTTCGGAATCGACCGGAAGCGGCCGGTTAAAGTCAGCCTGTTTCTCTTCGTTCTGATGGTAGAGGCCGTATTCATTCAACTGCAAATCCCGGGACCGGGCGCGCTGACGCATCGCCACATTGTGATCCTTGCTTCCGGTGAAATACATTAGGGCGGCCGCATAATGTTTGGGCTCGACAATTCGCAGATCCACCTGACGCCCCTCTCCGGTACGCACCGAACTTTTTGTGGGCCCATGACCCAGCACTTCGACCACACCATCCCCACTGACAAACCGGTCCATGATTGCTTCCGTTCTCTCCTCCCGGGCGGCAATCAGAATATCAATATCACCAATCGTCTCGGAAGCCCGGCGCAAGGAGCCGGCAATGGAGATCTGTTCAACACCCGCGGCATCCGCAAGTTTCCGGACAAAAAGGTCCGCTATGGCTCCGGCTTCATCCACCCGGCACCTTTCGGAGAACTGCTCCATCCAGACGATGGATTTAAGGATTTTTTCCGCAGACTTTTGACCCATCCCCGACAGTGATGCCACAGAGCCGTCCTCGCACTTCTCTTTCAGCTCGGAAATTTCCGTAATCCCGAACTCCTTATGGATTTTATAGATTTTTTTCGGGCCCATTCCGGATATTTTGAGCCAGCCCAACAACCCCTCAGGCACCCGTTCGCGGAGTTTGTCACGAACCGGAACCGAACCGGTATCCGCATAGATATAAATATCCTCAGCGATCGATTTCCCGACACCTTTGAGATCGGTGAGGGTCTTCTCCTTGATATAGTCATTAATATCGCGATCCAGGCTTTCAATCGTTCTGGCGGCACGGTCGAATGCCATGGCACGAAAATCATTTTCACCGGCGAGACGCATCAATGTGCCGATCTCTTCCAGCAGGGTGACAACATCGTCTTTTTGAAGGGGATTGCTCATATTGGAATCAGGTTTGCAGATAGTATGACAACGCACACGCGGTGTTTACCGGTGTGCTGCCATGTCAAAGCGAATAGGTGAACAGGGTCCAGTGTAACTTCACCGTTTTCTGTCAGGTATGCTGCCATGTCAAAGCGGACAGGAGATCAGGGTGGACGTCCGTGCAGACATCAGATATTCTTGACCAGGCGTATCAGGAACAGGAACACGACGGCACCCACCACGGATGTACCGAGTGATCCCCAGAATCCGGCACCGGCGGTGACATTCAGTATATCGAACAGGTATCCGCCGATAAGTGCACCCAGTATGCCGATAATCATGTTGCCGACAATGCCGAACCCCTGGCCGCGCATGATGAGGCCGGCCAGCCAGCCGGCGATGATTCCAATGATCAAAAACCAGATTAAACTCATATTAGATGTGGTATGGGATGTTATCGCTTGGGTGTGACATATTCACACTGTTTTGGTACGAGAGCTATACCCGTTTTGTTAGATGAAAAAGGAATCTAAGAAAATTAACGGAAATGGTACCAGTTGGATCCTTATCGATACCGGTCTGTAAATCGCCGTTTTATCTCACAGTTGATTTTGCTAATCTGTTACCGACTTGCGAAAACCGACCATAACCGACATCATGTGGCATCGTGAACATATAAACAGGGCTCCCTCTGTATTGTGGGATCATCTGAGAGAGGAGGCGTCAACACCCAATACCCTCATAGTGGTGAATAACCTGCTGATGGAACGAGAAATCCGTCGCAAATGGCAGGGCCGTCACGGTGGGTTTGCACCCGACATCCGTACGTTGGCCTCCTGGCTGGAGGAGCTGGCACTGCACAGCCTGGATGAACGGAGTATCCCGAAGGTGATCCTGTCGGCCGAAGAGCGGTCGCTTTGGCTCGAACAATGGTTGTCCGGGCACGAACGACCTGAGTTTCGCCGGTTTGCCGGAATGAAATCGGTGACGGCGATTTCGAATATTATCGGTGATCTTTACCGGGAAAATCAGCATCCCGGTGCGTTGCGCCAGTTCCTGAATGACCGGGGGAGTGACCCGGTCCCTGAAGCCGCCGGACCGGTACGAAAGTCATCGACATCAGCATCAGCCAGGCCGGTACCAAAGACGGCCGCGTCAACATCCACCGGACCGGTATCAGGATCAGGCACATCAAAATCCGCCGGATCGGTCCCGGAATCAGCCGCGACAGCAACCACCGGGTCGCAATCCCGGAATCTCATGGCGGAATTGTTGTCGGAGTATGAGCAAAAAATGGCGGAATTGAATTGGATCGATCAGGAGCAACTGCCTTTGATGGTCACCCGGTTTGACCTTCGCCGGGTAACGCATCAAAAACTGGTCTTTTATCTGATGGATGAGATCGAGCCTTCTCATGTCCTTGCGCTGCAAATGATTGCGTCCGGGGATTCATCGAACCCGGACGTCACCGGGCCCGAATTGATCGCGATCCGCTCAGAGCAAAGCCGGGATATTTCGGCCGGAACCACCACCTGGTCAGAGGTTTTTCATCACCCCAGAGAAGAGCTGGAACAGGCGGTGCGCCGGATTCTTGGAGAGATTTCGCAGCACAAAGAGGGCGCCAATGAGCGTGAGCCCGGATCCCGTTTTGAGAATTATGTCATCCTCACCGGTGACCTCTCCCTCTACGAAGATCAGGTTCCGGCAATGTCCCGGCGATTCCGCATCCCAATGTATACCAGCCGCGGGCCGTCTCTCATCAGCCATCCATTTATCCGGCGCATGCTGACCTATCTCAAACTGGAGCACAATGATTTCCAGATTGATGATGTATTCCGTGTTTTTGCGGACAACCGGCTGGTACTTCCGGAACTGAAGGATCATGACGAACAGAAGGCACCGAATATTCGTCATTTCTCACAGTTTTGCCGGGCGTACAATTTCCGGACACTTAAAGAAGTCGGTGAGGGGCTGGACCGGGTGTTTGACGGGCTGCTGGATCAGATTGTTTATGAAGATGATGCTGAGAAGGAGCAGCGGCGGCGGGAGCAGCATCGCCGGGACCGATCGTTTTATACGGAGGTGATCCGGCATCTCGATGCATTGCGCAGGCACTACGAAACCGAAGCGCATCAGCCGCTGGATGGATGGATTGCCTGGACGCGCAGCCTGCTGGACCTGCAGAAGGATCTGATGAGCCGGGAGGCCAATGAGGCGCGTCAGCTTCTGGAGGTGATTCTGGAGAAGCTGGCAACGGCAAGAGCACGGATCGGGCTTGACCGGACGATCAGCCGGAATGACTATTTTCAATTGCTTGAACTGAGGCTCAAGGAGACCAGGGAGCGTCCCGATGAAAAACCGGGCGGGGTTCTGCTGACCGAGATCCGTCACTTGCCCGAAGTCCATGACAAAATCGTATTTATTCTCGGTTTGCATGAGGACGGGTTTCCGAAACCGGAGAAGCCCGATTTTCTGCAGTTTCGGTACGAAAAAGCGTTGCAGCAGTTGACCGGTAAAGATGGTACCGAATCGTATGATCTTGCCCGGATGCAACTTGGGCGACTCCTGGCATCAACCATGCCCCGCTATCTGAGCCGTCCGACCTACGTGGAGCAGAAACAGGTGATGCCATCTCCGCTGTGGCTTGATCTGGAGGAGAGCCTGCCGCACGAAAACGCGCGATCCTGGCCGGACCGGAAGGGCATCAGCAACGATCGTTTGTCATCCTGGCTCATCAGTAATCGGGATATCGGGGAGTGGATGGTTATGAATGTGGCGGAGTGGAAAATCGGCCGGAGTCACGGTGAGTCCGCAAGCCGGAGTCCTGATGATCCCGATAGCCAAAGTCCCGGTGAGACTGCAAGCAGCAGACCTGGTGAT
>Ga0207421_10006161_pt1 | contig 13165 bp, 14 predicted proteins | sample SodLakKL_010_SED_4_FD_187542 | JGI IMG/M metagenome (GOLD analysis project Ga0207421, IMG submission 187542) | Alkaline sediment microbial communities from Lake Tanatar, Kulunda Steppe, Russia - 8KL_010_SED (SPAdes) (version 2) | ecosystem: Environmental > Aquatic > Non-marine Saline and...
GTTTATATTACTAATATCTTAAAAGACAGGCCACCGGGTAATCGAGATCCTTTATCGGAAGAAATAGAAATTTACACCCCCTTTCTAGACAGGCAAATTGAAATTATTAAGCCCGAAATAATAGCTCCCCTTGGCAGATTTGCAGCGAAATATATTCTCGAAAAATACAAGATAAATGTAGACCCCTTTTCAATATCAAAAATACACGGAACGATTTATGGGGCAGAATCATCATTTGGAGAAATGAAAATAATACCTCTCCAACACCCGGCAATTGCGGTTTATAATCCTCACAAAAAAGATGAACTCTTGCGAGGTTTTGAGAAATTAAAAATGAAATGATTGTCGCTATCTATAAAAAAAAGGGGCCCACTTCAAGAAAAGTTTTAAATGATATTAAACAGATTCTCGGAGAAAAAAAGATCGGGCACGCCGGTACGTTGGATCCTTTAGCGGAAGGAGTTTTGGTGGTTGGTATTGGAAGAGAAAGCACTAAAAAGCTGCATTCTGCAGAATTTAACGAAAAAGAATATTTGGCAACAATTATGCTGGGGAAGTACAGCACCACCGAAGATGAAGAGGGAGAAAAAACAGAAGTAGAAAATATTACTGTTCCAAGTAAAGAAGAAGTTAAAAAAGTTTTAGCAAGCTTTTCGGGAAAAAAAGTCATGCAAACTCCTCCTGCCTTTTCCGCAGTAAAAGTCAAGGGGAAAGAAGCTTACAAGTGGGCGCGGAAAGGAAAGTTTGTTCCTCTTTCTCCCAGAAAAGCAGAAATAAAAAATATTACCCTTTTAAGTTATAAATACCCATTAATAAAGTTAGAGGTAGTTACTGGACGAGGAGTTTATATTAGATCTCTGGCACGTGATATTGGCAAGAAATTATCGGTTGGCGGCTATTTGTATTCATTAAAAAGAACTAGGGTTGGAAATTTTTCTTTGGAAGATTGTGTAGATCTTTCTTTCTTCAAAGATTGAAATTAAAAAAAAATACTGCTAGAATCAACAAAGTCTTTTCATTAATTTTTAAAGATTAACTAAAAATGAGAGAAATATTGCCTTTTGTAGAAATTTGGGACGTGGAGTATTTTGGTAATACCCTAGAAGCTTATCTGTTTTTTGTTTTGGCTTTTTTTGTTTTATCACTGACTTTTTATCTCTTAAAGCACTATTTTTTAAAAAAGATATCACAGAAATTAAAAGGAAAGGAGATTATTGATTTAATGCTTGACGTAGTAAATCAAATACGTTCTCCTTTTTATATTTTCCTATCATTTTATATTGCGCTTTTCCTGATTGAAGTTCCGGAAATTCTTTCTTCTATCTTTTGGTTTATCCTTGTTCTTTGGATAGCTTATCGAGCAGTTATTGCCGGGCAACAGTTTGTTGATTTTGGGCTAAGTTTTTATATTAAAAAGAGAACGGGAGAAGACGATAAAGCAATGATTCGTAATTTAGGAAACATAGCCAAAGTAATACTTTGGATTTTTGCTTTACTGACTATTTTGTCGATTATGGGGGTAAATATCACCGCTCTTGTTGCTGGAATGGGAATAGGAGGAGTGGCGATAGCCTTTGCTCTGCAAAATATTTTATCAGATCTCTTTAGCTCTTTTTCTATCTTTTTTGATAAACCTTTTAAGGAGGGTGATCTTATTGTCGTTGGTGGGAAATGGGGTACCGTTGAAAAAATTGGAATAAAGAGTACCAGAGTAAGAGCTCTTTACGGCGAGGAGATTGTTTTCTCGAACAAAGAATTAACTACTGTTCAGGTCCACAACATGAAGAAGATGGAACAAAGAAGAACAGACTTTGACATAGGAGTGACTTACGAAACTCCAACCGAAAAGTTAGAAAAGATACCGGAGATTATAAAAAACATTGTTGAAAAAGAGGAACTAGCAGAGTTTAGCAGAACTCATTTTAGTTCTTTTGGGGATTTTTCTCTCAATTTTACAGTAGTTTATTTTATCAAAACCCCTGATTACACAGACTTTATGGATACCAATGAAAGGGTTTTTCTTGCAATTAAAAGAGAGTTTGAAAAAGAAGGTATCGAATTTGCGTATCCTACCAAAACTATTTATCTCGCAAAAAACACCGATAATTAAAATATTTAATAGGGGTATTGTTGAAACTATAAAATGCCAGAAATTTTCCTGGGTTTGTTAGAAGGAATAAATTTTACACCTGAGGTAGAGCTTGCAATTCTACTGGCTTTTGCTTCTCTTATTGGAATATTTTTTAAATTATTAAAACAGCCTCTTATTTTAGCTTACCTTTTCACCGGAATTTTAATTGGCTCTCTCGGTTTTTTAAGTATAGAGGAAGGAGGCATTATTGAAGTTTTTTCCACTTTAGGGATAATGTTCCTTCTCTTCTTGGTGGGAATGGAGATGGATTACGACTCCATTCGAAAGACAGGGAAGCTTTCTTTAGTCATTGGACTTGGGCAAGTTCTCTTTACAGCAACAGGGGGTTTTCTTATTGGTTATTACGCCTTTGGTTTTAGCTTTTTACCGGCTTTATATATTGCGATTGCTTTGACCTTTTCTAGTACGGTGATCATCATAAAACTTCTCTCGGACAAGGGAAGTCTTACCAGTCTTCACGGAAGAGCTGCTATTGGTCTTTTGTTGGTACAAGATCTCGTTGTAATTCTCATTCTCATTTCTCTAAATGCTATTGAAATGGGAGGAGAGATAAATGCAACCAATCTTATGCAGACGGTTGGTGTTGGAATTGGGCTTTTTGCTTTGATGCTTTTTTTAGGACGAAATATTTTTCCTTACATATTTCAAAAAATAGCTCGCTCTCAAGAATTGCTTTTTTTAGTTAGCTTGGCATGGCTTTTAGTGTTTGCCATGATAGTAAAACAAATTGGCTTTTCAGTAGAGATTGCCGGTTTCCTGGGAGGAGTAGCTCTTGCTAATTCTTCGGAAAAATATCATATTGCAAACAAAATAAGACCACTGAGAGATTTCTTTATTCTTATCTTTTTTGTTTATCTGGGTTCTTTAATGGTTCTCTCCGGGCTTGAAGGATTGGCACTTCCGGTGATAATTTTTTCTCTTTTTGTCCTTATAGGAAATCCTCTAATTGTCATGACGCTTATGGGGATAATGCGCTATAAAAAAAGAACAAGTTTTCTAACCGGAGTTACTGTGGCGCAAATTTCTGAGTTCAGTTTAATTTTTGCCACGCTAGGTCTTGCCCTCGGACACATTACCGATCAAATCTTTGCCATTATTGTCGCTGTAGGCGTAGTAACAATTACCCTTTCTACCTATCTTATACTTTATGCTGAAAAAATATTCCCTTACATTTCCCGTTTCCTTACCTTTTTCGAGAGAAAAAATGCCGAGGAAGAGGCAGAAAGTGAAGGGTCTTCAAGGCCAATAATTTTAATTGGAGCAAACAGGATAGGAAGAGGAATAATGAATTACATAGATAAAGAAAAACTTTTGGTAATTGACTTTGACCCAGTGGTAATCAGAGACTTGAGAAAAAAACAAGTGAATTGCATGTTTGCCGACATCAAAGATCCTTTTTTATTTGAAGAATTGAATCTTACAGAAACAAAGCTTGTTATTTCCACTAGTCCTCAACTTAACGATAACCTTACAATTATTGAGAGTCTTAAGAAGCACAATGAAAACATTAAAGTAGTAACGAGGGGAGAAAGCGAAAATGAAGCCCTTCTTCTTTACGACAGGGGAGTGGATTACGTTCTTCTACCCCATCTTCTTTCGGGGAAGTATCTTGGAAGGATTATTGATTCTGAACTCGAGCTTGAAAAGTTGGAAGAATTTAAAAACAAAGAACTTCAAGTTTTGCGAAGAAGAACATGATAAAAAAAGATTGGAATAAAGCTTTGCAAAATATTCGTCCGTATTTACTTTTTTCGGTAGCTATCTTTTTTGTCTTCGCACTAACGGGGATTTTTTTTACAAAACTTTATCCACTAGCTGCAAAAGAAGCGTTTAAAGAACTGTCGGTAATGTTTTCGCCTTTGATGGAACTTGGCCCATTTGAGTTAGGGTTGTTTATTTTTTTTAACAATGCCTTCAAGATATTTCTTTTTATTCTTTTGGGAGTTTTCTTTGCATTGCCAACAATTTTTTTTGTTGCTCTTAACGGATGGGTGTTAGGATATGTAAGTGCGCTTATGTATCCGGAGCTTGGCACGGAGGGCCTTTTCTTTTCTCTTTTTTTCCACGGTATTTTTGAATTAACTGCTCTCTTTATTGGAGCAGCGATGGGCATAAGAATCGGTGTCTTGTCCTACCAAGGCTTAAAGAAGAAAAAAGAAGAAAGAAGACTTTCTTTTGGATCGCTCTTACCTATAATACGGAAGCCCCTCCTTCAAGCAATTGCTGTTTTTTTGTGGTTAATATTGCCTTTACTTTTTATAGCAGCCATTATTGAGACAGTATTGATTTTTTTCATATGATTATTTCTAAAAGAAAAGATGGGGCAATGAACACAAAAAAGAATATTAATTCTTTTCTTTTCCGAGAAAATTTGAAAGAGGGGAGTTTGGTCTTAGGAGAACAAGTTCATGGAAAAGAAGTGACTTTGGTTAATACAGAAGATTGTGGCAAGATTATGCCTCAAACCGACGGCTTGATAACAACTTCTAAGGAAATTGTTCTGGGGGTAATGGTTGCCGATTGTCTTCCGGTATCTTTTTTTTCCGATAATTTGTGTGCCATAATCCATGCAGGGTGGAAAGGTGCTGGGAAGGGAATTATTGAAGAGACTCTAAAAGAAATAAAAAAATACGAAAAAATTTCTGCGCTGGCTTGTGAAATAGGGCCCGGAATAGGTTCTTGTCACTTCGAAGTGAAGGAAGATTTAATAAAAGAATTTGAGAAAAATGGTAAAGTAGATATAAAGCCTTTCCTTGAGAGAAGAGGTGGAAAAATTTTTTTAGACCTTAAAAGATTGGTTGCAGAAAATATTGAAAAATATGGATTAAAAAATATTTCTATTTCTCCGATTTGTACGTTTTGTAATGATGAATATTTTTCTTTTAGGAGAAATAGAAAAGTAAACAACATGATTGCCCTTGTAAATATCTAAAAAATATTAATAGTCGATAATGATAATTTTAATTTTTTAATAATATGGAAATAACAAAAGCGGTTATCGCCGTAGCCGGGTACGGTACAAGATTTCTCCCGGCAACTAAAAATCAACCAAAAGAAATGCTTCCCATCATTGATAAACCCATTGTTCATTATTTGGTTGATGAAGCGGTTAAGTCGGGAATAAAAGATATTGTTTTGGTAACCCGCAGCGGGCAAACCTCCATGGAAGATTATTTTGACTCCAATCGTGAATTGGAAAATGAACTTGCAAAAAACGGAAAAGAGAAGCGCCTGGAGGAGATAAAAAATATACCGAAGATGGCCAATTTTATTTATGTACGTCAAAGAAGTGATCTTCCTTACGGAAATGCCACACCCTTACTTTCCGCTGCACCGGTTATAGACCCCAAGGAATCTTTTGTTTATATGTATGGAGATGATCTTACTTTCTCCAAAACACCGGTGATAAAACAGCTAATTGATTTCTATAAAGAGAGTTCTCCGGAAGTGGTTATGGCCGTACAAGAAGTCCCAGAGGAGGAAGTTCATAAATACGGAACAGTAAGGTACAAAAAAGCATCAAATGATAAATACGAAATTGAAGAGGCTTGTGAAAAATTTCCTCCGGAAAAAGCCCCTTCTAGAATGGCTTCTTTTGGAAGATTTGTTTTTTCTTCTGAGATGGTCAAAAAGGCTTACGAGACCCCAACGGGAAAAGATGGAGAATTGTGGATTATGGATATCATTAATAGCCTGGCCAAAGAAGGGAAGAAAATCATTGCTCCTCCAATAGAAGGGGAGTGGTGCACTACCGGAGATCCCTTAAATTACTTGAAAACTTCTTTCAAATTTGCTCTTCAAAGAGAGGACATAAGAGAAGATTTAAGAGAGTATTTAAAAAAAATTATTTAAAGGTTGTTCCGATAATATCCATATTTCCCTGTAAAAAATCTTTTGTCTTAACGGGATTTTTCCCTTCAACTTGCAAGTTTGAGATAAGTAAAAAATCTTTTCCTGTTTGCACGGCTATAGTGTCATTGGTTCCCAAATAAACTTTTCCCGGCTCTCCAAAAGGACCATCTCCTGTTTGTTCTTGTACCTCTGCCTCAAGTATTTTGAGGACTTTTCCGTCTTCCATTTTGCAAAAAGCACCGGGCCATGAAGCAAAAGCTCTTACTTTTTTTTCTATATTATCCGCAGAATCTTCCCAATTTATTTTTCCGTCTTCTTTTTTAATCATCTTTGTGTAAGTAGCCACATTTTCTTCTTGCCTTAAGGAATTTGATTTTCCCTGAAAAAAAGAAACTATGGCGTTAACTAGTAATTCTCCTCCTTTTTCGCCAAGTATTTTTTCGGCTTCCGTGTAATAAACTTTTGGTGGTAGTGAAACTTCTTTTTGCTTAATTATGGGACCTCTATCAAATTTCGTTTCCATTTTTATAATGGTAACACCACTCCTTGTTACTCCATTCAAAATCGCGGATTGAATAGGGGAGGGACCTCTATGAAAAGGAAGAAGGGAAGGATGTACATTCAAAAAGCTGGAAAGCGAAAGAGTGTCTTCCGGAATAATAATTCCAAAACCGGCTGTTATTGCTATGTCCGGAGAATTCTCTTTTACAATTCGATGAAAATCATCTTTGTCTTTAATCTCAAAAAGAGGAATTTTTTCTTGAATAGCAGCTCTCCTAAGGGGAGATTCTTTGATTTTTTTGCTTCTCTTTGTTCTTTTATCACAAGAGACAACTAAAAGTGAGGGCTTTACACCCTCTTTGATAATCTTTTGAAGAACAATCTCTCCAAAAGAGGAGTTGCTGGCAAATAAAATTTTCATGGAATCTAAACAATAACGCTTGATAAATAGTTATTACTAGTTTTCTTCGGTTTTCCATTCGATTTCTTTTTCATCTCCCGCAAATTCTAACCACTCTCCTTGATTATCGATAACAAACCACTTCTTTTTGTTCTTTGACCAAACCATTGGGTTTCCCCTGAAATATGGTGTTTGCTTTTTCTCTTTAGGTTTTAATTTGTTAATTTCCGGCCACTTTTTAAAAACTGTTTCAATGGCGTAATCAAGATTTCTGGAACTCGCCCAAGCAGCCACTTTTGTGATTGCTTTTTTTGCTTCTTCAACTGACCCGGCAAGATGAAGAAGATCTTTTGCCGGCCTTGTATAACGCGAATAAATTATTTTCTCTTTCCGCGCATTCTTCTTAATCTCTTCTAAAGAAAAACCCTTTGTTTGGAAGTAGAAATTAACAATCTTTTGGATGTCATTCTCTTTTTCTTTTTTTGATTCTTTTTGAAGAAAAATTTCTTTATTTCCAGCGTAGTGCAAAAAATCAGCAACACCTTTTTTGTGACTGTCGATCACCTGTTTCTTTAAATCTTTTTTCTTTAAATATTTCTCAAAATCTTCAACAATTTTTTGAGAAACTTTTTTTGGAGATATTGGTTCTTTTTTTTCCTCTAAAAGCCACCTTTGAAAGAGAAGAACACTTCTTTCTTTTCTTCTTATTGTTGAGCTTGCAAATCCCTGGCGCTGGAGATGTTTTAAAAAAGCAGATAAGCACTCCTGTATTTCTTTTTCTTTTTCCATAATCTTTTTAACTTTGATACTCCTTGAGAAGATTTTTTATTCGCACGCCTTCTTCTTCTACTAAGCGTCCTTCGTATTCTGCTCCATGATCGGGGGCATGATTATATTTTGGCGCTTTGTGGTCAAGATGGAGATTAAGAAGACTCTTTTTTGCAATATAATAAATATGAAAACGAGGGTATTTTTTCCCAAGAAGTGGCCTTGAAAAAGAGGGCTCTTCTTTTCTCAAAACTTTATCTGGATGATAGCCAGCTTTTCTTAAAAAATTATATATATTACCCTGAAAATCCGCAATATCAATTTGCATAATTCATTTGTTTTTCATCAGTATAACACAAAAAATCACTCTTTGAAGATTGTGTTGAGTTTTTCTTTTCTTTTTGTCATAATGGCATAGTTTAGTTATCTTAAAGAAAAATGTTTAAAAAACTTTTTTTTGCTGTAAATCTGCCAATTGTTGTTAAAAAAGAGCTTCTCTCCATAAGAAAAGAGTTGGAAGATGATTTAGCTAAAGGAATAAAGTGGGTGGAAGAAGAAAATTTACACATTACCTTGCTTTTTCTCGGGAACACAAAAGAAGACAAGGTAGATGATATTATTTCTGCTACAGAAGAGATCAAGCAAGACTTTTTTAAGGTTTTTTTCAGTAAATTAACCTACATGCCTCCCGAAAAAGAAAAAGCCAGAATGATATGGGTTACAGGGGAGAGCGAAGAACTTGTCGTGCTGCAAAAAAAGATTGAAAGATGTATGGTTCCCAGTTTCAAAAGAGAAAAAGACAAAGATTTTCTACCACATATTACTCTTGGAAGAATCAAGTCTTGGGAGTTTCGAAAAAGGCCTCTTTACAAAATACCTGAAGTCGAAAGAGAAATAAGTATAAATTTTAAACCCTCTTCTTTTGAACTTATGGAAAGCAAACAGGGCAAAAGAGGGCCGGTTTATAAAAAAATTGCTAGTTTTAGTTTTCAGGAGTAACCCGAATAAATTTTTATGCAAACCTCTCAAGGAAAAAGAAAACACATTCATTTTTTGGGAATAGGGGGGATAGGAGTTTCTTCACTGGCACGTTACTTCTTGTCGGAAGGCTTCATAGTGACCGGATCCGATGTTGCGTCCTGTCCCGAGCTTGCAAAGCTTGGTATAAAGATCTTTCAAGGTCATTCTGCGGAGAATTTACCACCGGAAACAGATATTTTAATTTATAGCAATGCTGTTTTACCTGATAATCCGGAAATAATGGAAGCAAAAAAGAGAAAGATTGAAGTTAAGAGCTATCCTGAGGCATTGGGAGAAATCACCAGAAAATACTATACAATTGCTGTTTCAGGGACACACGGGAAAAGCACCACTACCGCAATGCTTTCTTTGGTTATGGAGGAGGGGGGGCTTGATCCTACGGTAATTATCGGCACCAAACTTAAAGAATTTGGCAACTTGAACTTCAAGAAAGGGAGGTCTAATTATCTCCTCATTGAAGCCGATGAATGGAAGGCAGCTCTTCTAAATTACGACCCGGATATCGCGGTAATTACAAATATCGAAGAAGACCATCTTGATTTCTACAAAGACATTGATGATATTTTTGATACTTTTCAAAAGTATATTACAGAAAATTTACAAAAAGGAGTGCTGGTGACAAATGCGGATGATTATTATGCCAAACAACTCGTAAATTACGCAAAAGGAAAGGTTGTGGAGTATTCTTTAAAAGACAAGGATGCTAGCGCTATAAAGCTTTCTGTTCCAGGTAAGCATAATATTTACAACGCTTTGGCAAGCTTTAGAGCAGCACAAGAAATGAGCATCAAAGAAAAAACGGCCCGAGAAGGATTGGCTAAATTTAAAGGGAGTTGGCGTCGCTTTGAAGAAAAGATAATAACAATTTCAAATGGAAAAAGAGTGAGGATTATAAATGATTACGCGCATCATCCTACAGAAGTTAAAACAACCATTCAGGCGGTAAGAGAAAAATACGGTGAGCGAAAGGTAGTGGCTGTTTTTCAACCTCATCAGTACGAGCGTACTTACAGACTTTTTCAACAATTTAAAGATGTTCTTTCTTCTCTTGAGGTTGATGTTCTGCTTCTCGCTGATATTTATACCGTAGAAGGAAGAGAGTCAGAAGAAATAAAGAAGAAAGTGAGCTCCGCAATACTTTGCAATGAAGTCGAAGATGCTGTTTTTTCGGGGAATATTGAAGAAACTGCAAATTATCTTTTGAAAAACTTGCAAGGAGAAGAAATTGTGGTTATAATGGGAGCAGGCGATATATATAATTTAGAAAATTATATTACAAAAAGGTCTTGATATAAAAACAATTAATAATAGTTGTAACATGTTTGAAAATTGGCTGATAATTGTAGTAGTTTTAATAATAATCGCGGGTATTGTTTGGTACGCCATGAAACAACAAGGCAAAGAAGAGGAAGAAAAAATTGAAAAAGAGAACGAAATGAAAGCAGAAGAAGATTATGAGACAGAAGAGGAAGAGATAACAGAAGAAAGAACCGAAGGAGAAATGGGCGGAGAAGAGGAAGAGGAAGGAGGAGAGGAAGAAGAGGAGACAACAGAAGATCAAGAAGAAAACTTTTAAAACAATCCCAATAAAGTTATATAACAGCAAAAAAGGGCAAAAGGCCCTTTTTTGTTTTAAATATTGTTTTCTTATGTTAAAATAAGAACGGTTGCTATATTAAAAAGGATTAAAATCACACAAGTAAACCTTATGGATGTAAAAATTAACAAAAAATCAGAAACTAAAAGAGAGCTTCAGGTAACTATTCCAAAAGAAGAAATGACTCCCTATCTGCAAAAAGCCGCACAAAAAATGGAGGGAGAGATGAATATCAAAGGATTTCGTCCGGGGAAAGCCCCTCTTGATGTTATCGAGAATACCGTTGGAAAAGAAAAACTTTACGAGGAGGCCGCTAAAGAGGCAATACAAGAAACCTACCCTCAGATTATTAAAGAAAAGGAACTTTTTGCCTTATCAAGCCCGCAAGTAGAGATTACAAATTGTGTTCCGGAAAACGAGGTAACTTACAAGGCAACTGTTTATATAATGCCGGAAATAAAGCTTCCTGATTATCAAAAAATAGCGAAAAATATTGCTCAAAAAGAAGAAAGAAAGGTAGAGGCAAATGAAAAAGAAGTAGAAGAAATGATTGAAAGAGCGAGAGGCAATAAAGCAAAAATGCAAAAAGTAGAAAGAGAAGCCCAAGAGGGAGACTCTGTCATTATCAATTTTAAAGGAGTTTTTGAAGGAAAGGATGATAAAAAAGTAGAGGAAAAAAACTTCCAAATAACCCTGGGAGGAGGGGAGATGAGCGTGATTGAAGGTTTCGAAGATAATATAAAAGGAATGAAGTCTGGAGAAAAGAAAAGCTTTTCCGTGGACATTCCGAAAAACAAAGAAAAAGGAGAGTTTTCCGGGCAGAAAATAAATTTCGATATAGAAATGGTCAGCGTTATGGAACGTGATTTACCAGAAATAAATGATGATTTTGCCAAGTCCTTTCCTGGGATAGAAGATCTCAATCAACTTAAGGAAAAAATAAGAGAAGGGATGGAAAAAGAAAAAAAAGCAAAAGAAAAAGAGAGGGTGAAGATGAAAGTATTAGAGGGCATTAAAGAAGAGGTTTCTTTTGAGGTTCCTGAGATTTTAATTGAAAAGGAGTTGGATAACATGCTAAACAATATCAAAAATCAACTTGCAAATAACAACTCCTCTTTTGAAGATTACCTGAAAGAGATTAAGAAAACAGAAGAAGATTTACGTAAAGAATGGAGGAAAAAGGCGGAGGAAAACGTATCTTACGCTTTACTTCTTCACAAAATAAGTGAAAATGAAAAAATAGAAGTATCGTCAGAGGAAATAGAAAATGAAATAGATCGTCATTTTAGTTCTACCGGAAGAAATAAAGAAGAGGAAAATGAAGAGAATTTACAGAGAATGAGATCTTATATTCACGATAGTATAAAAAATCAAAAGGTATTTCAGGTACTTTCCGTCGAAGAATAACAAACATCATTTTATGCAGCATAAAAAAACATGAACGAAAAAAAATCAGGGGAAGTAGTAAAAATTCTTATTATTGAGGACGAAAAGATGATTTCAGAAATGTATCATGATCGTTTTACCAAGGAAGGATTTGAGGTGCATTGTGCATTTGATGCGGAGGAGGGTGTAGAAATGTTAAACAAAATAAAACCATCCCTTATTGTTCTTGATATCCTTCTCCCCAAAGAAAGTGGAATATATTTTTTGGAAAAACTAAGAAACATGGATGATTTAAAAGATACGAAAGTTATTGCTTGCTCCAATTACGATGATGCTGTTTCCCGAGAAAAGGCGGAAAAGCTAGGAGTCAAAGAGTATCTTGTAAAGACAAACCATACCCCCAAAGAGATTGTGGAGATAGCTAAAAAATACCTAGAGGAGTAAAATACAAAGGTTTTAAAGATTTAATCTATTTTTGAATATGGAAAGAGTTTTAGTAAAGAATACGATATTTAATATCAACGAAAAAGTTTCAGTAGAAGGTTTTATAAACAATGTCCGCTCTCACGGAAATGTTCTTTTTTTCGACCTTAGAGATTCTACCGGCATTATTCAGGCAGTAATAACAAAAAATAATCCCCATTACGATTCTGCAAAAGAAATAAGACCGGAATGGGTAATAAAAATTGAAGGGTTGGTCAAAGAAAGGCCGGAAAAAATGAAAAACGATAACCTTCAGACCGGAGAAGTGGAATTAGAAATCGAAGAAATAGTTGTTCACTCTAAGGCAGAAACAACTCCTTTTTCACCGCTTACCGATGGATTTGAAATAAGCGAAGAGCTCCGCATGAAATACCGTTATATTGATTTAAGAAGAGAGAGGATGCAAAAAAATCTGGAGGCAAGACATAAAACAATTCTTCACTGTAGAAATTTTCTCCACGAAAAAGGTTTTCTCGAAGTTGAAACTCCGGTATTAACCAAATCGACTCCGGAAGGAGCAAGAGATTTTTTGGTTCCTTCAAGAAGAGAAACGGGTAGTTTCTACGCGCTTCCTCAAAGCCCTCAGCAGTACAAGCAACTGCTTATGGTAGCGGGGGTGGAAAAATATTTTCAATTTGCCCGTTGCTTCCGAGATGAAGATTTGCGAGCGGACAGGCAAGCGGAATTTACTCAACTCGATATGGAGCTTGCTTTCGTGGAAAAGGAAGATGTTCTTGTCCTTATCGAGCAAATGGTAACGGAACTTGTAGAAGTGCTTTTTCCCGAAAAACATATAAAAGAAAAACCGTTTCCCAGAATAACCCATGAGGAGGCGATGAGTAAATGGGGGAGTGATCGCCCCGATTTAAGAGAAGATAAAGATGATCAAGATGAGCTGGCTTTTGCTTTTGTTGTTGACTTTCCGATGTTTGAAAAATTTGAAGGAGGATTCAGGGCCGAACATCACCCGTTTACCAAGCCGGCC
>Ga0207421_10006163_pt1 | contig 13163 bp, 15 predicted proteins | sample SodLakKL_010_SED_4_FD_187542 | JGI IMG/M metagenome (GOLD analysis project Ga0207421, IMG submission 187542) | Alkaline sediment microbial communities from Lake Tanatar, Kulunda Steppe, Russia - 8KL_010_SED (SPAdes) (version 2) | ecosystem: Environmental > Aquatic > Non-marine Saline and...
GGGAAGCGACTGTCCGGAACGCGACACGGAGAACTCACTCCGACTGTCGACGCGGTTCCGATTCGACGGCGGGCCGGCCGGCGAAACCGTCACGCCAGCAGGATACCCGCCGTGAACATCACCATGACGAGGAGGAATATCCCCGTCGCGACCAGTAACCGTAGGTATCCGATTCGCGGTGTCATCTCCATCCCCCGGAGCCACGTGTCGGTGGCTCGAACCCCCAGGTTCGAACTCCCTTGGCGCCCCGTCGGACGCCGCGGGCTCCACCCGGACCTTGGTCCGCGATCGTTATAAGAATACTGATCGTTCCGGGCGAAACGGACAGTACCACCGCCCTGACCGTATCTTTCGGATATTTCTATTGGAAACTAAAACGACGTTCCGTGCCACTCGAGTCACGGCGCGTGACCGCCGCTCGCGGCTCGACTCGTGGCCGTTCGCCACCTTTGTCACTCCGTGGGCGTTCACTACCGTGGCCGTTAGCTACCTGTGTTACTCGAGTTCGGCGAACAGGTCGTCGACGTCGCCGTCGAACCGCTCGAGCAGCGTCCGGACCCGCTCGCGGCGCTCGTCGTCGACGCGCACGTGGACCATCCCCTCCCCGGGCTGGCCGTAGACCACGCTGGCGCCGTCCGGGGCGGCGAGGATCGCCGGCAGCACCGCCAGATCCTCCTCGCCGTCGACGAGGATCGTGACGGGGTCGTCCGCCCGGAGGGCGTCCACCAGCGCCGAGACCAGCCCCCGGGTCAGCGTCGCCGGGGGGTTGTCGACCTCGCGGTCGACGTCCTCGGTGACGGCCCGTTCGATCTCGCGGTCGACGACACCCCGCTGGGTGCGTCCGTCGACCACGGCGACCGCGGGCTGGCTCCCGGCGTCGAGCAGGTGGTGGGTGACGACGTCGCCGACGGCGACGACCGGCCGGCCCGCTTCGGCCAGGAGGGCGTCCGCGTCGGTCTCGATCGGTCCGAACGGCGTCTTGAGCTCCCCTCGGAGCCCCTCCGGGAGGGTCACGAGCACGTCGTCGGTCGCGTGATCGCCAGTCGTGTGATCGTCGGCGTGGTCGTCGGCCATCGGTCGATCCGGCTCAGCGGACCTTCAGCGCGTACGCGCCGGCCTCGGTGACCTGCATCTCGGTGGCGATCTCGCTCTCCTCGGGGTGGGCGATGCTCACGTAGCCCGCCCAGTCTTCGGTCAGCGAGGAGGAGCCACAGGAGACACAGGTTGCGGCGTCGCCGTCGTTGATCCGGTGACACTCCCGGCAGGCGAGACGGTTCGTCGCCATCTCACTCACCCGCCGTGGCTTCCTCGCGTCGCTCGCGTTCGTCTTTCAACCAGCCGTGTTTCCCCAGACCGGGCTGTTTCGCGGTGAGCCCGATCTTCGAGTCACGGGGGTTGCGTTCGTCGATGCTCTTGGTGACGATCCGTGCCCGGACCGCGTCGTCGACCTCGAGTGCACGGTCGGACTCGTTCGAGGAGAGCCGACCGTTCTCGCCGTCGAACGCGAGATACTCATCGGAGATCTGAGAGACGTGAAGCAAGCCGTCGACGGGGCCGATGCCGACGAAGGCGCCGAACTCGACGACCTCGACGACGGTGCCGTCGACGACCTCCTGCATCTGTGGGTCGAAGGTGACCGCGTCGAACTCGGCTTCGTAGTACACCCCCGGCCGGTTCGGCAACACGGTCCCCTCGCCGACGTCGTGGACCTCGGTGACGGTGACGACGCTTCCCACCTCCTCGTCCATCCGTCCTTCCAGTTTGTCCTGGAGCAGTCGCTTCACCAGCCCGGGCGTGACGTCGCCCAGCTCCCGCGGCGGTACCTCCACCGTGTCCTTCAGCCTGACCCGTTTGTACATCTATGGTCGAGTGATCGCTAGGTTGTTTCTCCCGCGTAAAGCAATTACCGGTACGCCCTCCTCGAGCACCCGGTCGCGCAGCGGCAGGTCGTTCGTGACGACGTAGTCGACGACGCCCTCGCGGGCGAGTTCGACGAGCGCGTCGTCGGCGTAGGCGGCCTCGGTGTCGACGGCGAGACAGCGCTCGGTCGCCAGGTCGTGGCCGACGTTCGCCGCCGTTCCCTCGGTTCCACCGCCTTCGGAGAGCCGGCGAAGCTCCTCGAGGACGGGCTGGGGGGTGACCGGCTCGAACGCGGCCGGCCGCGGCCCGTCGCCGTCGGCCGGTGGCCGACCGGTGCCGAGAAGCCGGTCGAGCTCGTCGAACAGCCGCACGTCGAGCTCGACCGGCATCATCAGCGCGCTCGTATCGAGGGCCACCCGCTCGGTCATCTATCCGTTCAGGGTGCCGACGCCGATCAGTCGCCAGCGGGCGCCGATCCGCCGGTTGATGGCGATCTTCGCGCCCGGCTCGGCACAGACCGGTCGTTTGAGCCGGACCTCACACTCCTCCCCGCGGGCGCTCGTGACCGCGCCGACGGTCGTCGCGGTTCCGACGGTCATCATCAGCGGCTCGCCGGTGGAGATCTCCTCGACCTCCGTGCCGCCGTCGGCGCCGACGACCCGCTCTAGGAGGTCGACGCTCATCGTGAACTCCTCCCAGGTCGGTGGCAGCGTGCCGGGTGGGCCGGCGACCCGCCCCGCCAGGGCGTCGCCTTTCGTCAGCGACGGATCGAGTGCGGTGCCGACCCCGAGCAGCCCGCCGGGGGTGGCGGTCTCGACGTTCTCGCCGCCGGCTTGCAGCGAGCGGACGGTCGTCCGGATCGGCTCGTAGCCCGTCCGTCCACCCTCCTCGACCTGTCGGCCGGGGCGGATCTCGATCTCGTCGCCGACCGAAAGCTGGCCAGCGACGAGGCTGCCGCCGAGCACGCCGCCGTGGAGCCCCTCCCAGGTCGTCCCCGGCTTGTTGATGTCGAAGCTGCGGGCGACGTACACCCGCGGGTCGGTGTCGGGGTCGCGGTCGGGCGTGGGGATCTCCGACTCGATGGCGTCGATCAGCAGGTCGAGGTTGACCTCCTGACCGGCCGACACCGGGACGACGGGAGCTCCCTCGGCGACGGTCCCCTCGACGAACTCCTGGATCTGCCCGTAGTTTCGCCGGGCCCGGTCGGCGTCGACGAGGTCGATTTTGTTCTGGGCGATGACGACGTTCTCGATCCCGATGATGTCCAGGGCCATCAGGTGCTCTTCGGTCTGGGGCTGGGGGACGGTCTCGTTGGCGCTGACGACCAACACGGCGCCGTCCATCAGCGCGGCTCCCGAGAGCATCGTCGCCATCAGGGTCTCGTGACCCGGGGCGTCGACGAACGAGACGGTCCGAACCGGCTCGCTGGTCGAGCCGTCCGGACACTCCTTGGCTACGGTGAAACAGTCGGGCTCCTCGGCGCCCGGACAGCGACGGAACGTCGCGTCCGCGTACCCCAGCCGGATGGAGATGCCGCGTTTCATCTCCTCTGAGTGCTGGTCGGTCCACGAACCGCTCAGTGCCTGGACCAGCGTCGTCTTTCCGTGGTCGACGTGGCCGACGAGTCCGATGTTCACCTCCGGTTGTCGATTTTCTGCCATGAGACGATTAGAGATTGAATACAGCTACCTCCGTGCGCTTGATAAACCTACTGTTCTGGCCTCGCGTGAGCCCCCAGCCCACACCCTCGATCCGCAGCCCTCCGCGTGGAGCCGGCCCGAAATTTCCCCCGCGGAGCGAGCGGTATCCCGTTGGCGTCCGCACGGAGCGAGCGGTGTCCCGTTGGCGTCCGCGCGGAGCCAGCCGCGACGTCCGGGGGCTTCCTCGCGGCCCGCTTCGCGACGCCGCGTCGGATCGACCGATTCTTGTCGGCGCCGGCCGTACGACCTCCCGATGGACGCGCCGCTGTGGACGGAGAGCCACGCCCCGTCGCTGTCGGAGCTCCCCCAGCCGGAGGTCAGGGAGTACCTCGAGCGGGCCGTCGACGAGCCGATCAACCTCCTGGTGCAGGGGCCGCCGGGCTGTGGGAAGACCGCGGCCGTGCGGGCGCTCGCCCGGGAGGCACACGCCGACCCGGACAACGACTTGGTCGAGATCAACGTCGCCGACTTCTTCGGGCGGACGAAAACGGAGATCAAAAACGACCCCCGCTTCGCGGGCTTTCTCGTCGGCCGGTCGGCGCTCTCGAAGCGGGAGATGATAAACCACGTCCTAAAGGAGTCGGCGAGCTACGCGCCGGTCTCGGGGAGCTACCGGACGATCCTCCTCGACAACGCCGAGGACGCCCGCGAGGATTTCCAGCAGGCGCTGCGACGGATCATGGAGCGTCACCACCGGACCACCCAGTTCGTGATCGCCACGCGCCGGCCGGGATCGCTCATCGCGCCGATCCGCTCGCGGACCTTCCCCGTCCGGATGCGCGCGCCGACCAGCGAGGAGACCGTCGCCGTCCTAGAGCGGATCGTCGACCGCGAGGACGTCGCCCACGACGCCGACGGCCTCGAGTTCGTCGCGGGCTACGCCGACGGCAACCTCCGGCGGGCGATCCTCGCCGCCCAGACCACGGCCGTCGAGGAAGGGGAGGTTACGATGGCCGCCGCCTACGAGACCCTCGGGGACGTCGGCGTGGACGGAGAGATAGAGGAGATGCTCGCGGCCGCCGAGGACGGCGAGTTCACCGACGCCCGGAAACGCCTCGACGGATTGCTCGTCGACGAGGGGCTGAGCGGCGCGGAGGTCCTCGAGGCGATCCTCGACGCCGCCCGGTCGCGGTACCGCGGCCCGGAGCTGGCGCGGCTCCACCGCCTGGCCGCCGACGTCGAGTTCGCGATGGGCGAGGGGACGAGCGACCGGCTCCACGTCTCCCGGCTACTCGCGGAGCTCGGCCGGGAGGAACCGACGGCTAGATCGTGATCAACACCGCGCCGACGACGATCATCGCCGCGCCGGCGACGACGCCGCGGGTCACCCGTTCGAGGTCCCTGAGGAACACTGCGGCGAAAAGCAGGGTGAAAAAGGGCGCGGTCGCCACCAGCGGATCGACGATCGCGATCCGGCCCTCCTCGAGTCCCAGCGCGGCCATGAGCGACAGCATCGCGACGGACGTGAGCAAGCCGCTGACGGCGAAGTACCGGTAGCTCTCCCGGGGCATCGAGAGCACGTCCGTCCGGCCTCTGGCGAGTACGTACGCGACCAGCGCCACGAGTCCCGCAGTCTCGTTTATCGTCACCGCCTCGAGGGCGGAGATGGGCGTCTCGAGCATCCCGTACCGGCGGGCGACGTTGGCCACGGCGAACGTCGCCGCGGCCGCGATCGGCCACAGCAGGTCCCGGGCGGTCCACCCCTCCAGGTCGCCCCCGCGGGAGAGCGCGAGCACCGAGAGGCCGGAGACGAGGATCACGATCCCGACGGCCGTCACCGGGCCCAGTGGCTCCCCGAGGGCGGCGAGGGCGATCGCCGTCGCGAACAGCGGCCGCGTGCTCAGGATGGCGCTGTTGAGGCTCGCGCCGACCCGGTCGACGCCGACGAAGATCGCGATCCGGCCAAGCGCCGTGCCGATCACGCCGGCGCCGACGAACACCGCGAGCACCTCGCGGGTGAGCCCGGCGAACGCCTCCCCGCCGAACAGGAAGGCGACGGCCGCCCAGTAGAGGACGAGCTGGACGACCACGACGACGAGCGACGCCTGGACGGCCCCGCCGCCGGCGGCCATCCCGCGCTTGTCGAATATCGGGGCCATCCCCCACAGGATCGCCGGCAACAGCGCCAGTGTGAGCACCTCGACGGTCGCGCCGGTCACCGCAGCCCCTCCCCACCTTGACGGCTACTCATCGTCCCCCCTGGACGGCGGATCCGCCTCAACGTTCCGGTCGACCGATCCGCGACGGCCGATCAAAAACATGAACATTTATTATAGACGGGGCGAAAGGGGGGTGTACCGATGTCGGTCGTACACGTACCGAACTGATTCTCCCCGACCAGCACCGGCCGGCGACTACACCGAACACGACCGACATGAGCATCCACCACCCACACACCCGACCCGAACCGAGCACGGATCCGACGAACACGGCGGCTTCGCGTACGTCCGACGCCACGACGGCCGAGACCGTGACGACGGAACCGGCCGATTCGACGGCGACAGCTCCTACAGCGACGGACTCCGCAACGACGGACTCCACGGCGATCGAACCGACGGCGACCGGCTCCGCCACGGCGACGACCACCGATCCCACGGCGGCTGTGGGCCCGACGGAGGGCCGACCGACCGCGGCGGCCGTCGGTCCGGCGACGTTCGCGACCGGCGACCGGCGGCGCCTGCGGAACCTGATCGACGGACTCAACGCCGCGTTCGTCGACACCTCGTAGGGGAATTCTCAAGCGGCCGGAGCCGGTAGGGACGTCCATGAGCGAGTCGGACGCGGGCGTGGAACTGACGGTCCGGGGGGCGGAGAAACGGGACGCCGGCCGCGGAGTCGCCCGGATTCCGGAGCTGGCCCGCCGGCAGCTGGGCGTGCTCAGCGGCGACACCGTCGTCGTCGAGGGCGAGCGAACGACCGTCGCGAAGATGTGGCCGGCCGACCCATCGACGCCCGAGACCGTCGTCCAGATCGACGCGGACACCCGGGCGAACGCCGGCGTCCACGTCGGCGACACCGTCCGGATCCGGACCGGCGACGACAGCACGATCCGGGAGGCCCGGCGGGTGACCCTCTCGCCGCCGGCGTCGCTGTCGGACGCCGAGACGCGGCTGGCCGAACGGGTCGCCGGTGGCAAGCTCCGGAACCGGCCGGTCCGGCGGGGCGAGCAGGTCCGGATCGAGGGCGTCGCCGCCGAGCCGTTCACCGTCGTCGACACCGATCCCGCCGGCGACGTCCGGATCGGCTCCTCGACGACGGTGGCCGTCGCGGGCGGCGGGATCGACGACGCGGCGTCGGTCGGACCGGGCGACGACGAGGCGATCGCCCGCCGTTCGGAGGTCGGTGACGGGGACGCCGGCGGATCGACGGAGCCGGGGGTCGGGCCGGCGAAACCCCGATCGGGGGCCACCTACGAGGACATCGGCGGGCTCGACGAGGAACTCGAGATGGTCCGGGAGATGATCGAGCTCCCCCTCTCCGAGCCCGAGCTGTTCCAGCGCCTGGGGATCGATCCCCCGTCGGGGGTGTTGCTCCACGGCCCGCCCGGGACCGGGAAGACGCTGATCGCCCGTGCGGTCGCAAACGAGGTCGACGCCACCTTCGTCTCCGTTTCGGGCCCGGAGATCATGTCGAAGTACAAAGGCGAGAGCGAAGAGCGCCTCCGGGAGCTGTTCGAGCGCGCCCGCGACGGCGCCCCCTCGATCCTCTTTTTCGACGAGATCGACTCGATCGCGAGCGCGCGCGACGACGACGGCGACGCCGAGAGCCGGGTCGTCGGCCAGCTGCTGACCCTGATGGACGGCCTCGACGGCCGCGGGGAGGTGATCGTCATCGGCGCGACGAACAGGGTCGACACGCTCGATCCGGCCCTCCGGCGGGGCGGTCGGTTCGACCGCGAGATCGCGATCGGCGTCCCCGACGAGGCCGGACGCAGGGAGATCCTCGAGGTCCACACCCGCGGCATGCCCCTCGCCGAGGACGTCTCGATCGACCGGCTCGCGGCCCGGACCCACGGCTTCGTCGGCGCCGACCTCGACTCGGTCGTCAGCGAGGCGGCGATGGCCGCGATCCGCCGACGACCGACCGAGCCCGACGAGCGTGCGGCCTGGAACCGCGATCCGGAGGTCGACAAGGCCGACTTCGACGCCGCGCTCGCGGCCGTCGAGCCCTCGGCGATGCGCGAGTACGTCGCCGAGTCCCCGGAGACCGACTTCTCGAACGTCGGCGGCCTCGAGGGTGCCAAAGCGACCCTCCGGGAGTCAGTCGAGTGGCCGCTGACGTACGATCGGCTCTTCGACCGGACGAACACGACCCCGCCATCCGGCGTCCTGCTCTACGGCCCGCCGGGGACCGGGAAGACGCTGCTCGCCCGGGCGCTCGCGGGCGAGACGGACGTCAACTTCGTCCGGGTCGACGGCCCCGAGATCGTCGACCGCTACGTCGGCGAGAGCGAGCGGGCGATCCGGAAGGTGTTCGAACGGGCCCGCCAGGCCGCCCCGTCGATCGTCTTCTTCGACGAACTCGACGCCATCGCCGGCGCCCGCGGGGAACACCACGAGGTGACCGACCGGGTGGTCTCCCAGCTGTTGACCGAACTCGACGGGATGGCCGAGAACCCGAACCTGGTGGTGCTGGCGGCGACGAACCGCAAGGACGACCTCGATCCGGCCCTGCTCCGCCCCGGTCGGCTCGACACCCACGTGCTCGTCCCCGAGCCCGACCTCGAGGCCCGTGAGGCGATCCTCGAGGTCCACACGCGGGGGAAACCCCTCGCCGAGGACGTCGATCTCGAGGCCCTCGCCGCCGAACTCGAGGGGTACACCGGCGCCGACGTCGAGGCGGTCGTCCGGGACGCCTCGATGCGGGCGATCCGCGAGGTCGCCGAGGCTCACGGTCCGGAGGAAGCCAACGAGCGGGCCGACGAGGTGGTGATCGAGAGCCGTCACCTCGAGGCGGCGGCCGCGGCCGTCGAGCCGACCGGTGGCTCCTGATGGTGCCGGTCGAGTCGGACGGTCGGCGAGAGCCGACGACGACGGCCCGGACGGGTCGATAGGTCGACGAGAGCCGACGGTCCGGTCGAGCCGGACGGTCAGCGACAATGACGGTCCGCCCGGCGGGTGGAAAGGCCTTAGGACGTGGGAGCCGCCCGTGTTGGTATGGTCCTGATCAACCTGATCGTGTTCGTCGTCAGCCTCCTGATCGGCGCGCTCGGGATCTACGTCGGGGCACGGATCGTCGTCGACGACGGCGCGTACGGACACGCGCTGGTGACCGCCCTCATCGGGGCGATCGTCTGGGCGGTCGTCGGCTTCTTCCTCGGCTGGATCCCCCTGCTCGGCCCGCTCGTCGTCCTCGTGGCGTACGTTGCGGTCATCAACGCCCGCTACCCCGGCGGCTGGATCGACGCCGCGCTCGTCGCGCTCGTCGCCTGGGTGAGCGTCGTCGTCGTTCTCTATCTCCTCGCGGCGCTCGGTCTCTCCGGGCTCGGTGCGGTGGGGATCCCGGGAGTCTGACCCCTGGCGGTGCGTGAAGATCCCGGGAGTCTGACCCCTGGCGGTGCGTGAAGATCCCGGGAGACTGACCCTCACGTTCATCTTGGAGAGGCCCCAACGTCGGATCGATGGGAGAGGACGACTCGCTTCGGGCCAGATACGAGACGAGCCAGGGGCTGATGGATCAGCTCAGGTACGCCGCCGAGACGCTGAGCATGGAGTTCGACCGGTGGGACGAACCGCACGTGAGCGGACCCGGGCTCTACTTCATCGTCGTCGCGGACACCGACTACGGCGCGTACACCGACGCGCTCGGGTCGAACACGTGGCCGGTCGACCGCTGTCGGATCGTCGGCGACCCACTCGACGCGTTCATCGACGCAGCACGCGAGGTCGCGTTCAGCCGCGATGGCGCGGTCGTCGTCGCCGCGGACGGCACCATCCAAGAGCAGATGGTCCGGGTCCGGAGCGACGGCGCCGAGGGGATGGTCTACCCCGACTGGATGGGGACGAGACACCTCAGCGCGATGGAGGCGTCGACACGCGAGGAAGTGCTCTGGGCGGTCACCCTGAGCGAGGAGAACGGCCGCGTCACGACGTATCACGACGGCAACTACCGGGACTACGAACGCGAGGATCTCGGCGGCCGGTGGCGCCCGGACGGCTAGACGACTACGGCCGGGGCCTGGCGTCGGCGGCCGACCGGCTGCACAACACATACGTTCCACGAGAACGTTCCGCACGTATGAGTGGAGTCGAGCCAGCGGAGTTGCTCGTCGCCTACGACGGCTCCGACGCCGCGGTCCGGGCCGCGGAGTTCGCGTTCTCGCGGGCGGCGAAGACCGGCGAGCGCGTGGACGTCGTCCACGTCGGCGCCGGCGTCGACGAGCGATCGATCAGAACCGAACTCGCGGAGGAGCTGGTCCGGGAGTCGATCGTCGCCACCGTCGAGACGATCGATCCGGAAGACGGCGACGGGACGGCCGACGCGCTCGCGGAGCTGATCGGACGGAACGGCTACGAGATGACGTTCGTGGGTTACGAGAGCTACGACCTGCTCGGCCGGCTCAGACACGACAGCGTCACCGAGTCGTTGCTCGAGCGGAAGCTGGTTCCCGTCACAGTCGTTCCGTGAGCGACGACCGGGTCCCGTCACCCTGGCCCTCCGAGCGACGATCAACCAGCGTCACCCTGGCCCTCCGAGCGACGACTGGCCTCCGGAAACGGATGGATACTTTATCCCGGACTCCCCACGGCCGGCATGGTCGATCCGATCTCCACCACGCTGGCCGCGCTCGCGGTCGGCATCGACTCGGCGAGTCTCTACCACCGGCGAAAGCGCGCCTCGCCCGACGGCGGCGTCGACGACGTCGGCGGCGTCAAGGAGTTCTGGGACGCACACCGGCGGGGCGCCCTCGAACCGGGGACACACGTCCGTCTCGAGGGCTCGCTCTCGGAGTACGCGCCGATGATCTTCGGCGACCCGCGGACGGTCAAACGCCGTCACTTCGAGTTCCGGGACTCGCTGTCGGCGAACGCGCCGGGGAGCATCGACGCGCTCGTCAGCATCAGCTCGGGGAACCCCCTGGTCCGCCTCGAGCCGATGAAGGGGGTCCACTACGCCGGCCTCTACGAGGCGATCGGTCGGAACTCGATCCCGGTGTTCGTCGACGCCGACGTCTTCGAGGAGTGGCGTGAGAGCCGCGGACGGTCGGCCGGACAGGTCCGGGACGTCTCGCTCACCGGTCTGGTCGACGACCTGCCGGCCGAGTGGGGCGATTTCTTCTCGATTTTCGGCCTGGACGCCGAGGCCCCCGAGTACGCGGTGTACGTCCGCGACGACGACAGCTGCACCATCGAGGATCGCGGCGAGACCCGCTTTTTCGAGGGCGACGTCTGGGTGGCCTACGAGCACGCCGGCGAGCGCGGCTGGATGACCCGCTGCCCGGACTTCGCCGAGCGCACGGAGGTCAAGTCAGCGATGACAGCCCTCGTGGAGAACCTGGAGGCACTCGACGGCGAGGTCGAACTCGTCTCACAGTACGATCTCGTCGACCGGCCGATCGGCAAGAGCCACGTCACCGGCGGTGGGTCGACCGTGATCCAGGAGTTGGCCAACGAACGGGTCCGCGAGGAGTACATAGACGAGGTGGAGGCGTTCGTCGACGAGCACACCGAGTAGCCGACCGATCGGATCGACGACGACACCAACACACCGACACGCAGACAGTCCTCGACACGCAGACAGTCCTCGACACGCAGACAGTCCTCGACGCGCAGACAGTCCTCGACGCGCAGACAGTCCTCGACGCGCAGACAGTCCTCGACACGCAGTCAGTCGTACCAGCGAATCCTGTCGCCGCGGTGGCGGCTGGTGTAGGCGTCGATACCCTCCCCGAGTGCCCACCGCAGCCGGAGGTCGTCGTACAGCGTAGAGTAGGTGTAATCGACGAACGTGACCGGCATCGTCGTCGCCCCGTTCTCGCGGACGACGCTTCCGATCAACAGGAAGACGTGTTTGTGGCGGGCGTCGTGGACGTAGCCGGTGAACGTCGGCACGCGCTGTTCGCTGGCCGGCGCGGCGTGGAACGCCTCCATCGCTCGCCGGGTCAGCTCGGTGCAGAACAGCCCGTCGTTCTCCCCGGCGGCGAGGGACTCGAAGTCGGCGGGGGACTCGAACCTGGCCCGGAGGTCACGCCGGCCGAAGATGACGTTGTCCTGGACAGAGCCGGCCAGATACCGCGGCACGTCGTAGTAGGAAAACTCCCGGAATCCCTCGGCCAGCCCCTCCACGAGCGAGCGTGGCTCCGTCGACGCCGTTCCGGCGAACGATTCGACGAGGGCGGGATCGACCGACCGCACGCCGGCCCCGCGCAGGGCCTCTACCGTCGCCGGCCGCGTCCGGGACGTCCGGAGCCGATCGAAGAACTCGGGGTAACTCGCGGGAACGACTTCGACCTCCTCGGCCGCGATCGACCCGAGATCGACGAACAGCTCCCGGAGGCTGCCGTCGAGCCCGAACTCCTCGTCGACGGCCGCGGCGTCGGCGGGGCCCTCGCGGTCGAGGTGGAGCTCGGCTGCCCCGTCGTCGACCGACAGCCGATCGCCGTCGGTCCGGATCCGGTGGCCTCCGAGCTCCTGGCCCCCCGAGGCCGCGAGGTCGGCGAGGACGAGCGCCTCCAGGTCCTGGATCGTGAGGTTCGTCCCGGTGAACCGGTCGTAGCCGAGGACGACGTTGTACGTCGCCACGCCGCCCCCGACCGCCGCCAGTCCACCGGCCGAGCCGGCCAGCAGCCGCCGTCGGGTCAGCTCCACGGTCGATCACCGTCGGGTTCGTCCCCGTCCGACTTCACTCCGTCGGCACGCCACTCGGTCGGCACCGAGTCGAGCACGACCGTCTCGCCCGCGGTCGTCCGGTCGCCGGGCCCGACGGCGAGCTCTCCGGGGCCCACGGATGGCGGAAAGAGGACGTCGACGCGGCTGCCGAAGGCGATGTGTCCGAGACGCTCGCCCCGCTCGAGCCGGTCACCCGGATCGACGTACGGGTGGATCCGCCGGGCGAACGCGCCGGCGACGAGGGTCACCACGGCCGACCCCTCGTCGCCCCCGAGGCGGACGTGGAGCCGTTCGTTGCGATCCGAGTCCTTCGAGAACGCCGGGCGGTTGGCACCGGGAACGTGCTCGAGGTCGACCACCGACCCGGCGACCGGCGCGCGGACGACGTGGACGTTCCAGACGTTCATGAAGATCCCCAGCCGGACGCGCTCGCCCTCCGTCCGCAGCACGGAGACCGTGCCGTCGGCGGGTGCGAGCACCCCCGTGAGAGGCGGCGTCCGGTCCGGATCCCGGAAGAAGGCGAGTGTGGCGACGCCGGCCGCCGCCGCGAGGATCGCGGCGCCGGCGCTGAAGATCGCCGCGAAGGGGGCGGCGACGAGCGGCGGGAGGGCGTACCGCCAGGCGCCCGGCGCGAGCTTCATACCCCTCCGTTCGCGGCCACCGTGATGGCCGTTACGGATCGAACGGCCGATAGGTCGGTGTACGTGAACGCTTCCAGTCGCCGCCGGCGACGGTATCGGCTCCGAACGGCAGGCCGATCGACCGGCGTGTGGGG
>Ga0207421_10006164_pt1 | contig 13162 bp, 8 predicted proteins | sample SodLakKL_010_SED_4_FD_187542 | JGI IMG/M metagenome (GOLD analysis project Ga0207421, IMG submission 187542) | Alkaline sediment microbial communities from Lake Tanatar, Kulunda Steppe, Russia - 8KL_010_SED (SPAdes) (version 2) | ecosystem: Environmental > Aquatic > Non-marine Saline and...
GACGCTTTTGGGGTTGAAACAGCGGGACGGGGGCATGGTTCGCATTCTGGGCTTCGATCCGGAGAAGGACCAGGCAGCGCTGCGCCACAAGGTCAGTGCCCAGCTGCAGGCACCGGCGGTGTTCGGCCGGTTGACGGTGAAGGAATTGCTGCGTTTGTTTGCCAGTTTTTACCATGACCCCCTTCCGTCAGAGGAAGTGCTGCAAATGGTGGGCTTGCAAGAAAAACAAAAAGCCCCATGCGACAGCCTGTCCGGCGGACAGAAGCACCGTTTGGCGGTGGCTCTAGCCGTTGCCGCCAACGGAGACGTTGTCTTTCTCGACGAGCCTACCACCGGTCTGGACCCGCAGTCCCGCCGCCAGCTCTGGGACGTCATCGCGACCCTTCGCCACAGGGGGCGGACTGTGGTATTGACCACCCATTATATGGACGAAGCAGAACAACTCTGCGATCAGCTGGTCATAATAGACGCTGGCCGGATTATCGCCCGAGGCAGACCGAGGAATCTGCTGGATGAGCATTTTCCCCACGATGTTTTGGAGTTCGACAACCCCGGTTTTGGCGACGCGACACTGGCTAGAGTGGGTGAGCTGCCCGCTGTTGCGGACTGGAGTAGGGAGACCGGCGGGCGTGTCGTGCTGCATTCCCGGCAGGCTTCCGCTACCATCGAGGCTCTGCAGCGGTTTGCGTCCGAAGAAGGGCGCAGGATAAGCGATATAACGATGCGGCGCGCCAGTCTGGAAGATCTGTTTTTAAAGCTAACAGGGAGGATGATTCGGCAATGAAGAGCTTTATCGTCTTGTTTACGGCAACGGCCAAAGAGTTCATTCGGGATCGCAGTGGTCTGTTTTGGACGTTTGCACTGCCGATAGCTTTCATTTTCATGTTTGGACTGATTTTTTCCGGCGACAATCAGGATATCCCGTTTGAGTACATTCTGCCCGGTATCCTGGCCATGGCACTGATGCAGTTGGGACTGTTCGGGGCCATGCAGTTTTTGGCTTTGCGGGAGCGGAACGTCCTGCGCGGCCTTTCCATTACCCCGGTGTCCCGTGCGGCGCTTTTGGGCAGCGAGGTCCTGGTACGGCTCTTAACCGCTTTTGTCCAAGCGGCTGTGATCCTGAGTATCGGCATTGCCGTTTTCGGTGTAGAGTTTGCCAATCCGCTGCACGAAATTGCCATTTTGGTTCTCGTGGGTGCGGCGGCCTTTGTCAGCCTGGGTTATATGCTGATCTGTTTCGTATCCACCATTGATGGGGGCAGCGGCCTAGCCCAAGTGGTGCAGCTGCCGATGATGTTTATGTCGGGGATCTTCTTCCCGGTCGAGCTGATGCCGGAGTTCGTGCAGCCTGTGGTTCGGTTCATTCCTTTGAAGTTCTTGGCCGATGCCCTGAGGGAAGTGATGTCCGGAATGGGTGCCGATTTTCCCTTGGCCGTCAATGTTGGCCTGCTGACCCTGTTTCTAGGGTGCACTTTGCTGGTTACACTTAAGTTTTGGCGCTGGGAGTAAACACGGCGTTGTCGACCGTTCTGTTTGCTGGCAGGTCAATGCAAGACAGATTGTTCTGGTCTGTTTCGTTCTTCGATATTGCAAACCCTTTACATCCTATTGATTGGCTGGTTGCACGTGTGCCTTAGTATAATAACCAAAGGGAAGCGGCGGTGAGGCATGGATGCCGATCTCCGGCAGCAATACCCCGGCCAATGCTTCCAAGTTGCGCCGATGCACCCGGTATCACAGAGCCTACAAGACAGTGAAGGCCAAGATAAACACCGGTACGGGTCAGCGGCGGCAGCTGGCGCACTGGACAACGGGTTCTGGGGCTTGGTCCCCGGAACTCGATGGGAAACCATAACTAGGAGGCTGCGATCATGCTGAACATTCTGCGGAACAAAGGCGTTATTTTGGCCATGGGGCTGGCGTTGGTGGCTGTGTTTGCCATCGGCTGCGGCGAACCCGTGGACAACATCGAGAATATGCCTGCTCAGAATGAACCTGTAGACAACTTCTAACATGGTTCGTCGGATCCCCTTGCTTTGGAGTACCGGAACCATTGCTGGTCTGAATGAAGGAGGCTGCGATCATGTTGAACATTCTGCGGAACAAAGGCGTTATTTTGGCCATGGGGCTGGCGTTGGTGGCTGTATTCGCCATCGGCTGCGGCGAACCCGTGGACAACATTGAGAACATGCCTGCTCAGAATGAACCTGTAGACAACTTCTAAATGATGCTTAGCGAACGCTGCCGTCTCCGGGCTATTGGGCCCGGAGACGGCAGCTTTTTTGCTTGCCCGAAAAAATCTGCTGAAGACGGCAAGGGTTGACCCGAAGCCAAAGCGAATAAACCTCTCAGAGAAGATTGTCGCCACAGACGTTCGAATAGACCCGGGGTGGGTTCAGTTTAACGGAAGGATGTGCATGCTCATGAACAAGCGGCTGCGCATGGCCGCTGTAGTTGCGGCCTTGGTGTCATTGCTCGTTGTTGCTCCGGGGACAGCGGGCAGTGAATACAGTCACTACCGCGCCCAGGTCAAAGAGGCGGTGGACAGTTCACGTTCCTACGGCGGGGTTGAACAGGATATAGTGGCGGAAATCACCCATGGCCCCTACCAAGGCCAGCAGAGAGTATTTACCAATTATTACCAGGCTGACCATCCGCAACTCCACTATTTGCAGCCGGGCATGAACATAATCCTTGCTACGCAGTACCGAGATGGCGAAATCGACACTGTCTTCCTCCAGGATCTGCAGAGAGACCGCTACCTTCTGTACTTGGCGGCAGTGTTTGTGGCACTTCTGCTGATCGTCGGAGGCGGGAAGGGTGTTCGTACCCTTTTGACCCTGGGGATTACTGGGTTTTTGATTTTCTCGGTTCTTCTGCCCGGGGTTCTGAGGGGGCGGGATCCCGTTGTATTGTCCACGGCGGTGGCTGCTGTGGTTGTGGTCATGATTCTGGTCATCATCGGTGGCTTCAATAAGAAGTCGCTGGCGGCTGTCTGCGGTTCCCTCGGAGGTATCTTTTTGGCCGGAGTACTGGCACTATGGTTCGGCGATCTGCTGCAGCTGACCGGCTTTACATCGGAGGATGCCTATTCCTTGGCCTTCCATGGCGGCCTCGACGATCTGCAGGGGCTGTTGTTCGGGGGCATCATTCTAGGCTCGTTAGGGGCTGTGACCGATGTCAGCATGTCCATTGCATCGGCGGCATCTGAGATTTGGCAGAACAACCAGCGGGTTTCCTCCGCGGGCTTGTTTGCGTCGGCGATGAATGTGGGACGAGACATCATGGGCACCATGGCTAATACCTTACTCTTGGCTTATGTGGGGGCAGCCATGCCTGTCTTGTTGCTGCTGCTGCATTGGGAGACACAGTGGCTGGTGATTTTCAACACTGATATGATGGCGACGGAGATTCTGCGGGGGATGGCCGGCAGTCTGGGCTTGGTGGCTACAATTCCTCTCACGGCCGCGGCAGCAGCACTCCTTTGTCCCAAGCTCTCTTCAGAGAGAACTGCAGATTGATTCGGGACGGTCTCTTGCTGGGGTGGAAAAGAAGGGAATTTGGCCTGCAGCAGCTAATGTAAGGCTAACAGCTTTTTGTTGGTGTTTTGGAGGCAGATACCATGCAGTATTGGAATCGAGTAGGTGGACAGAAAGATCCCGTGAAAGGCTTTCAGGCACTCTGTGCCGCAGCGGCTGTTCTATACCCGCTGTTTGGCTTGATTCTGCAGAATGTTGCCGGAGCGGAAGACCCGATTTCTCTTATACACCGGATGGGCTTTGCAGCTGCCTATGGCCTGCTGACAGTGCTTCCCTTTGTTTCGGAGCGCATCAAGAAAGTCTATCCGGTTCTGGTCTATGCCCTTGCTGCTGTGTCGGTTCTTCATATGGGATGGTTCGGCGGCACAGATATGATGGATCCCGGTGTCTTGGTCGCCATGCTGTTGATAGTCCCGGTGATGAATCTGGCACTGTTTCGCTATGATGCCCTGCTCCCGGCGAACGTCATCCTATTGTTGATGGCGATGGTTGGTTTTGCCGCGTCCAACCAGACGCCGGCTGATACACTTCGATTCGGTGCCGCAGCAGCGGCCCTGGGGGGAATCTCCTATCTGGCAGCCCGCCGCGTCCGCTTCGTGGAGGAACAGTCGCATGCCCATGAGCGGCGCTTTTGGGACCTGTTCCGCCATTCCCTTGACGGAGTGGCCGTCTGCGAACTGCTGGCGGACCAAGAGGGGAGGACCGTCGATTTTGTTTTTCGTGAAGCTAATCCGTCGCTGTTCCAAGAAACAGGCCTCAGGGCAGAACTGGTTGTGGGCCGCAGGGCCAGCGATGTACTTCCCGGCATCGAAAATACCCCGTTTATGGAGATCTACCGGCAGGTGGTGGAGACGGGACAGCCGCTGCGTTTTGAGCAGTACCATGACTGTCTGGACAGGCACTTGAACATGGCCGTACATCCCATGGGCGGGCGGCAGTTTGCGGTGGTGTTCGAGGATATTTCCGAGCGTGTGCAGGCGCAGGAGAGCACAAAGGACCGGGAGGCGAAGTTCCGCGCCCTGTTTGAGCATTGTCCCGATGGTGTTTTTATTGTCGATGACGCCGATACCATCGTGGATTGCAATCAGGAAGCTGCGGCCATGAACGGCTATGCCCGGGAAGAACTGATCGGAGCCCCGATCTGGCAGCTCAACCCCGCGGAAACCGCCGACTCCATTACATATGATTTGGAAGGGAAGGCCATTGCCAGCGACGCCTACTATGATTACCTGCGCACCCATGGGCGCATCCAGTTCCGGACCAGTCACCGCCGGAAGGACGGAAGCAAGTTCCCCGTAGAAGTGGCGGCAGTCCTTGTCAACCTGGGCGGGCGTGAGTACACGATTGGGTTTGATCGTGACATTACTCAAAGGGAGCAAGTGGAAAAGACGCTGCGGGATCAGCAGCAGTTGTTTCACGGCGTACTCGAAAGCATTCAAGACGGTATCAGCGTGTTAGGGTCGGACCTGACCATTCGCCACACCAATGAGACTATTGCACGCTGGCATGGCGGGACATCTTTGGCTGGCCGGAAATGCTATGAGGCCTATCATGGGAAGACGGAGCCCTGTCAGGACTGCCCCACTCTCCGCTGCTTGGCGTCAGGATCATCGGAACGTTCTGAGGTGGCTGTTCATACGGCCGAAGGTCTGAAATGGCTGGAGATCAACAGTTATCCGTTCCATGAGCAGGAAGACAGCCCGCCGGGAGCGATAGAATTTGTCCGGGACGTAACCGGCCGCCGAGCCATGGAGCGGGCATTGGAAGAAAGTGAGGAACAACTGCGGTTAATGACGCGCAATCTCAAGGATGTCATCATGGAAACGGATCAAGCAGGGAGGCTGACCTATGTGTCACCCAGCCATCGGCAGGTTTTGGGACGCGGATCGGAACTGCAAGGTCAGTCCTGGTTTGACTATGTCTGCGAAGAGGATCGGGTCCATGCGGAAAGGATGTTTGCCGAGGCTTTGGACGGCGGTGAAGAGGCGCGGCAGGAGTATCGCTATTGGCATCCGGCCCGCGGCATCATCTGGCTGGAATCCATTGCCACGACATACCGCAATGCCCAGGACGAGAGGGTGGTCCTGCTCACAAGCCGGGACATTACCGAGCGTAAGCATGCCGAAGAAGCCATCCGCCGGCAGGCGCAGCGCCAAGAACTGGCCGCAAAGCTTGCCTTTGACTTTCTCAATGAATCGCCGGATAACATCGATGACAGAATCAGCCAGTCCCTGGATATGGTCGGTGAAGTCATGGGCGCCGATCAATGCCAGATCATAGTGTTCGCAGACGACCGTCAGTCCCTGGTGACGACGCATCATTGGACAGCGCCGCACTTGGCCGACTATCTGCCGCCGCAGCTGCAAAAGGCAGAGAGGGTGCCGTGGCTTGTGGCAGAAATTTCCTCCCAGAGGACCGTATCTATTGCATCGAAGGACGATCTTCCATCGGACGCCGATGGTGAACGCACCTTTCTCGATGACAAGGGTGCCGAGGCAATGCTTTGTGTTCCGATCATGATTGGCGGGGTGGTGACGGGGTTCTTAGGCATCGGTTTTGCCAGAGCCCAGGAACGGATAAGTGACGATGACGCCTTGACCCTGCAGATTGCCGCCGGCGTCATAGCCAGCGCCATGGAGCGGGGAAGGGCTGAGCGGGCACTCACCCACCTCACTTTTCACGATCAAGTAACCGGGCTGTACAACCGGACATTCTTTGAACAAGAAATCGAGCGCTTGGATGTTCCCGCACAGCTGCCGCTCACCATTGTCATGGTGGACGTCAACGGCCTTAAGACCGTCAATGACGCGCTCGGCCATCAAAGGGGAGACGAACTGCTGATGAACGTGGCAGGCATCTTGAAGGCCAGCTGCCGTTGGGAAGACGTTGTCGCCCGCTGGGGCGGCGATGAATTTGTTATAGTGCTGCCCCGCACCCATGCAGCCACCGCCGAGGAAGTATGCCGGCGCATTGCGGAAGCCTGCAGCAGCGCACCGGAAAAGCCCATTCCGCTAAGTGTTGCTTTGGGTTACGCGGTGAAGACCCACCCTGATGAGGATGTTCAAGGGATTCTCAAGCGGGCGGAGGATTGTATGTATACGGACAAAATGAATTCGGCGCAGAGCAGCCGCAGCAGTCTGATTGCTTCTCTGCAGCGCACGCTCGAAGAGCACAGCCATGAGACACGGGAGCACGCCCAAACCTTGGAGAACCTCTGCCAGCAGTTGGGCCGGCGTCTGGGCCTGAGTGCATCGGAGCTGGCTGAACTGTCACTGTTTTCGCTCCTTCACGACTTGGGTAAGGTGGCCATTCCAGAACACGTATTGGAAAAACCGGAAACACTGACCCATGATGAGTGGGAGATAATGAAACGGCATCCGGAAATCGGTTATCGGATTGCTTCGACATCACCAGAGCTGGCTTCGGTGGCGGAATATATCCTATCCCACCACGAGCGGTGGGACGGCTGCGGCTATCCTAGGGGATTGGCCGGCCGGGACATCCCGCTGCCGGCAAGAATACTGTCGGTGGCTGACGCCTACGATGCCATGACGCGGGATCGACCCTACCATACCGGCATATCCCACGAAGAGGCCTTGAATGAGATTGGCCGCTGCGCCGGATTCCAGTTTGACCCTGAAGTTGTTAATGCCTTTCTGGAATTGTGGGAAGAACGAAGCCGCACCCAACCAGCGGCGGAATAGCGGACCTGCGCATTTAAGGTTGGATGTCGGATGCGCGCGGGTACATTCTGCGGTTGTCAATCAGTCCCTGGCGGCAATCATCTGCGATGGAGGCAACGGGCTATGAACATCTTGGTCATCCACGGATCACCCCGCAAGGGGAATACCTACCGTGTCGTGCAGCTGGTTCAGGGGCGCTTGGCGGCGCAATCGGACATTGTTTTGGAAGAGGTGTGGCTGAAGGATATTGGTTTGGATTTCTGCGTCAGCTGTTATCGCTGTTTTGTGGAAGGGGAAGAATACTGTCCTCGGGCAGCTGTGGTGTCTCCCTTGGCGGAGAAGATGGCTGCAGCAGATGGCGTGATCGTAGCCAGTCCCTGCTTTTCCCTCCATGTACCGGGCCATGTCAAGTGCTTCGTCGATCTCATGTCCTACAACTTCCACCGGCCCGGCTTCTTCGCCAATAAGGGCCTCGCCGTGGGAACTACGGCAGGACAGGGGGCCAAGACAGTGTGCAGCTATCTCAAAAGCACCATGGAGCATTGGGGCTTCAACCATGTGCAGCAGCTGGCCGTAAACTGCCGCAGCTTGGATTACCAGCCCGATGCCAAAGCCGTTCGGGCCATTGAGCAGACGGCGGATGCCTTTTTGGAGGAGCTGCGGAGCGGCCGCGTCCACAGGCCCAGCATGAAGCGGGTGGCGTATTACAATGTCTGGCGGGCCATGGCCGCCGCAGGCGCCCAGGAAAACACCCGAGATTACACCTATTGGCGGGACACAGGCATGCTGCAATCTGCCTACGTTCCAGCCATCAAGGTGCGAAGATGGCAAAACATCTTGGGGGCCGGTGTGTTTGCGCTCATGAAGCGGATGATGCAATGAAAAAAGTCAAAGATGGTGTTTGCCCCAGGCGGCGGTGTTCCGAACCTCTGCCGAAAAAATGCCCTCGGCCTAGGGGCCGTCATGCTGCAGATAACGCCTTCCCATGGGGAGGCGTTTTGACGTCTCATGCACCGCCACCGCTGCCTTCTCTGCCCGGAGCCATTTGGCGACCCGGGTTTTGTCTGGATCGTATTGTATGGTAAAATGGAAATAGGTTCAAATATTCCAGCGGAGGTGAGCACGCCGTGAAGTGGAAGCTGCCCCGGCATTGGCGAGTGCTTGTGGGCGTATTGATTATTGTGTTGGTTGCGGCGGTTATAGCTGGTCGTTTGATCCCCGGGCAGGAAGGGGATCTGCAGTATGTTGACGAAGCCGAAGAGGCTTTGGGCCTTCCGGAAGTGGATGCGGGCCGCAGCGATGTGACCGACTCCATATATCACCGTCAGTCGGTGCGATCCTATGCGGACGAGCCGGTTACCCAAGAGGAATTGGCAGTCATCCTCTGGTCCACCATAGGAATCACCGTCGATACGGTCAGCGGTCCGACGCGGGCAGCCCCGTCTGCAGGCGCCACGGATCCCTTGGAGACGTATGTCTTTGTGCAGGACGCGGTGGATCTGGAGCCGGGGATCTATCGCTATCAGGTGGAAAACCATGCTCTGGTCAAGACAGTGGCCGGAGAGGCGGGCGATGCTTTGGCCAGTGCCGGCCTGGGACAGCCCCAGCTTGCCAATGCCCCGATAACAGTTGTGCTGACGGCGCACTATGAACGCACTACTGGCCGCTATGGGGACCGCGGCGTTCGCTATGTTCACATGGAGGCTGGCCATGCGGCGCAGAACGCGGCCTTGGTGGCCCAGGACATGGGCATTGGTTCAGTGATGATCGGTGCCTTTAACGACGACGAAGTTTCAGATCTACTGGGCGAAGATGCCGGTGACCCTCTGTATCTGATCCCCATGGGGCATATGTCTCCCTGATGCATGGAAAATTCCGGCAGGGGAATGGAACCTGGTATAGAATGGTGAATTAGGACCAAATTTACTGTGACGATGCGGCACGGGCATGGGGGTGATTGGACAGCGGGTTCTTTAGAAAGGATCGGCTATCTGGTCACTCCCTTATGCTCTGGCCGGAGATTGGTGGCTATATACCAAATGCACAATCCACAGGCCCGGCCGCTTGGAGGTTATATGGTATGACGGAAGGAAGCACATCAGTCGAGATCCGCATGCTAGGACGATTTGAACTGCGGGTGGACGACCGCGAAATTGCCTTTGAAGACTGGCGTTCGAAAAAGGCGCTTACCCTGCTGATGTTCTTGGCTGCCCAGGCGGGCGGCAAGGTGGCCAGCGATGTGCTGGTCGATACGCTGTGGCCGGAGCGGGACCTAGAATCGGCCAGTTCCAGTCTTTACACCACCGTGTATAATGTCCGGCGCATGTTGGAAGGAAAGCGAAGCCGCGGCGATACGTCGCGAATCCGCAGTTCCAATGGCTTTTATTGGCTCGAACTGGAAGATCAGGATTTCCTCGATGTCCACGAGTTCCTGTCGCACAGTGGAGAGAGCCGCCGCTTAGGCTGGGAGCATCCGCAGGAGGCCCTAGACCATGGCCTGGCTGCCATCGATGTCTACAGAGGGGATTTCCTTAAGGAGTTTGGCCTGGAAGACTGGGCGGTTTCACTGCGGGAAACCTATCGAGAGGTGTACTTAGAGACGGTGCTGCGCACGGCCGAGCTCCTGGCCGACACGCGGCGCGACTACGGCCGGTCAGTTCGCCTGCTGCGGGAAGCCATCGCCCTCGAGCCCCTGCGGGAAGAATTGTACCGGCAGGCAATCCAGTATCTGACGGCCGCTGGATGCGGCGGTGAGGCAGCGCAACTTTATGAACAGCTTTCTGAACTCTTGGCTAAAGAGTTCGGCATTGGGCCCAGCCGAGAGACGCAGCGGCTGCTGCACGAATCTCGGCAGGAGACAGGTACCGGCCGCAGCCCGGGCCGCCGAGACCGGGGAGAGAAGGACAACGCCGGTGCCTATGTGTGCTCTGGCCAGGTGTTTGAAGCGATGGTCCGGGTGGAGACCCGCCGTTTGAACCGGGAGAAGCGGCCCTTTGCCCTGCTGTCCTTTTGGCTGGCCGACGCGGAAGATACGGCTCCGATATTGGAGGCCCTGCGCTACGTCCTGCGGGAAGGCGATCTGCTCTGTACATGGCAGGAGGGGCGCATCATGGGGATGCTGCCGGCCATGAATGAAGCAGGGATGGGTTCTCTGATTCCGAGGATACGGCATAGTTTAGACGGCAGTGCCAACGGCCAGGTTTCCATAAGTTATCAGGTGGTGGAACCGGAGCTCTGGCAGGCCGGCATGGATCCCCTGCAGATGTTCATGCGTTGACAAAACCCGGAGGAGTGACATGCTCCTTTCTCCGGGTTTTGCTGTGTCTAGGTTTGGGACGGCAGCGTGAATTCGAAGGTGCCTGACCCGATATCCACTAAGGTTCCGTCATCTAGTTCCCAAATTTGGCCGATGCCGTCGGCGTCTTGGAGCGGGACGCTGCTTTCCCGGGCTTGTTCGGCTTTTCCCGGCAGCCACACCGATGCCCGGGTATTGGCGGGCACGGTAACCCGGATCGTGGTTTTATCGTCGCCTATTTCCCAGCCGGCCTCAATGAGACCGTGGACCGACATGTAATCTGCTTGGGCAAAGGTGAGCCCGCCTCCGATGTGGGGGTAGACCTGGAACTCTTTGAATCCAGGCTGCTCAACCTGCGGCTGCAGGCCGCAGATACGGCGGTACATCCAATCTCCTACGGCCCCGTAGGCGTAGTGATTGAAGGAGTTCATGTCTGCCGGCCAGAAAGAACCGTCTTCCTTGATACTGTCCCAGTGCTCCCAGACAGTGGTTGCACCTTTGGTGATCGGGTAGAGCCAGGAAGGATATTCGGTCTGCAGCAGCAGTGAATAGGCAAGCTCCGTATAACCATAGTCACTGAGAACGAAACACAGGTAAGGTGTTCCGACAAATCCCGTGGAAAGGTGGATGTCTTTGTCTTTAATGTCCTGCACCAAGGTTTCCAAGAGTCTCGGTTTCTGCTCTTCTTCCACGAGATCGAACATCAGTGCCAAGATATGGGCGGTCTGGGTGGGAACGGCCAATCTACCCGACGGTGTCAAGAACTCCCACTGGAAAGCCCTGCGGATCTCTTCCTGAAGCTCGCCGTACTCGGCGGCGTCCTGGTCATGGCCCAGCACTTCGGCGGCTTGACGGACCAGTGAGGCGGAGTAGGCGAAAAAGGCAGTGGCGATCAGGTCTTCGTCCGTGGCGCCGCGCCGGTCATGGCCGGGCGCGTCCAAACTCAGCCAATCGCCGAAGTGAAAACCGCTGTTCCAGAGATAGCCGTCGCTGCGGCTGCGGATGTATTCTATCCATGCTTTCATGCTCGGATACTGCTGCCGCAGCAGACCTTTGTCTCCGTAATACAGGTACATAGTCCAGGGGATGATTGTGGCAGCATCGCCCCAGGCTGCGGAGGAATGGGCATCGTCGCCTAAAACGTTGGGAATTACATGGGGAACGCCGCCGTCTTCCCGCTGTTCTGCGGCGAGGTCGCGCAGCCACTTTCGGAAAAACGACAGGGTGAACATGTTGAAAGCTGCGGTACTGGCAAACATCTGTGCATCCCCTGTCCATCCCAGGCGTTCATCCCGCTGGGGGCAGTCCGTGGGGATGTCCAGGAAATTACCCCGCTGGCCCCAGAGAATGTTTTGCTGGAGTTGGTTCAAGAGGGGAACCGAGCAGTAGAACTGACCGGTGACCTCTAGGTCTGAATGCAGTACAATGCCGGTGAAGTCGCTCAGATGAACTTCATGGGGAAGGCCCTTGATTCTGACGTAACGGAATCCCTGGAATGTGAAATGGGGTTCGTAGGTTTCGCCGTGTTCTAAACCGCGGCAGACATAGGTAATTTTCTGTTCGGCGCTGCGAAGATTGTCCGTGTAGAAGCGGCCCTGCTGATCAAGAACTTCGGCATGTTCCAACGTGACCTCGGTTCCTTCTGGGGCTGTGATGGTGAAGCGGACCCAGCCCACCATATTCTGGCCGAAATCCAGGACGGTATCGCCGTCCGGGGTGCGCAGCTGCCGCTGGGGTTTCAGTTCCTGTATACGGCGGACGGGCTCCACTTCCTGGGCCACCAGAACGGGCTCTTGGCCAGGATCTGCCGCCGTCACCGGATGCCACTGGCCATCATCGAAGCCGGGGGCATCCCAGCCGTCTCGTTCGCAGCGGCCATCGTAGTGTTCGCCGTTGTAGATGTCGGAATAGATTATGGGCCCCTCGGCGGCCTTCCAGGAAGGGTCAGAGACGACGACTTCTTCCCGCCCGTCGCTGTAGGTTATGTGCAGCTGCACCAAAAGCGCAGTCTGATCGCCATAGAACGCTTTCTGCCCCTGGAAGCCGATATAGCCGCGGTACCAGCCGTCACCGAGCATAGCGCCCAAGGCGTTGGTCCCTTCTTGGAGCAGCGTTGTGACATCGTAGGTTTGGTATTGCAGGCGCTCTTGGTAGCTGGTCCAACCGGGCGCGAGCACGTGGTCGCCCACAGCGCAGCCATTGAGGCGCAGCTGATACACTCCCAGCGCCGAGGCATAGACCCGCGCGTTGGCCACAGGACCGTCCACCTGGAATTCTCTGCGCAAAAAGGGCACGGGATGGTAGCCGCTCTGCCCATGGCCTTCTGGATCCTCGGCCAGGGATATCCACTGTGCTCGCCAGCTGCTGTTGTGAAAAAATGCCGTTTCAAAGACAGCGATTTCACTCCAATCTGACTGACGTCCATGGTTGTCCCAGACAGTCACGCGCGCATAGTAGCGGGTGCGTTCGGTCAACTCCGGCCCTTGGTAATACTGGTACAGGCACTGATCGGACTCGACTGTTTCGGTATCCCAGAGGATGGCATCAAAGCGCCAGTCCGTCGACACTTGGATCCGGTAAGCGGTCTGCTTTGTATTGCGTTTGTCCGACTGCAGCTGCCAGCTGAAATGGGGGGACTGCTGGTC
>Ga0207421_10006165_pt1 | contig 13161 bp, 11 predicted proteins | sample SodLakKL_010_SED_4_FD_187542 | JGI IMG/M metagenome (GOLD analysis project Ga0207421, IMG submission 187542) | Alkaline sediment microbial communities from Lake Tanatar, Kulunda Steppe, Russia - 8KL_010_SED (SPAdes) (version 2) | ecosystem: Environmental > Aquatic > Non-marine Saline and...
CTCGACGAGTGATATATTAATCTGCATGAACATCCTGTCCGGGGCCTTGACGGCATTTGTGATGGCTTTGACGACGGTAAAGACGGCAATGCTCAGCTCCGGATAGGGCAATCTGGCCATAGCCGCATTCATGAGGGAATGTATGGAGGATATGAAAAAGGGAGTTACCGCCAGGGGAAGATAGAAACCCAGCAGTTTTCTGTAGCTTATGTCCCTCTCAGTTTTTTTAGTGTCATCAATGACTGATTCATCCATCGTTCTATAATCACCAACCATTTTATTCAGTTGAATCATTTAATTTATTATAACTGCTAACAACATAGTTATAAATAAATTTAAGATCTCCTTCCCAAAATACAAATCATTCTGCTGTTGATGAATTTAATCGAATCATGTGGTATAATTATCGATGCAACCTGCTTGAAAGTAGGAGGGGTGAAATGATGGCAATAACTGTTGAAGCTATTCTCAGAGATAAAGCAATGGATAACTGTCAGCTCAGGGCCGGCGAGAGCGGTCTGCAGAATCGGGTTACCTGGATACATATCGGTGAGGTTGTCAATATGGGAGAATGGCTGGATGGTGGTGAGCTGCTCCTCACCTGCATCCATGGCCCGGGCGATGATAAAGAAAAACAGCTGGAGTTTCTGCAGGGAATCAAAGAGGCAGGAGGATCAGCGGTGGGGATAGAGACAGGCTATTATTTTAACACTATTCCCGACTATCTAATCGATAAAGCAAATAAAATTGGCCTGCCTCTGATCGAGATACCGCCTGGCAGGCCTTTTGTGGAGATAACCCAGGCACTTTTGCCCAGGATAACCGCTGCTCTCGAAAAAAGAGACCAGCAGAGCTGGGATGAAGAGATCTCCTCGCTCAAAGAGACGATCGAGACAAAACTCTATCAGGAACTGATCAACCAGAGATTCGAAAATGCCCTGGAGATAGTTGACGATATCTGTTATTACCTGACAGATCTGCGGCAGAACTCCCGCGGCACTCGCTTCTATCTGCTCCAGACACTGCAGACTATATTCTCAGCCTCACTGGAACTTAAAGCTGATATCATAAGGGTTTATCGCAATTACCTTGTCCTATATAATAATTTAAAACTGATCGCTTCACCCCAGAAATACCTGGATTTTGCCGCTATAGCTCTAAAAGATATGATCTCACTGGTCAAACTATCCACAGAGGGTGAATACAACACCCACATATATCAGGCTTTTAGATATATCTTTGACAATTACAAAGACCAAAACCTGAAGATTTCCGAAGTGGCCAGCGAAATAGGTGTCAGCTCACCCCATCTCAACTATCTTTTCCGGACGGAGGTGAAGATGCCTCCCAAACAAGTCCTGACCACCATCAGAATTGAGGCCGCCAAACACTTTCTCTTTCACACCGATATGGCCCTGCGCAGGGTGGCTGCCAGGACCGGCTTCAGTGATGCCAGCTATTTCAGCAGGGTATTCAAAAAAGAGGTGGGGCTTCCACCCAGCGAATACCGCAAATTGATGGAGTGAATCTCGGCCAGGCTCAATCTGTATTAGCCTCCGGTTCAGCCAGTGAGGGCAGTTCGAGCTCCTCTTCCAGCAGAGCGGCGGCTGCCAGCATTTTCTTGTCCTGAAAGAAATCGGACATAAACTGCAGCCCGACGGGCAGCCCCGGTGTGGAAAAACCACAGGGCAGTGTCATGGCCGGAAGTCCGGTCAGATTTGCCAGTATCGTAAAATCGGGGAAATCATGGTCTCCGGCCCTTCTTCTCCTGAATCCCTCACTTTTTTTTCCGGGAATAGTGGGAGATGTCGGGGTCAGTATTATGTCATACTCCGACATCAGCCCCCTCATCTTTTTGATCAGCAGAGTTCGTATTCTCACAGCCCGGGCAAAGTATCTCCGCTCATAACCCTCGCTCTGCATCAGACTTCCGCAGAGAATTCTAAACTTAACCTCACGCCCCAGCAGATTGACATTCTCGCTCAGCCGGTTGATGATGGCATCATCGGGAAAGCATTTATCCCCAAAATCTTCTTTTTCGGTTAAACATTTGAAAAGCTCGCCATGGGCTATGATGTAATATATGGATTTTACCAGCTCCGGAGAGGGCAATTTCACATTTTCAACCCGTCCTTTCAGAGCTGAGATAACCTCAATGCTCTCCCTCACACTCTCTCTGACATCAGCTTCTACCCTCTCATCCTCAAGATAATTTGTGGCCAGACCAAATTTTAGTCCGGAGAGGTCATCCCTGTTGAGATCGGAAAGATCGAATTCCTCCAGGCCCAGTTCGGCAAAATTCAATCTGCGCCTATCGGCAATGATGTCCAGAAGCAGAGCAGCATCCTCAACCGATCTGGTTATAGGACCTATCTGATCCAAAGAGGGAGCAAAAGCAATCAGACCGTGCCGGGAAACAAGGCTATAGGTGGGCTTTAAGCCGACCACACCGCAGTGACAGGCCGGCATCCTTATCGAACCACCCGTGTCAGAACCCAGGGCGGCCGGAACCATCCCGGCTGCTACTGCGGCTGCAGAGCCTCCACTTGATCCTCCAGGCAGATAATCTTTATTCCAGGGATTGACGGTCACCAGCAGGGCGTTCTGACCGCTGGCTGAAACCATTCCCAGCTCATTGAGGTTAGTCTTGCCGGCAATAAGTCCTCCACTGTCAACAATAGCCTGCACCGCTTCGGCATTGTATCTTCTCATATCCCAGTTTATAGCCCGGGAAGAACAGGTGGTGGGGAGATTTTCAGTGCTGATATTATCCTTTACAGCCAGGGGTATTCCCCGGAGTTCACCCCCATCTTCAGAAGAAGAAACCTTCCCTGCCTCTGCTATAAGGTTATCATTGACAGTTATGAAGGCATTTATCTCATCATCATATTCAACTATTCTGCGCATGAACTCCGCGGCGGTCTCCACAGCGCTGATTTCGCCCCGGGACAGCTCCAATATCAGCTGCTTCAATCCTTTTTCGTGAAATGACACTTAACATCCCTGCCTTTATATTATTATAGGGGATTTTATCAACTGTTCCTTCTAAAACTTGTTTGCTTATTCAAGTTCAAAATTCTTTTTGAAGGACCGGAGTAATATATCTTTAATGTCTTCTCTACCGGGTATTACTGGATTTGATCGGGTATTGATATTATTTATTGCTTTCTCAGTGATTTCCGGGATATCTTCTGTTTTGATTCCCAGCTCTTCCTCAAAATTTATCGACTGATAGAAATCATTAATAAAACCTTTTATGTCGCCCTCATAACCCTCCAGGGCAAGAAACTTATCGATCTTATTTTTACATCCCTGATAATTATACTGTAAAACCGCTGGCAGCAAAACAGCATTTGTCAGTCCATGCGGATAATCATAAAAGGCAGATATCTGATGTGAAATTCCGTGTATTAAACCCAGCCCGGCATTTTCCATGGCCAGGCCGGCTATCATACTCCCCAGCATAACACCAGTCCGGGCCTGAATATCACTGCCCTCTTCCACTGCCGCGGGAAGAAAACGAGCAATCTTCTGCAGGGATAAAAGGCTTATATCTTCAATATATGAATGTGCATTTTTTGAAATATAGGCTTCTAAAGCGTGAGTAAAAGCATCAAGGCCCGTCCAGAGCGTAAATTTTGGGGGAAGGCTCAATGTCATTTCGGGGTCTACAATGGCAAGGGATGGTGCCATTTTTTCTCCACCGATACTTATTTTTTCTGGAATATCGTGATCTGTTATGACAGCCCAGGAGGAAACCTCACTGCCCGTGCCCGCTGTAGTAGGAACGGTTATAACTGGTGCCATCACTTCTTTTCTTTTTTCCGGGTTCTCCAGATCAAATAAATCCTCCTGCTGATTGGTGTACCATATACCAGCAGCTTTGGCGGTGTCCAGAACACTTCCTCCTCCCACCGCAATAAAAACTTCAGGAGAAAAATCATTGGCCAATCTCAGCAAACCCTCAACGCTTTCCCGGTCCGGATTGGACCTCACATCTGCATAAACTTCCGCCTTTATATTATTTTTCAGCAAAATATTTTTCACCCGTTCAGGATGACCGACTGCTTTGAGTCCAGAATCAGTAACAATAAGTGCTCTTTCCCGTTTATTTTTGTTTAATTCATCTCCCAATATATCAAGTTTGCCCGCCCCAAAAATTATCCCTGGCTTACTGTTGAAATTAATCGGCATCCAGATCCCTCCCCACAGCTGGCTGAAAAAATAATGCCTGCTGTCCGGAGGCAGCAGGCATTATATCTGCAATGTTTTTCCTATAGAAGCCCTTCCTCTTCAAGAAACATCTCTGCTACTTCATCCGGTTCATAACCATCAATATCCACCATGGCGTTTAGTCTCTGCATGGTTTCATCGTCCAGACTTTCGATTAACGGCTGCAGAACTTCCTCTATTTCCGGATACTGTTCTAAAGTCTCTTCTCTGATAACCGGGGCTCCATTGTAAACTGGATGATATTCTTTATCGTCCTCAAGATTTACAAGATCAAAACCATCTATTCTGCCATCTGTAGCAAAGCCCATACCCACTGCTACATCTCCATCTCGCAAAGCACCATAGGTGATGCCGGTATCCATAATTTGTGTGCCATCGAAATGAAAATCATAGTGCTCTGTCAGGCCGGGATATCCATCCTCACGAACGGAGTATTCGTGATTGGTGGCAAAAATCCACTGGCCGGGGTCAGGAGCAGCAACGCCCTCATTTATGGCCTGAGCGAGATCGCTGACGGTTTCGATGCCCAGCTCTTCAGCATCGTCTTGCCGCATCATGATCGTGTAAGTGTTATTTAAAGGTGCATAATTAAGCCAGATTAGCTGGTTCTGCTCATAATCGTCCTCTCTAACCACCTCGTAGGCTTTTTCCGGGTCTGTTATGGGGTCTTCATAGCCGAGATGAGTAATCAGTCCGGTGCCGGTATACTCCCAGGCCAGGTCAACCTCTCCTTCCAGCTGAGCATCCCTGAGAATTACTGTTCCCCCTAAATTCGTCTCATCCTCTGTTGGAATATTATTGGCCTCCAGGACCTGGATGGTTAGCTGACCTAAAACCAGCTGTTCGGTAAACTCCTTTGAACCAACAGTCACCGGATCGTCAGCCATTGCTGAAAGTGACCATCCCAGCACAATAACCACGGCAAGCAATAAAGCCAGCATGACTCCTTTACTCTGGTTGAATCCTTTCATAAATAAATCCCTCCTTAAATTAATCCTAGTTCTGTTAAGTCTGGAGCTGCTTCCTTAAAAATTTAAAGCAAACGTACGAGCTCAGTATTGTTAAATCAGGCCTTCTTCTTCCAGGAATTCCCGGGCTGCCTCTTCAGGTTCGTATCCCTCTACATCTACAAGAGCATTGAGCTCCTGCATGGTTTCATCATCGAGAATACGGGAAAGTGGCTCAATTACTTCTTCAATTTCAGGATATTCTTCCAGAGTCTCTTCTCTAATGACAGGAGCGCCATTATAGACGGGATGAAATTCTTTATCATCTATAAGATTGACCAGATCAAACCCCTCAATTCTGCCATCTGTGGCAAAGCCCATGGCCAGAGCGACGTCACCATCCCTGAGCGCACCGTAAGTTATGCCCAGATCCATAATTTGTGTGCCATCAAAGTGAAAATCATAATGTTCTGTAAGACCGGGATACCCATCCTCCCGCACGGAGTATTCATGATCACTGGCAAAAATCCACTGACCCGGATCCGGAGCTTCCACTCCCTCATTAATGGCCTGAGCCAGATCGCTGATAGTTTCTATACCCAGCTCTTCGGCATCCTTTTCCCGCATCATGATCGTATAGGTGTTGTTCATGGGCGCATAATCCAGCCAGACCAGCTGATTCCGCTCATAATCCTCTTCTTTAACTGTTGCAAAAGCTTCTTCCGGATCAGTGATCGGATCTTCAAACCCCAGGTGTGTAATAAGAGCAGTACCTGTGTATTCCCAGGCCAGATCCACTTCTCCCATCTCCTGAGCATCTCTCAGTACCACCGTCCCACCCAGATTGGTCTCATCCTCAGCAGGAATGCCATTGGCTTCCAGAATCTGGATGGTCAACTGTCCGAGTATCAGCTGTTCTGTAAATTCCTTGGACCCAACCGTCACCGGCTCTTCAGCCAGCACTTCATGTCCCCAGCAAAGAATTACCACAGCCACAATAAACATCGCCAGCAGCCAGGCTTTCCTCCCCTGCAGCAGCTTCACCATTTATATCCACCCCTCAAGTGGTATTATAAAACTACTTCTCTATCAGCCCTGCCTGACAGCAAAAAACGGGGATTATTTCACCTTCAGAGTCCTACCAGCTGACGAGCCTGGATTTAAGTTCTCCAATCCAGAAATCAAGAAGAATGGCTAACAGTGCACTGAGTGCTGCACCTGTAACAATTACCATATCGCGGCGAATGGAAAGACCCGTGACTATCAAATCCCCCAAGCCACCGGCACCTATAAATGTGGCCAGGGTGGCTGTTCCCACATTAATGACGATGGCCGTTCTGATCCCCGCCACAATTATGGGAGCAGCCAGGGGCAGCTCTATACGGAGCAGAATACGCCAGGGTGTCATCCCCATGCCCCGGGCGGATTCAATGACCTCATCATTTATACTTGATATACCTGCAAAAGTGTTGCGCAGGATGGGAAGAATGGAATAAAGCCAGATGGCAAATACTGCAGTATTAAAACCCAGCCCCAGCACGGAATAAAATATTGCCAGTATTGCCAGGCTGGGAACGGTCTGCCCCACATTTACGACATTTTCCAGCACCTTGCCAATCTTATAAAAGCGTGGACGGGAGATCAGTATACCTCCAGGAATACCCACAAGCATTGCACCCAGCATGGAAACCACCACGAGTACAATGTGTTCGCGCAATGTTCTCATTATCACTTCGCCCGCCAGCATACGTTCCACCATACTGTCGGTGGGATTATTCATCACATACCAGATTAAAACTCCTGCCAGAACGAATATAAGACCTGTTATTGAAAAAAATCTGATGGTTTTTCTGCTCATTTGCCTTCCCTCACTTCTTCCAGAAGATCCTGGAGGGTTATGACATCATGAAATTTTCCAATCTCCTCATCAATCACAGGCACAAAACCTTCACCACATTCCAGCATAACTGACAGAGCATCATTTAACGTGGAATCCGCAGTAACTGTTTCGGAAAATTCATCCATCAGATCCTCCGCACACTCTCCTTCTTCCCTCAGCGCCTCCTTATCTATCCTGCCTAGAAGACATCCATTCTCGTCCACTACACAGAGAACATCGTCAGCACACTTTTCCAGTGTCTTTTCCATTTCCTCCCGGCTGCAGTTCCTGACCACTGTGATTTCTTCCTGCTCTTCCTCCACAATCTCCTCAACTCTGATCAGATGAAGTCTCTTGATCGAGCGGTTTTTACCCACCAGCTGGGCCACAAATTCGTCGGCGGGAGCATCTAGAAGTTCCTGGGGAGAAGAATACTGAACTAATTTCCCTTCTTTCAAAACGGCAACCTTATCTCCCATTTTAATCGCCTCATTAATATCATGTGTGACGAATACTATAGTTTTGTCCATCTGGTCCTGTAAGCGCAAAAATTCATTCTGGAGGCTGGCTCTCGTGATGGGGTCAACGGCCCCAAAGGGCTCATCCATAAGCAGCACCGGCGGGTCGGCAGCCAGAGCTCTGGCCACACCGACACGCTGACGCTGGCCGCCTGAAAGTGCGGCAGGCAGCCTTCCCCAGTAAATATCAGGATCCAGCCCCACCATCTCCATTAATTTTTCCACCCGCTCTTCAATGCGGTCCTCCGGCCAGTCCAGTTCTCTGGGGACTGTGGAGATATTTTCCATTATACTCATATGGGGGAAAAGGCCAATCTCCTGTATTACATAACCTATACCACGGCGCAGCTCTATCTCATCGAGCTCAGATGTGGGCTCTCCATTCAGATATATCTCGCCTCCATCGGGTTCATGAAGTCTATTAATCATCTTAAGAGTTGTGGTTTTACCGCAACCTGAAGGTCCCACCAGAACACATATATCACCATCTTCTATTTCCAGATTGAGATGATCAACTGCAGGTCTCTCAAGCCCGGGAAATTTTTTGGTGAGGTTTTCCAGTTTTATCATAGTATAACCTCCTGACACTAATGCTCTATAGTCCTGCTGGACTCAGCCCAGCCCAGCAGAAGGTCAAATCCAACAGCAATTACAGAAACGAATATCGCTCCGGTTATAATCATGGGAGGATTTGTCCGGGAGATGCCGTTAAATATTAGCTCACCCAGCCCACCAGCTCCAATATAGGCAGCGATTGCACCGATACCAACAATCATGACCGTGGCAGTTCTGATGCCGGCCATGATGACGGGGAATGCTAGTGGCAGTTTAATTCTGTATAGTATGCGAAATCTGGTCATGCCCATACCGCGAGCGGACTCTATTATGGCCGGATCAATTTCATCTATGCCAGAATAGGTGTTGCGAACTATGGGCAGAAGCGAATAGAGTATGAGGGCCACCACCCCGGTCTGAAATCCGATGCCGAAAAAAGGGAGCAAAAGACCAAGCATAGCTATACTTGGTACTGTCATGAGTATCTGACAGGCTGTAAGAACTGGTGAGGCCAGTTTCTTGAAATAGCTTATAACCACACCCAGGAAGACACCAACAATAATTGCAATTCCCACCGAAACCACTATCAACCATAAATGCTCGAGGAATAGCCGCCATACAATTTCCCAGCGATGAATGATGTAACTCAATACTTCCATGAAACCCCCTCCCGAAATGTTCTGATGGCAGGATTGTGAATATTTTAATTATGAATTTTCGGAATTTTTACAGAAAAAAATGAGGCAGGATAACAGCATAATTTATTGCTTTATTGTTTTAGCATGCCGTGTGTATATATTATCACATTGAGCCCAACAGTCAATATAAAAATCTGTTATATATTTTTAATTTTCCATTATTACTTCAAGTTTTAAAGCTTTCCAAAAAAAATCACCGCGGGAAACCCCGCGGTGATTTTTGGTAAATAAAGAATACAGCTCAAATGAATTCTGCCAGGATTAAGAAGCCTGCTGACTAGATATGATCTCGCTCTCACCTGGACGCATCTCATCGACTTTTTCACTGCGCACACCATATTTTTTAGCCGTGATGAAGAGGAGGAAAGCCCAGCCCAGCATCAGCACCGCTCCGGTACTCAGAACATATCCCTGGGCGGCAAAAATCGGCGTGAAGGCCACTATCCCCAGTTCGATAATTGAGATAAAAACATAAGCCATTCCGTAATCCTCGAGCGTACCACTGGAAAATTCAGGATCGACAACTCTCAACAGGGTTACTCCCATTGCCACAACACCTGTTGTCCAGCCAAAACAGAATATGGAGCGCTCAAACCAGAAATTCTGGAACAGCTTTCTTCCGGCAAAGGAGAGAAAAAGAATATTATACAGAATTCCAATTCCCACCAGTATAATTAGAGGTGCGATATACTGCATCACTATGGAAACATCTATCGATGCCACCCCGAAAGCAACAAGATAATCTGTGGATGAACTGCCGATCCTCTTGATTATTCTTCGATCGACATAATCACCCAGCCCTACTCCATTAAGGCCAAAATGAAGTATTACACCGGCCAGCATGGAGAGCGCCATCATGGGCAGTTCTACATCGAAGGGCAGGGCGGCAAAAGCGTAAAACCCATAATATCCGCCGGCGGTGGCAATCAATACCAGCAGAACATGCCAGGTTAAAGGATCTATGGACATGGGGTTTACGGTCTCGTCTCCCATGGAATTGCGCTTCTTTTCCGGCACAAGACCTGTGCGCATGCTGTCGGGGAGTTCCTCCATGGTGGAGACAAATCTGGTGGCATTCATCCTCGTGGCGATATTTATGATCAAAAGCCCGAATAGAACTGCCGAGATTAGACCGATGGTGGCGAATGTCTGACCTATGGGTATGGCTCCCTCCCATTCGAGAAGTGTCTCCAGGCTGCCGCCGATAGCGGCTGCATATCCATGGCCACCGACGAAACCCGCCGGCTGCAGAAGGGGAAAGGCATCGGGTGTCGCCGGGAAGAATCTCCGGATTAAAAACCCCCCCAGCAGCAGAGCTGTGCCAAAACCTCCCACCTCTGCCGCCAGATTGAGTGTGAAAGTATCGCCAACTTTATCGACCATGCCGCCAAAAGATTTAATCTTTTCCCTGCCAATAAAGAGCGTGGCAAAAAGGACTACCACCAGCATATAGGGATACTCAGCCAGCTGACCGCTGAAAGGCATAAGATCAAGGAACTGATGTCCCAGAAAAAGACCTAAAAATCCGGCTATTAAGGACGAAGGCAGGTATAGTTTCTGTATGAGTTTGATTTTACCACGCAGATATTGTGCCAGCAAAAGAAGAAGCGACATCAGAGCAAAATCCATTACCAGATCATAAGGGCCAAATGACATCTTTTACATATACCCCCCTGTAATGATAACTCCTGTGAAATTTATTCGAACACTCTCTCATCCACTAAGGATTCGTGATCTTCAGAAAGTATATCCCGGGCAATTTCCTTTGCCCTCTCGCGAGCATCAGGCGAACCTTCTTCTACCCAGTCATCCCAGTCGCTGTTCTCATGAAGAGCATCATCAAAAAATTCCGAACGCATGTATTTCAGTGTGCTGTCACAGGTCAGAAAGTTTCCTCCCGGCCCCACCTCTTTGATCTCTTCAAAGGCCAGCCTCTCCTCGCTGAATTCCAGACCTCTCAGAACACGGTTGGATATGCCCAGTATTTGATCATCGATAACATACTGCTCATAAGCCACACACATACCCGAATTGAGAAGTCCTGCAGCATCGTGAATGTAATTGGCCCCGGAAAGAGCCGAGAGCAGCACTGTAGACATCTTCTCATATCCGGCCTGGATATCGGGAATCTTGGTGTCCGATACCCCGGCAGTATTGTATACAGGCAGATCATAATACTGTGCCATCTCAGCACAGGCGGCATTCATCATGCCCATCTCAATCGAGCCAAATCGGAAATCAGAAGTCTTCATATCCATTGTTGTGGGCACCACAGAATAGAGCGTTTTGGCACCTCTTTCGATCACCTGACTGAATGTAACTGTAAAGAGAGCTTCGGCATTGGTCTGCACAATCGTTCCCGGCAGTGTTATAGGACTGGTGGCTCCGGCTATCGGTGCCGGTGGACCCAGAACCGGCACACCTCTTTCCACGGCATAATGAAAGTACTTTGTATATTCTTTCTCCATGGAGAGAGGGCTCATTATATTCGCTATAAAAGAGATAAAGGGCCTTTCTCTAAACTCCTCTTCCGACCCGGCGATATTAACGGCCGTATCGACAACCTTTTTGATACCCTCCAGAGTGTAAACTCCACCCATAATGTGTTTTCTCGTGTTTTTCAGGGCATTGAAAAACCTGGCCTCATCAGCTCCTTCTTTGCCGGCATCATTGGGAAAGACCGGTATTACAAAGAAATCGATGTTTTCAAGGTTCTCGACCAGTCTTGCGGTATTGGCCACATCTTCCGAAACAGCTTCACGTTTATCACCTGAATCAATGTCGAGGACATTGACGGCGGTGCCTCCGGTGCCCATATGCACTCTGGTACCACCCAGCTCAATGTTGTGCTCTTCACTGCGGCCGTAGAGGGTGACCTGAGAAGGAGCAGTCTCAATCGCCTCCTCTACCATCTCCGCAGGCAATCTGACTATCTCCTCCTCCCTTTTGACATCAGCACCTCTATCTTTAAAGAGATTCAGTGCTTCCTCATTCTCAACTCTGACACCGACCTCTTCCAGCACCCTCAGTGACTTTTCATGGACCTGTTCCTTTTGTTCTTCATCAAGAAAACTGAGCTTGCCGCCGTGATAGACCATTATTCGCCTCCTTTGTTTTTTCTTTTTTTCATGATCTCACCCCTGACACTGTTAAACCTGTCCGTAAGCTCCTTCAGTTTTTCCCGCTGAACGCCCTTTCGCCGGGCCTTCAGGATGAGTTTTTGAGCACGTTGTAGATCTTTACGATCAAGCCTATCATGAGCTCTGCTTACTAAAACACGGCCATCAGCCCTGCGCCGCATCTTCTCATAAATCTTAAAACCAAAAAACATCAGGATAAGAGCGACGGCCCATTCCATGCCCGACACCTCCTGTCATTCGGTGATGATCTTATCGTTGAAGCCGGCCAGCCTTTTTCTCTCTTCTGTGCTCAGGGCTGGCTCATGTGTGGCCAGAACTTCTCTGGCTATCTCCCTGGCTCTTTCACAGGCCTTTTTGCTGCCGTCTTCCTCCCACTTTTCCCGGGGTTTGCGATCACTTACCTGCGGCTGAAAAAACTCAGATTTCATATGGCGATAGGTATGCTCGTCGGTGAGGAACTCTCCTCCGGGCCCGACCTTCTCAATTGTATCAAGAGCCAGCGTTTCATCGTTGACCTCGATCCCTCTTATAGCCCTCTTGGCCATGCCGATTATCTCGTTATCGACAACATATTTCTCATAGGCCACAGTCTGGCACATCTCCAGCAGACCTGCAGCATCATGGATAAAGTTTGCTCCGGCCAGACCGGTTATAAGATTTGTCATGGCCGATTCATAACCCGCCTGTATATCCGGCACCTTGGCATCACTCATTCCAGCAGTGGAATACAGGGGCAGTTCCAGCCTCTGGGCCAGCTGAGCCAGACCGGCATGCATGAGGCCCATCTCTATCTCTCCTGTGATATAGAGAGCCTGTTTCATATCCAGGGCCGAAGCTGTCGAGGCGAACAGTACCGGTGTGCCGGGGTTGATAAGCTGAGCCAGGACAACTCCTGCTATCGATTCTGCAGCCATGAGAGCGATATTGCCAGCAATAGTCATAGGGCCGGTGGCACCTGAAAGAGGTTCAGCAGGTATGGCCAGGGGCAGACCCTCTCCGGCTATCTTGATCAGAAAGTCGGTATAGGTCTCATCCATCACCAGGGGTGACATCACACAGGTGATAAAAGAAATAAACGGTTTTTCCTGAAGTTTCTGTCTCCCGCCGGCCATCTCACTGGCCAGCTCTATAACTTCGTCTATTCCCTCTGTCGAATAAATCCCCCCCATAATATGCTTTTTGGTGTTTTTG
>Ga0207421_10006166_pt1 | contig 13159 bp, 10 predicted proteins | sample SodLakKL_010_SED_4_FD_187542 | JGI IMG/M metagenome (GOLD analysis project Ga0207421, IMG submission 187542) | Alkaline sediment microbial communities from Lake Tanatar, Kulunda Steppe, Russia - 8KL_010_SED (SPAdes) (version 2) | ecosystem: Environmental > Aquatic > Non-marine Saline and...
ATACTATCAGTCAAATAGTAATCATAGTTTCAAATGGAAAAAAATTAAATTATTTCAATAATTCCATGTACTTATAAATAAGTGTCATTTGAGCCGTTCTGCAGGCAAGGGGTTGGCAAATATTTAAATATTCTAATGATAGCCTTAAAAAATCACACCATGAAATCAGGATAACTAAGATAAAAAATGGGATAACGTTCAGCCTGTAAGCCATAATTTTAAAAATCAACAACAAGACAGAATTACAGCTTTCTGATATCTTGGCTCAAGGAGAGCAGACTATTATAAAATCCTAACAGGAACGGAGGGGTATATTACGATAATTTAATTACTTATGCATACGTGATGTTGTATATTCCCTTTGCAATCAATGGATATGTCAGATTATTCATCACATTCTGACACACAGCGGTAACATCATGATTGCCGGTTTAAAGGACTTTTTAGTCAGGTTGAAACATCAGGTTCAGGTATCACACAATCCCACGTATGCTAATGTAAAAACGACCGGGTTTGTTCCACTGATTGACACTAAAGAATAAAACTGAAGATTCATCGCAGCGTATCTGCTGCCCTTTGCAAAAGGAGTTTAACGAAGACAGTTATGAGCAAACAGACAAAGAAATTCATCATTGATCTAACGGTTTGGTCACTTGCCCTGCCGGTTGCATATATCCTGCGGCTGGAAGGTGACATCGGTGCTCACATTTCAAGCATCCTCCTCATAACCGCTCTGGTTGTTCCCATCAAGGCTGTCATTTTATACGGACTGGGATTGCATCTGCAGAACTGGCCCAAAATAAGTGTGCTGGATCTCTTTCACATTATAGAGTCTGTCGGAATTGTCTCTTTTTGTGTATTTCTGTCTACTTTCTTCGTACAGTCATGGCTTTTCATTCCCCAGAGTGTTCCGATTATCGAAGCGTTTATCGCCATCATCATGCTGAGCTCGGTCCGTCTCGGCGCCCGGCTGCTGCATGAAAACAGCATGAATATTGAGGTGCGGCAATCCAGGAAGCCGGTTAAACGCGTACTTATCGCCGGAGCAGGGGAAGCAGGAACCCAGCTTGCACGCACCATACTCCGCCACCCTGAATCCCATCTCAAAGTGGTCGGATTTCTGGATGATCTGTCTTCCAAACAAAAAGAGTGGTTCATGGGGCTTCCTGTATTCGGCGGCCTTGCCGATCTGAAAAAAGTCGTCAGGGAACAATCCGTTGACAAGCTGATTATTGCACTGCCCACCGTTTCGGGTCATGTCATCCGGTCTGTTGTCGAACACGCCCAGGAAGCGGAAGTCGAATACAAAATCATCCCGAGTATGTTCGATCTGCTCGGGGATAAATTTGAAATTTCACAGCTTCGGGACGTCAATCTCGAGGATTTGCTGAGAAGAAAACCTGTTACCCTGGATATTGAGCCGATCTCAGAATACCTCAACGGAAGGACTGTCATGGTAACCGGCGCCGGCGGATCCATCGGAAGCGAAATCATCCGCCAGGTAACCCGGTTTGACCCGGATCATATTGTGCTTCTTGGACGGGGTGAAAACAGCATTTTTGAATTTGAAAGAGAGTGCCGAAAAGAGTATCCGCACCTGCAATTTACATCTCTGATCGCAGATGTCAGGGACTACAATACTCTGGAATCCCACTTCAAAAACTTCAGACCTGATGTCATCTTTCATGCTGCTGCCCATAAACATGTGCCGCTGATGGAAGCCAATCCCGACCAGGCTATCTTCAACAATGTCATCGGCACCCGGAACCTGACGGAACTGGCCCTTGAATATGGTGTCAAGCGATTTGTCAACATTTCGTCTGACAAATCTGTAAACCCGACTTCCATAATGGGATGCTCAAAGCGGGTCGCCGAGTTTGTCGTTGAATGGGCGTCTCTGCGTGCAAAGGAAAACCAGTCATTCGTCTCAGTCCGGTTCGGAAATGTGCTCGGAAGCAGGGGCAGCGTGGTGCCGCTGTTCAAACAGCAAATTCAGAACGGCGGACCGGTAACCATCACGCATGAGAATATGACGCGTTATTTTATGACTATTCCGGAAGCTTCACAGCTGGTGCTTCAGGCCGGTGGTCTGGGGCAGAACGGATCTGTCTATGTGCTGGATATGGGGCAGCCCGTCAGGATAATCGATCTGGCATGTGATCTTATCCGCCTTTCCGGACTCGAACCATACGAGGATATCCGGATCGTTTCAACAGGCATTCGTCCGGGTGAGAAACTTTATGAGGAGCTGCTCACGGCAGAGGAGGGAACTACAGCTACTCACCACTCCAAAATATTCACCGCCAGGTGCAATGGTCTTCCGGAAGAAGGATTCATGGAATTGCTCGACGAACTTCTTACAAAAGCCATGGAAAGAGACCATCAGGGAATACGGATTCAGTTGAAGAAAATGATTCCAACGTATGCCCTCGAAACAACGAATGTGCAGACAAAGTCAGCATAGCTTTGAGTTGCTGTAAACAAAACGTCATGGCAGAGGATACATAGAAGAGTTAAAGAAACCACATCCGAATTAAATCAGTTATCATTAAAGAGAGTCACTTCCTGTTAAAATAATGCGGTTATTGTTTTAAGCATTTCGTGTTCAGAAACTATTCCAAATCCTGGTTTCCTGAAGTCACGCAAGCGCTGAATTTATTCTGTTACAGCCATTGTCAGTTGGATTTAATTCGTCGCTGCTTTCCGGGAAATATCAGTCAAATTAAGAGATGTTTTCATGAACAACCACCATTTCATAGAAGTATCTTTTTCAAATTGTTTTTGCTTTTTTTGTTTCTGTCAAACTATTTATTACATTTTATGTGATATCTTAGTTGGGCACTCTTCAATTTAAAATCTTGAGAAAAAGAGCATACCGCTTTTTATACTTACCGCTATTTGAAATAAAAAAGACAGCCATGAATATATCTTACCGTATTTCATTTCTGCTTTCAACTGCTTTGCTTGCTATAGTATTTCTGTCAGCTCCGCAATCTGTTGATGCTCAGGAAAATGAATCTTCTTCTCCCGACCTGAGAAAGTGGAGTATTAACCTTTACGGGGGCTCTTTTCTCGCCCGGACAGATATGAATGCCACCCCGTTTACCGGTTATGCCGGAACCCGTACACGCCATCTCAATCCTTCTTTCGGAGCAGATATTGAATATATGGCAGCACCCGGATTCGGACTGCGTCTGCGGTACGACTATTCGATGATCGAAAATGATGAGGACTTTGATTCCTTTGAACTCACCATGCAGGCCGTAACAGCCGGGGTCAGTTTTTATCCTCTGAATGCCCTGCGCTCCGGCGAACGCAGCCCCTGGCTCAATCCGTATATCTCGGCGCATATCGGTCAGGCTTTCAGCGACTGGTCCGGAATTGATGGAGTTGAAGATGATGATTCCAGAGACGCAACATATGGATTCGGAATCGGCGCCAAAATTCGTCTGGGCAGCCGTATTGACTGGATTCTTGATTATCAGTACCGGTACTTCAATCCCGGATACGAAATTGATGGCGGAGCGGGAACAGGTGACACCTTCGAAAATGACCGGCTCGCCGGATTTTCAACCGGTTTTTCTCTCAAGTTCGGCAGCTCTGAGCGTAATCACGCCCGCTGGTATTCTCCTTCATATGAATCCAGGCAGTGGCAAGCCGGCATGGAATCCCGTATGAGCGAGCAGGAAGCAGAGCAGGAGGATGTCATCAGCATGGTGGATCAGCAAAATGCAACCATAGAAAGTATCGTCAGCGATCTGGAAGGAAAGGCCGACCAAAATCAGCTTGAGCGTCTGCTCAATGATCTTGCCGATCTTCAGGACGATCTTGATGACCTTGGTGCCACACTTGACCATGAACTCAGCCGCATCGATGATATCCACAATGCAGCGGGAATGGCTTATCTGACTACCGAAATGCCGGAAGGTTATTATTATGTCCAGGTATATGCCGCCTGGAACAAGCGGCTTGTTCAGCGCGCACTGTTGCAGACGCGTGACACACTGGCTGAGGAGGGAATCAACGTGAATGAGCTTCAGTTCTACGTTTATCAGGTTCCCAGCGGACTGTTTACAGCTCAAATCGGACGGTTCGATGATGAGCCTGCAGCCAACGGTGTGCTCGAAGCCGCCCTGAACCTGTTTGACGATTCGTTTGTCCGCACACCGCAATAATAATCAGTAAAAGCGGCAATGTTCCGCCGGAACATTACGAATTTATCATAGATCAGAGAGTTTTATTTATTTAAACCCCGGTTTCTTTCGTGACGCCGGGGTTTTTTATTGGCGCGCCCGGCAGGGTTGAATGCACAAACTGCATGACAAAAACCATATCTAAGGAAATAAAAAATAATAACATGCACATGTTTGCAAGTTGCCGATTTTGATGTACATTACGGCTATACCTGCATCCGCTTCTCTGCAGGCCGGGCAGTTTGCATTACCATCCGGCAGGTCCTCCTGCTTCCATCCCCACCTAATCAAGCTTCTCTGGTCATGATCACATTACATAAATCCCTCTATTTGCACCGGAATGTGCGCTGTGGGCGAGTTGTCATCTGCACCAAAAGCACGTTGGCCGGATTGTCACTGGCAGTTATAATTTTGTTTGTCACTAATCCGGCAGTATCCCGTGAACTATCCCGCGATTCAACCACGGCAGGGCATTCAACGGAAACACGAAACGCCGTGGTAAATTATCAGGACGCGCAAATGCATAATGATTCAGATCCCGGATATGAAAGTGCGGATTATCCCGGCCTGCAGGAAGCCGTGGAACAGCCCGCTGCTGAGCAGATCGGCCCGACATCCCGGAATGAATTTCGATACGGAGTCGGTTTCCAGGGCTCTTTTCCGGCATGGGGGCTCAGCGGCATGATGACGCTCAACGAAACCATCTCCGTCCAGGCCATACTGGGCCTGCTTGGTAATCTTAATACCGTTGCCGGCCGGGGCTTGTATACCTTCCGAGAGGAACAGCACTGGGATGCCTACGGGTACGGCATGGTCGGATATTGGAGTTACCGTACTTCAGGAATCAGCAGCGACAATGCCCTGGGATTCGGGGCCGGGGCCGGCATTCAGTACGACTGGCGTGCTTTTGATGAAAATCTGCCGCCCATTTACTGGAATATTGAACTCGGCTTCGGTGTTGTGAATCTGGATAACTACAATTTCAGTACGATTATGTTCGGGACTGGAGTGCATTACCGGTTTTAGCTGCCATAACCGACGCTGACACCGGCAGGGCCCGGACCGGAAAGTGACTGCCGGTCTCAGCGTCAGCAGCATCAGAACCCGAACATCAAAAACCGACAGCGTCGCCAAAACGGATTCCCAGCAGGAATCCGGCCTGATCCGTCATGTCTCCGGTATCCAGACTTACAGAGCCCGTCCAGCTCAGGCCATCAACCCACGGAAGACTTCCCGACAACTCCACCATCATGTGGTACTGCACCGGATTCTCTTCAAACGGAGCCATCGGGCTTCCGTTTTCCGGTTCAAATTGATTGTCCGGCAGCCCGATTTCGTAGGTTCCGCGATGAGAGGCTCTGGTGAACAAAAGCCGATATCTGTGAATGATATCTGACATCATTTCGGGCAAAATCGTGTCAAACATTGCGGGTCCGCCAATATTTCCCTCAAAGCCCATATGTAATGCGCGCACACGGTTATTCACAAAACGGGCTTCATCGAACGGAATATCAGGATAGAACATAAGTGACCTGTCCCCGCGGAGAATCATGGAGGTCCCCATGGCATGGTCCCGGTAGGCCCAACCGGATGTATACCCGGCGTGATCGTAGTAATCTTCACTCAACCTCAGATATTCTATCAAAATGGCACGAACCCAGGGGTTGTCGCGGGGCTGGACGCGGACACCCTGCAAACCGTCACTGCCGGTGAAAAACCGGAACGGATCCCCGCCCGTGAAAAACGACTGACGGTAGAAATCCCAGTCGACACTTCCGTAACTCAGCGCCAGGCCGCCTTCCATAACACCAATGTGTTTTGCAACCGATCCGGAAGGAAATGTGCTGCGTCCGTCAGCCGGATCATCGGTATATCCGCCACGGCCAAGGACAACCCTGAGATAATCCTTGAAGTCCCGGGGAGCAGAACCCAGCTCGGGATGCTCACCGCCCCACATGGCCAAATGGGTGAAACCACCCCGCAACTCAACAGGCCAGTCACTCCGGGAGCGCACATAAAGGGATTTTTCGTGCAGCCGGGGAGTGTCCATGAACCGGTCATCGGTGAACCACCCATGAGTGTACTGCCCCCTGAATTCGAAAAACCCGAAAGTAAAGGGTACCGGAATGTATTCGGGGATGCCCAGTGTCAGGCGCGGCATTGGCGCAAAATTGGAACTTACGGCCAGTGATCCGGTAGAAAGGCGGTCATCCTGGAAGCCGATGGTATAGGATTTCCGTCCTCCGGTAAATTCAAAAGGACCGTAGCGCAGCTGGGCAAATATTTCATACACTTTTGATTCGCCGGTCGCCGATTTGCCCAGAAACTCCATACCGACACGGTAATCGGGTCGCCATGTGTACCAGGGCTCGTAATCGCGTTCTACAGGAAAGGAGCCGTCTTCGTGCTGATGAACTTCCGGCCTGATATATCTGCCTTCAGCATCATACCAATCGGGATGGACGGGGTCATAGGTACGCAAGGGCATGTGTCCGCCTTCTGCGACAGGACCTCCGCCGGGATGGGAAGGTGCCCCGAGCGTGTAAGGCGGGTTTGTCCGGACCCGATTGTTTTCCGGGATGGTCCAGTCGGTGTCAATCCGGCCGATAAACCAGCCGTCGGTCTGACGGGGACCGAACCGGCCTCCCCGGTTGAATGTGTGCCAGTGCGGAAGCTGGTCCGCCGTCGAAGCGCTGAAGGCAAACTCGGCATGCCAGTTGAATTCCGATATCATGGAAGGAGGTGAGCCGGCACGCTCCGATGCAACAGCCGGATATGTTCCGGCCAGCACCAGAATAGTCAGTATGGCCGGCATCATAATTAACACTCGCACAGTTGATGATTTCATAGCATTCATAAACATATCTCAGTTAACCTACAAGCTAATAATTATACCGGCGATGAGAACATTAGAATATTGAAACATTTCCTGTAATGATGGCAAAATTATGTAATGTTATTTATGTAAAATCGCAATACAAAATCGCAGGTGTCAAGAACGCAGCCGCAGCCTGAGTTGGTTGTTAATGAAGACGGAAGGTTTGTATTGTCATAATATGAATAATGCAGATCCGCCATTTTAAATGAGTTTAATCGGTCTTTCGCCGGGCTGCACAGGTTTATGATTAAATACGGTCATGGATTTATATTTTGCCATATAAAAATCGTGTTGAATGAATATCGCTCCTGAAGCATATCTGACCGCAACCACCGGAAAAATGAAAAAAGAAATAACGAATCTCAATCACCTGCGCGTTTACCTTTTTTTTGCCTTGCTGATGATATCCGGATGCCTCCATTCGGAATCATTCGAAATGGAAACAGAGTCGTTCATGCTCTCCTGGCAGCAGGATCCCACATCCACAATGACTATCGACTGGTACTCCGAACCGGGCTCCCGTTCACAGCTGGAATACCGTCCTAAAGGCACTGATGAGTGGACGACCAAAACCGGTCATACGGTGCGCATACCGGAATCCGACCGCACTTTCCAGCGCCACGAACTCACCGGACTGCAGCCCGGTGCCCGCTATGAGTTCCGCTTCACCGGATCGGAGCCGACGTATTACTTCCGTACCATGCCGGAAGAGCTTGACCGCCCGCTGCGTTTTATTGCAACGGGGGACATGCTGCATACCGTGGAGTGGCTGCGCAATACAGCCATAAGCGCAATGAGCATTGACGAAGGTGATTATGATTTTGTCGTGGTCGGGGGTGATCTGGCATATTCCGATGGCGAGGAGCGCAAGCTGTGGCGGTGGTTAGAGTATTTCAAGGTCTGGTCTGAAGTAATGGTCACCGAAAACGGCCGCGCCATACCCCATCTGGCTGCCATCGGAAATCACGAAGTCAAGCGGGGTTTCGTTCATCAATACCCCGTGTCCGAAACCCGCTCTCCGGGGTTTGTGGAAAGAGAAGCGCCCTATTTCTCAACTTTTATCCCGTTTCCCGGACCCGATGCCTACGGGGTGCTCGATTTCGGAGAATATCTGAGCCTGTTCCTTCTGGATTCCAACCACGCGACCTGTGTGGCAGGGGAGCAAACCGACTGGCTGCGTCAGCAAATGCATCAAAGACAGCATGTGCGCCATCTGATTCCCGTTTACCACGTTCCGGCCTGGCCCTCGGCGCGGGACTTTAATGAAAAAAACGTCCGTGCCGTTCGTGAAAACTGGGTTCCTGTATTTGAAGAGTACGGCGTACGGGTGGCTTTTGAGCATCACGATCATACCTACAAGCGTACATATCCCATTCGCGAGGGCAGGCATGACGAAACCGGCGTATATTACATCGGCGACGGCGCCTGGGGTGTGCGAACCCGCGAAATACGCACCGATGAGGACGGAAACCGGCCCTGGTACCTTGCCGAAGCCCGGGAAATCCGTCACTTTATCGTGGTTGAGATGGATGACGACGGATACCAGCTGGATGTGTTTGACGAGGAAGCCCGTCATATCGATGAGGTATACATACCGAGATAATCCGGATCAGTCGCCAAGATAGCGCCGCTGCAGCTGCTGCCACTGCTCATCAGCTATGAACTCAAGCATCACGCGGTTGATGTCACTGCGAAGCGTACTTCCAAGCGGAATGGCGATGCCGTAGTACTGCTCATTGAAAATATTGGGCAGGACGCGCACCTCGCCGTAATAATCCCTGTTGCTGTAATACCTGATGATCGGCTCATCGTGGACAAATGCGTCCAGCTCCCCGTCCGAAACCGCCCGGAGCCCGTCTGAAATCGATGCATATGTGCGGTGCCTGATGCGCTGCTCGTCGAGGTAGGCAATAGTGGCGGATTGCTCCAGTGCGCCCACACGGACATGAGGCAAATCCTGCGGACCCGAAACACGGGTATCCAGCTGTGAAACGGTCAGGCTGGATGCAATCGATGCGGTGAAAAACGAGATCAGGATGATACCGGCGAACATCCAGACAAATCCGATCAGCCGGCCCGGTACAGATTTCGGAGCTTTGTCGCCATAGCCAACGGTTGTCATTGTGACAGCCGCCCACCAGAATCCGCTTCCGATACCCTCGGCGGGTGAACCGCCAAATTCATCCAGGTTGACTCGTCGTTCGGACAACCAGACGAGTACGCCCCAGAACAACAGCAGCAGAATCAGCAGCAGTACTATCCAAAGAAATTCTGCTGAAAAAATGGACACCACGGCCTGCCAGAGTCCGGCCGGCTGATGGGGGACGGCAATCCCCAGGCCGCTTACGAAGAACGGATGGGTAAAATCGACCTGCTCTTCACGTTCCGCTGTAATGGTAAGTGCCGATGCTGCGGCGAAAAGGGGAGTGGTATCGTCACCGGGATCCGCTGCAACGCCATCCAGCAGACCCGCTATATCACGCTCGACATATTCAAATTCAATATCCAGCTCTCCGGCAATGTGCTCCCAGAGTGCGATGGTCAGTCCGCTGTACGTGCCGTCCTCTTCGGCAATCACAAACGGAGGAACGACGCGGATGCCCACCATTACAGGCTCATCGGCGGATTGATGGTTCTGTAACGTATTTCCGCCTGATGCCACACCGTGCATTTCGCCCCATGCCAGTTGCCGGATGTGATCATCACGGTCATTTTGTGCAGTTGCGGGAGCAGCAAGGAACATTCCGGACAGAACAATCATACCCGCTGTCAACAGGAATAACATGGTGTGTGTACCGGGAAGGCGATTCTGAAGAACCCGCGATTTTCCACGAATACACAACGTGCTGTGAAACCCGGGTTTCCCATGATTACACAAGGCGCAGTGAACCACCGGTTTTTCAACAATGTACGATGTTCCATTAACGGAGGAAGATTTACAATTTATCATGGCAGCGCGGTTTTCTGATAAAGCAGACGGTTATCGGGTTTCTCATGACAGCCTTATTTTCAGTTAATGGGTACGGTTGTCCGCTTTTCGTGACAAGCCAAATGATTGCATTGCGGTTAATGATTCTCCAGCAGTCCGCGCATAACCCGGCGGTTGCGTTCGTGCGTGATCTTTTTCGCCTCAGGCATGTAAAGATACTGGATCAGGTCTTCATAGTGGTCGGTAATCTTGCCGCGCACGATCTTCATCGTACTGTTCATCATTTTGTTCTCCTCGGTGAACCCCTCAGGCAGAACCCCAACCGCGCTGGGCAGCCACCGGTCGGGAAAATAATCGGCAAATTCGCCGCCTTCGCGGAACCGGTCGATCTCCTTCTGGATCAGCGCAAGGGCCTCATCGGTTTCATTTACGGCTGCACCACGCGCTTCCGGTGCATCGGACTCATTTTCAGCCTTTCCGCCCCCGCTGTCTTTACCCTTGCTGTCCCGCTTACTGTTTTCTCCCAGCCGGCGCCTGATCGCCTCGATGTTCGGATACACCAATCCGACCGTATAGGGATCCTGATTATTATGCAGCATCACCTGTTCGATCAGCGACGATTTTTGCGTCAGGGTTTCTTCAATTGATTCCGGACTGTATTTCTCGCCGTCATGGCCGATCAGCAGGCTTTTGTATCTCCCGAGCACATACAGAAAACCGTCCTCATCCATATAACCCATATCACCGGTGTGCAGCCAGCCGTCCCGGATGGTCTCCCGCGTGGCGGACGGATTTTTCCAGTAGCCTTTCATCACGTTTTCGCCCTTTACGACAATCTCGCCCTTCTGTCCGACCGGCTGCTCATTGCCTTCCTCATCCAGAATTTTCAGCTCCAGCGGCTTGACCAGATAACCGGACGACCCCAGTTTGTGCTTGTCCAGAGAATTGGACGAGATGATGGGGGTGGCCTCCGAAAGCCCGTATCCCTGCATCATCGGCATCCCGATGGCATAAAAAAACCGCTGCAGCTCGATGTCGAGCAGCGCACCGCCTCCGATAAAGAATTTCAGCCTGCCGCCGAACTGCTCCCTGATTTTACGGAACAGGATCTTGTCGTAAACAAAAAGCTTGGCGCGGCTGAGGATATCTTTTTTGTTCTTGTTGTAGCCTTCACGGTTGTAGGCGTAAGCCGTTTTCATGGCATCATCGAACAGTTTCTGGATGAACGGGCCCTTTGAGCGGATTCCCGCTTCTATGTTCTTCCGGAAACTTTTGGCCAGCGCCGGAACACTCAGCAGCAGGTCGGGCTGCAGCTCCCTGATATTTTTCGGGATGTTGCGCAGGGTCTCCATCGGCGTTCGGCCCGACTCTACCATCCCGATGCTGGCCCCCTTGGCCATAAAGGAGTAGATTCCGGCGGTGTGCGCAAAGGAATGGTCCAGCGGCAGAATCAGCAGCGTCCGATAGGAAGGAGGGATGTGCATCAGCGTAAGTGCCTGCTCCACATTGGCCGTATAGTTGCGGTGCGTCAGGATGATCCCCTTGGGATCGGCGGTTGTTCCGGATGTGTAGGAGATATTTGCGGCATCATCCCATCTGACGGCATCCTTCCTCTTGATAAACTCCTCGCGGCGCCGGTCCAGCAGCTTTCGGCCCATCTCGGTAACTTTCTTTTTGCTGATTTCGTCCTCCTGATAGTTCTCGCTGCCGTCCAACAGGATAATACGCTGCAGGTCAGGAAGATTCTCGCGGATGTCGGCAATTTTGTGGCGCTGTCCCTCCGAAATGATCAGTACCGAAGCATCGGAATGGAACAGGCGGAACTGAAGCTCTACCGGAGATAGCTTGACCGAAAGCGGAACATTGATCGCCCCGTTGAAAAGAATAGCCATCTCGCTGATCACCCAGTCATTGCGGCCTTCCGAGAGCAGAGCTACCCGCTCACCGGGTTCAACGCCAAGCGCCATGAGTCCGGCACCGAGCTCGTACACCTGGTCCAGGGTTTCGCGATAGGTGGTGGGCTGATAGCCGCCGCCGGGCCAGTCCCTTCCATCCGAAATCTTCTTCCGGGCTCCACCGGCAGGACCGGAATCAGCATCTTTGTCCGAACCTCTGTTCAAACCTTTGTGCGGACCTCCGGCCGGGGCTCCGCCGGAACCTGTTGCCCTCTGTGAACTGCTGCCGGCTGCTTTGTTGCCGGGCTTTTCCCACATGTAGGGGTTATCGGCAAACTCCGCGCAATAATGTTCGATGAACTGAATAAGTGTTTTCATACCAAAACGATTTGCAATACGTATTCTGAGCGCATCGACCGTAATAGAAACATACTGCGGTTTCGATGCAAGCAAGACGGAATTATTCTGGTTAAAAATAGTTTACACGGCAATATAGTAGGATGCGGCCCATATTGAAAACAAAATCAGCGTGTAATCAGGGCCGGATGCGACGGATGGCTATGGTTGCAGGCTCTCCCCGGTACGCGGCTTCGATCCGCTCTTTGAGCTTTTGTTCTTCCTCGGTACGGGCGGCTCTGAGTTCGGTTTCCGCTTCCCCGTCAATGCGCATGCTGACGGCAAAGGGATCACCGGAGGTATGTTTCGCAGGAGGTGATCCGGATGTGTCTGAGGAGGGCGGGGTTTCTGCGGATGCAGCGGTCTCTGAGGATGCAGCGGTCTCTGAGGATTCCGGGGATTCTGCGGGTCCGTCAGCTCCCATCCGGGAGTCATCGTAATTGCTGAAAATGCAGTACACACTGCACTTTACCCGCTGTTCGGACCGGTCAATGTCCCGGAGCATGGCTACATAGGATGCCATTTCGCTGCGGTCAACTGCGGCACGTATCTGATAAAATCGCGGTGGTGATGGTCGCATTGGATGATGTCTGTTACCGGGCATATTTTGTGCATCTGCGTACGGAACATAATGACTTTTCCGGAACAGGTGAAGCGTAAATATCGGCTCAGAACAAAAGTGACTGCACTTTCGGGTGCAGCCGGTCGCGATGGGACCCTTTCCAGTATAATTTCCCGCAACCCGTACATTGTGAAAAGGTGTCGTAGTGCCGTTTAGTCAGCGGCTTCAGGCGGCCGCTCCTGTAGTCTGGTGGAACCGGATATGTCCAGCGACTCGAATACGGGATAGATGCTGACCCGGTCGCCG
>Ga0207421_10006167_pt1 | contig 13157 bp, 10 predicted proteins | sample SodLakKL_010_SED_4_FD_187542 | JGI IMG/M metagenome (GOLD analysis project Ga0207421, IMG submission 187542) | Alkaline sediment microbial communities from Lake Tanatar, Kulunda Steppe, Russia - 8KL_010_SED (SPAdes) (version 2) | ecosystem: Environmental > Aquatic > Non-marine Saline and...
GACGAACTCAGCCGGTACGTGGCCGTCATGGTCTGATTAAAATTCGCATGGAGCCGGCCGTCAAACTCAGATCGCTTCAGCCAGTTCTTCAAATATGTCGCGATGCATTTATCGATTTTTCTCCATGAAAGCAGGTTCATCAGAAAGTCGTCATTGTATTCGTCATACAGCTCAACAAGCGTTTCAGCGTCCGTACTCGGTTCCCCGGTCTTATCGCTGATTTTCCCAGAGGGGTACTTCATCTCTTCAAAAAGAATTCTTCTGAGATCCACACCGCTTGCGCTCAGATCGAATTTGTACCCTACATGACGATACAAGCCGTCCTCCAGCTCTTTCTTTTTGTCTTCAAGGATATCGATGTATTGTTGTGTACGTTCCCGGTCGATACGCACTCCGTTGAACTCCATCTTCGCCAGAGTCTTGCAAAGCGGCATGGACAACCCCTGAAACCCGGCCCATATTTTCTGGGTCGGCAGTTTCCGGTTTATGGTCTTTTCCACCTTGCGTATATTTTTCGTATCTTCCGTGAACCGATCAACCTGCATCTTAGCCACTTTCCGGGTTCCAATGGCGTCGATTGCAGCGTACTCAAGCATCATGTCAATCGGTACATCCTCGAATGTAGCAGGCTCCGGCTCAGGGATATCCTGTTCCGGAAACTCAATGCCCAAGTCCTCCGGGGTAATCCTTTGAAGCATCATCTCCACGGATTTGAGGTACTTCTTCAGCACCACCATTTCCCCTTTATACTTGCGCCGTTTGACCTCAACGAGATCCTGGTAATTCCCCAGGTTATACCCTTTATCAAGCCATTCGGCGCACTTGGCCATCCGCTCGTCCTCAGAAAGAGAAAGCCAGTGTTCCAGCAGCATTTCCCTTACCTGGCCTTTCGCCCCATCAAGCTGGGCTTTGTACGCTTCCCGCCGCTCCGCATTGATCTGAGCAAGGGATTCCTGCAGGGCGTCTTCATACATTCCCATATTCGGAAAATAATCCCGGATTAAGTCCTTTAATGAGTAGTTGCCCTTTTTGTCCTCTTCAAGAATATGCTCGGCAATTAATCCGTCATAGACCGGGAATTCCATATCCATGCCATATTTCAATACCAACCACTGATAATCGAACTTGACATTGAACATCACAAGGGACACGCCGGGGTCGGACACCACGTTTTCAAAAGCCTGCTTTACCCTCCGGACATCTTCTTCCGGGAACGGCGCTTCCCGGTGTTCATAGGGAAACGCAAGCCCGACATTGTCGTCCCACGAAAGCGATATCGCAATCATGCGCTGTATCGGGTCATACGAGTACAGACTCGTTGTCTCGGTATCTACAGCAACGCCTTGTTTTTCTCCTGATTTTTGATAAGCCTGCTGGACAACCGCTTTGACTCCCTCCAGTTCCTTGATGATTTCATCAGGCGTTTTGGGAATCCGTATATCCATATCCTCAGCCGATATAGGCGTATGGGTGAATCGATGCGCCTTCCATACGTCGTTTTTCACAACCGGGACAAGCCCCGGCTGCTTAATCATTTGAAATGCACTGTAAGTGGGTATTACCGTTATGCTCCGGTCTTTCGGATACTGGTATATACCGCCCCGGTAGCTTTTCAAGTTTCCCGGGAAACCGAGGCTCCGCAGAGCCTCGGCCCCCAGGGCCAGAATAACTTTCGGTTTGGCGGATTGTATATACGAGTGCAACTGTGGGCTGCACTGGTTGTACGTCTCACTGTATACCTTGTATCCTTGTTGGTCTGGGCAGCACCGTACAGCGTATGTAAACGTTTTTTTCGGATGATCCGATTTGGGGATCTTGCTGTCCAGTTCCTGGAGCATCTTGCGGATAATGCCCTCCCCCTGACTGAAAAACGCGCCTTTCCGTATGTCCAAGACTTTCGGAAAATCGCTCAAGATGAGGATGTCCGGGTTCCTGCCCTCGTCCACCTTTATCATCTTGTTTTCCTGCAGTGCGCAATTAGTGCACGTTCCGGGTTTGGTCATTGTCCCTCCTGTTTAAGAGTTTAATAGTTTAACTGTTAAAACGAGAAATTAGACTTGTCCTCGTCATACAGCTCAGGGCCCGGGTCAAATTCCGGAACAGAATCGCCCTGCTCATACGCGGCCATTATTTCATCCGCGGTCTGGTACATCCCTGTACCGGAGGCCAGCACGTCATTGACCCCGAGATAATCCCCCTTGATAACCGAATACTCGTGGGGAGACCGCAGTTCCCGTATACCCAGGGCAGCCTTGATCGATTCATGGTCTTCCTGGCTTACCTCAGGCACCACAAACTTAGTCTTGCTTACCTGTTCCTTCAGGCTTTCTTCCGGGTACCGGCCGTAACGATCATACCGCAGCACGGAATACTTCGCCTGTCGCCAGAAAATGATGATCCAGTCCTTGGGCGCATAATAATACACGCCACACTCTTTTTGGTTTAGCTGCGTGTACTGCTCATTTTGCAGCAGGGTTCGTACGCTTGTAAAGTCGTTGAGCCCATCTTCGTACGTGATCTTAACGGACTCGTTGTACAGACAAGACGTGATAACCGCGGAAGTGTCATCGCTTCCGTGGATGCTCTCCAGACGGTCACGGTTCTTTTCGTAAATGGCCTTAAAGAGTTCTTTTCCGTCCTCGCCGCTGACCAGCTCATACACCACCAGCGACGTGAGGATATTATCCAGGAACCGGTCAGACACCTTGCGGCCCTCGGACAGCATGGTCAACTCCTGTTTGTATTGTTTCCGACGCCTGAGCAGGTACGGGATATGCGGCAGCAGCGCGATTGTGATGTCCCTGCGCAGATCGGCGAGGTCATCATGGGAGAACTGCTCATATATGTAATCCGCCAGACTGCGGTGGCCATATTCTTTCCGGGTGTAAATGACAAGTACACGGGAAAGGAAGACCTTATCGGCCGGCAGGTTAATCCCCGCCATGATAAGCGGCATCCGGAGAAAATACTCGGATCGCTGACTGGCAGTCTGGCCACCTCGTGTGATGGAAATACCCCCCTGGGGCAGTGCCATGGTGATGCGCTGGATTTCCTCGGTCCGCTTGTCGTGGGTGGTGTTGTGCTTGTCCGAGACTTCTGCCTCATCGTACAGCATCGTAATCGAGGAGCGGTCCAGGGTCTGGTAAATACCGGCCATAGTCGTGTCGGAATCAAAGTATGCCGATTCCAGAAGCGGTTCTACCTCGTGCCCTCGATTTCTCGTCCCGCCAAGAAGGCCTTTGAGAAGCGATGTTTTTCCGGACTCACTCTCACCGGTAATGTACACGATGTTGACATTGCCGATGGCGGCTGCGACCGGCAGTGCCATTATCTGCGCGGCAAGGTATTTGACGGTGGTATCGTGGTTATCAAACCGCCAGCCGTCCAGAATCGTACATATTTTCTCATATGTACTTTTGAGGTCCACCTGGGAGGCCGCGTACAGGTCGGACACCTCATCGATGTACGACCACTGGAATTTCGGGTCCAGACGGAATAGAAGGTTGTTGTCCACGCAGTTTTCCAGCTGTTCCCACTCAATCATTTCCGTTTCCGGGTTCGGACACCCGCGAAACACCTTGTTGCCGTTGACCACATAGATGTACCCCTGGCTCTGCACGGACATAGGCAGCCCAAAATGGTGAATTCCTTGTCCTACCGTGGTAAGCGCCCGAACATTGGTCGCCTCACCACGGCAGTCCCGCAGGGATGAGGTGATCCACATCATTCCATCCTTGATCTTTTTTTTCTCTACTGTCATTAAATCCTCCTCGTTAAAGTCCCATACTGGGGAGCCTTGTAACAATTTATCAAGCCAGGTGACGTAGTCCTGCCGGAGATACTGACTTAAAATGTTACCCAACTCTATTTCACTGGTTGGCAGGTAGACCAGCTCCTGATTGTGCTTTGACCAAATATACAGATTATGCCTGGTACTGCTCATTTCATAGAAGGCAAAGGAAAAGTGCTCCTTGAAGCTGTCCTTTATTTTCTGTTTAACGCCTTCCCGGGTATCCAGGGCGTATACCTGGGAATACACCGAATTGTGTTTTGTGATGTCGATGTTTTCTTCGGTTGCATACTTTTGGGAAAAGGTGAGCTGGTCTGCGGGGTCCTGTACAAACCGGAACCATTCCAGAATCACCTCGTGAATCGCACGAAAAGCATTGTCCCGAATATTGGCCGCATGCGCAGCGACTACCTCGGTATCCTCGGCAGGGTCGAGATCGGCAAGCTCCCGGTCACGGTCTTTTTTAATCTGTGCGATCTGATTGTCGCACTTGGTCATTATCCATATGATGGAATTTAGAAACGTTGAGTTCCGGTTGGTGACCATCGCTTCCCGTACAGTATCGTACCCATGCCGGATGATGACATCATCGAGGTCAAAGCCGAATATTGAGACGGGCCATTGAAACACCTTGATGGAGAACGGAACCCTGGCGCCGGACGGGGCATAGTTGCCTTTTTCGGCCAGAAAATTCCGTACATACCCGTCCCCCTGTTTTGCAGGGTGATCCGGGATCAGCCACACGGTTCGAATTCCGTATTCCTTGAGAAACCCGACATCGAGGGACCCTGTGCCGGCCGTGCCAAGCAGCACAAAGTCGTAACTGTTCTCAAGCACCTGGGCGTTCATCACCGACAGCACATCAAATTCACCCTCGGTCACATAAGCATTTGGATCCGTCTGGTGCCCCAGTAGATGCTGGTATTTATGCAGCCCGAGGATACCTACGTTGTTGGTGTACGGGTCATCCACGTACAGGGTATGGTCTTTTGGCACCAATGCCCGGGCTTCTTCTTCTGTCGCTCTGTCCAGGTCCGACGTTTTTTCAACGGCGAGTTTGTCAAGCAATCTCATCTTAAACCGACTGATCGATCCGGGAGTGTCGTTGTAATGAAATATTACAGCTCCCCAATGTCCGGCCTTTCGGTATTTGGCATTAAAATACTCGTCATAGAGTTCATGAAACTCCTCTCCGATATATTTTTTTACGTGCTCGGGCTTACCGTACAGCCCTACAGGAAAGTCAGATGATGCCATCAAGACATCCGCGCTGAGCTTTCGCCCCTTGGTAAGATGCACCAGCCCGGGTTTCAGGTACTGCAACTCCTTGGGGTCTTCCGCGATCAGTTCACGGATAATTTCCCGGAAAGCCACCGCTGCATGTTTTTTCATTTCCTGGACACGATAATGGGCAGCAAGCTTGTCCACGTTCTGCCCAAACTCGTCCTCATTCAGTCCCAGATTCCGCTGGATGAAAAGCAGGTTCTCAGCATACGATCCACCGCGTATATGGGCGATAATGCTGATAAGGTTGTCCTTATATGTCCCGCAGCTGCCGAAGCATTTTCCCTGCTTACGGTTAAATGACAAGACGAAGCTGGGGGTATTCTCGGTATGGTAGGGGCAACAGCCTTTTATGGAATGTTCGCCTTGCAGCGACCATTTGTAGTCCGGAGCTGTTTCCTGCAGCATTTTCAGCCATTCCCTGGCCGGCCGCACAGTCCAGAGCTTTCGGATCTGCGGGAGACCGATTTCCTCTTGTTGGGCGTCTTTTTTCTTCTTTTTTCGAGCCAAAGTAAACCTCCTGTAATAAAAATGCTGTGGCCAGACTCGGTCCGCACCACAGCAAGGGTTGAAAAATGTCGAAAACCTACTTGTCTTTTATTTTCTCAACGGTCTCCGTCCATTCCGGGAGGTAATGTTCAGACAGGTTGCCGGCGTCCACAAGGGCGTTGATAGTTGCGTCAATAGCCGCGTTCCAGACATCCGGCAAAGCTATTTTGTCAAGGTCTTCCTCCGGTATTGTAATAAGCCAGTCATCAAAATTCATGAATAGCCTCACATTTGTCGACGTATTCACACCAATCACACAGTTTCGAGGCGGTGGGTGCAAAAGCCTTTGCGTTCAGTTTTTCAATGTATTCCCTGAAAAAGCTGAATACCCGGTCCTCCAGTTGTTGATACTCATCGCTTCCGCGAACTATTGCCGGCTGCAGATCAATGTCTGTGTCCGGCAAATAAGCAACGCCGTACTGTACCTGCTCCAGTTCGGGGTGCCACATAAACAAGCAATAGGCATAAGTGGAAAGTTGCAGGGCGGTCTTTTCGATGTCGTCGTCGTTTTTTGAATGGGACTTATAGTCAATTACCAGGGCTTTTTTGTAGTTCGGGGTAATCCCTATAAAGTCGATGAATCCATAAAAAAAACGGTTGTTCCATTTAATGGACGGAGCCACTTTACCGGTGCGGCTCATACAGATCATCATCTCCGGAAACACCTTCATCCGGTATGTTCTGATGGCGCTCATTAACTTATGGAACACTTCTTCAGTCGGAACCCGCAGACTTTCGGTCATATCGTATTCCTTAAGGGTCATCGGCATCTGTTTATGGACCTGCATCCACGACCCCCCAAAGTCGACAGCGTCCTGTTCCCATCCGAAATGCTGGGCTTTGTTCAGGCACAGCTCCAGCACTTTATGCGTAAACTTTCCCACGACCATTACTTCCTTATGCGGCGCCTCGATCTTTTGTGCTCTTTTGATATACTGCAGATCATATTTCCGGCCGCACGTTAACAACGTATTACCCTTTGAAAAAGACAAGGGCAGCGCATATGAATAAGGGGACAATTGCTCAACAAATTCAGATATCATAATTCCCTCTTAAGCAGCGCCCCGGGTGTGTTTCCGGGGCGCTGCGATACAGTTTACCGATTCAGCCGTTTGTATACGACTTTTGTTTTTGCCGGGATGTCGAGGCTTTCCCCCGTTTGCGGGTTCCGGCCCTTTCGGGCAGCAGTCGTCTTCTTGATGAACTTGTGGTTACCGAACGCACAAGCCCCGTCTTCGAGCGCCATGACGTAAACGAAGTCCAGCACGTAGCCAGCTACGCTCTCTGCGTCCTTTTTGGTCATGTCGAATTCATCAGCTACTGCCGCGATAACATCGGTTTTCTTAGCCATACGGGTCTCCTTATCTATTTTAACATTTACGGGCGGGTAAATATTCGGATTACAGTGAGAATCCTGCGCCTTCCTCGTCTGTGTCTTCTGCCGGGGTATCCTTGGCAGCACCGACGACTTCCATTTCGCCTTCGATGTCCGCATCAAGTTTCCGCGGGGTGGTGCGTTCCTTGCGGATTTCCTCGATGACGTTTTCAAGGTACCACTTGCGCAGCGGCAAAAACTTTACGGGGTTTTCAAGCCCCTCATCACTGGCTTTGACAACTTCAAAGGCCGGCGCGTAATACTTATCGTGATCGACAAGTACGGCTTTCAAGATGAGGTCATGGGAATCCCGGCGCTTATTGCGCAGGGCTTTCTGCTTTTTTACAAGCGCAGAAATGGCAGACATGTAGGGCCCGTAACTTGTGCGCTTGAACTCCATTTCCAGGAGTGATCCGTCCCTTGCGTCAAGAAACGCTACCTGGACAGATTCGCTGCACTTTGGAGGGACGCCGCCCTCTCCCCATTTGGCATGCTGGCACTCAGGCTGAAAATCCACGAGCCTACGGGCCTTGCCGAATTCGTAGGTGCCGCATTTTTCAGCATACGCCCCGCCCTCGATATGAGGATCCGGGTTTTCACCATCGAATGACCTGCAAAGGGGCGTTGTATTCTCTCCTTTATTATAGGCCTCGAAATACGCGCGACTGCGCCGGATTTCAGCAACAGGAATAAGGTACAGGACCTCTTCCGCTTCGGAAAGTTCTTCAATGAAGAATTTACCTTTGTCTTTTTTGTACTTTTCCTGGATCTTACCTTCTTTATCTGTTTTCGGATTTAAGGTAATTTCCATCGGGGCCTGGCTCAGTGGGAAATCCTCCCCATTGATGACCATAACATCCCCATCGGAGTCTTGGGCCATATCGACTTCAAGTGACTCCGGAAACTTGTTTGCAGCGAATGTCAATGCACTCATAAAAAGTTCTCCTTTGCGTTAATAATTGGGCGGGTGATGACTATTGTTAATATGGGGTCAAAATCAAAAATGTTTAAAAAAATTTACAGGGATAAATCAGGCGGGTATTAAGGTACTGTACTCTTATACCATAAAAATCAGGCGAATTAGAATATAGACAAATATATTTTTTTGTTTGACAAATCACTACAAAAGGGTTAGACTCAACAAAATTACTCGAACATATGTAGTAATTTAATACGCTTCCAACCCCAGCACATCAGCTCACAGGGTAAGCATACACCGATTTAAGAGTTGCTCATCTTTTAGGCAAAAACCTATTCCTGTGTAGTAACCATTCAAACTGTAGCGATAGGTGTGCATGACACTTACGAACACATTTATTGAAATAATTTTAGGTACTTATACATGCCCGTAGTTTATAAGAAAAAAAATTGCGTTTAACGTAATTTTTTTCTTAATTTTTTGTAAAAACGTCCCATATATTTATTTAATGGGCCACAGGTATAAGCAAGGCACTGCTTTATAACTTATTTTTTTAGTGAGGTACCAAGCATGGGATTCTACGCTCAACAGGGAAAGGCCAGGGACTGCTGTGAATTTTACACACGCAAGATAAGGACTTTGAAACACAATGGTGAGGCGCTCGAAGAGTACATCCAAGATCGTGACAAGGTTGCAACTGCCCTGGATGAATGGCTTCGGGAATATGTCGAAAACAAGGACTCACTTTCTGTCGCACGTAAAGAAGAACTGCAAAGTATGGTTTTCGCACATTCGTTTTATCTGATTTTGTTTGAGCTGAAAAACTGGAAGCTTCCCAGTATAATTTTTGAGGAAGCAGTACAAAATGCCTCCATCGCCGTAGTGTCAGCGATGGACAAGTTTGACCCCAGCAAAAACGCCCGGTTTTCTACATTTCTTGTTCAATGGCAGTTTATAAAAGGGGCTGTCCGTGAAGCCATTGATTCCCATTCCACAGTGCGGGTTCCTGACGGGGTCCGCAAACGCACTGCCCGTAAACAAAAAGAAAAGTTGCGTCTGGGAGAGGAGCTGGATGCCACTCCTTTCGGCACTCCCCAGATTGATTCCTACGATACCCCCACACATCCGGAGGTTCCTGAACCAGGCGGGGAATTCGTATATCTGGAAAATATGGATTATTCCGATGATGACGAAGCCTCTTCAGATCCGGAAGTCGAAAATATCATTTTCACCAAGGAAGTCCGTAAAATGCTTGAGCTGGCACTTGAGCATAACAAGGCTGGATTAACGGAAAACGAGAAGATTACTGTTAAACATAAACATGGATTAATGGATACGCCGGTTTTACGAAACAAGGAAATCGCGGGAATGTTGAGGGCAAAGAATTGTGGGGATGTTACCGCCCCGAGGGTGTGCCAGTATCATAATGAGGCGCTGCGGAAATTGAAGCGCTATATTTTACGTACAAATGACCGGCTCCTTCGGCAGGCCACGCTGAACTGAATCCATTGAAGCCTGCTGCGTCAAAAAACGCAGCAGGCCGATGGCTAAACCTGTTTTTTCAGACCCTCCATTACTTTGTAATGGTAATTGTCGAAAAACAACACTCGGCAATACGGGCATACTATGACCAGGACGTCCACAGCATCTTTTTTCTGTTGTGCTGTCGATCCTCTTGGCGTCAATAAGAGACCCACGCTTTCGGTCTCCTTATCAATCATCCTACCGCAGGCCGGACATTTTTGAGGCGTGTCAGGGGCCTCATCAAAGCAGTTCTCACACAAAATGTCGTCTCCGTATGAAAACTTGGCCGAGTCTTCAAGACCCTCTTCACACCGGGAACACGTCTTCTTGTTCACACGGCTCTCCTTTTCTTGACTAAAGTGATTAATGTGTAGCTCCTCTACATAAGTGCCAGTAACCGCACCACTTTTCACTACAATTCCAAGCACCCATATCGGAGGGGATAAACACACCTGCTGTTATCGCCTGGGCTACGGCCTCAATCTGGTTTTCAACGTGAACAAAGTCCGCGTCACCAAATCGATGTCTCAAAATACGTAGATTGGACGCAATATCTACTACGTAAGAGACACCGTCGCCGTCTTTTTTTGGCTTGGGCAGTTTCTTGGCGTTGGTTACCTTGGTTAGATTCTGGACTTCGAATGCGTCTATGCCTGTTGATAACGTATAAACTGTAAACTGTAAAGAATTTTTTATATCGTTGGCGGACCATTTTTTACCGGTGTATTTATAATCCACCAGCACAGACTTGTCGTCGTCTTTCATAACCAAGTCAATATAACCAATTATCGGCACTCCGCAGCGGGATTCATACTCTATTTTCTGTTCTACGTTCACCGGCTCCACATACTGCCCAATCTCGTTTATATACATGGTGGTCGCCTGTTCAAGGGACTTCATGGAGTCGTCTTTTTCCTGCCCTTGTAGACGGTACTCCTCTTCCGCCGCCGCATCTTCCAGGGCAGCCTGGGCTACTTCCACTACCATGCTGGGCTTCATTCGCTCGCCGCTGCCTTCAATAATCTCCCGGTAATATACTTCATTACCTGTATGGCAAGCCTTTCCGCTCAATAAATTGATATTGGGCGGTGATATAATCTCGTCTATGTACCGAAACTTATACTGAAGCCCGCAGCGAAGATAGGTTCCAATCGAACTCGGGGACAGGTACCCCCTTGGTATCTCATATATCATTACTCAAGACTCCATCATTGGTATTAACTCATTTTCGCTGATCACCTGGATCCCCAGCTCTTTGGCCTTGGCAAGCTTGCTGCCGGCGTTTTCTCCAGCTACAAGCAGACTGGTCTTGCTCGATACGCTACTGCTCACCTTGGCCCCTTTTTGTTCCAGCATCTCCTTATACTGTGCCCGGGGACGCTTCAATGACCCGGTGATAACCACGGTTTTTCCAGAGAACACATCTTCCGGAGGTTGCTTCGCGTCGGGAAATGCGACAATTACCCCTACGGCATCCAGCTCGTTGTGCGCTTTGTGGATATACTCCTGATGGGCAGTGAAAATACTTGCCATTGTGTGCCCGATCCCAGGCATCGCTTCCACTTCATTATAACTGCATTGAACCAGCTCGGGGATGGACCCAAACTTCTTTACCAGCTCTTTTGATACGGATCGCCCGATTTCCGGTATCCCCAAAGAATACAGAAAACGGTGCGCGGGGATTACCCTGGCCTGATCAATGGAGTTAAGCAACCGCTGGGCAGAGGCTTTTCCGAAGCCGGGCAAAGTCCTGATTTGTTCCTCGGTGAGACGGAACAGATCGCTCGGCTGCTGTACAAGGTTGGCATCCAGGAGTTTCTGGATAACCTTGGGGCCGCAGTGCTCAATATTAAAAGCATCCTGCTTTGTAAAATGCACCAGGTATGCGAGCAGTTGATCAGGGCAATCCGACGCAACGCATCTGGTCGCCGCTTCATTGTCTTTACGTACCAACTTGGAATTACACGCTGGACAAAGCAGCGGCATAGACCATGTCTTTGCTTTTTTCGGGCGCTTCTCCGGGATAACCTTGACAATGGCGGGAATTACATCGCCGGCCCTTTCCACGAGTACCGTGTCTCCGATCCGGACATCCTTTTCACGTACAACGTCCGCATTATGCAGCGTTACGCTGGTCACGGTGACGCCACCTACCAAAACCGGCGCCAACTTTACCACAGGCGTTATTGCCCCGGTACGGCCCACCTGAACAACTATGTCCCGCACTGTTGTCGTGCGCTGCTGAGCCGGGAACTTGAATGCCACGGCCCACCTTGGAGCATGTCCGGTGTACCCTATGGTTTCGTGGTGCTTGATGTCCGCCATTTTTATTACGGCCCCGTCAATCTCATAAGGCATATCCTCCCGTACAGCATGCACCGCGCTGACCGCCGAATGCACGGACAGACTTTGGGCTACGAATGTCATGCTCTCGGTATCAATAAACCCAGCATCTCTCAGCAAACCAGCCTGGTTAACCAAGGACTTAAACAACTGGCTGTTGTCGGAGAAGATACCGTACGGCATGAACACCAGCGGCCGGGTGGCAACCACTGCGGGGTCCAGATGCTTTATGGACCCGGATGCGGCGTTGCGGGGGTTGGCGAACGGTTTTTTCCCTTCAGCCGCCCGTTCCTGGTTATATATCTGAAACTTGTCTTTTGGCATCAGGACCTCACCTCGAACCCATACTTTCCCGGGAATGTATGTTTCCAGCTTTACAGGTACACTACGCAGGGTCTTGATGTTTTTGGTCACATCCTCCCCTGTTAGCCCGTCTCCCCGGGTAGAGGCAGAGCGCAGCAATCCGTCTTCGTAATACAGTTCCACGGCAGTTCCGTCGTATTTCGGATCCACAATGACATCAAAGACTTCCTCGCCACTCGCTTTTTGCATGCGACGGACCCAGGCATCCAGGTCCGTCTCGTTAAAGGCGTTGTCCAAGGACAGCATGGGAACTGACCGTTGCACTTTTTTCATTCCGCCTTTTATAGGCTCTCCGACTCTTTGTGTTGGGCTTTCCGGCACAATGATCTCCGGGGACTCTTGTTCCATGCGAACAAGCTGAAGGTACAGCTCATCGTATTCCGCATCGGAAATCTCGGGGTTATCTTCTACATGGTATTTTCGGCTGTGGTAATTCACTGCTGAGACCAGTTCTTTATACTGCATATCCTTCCTCCTTGAACGTGTTTAAAATATCCGATCTTCCTTTGTCATAACCATACAAAAAGTTCGTTATCGTGGTTAATTCCAAGAAATACCCAATGCAAGCACCATCGTCCTTGAAAAGGGCAATACGATCCCCTTGGACTTCAAGCTTCATGCCCAAGTCTTCTGCGCGCTGCACTGTATGTTCATAAAGCTTGATATCGCTGCCGTTCATTAGTCCTCCTGTTTAATAATTTACTTAATAGTTAGTTAGAGAAAAAGCCCTGTACCTCCCCATGGCACGAAGCACGCGGTCATAATGCCCGTTTATATCCCCTCCGTAATACCGGGTTATGGCCCGTTTCATGGGATTCCGATACCCGTTCCGTACTGCTGCCCGGTAATATTTATTGAGAATAAACGCGCCCGCCATAATATTTTTTACTGGGTCATACAAGCACTCAGGTGAGTTCACCAGCCCGGATTCAACCAGGCTGCTGGGCGTCTCGCCGGGTGTCAACCAGGTCCTCACATGAACCTGGGTCAGACCTATTGCCCCGGCCGAG
>Ga0207421_10006168_pt1 | contig 13156 bp, 14 predicted proteins | sample SodLakKL_010_SED_4_FD_187542 | JGI IMG/M metagenome (GOLD analysis project Ga0207421, IMG submission 187542) | Alkaline sediment microbial communities from Lake Tanatar, Kulunda Steppe, Russia - 8KL_010_SED (SPAdes) (version 2) | ecosystem: Environmental > Aquatic > Non-marine Saline and...
CCCGACGAGTATGCTCGACGTCGAACGCAGCGAGGCCTCCGAAGAACACTACATCGTCGTCCTGAAACGATCGGACGACAAACAAAAACTCGGCATCCGTGTCACCGACGTCTCGCAGGCGGTCACCTACCACGAGTCACAGATCGACGAGACGGGGAGTGCGATGAGCGACGGCGGCGTTGCCGACGGCCACGACGGCGGCGAGGCCGGTGGCGTCACAGAACGAAGCGGTGAACACGAGTTCGTCAGGGGGATCATCAAGAAAACCGAGAACGGCGAGACCTCACTGGTCGCGTGGCTCGACGTAGACGAGGTCGTCGGACAGATCGAGTGAGCGCTACGCCCGATCGCCCCCCGGGGCGGAGACCGCCCGGAGCCAGTAACTATATGCGAGTACGTTCCGATCCGTGAGGTATAATGGCGACTGGCAGCCACGGACGCCGAGGGCTCGACGCGGGCGGGGCCTCGAGACGTCCCGGCGAGGAACTGGCCACAGAACGACGCCGGTCGGCACACACCAACGAGTAACATGGCAACAAAAGAAGTCACCGCCGATCAGTCCGGAACGCACGTCCTCGAGTTCGATCTCGCGGACACCCGGTACTGTGTCAACATCGACTACGTCGCGGAGATCGTCAACACCGACGAACTGACCGAGATCCCCAACACCCCACCACACGTCGAGGGCGTGATGGACCTACGCGGGGAGACTACCAAGATCATCAACCTGAAGACGGTCTTCGGTGACGGCGAGGGCGGGATCGGTGATCGGATCATCGTCTTCAAGCGCAAACGCGGTTCGGACGAACGGATCGGCTGGCTGGCCGACGAGGTCCACCAGGTCGAGGAACTCGAGGCCGAGACGATCGATCGCTCGGTCGAGGGCAAAGGCATCGCCGGCGTCATCCGTCGGGACGACGGCTTCGTCCTCTGGGTCGATCCGACGGACGTTCGGGTGTAGTCCGTCTCCCGGGAGTGAACGATCGAGGAAGACGACGAGGTGTCGGTGACGATTATCGACCGTGAGGGTGAACTTATGATCGGTGAGGAGAGTGGTATTGCCGACCGCAACGACGCCGATCCATCGTCAGCGACGCAGTTTTGCGAGTACTCCGAGGAGGACGATAGCTGTTGAACAGGGCTATTCGACGCTTCGACGGTGGGATCGTCGTCTTCCACCCCCTCGAGGACGTTCCGGCGATAGATGCAGCTGTCCGCTTTGACGGCATCGTCGATTACCGCGGTGGTCCGGGAGCACGAATTCACACCCTCCGGAACTGATACCCTGTTGTCGGACAGGGAAACGACGATCACGCACGTTCGGAGTCCAACACGACGGTTTCCGAGAGTGCCAACGCCCCCTCCCCCTATCGGAACGACCTTGGGAACTACGCCGCCGTTCACCGCCACCCATCACTTATTTAGGGGTATGTTGCTATCCGTCAGGTACGATGTCGAACTCTCATACGGATACCACCCGAGACCGTGTGGTCCGGGACGTCCAGGAGACGGTAAGGGATCTCAGAGAATCCTCTCGGGAAGCGACGGAACGGTCCCGTGAGATCAGCAAACTCGCGAACGAACAAGAGGAGTCGATGTCGGAGATCGCAAGCGAGATCTCGAACCTCTCGGCGACCGTGGAGGAGATCGCGAGCAATGCCGAGGAGGTCAGTGCAACGAGCGAACAGGCCGAAGCGGTCGCCCAGGAAGCGGTCGACTCCGCGGAAGACGCGATCGAGAAGATGGGCGGTGTCGAGGAGGCCGCACGGGAGGTCTCGGCGGACATCGAGAACCTCCGCGAACGCGTCCAGCGCATCGACGAGATCGTCGAGGTCATAAACGACATCGCCGACCAGACGAACCTCCTGGCGCTCAACGCCTCCATCGAGGCCGCAACCGCCGGGGAAGCCGGTGACGGCTTCGCCGTCGTCGCAAACGAGGTCAAGTCCTTAGCAGAGGAATCCCAGGAGGAGGCCTCGAACATCGAACGGATGATCGGCCGGATCCAGGAGGACACCGAGGAGACCGTCTCGAGTATCGAGCGGGCGAACGCCGAGATCGACGAGGGCGTCGACCTCGTCGAGGGGACCGTCGATAACCTAGAGCGCATCGAGGAGTCGGTCCAGGAAGCGAGCACGGGAATCAAGGAAGTCGCAGCCGCGACGGACGACCAGGCCGCGAGCACCGAGGAGGTCGCGAGTATGACCGACACCGCGATGGAGACGGCCCAGGAAATCGCGGAGATCGGCCAGACGGTCGCCGATACCAACGAACAACGAAACGATCTGGTCGAGGACATCGGCTCGAAAGTCGATCTGATCTCCGACACCTAGTACCCCCTCAAGCGTCGACTCTGGGGCCAAACCGGCCTCCTACGACGGGTCCGACCCTGCAGGTCAGACTCGAGAGCGTCCCAGGTGCGGACCCGGCCTGGACTGAGGCGACGTCCGCTCGGAACGGAACAGGGATTTCTTTACCGCCCCCGGCGTCTCTGTGCCCATGACGGAGCCAACCGACGTTCTCGTCCTCCGGAAAGGAACACACGCCACGCCAGTCGAGGAGTACGCCGAGGCGATCCGCGATCGGCTCCCCGAGACGACGGTCCGGATCGCGAAGACGCCCGCCGAGGAACGCGAGGAGATCCGGACCGCACGGGTCGTCACCGGGATGACGATCGACGAGGAACTCCTCGGGGCCGCCGCCCACCTCGAGATCTTCGCGTGTGCGTACGCGGGGACGGGCCATCTGCCACTCGAGGCACTTCGGGAACGGGGCGTGACGGTGACCAACGCCTCGGGGGTCCACGGGCCGAACATCGGCGAGCACGTGCTGGGATCGATCCTCGCGTTTGCCCGCCGGTTTCACGTCGGCCGACGGCGACAGGAACGTCGGGAGTGGCGCCACTACAGGGCCCACGAACTCCAGGGGTCGACGGTGACGATCGTCGGACTCGGGGCGATCGGGCAGGCGGTCTGTGACCGTCTCGACCCCTTCGGCGTCGAGACGATCGGCGTCCGCTACAGCCCGGAGAAAGGTGGGCCGACCGACGAGGTGATCGGCTTCGAGGACGACCCGTTCCACGACGCACTCGCCCGGACGGACTACCTCGTCCTCGCGTGCCCGCTGACCGCACAGACTCGGGGGCTGGTCGACACCGAGGAGTTCGTCACACTGCCGCCCGGGGCCGTAGTCGTCAACGTCGCCCGTGGCCCCGTCGTCGACACGGAGGCGCTGGTCGGAGCCCTGCGATCGGGCTGGATTCGCGGGGCCGCACTCGACGTCACCGATCCCGAGCCGCTCCCGGAAGACCATCCCCTGTGGGGCTTTGGGAACGTCCACATTACGCCACACAACGCGGGGCACACGCCCGACTACTACGACCGACTCGCCGACATCCTCGCCGGAAACGTCGACGCTATCCGCGAGACGGGACGCTACGATGACCTCGAGAACCAGGTGCTTCCGTAGGCCCCCATCAGAACCGAGACGTTCGGCCGGGACGGGTTTAACACCCTCCGGGGAGAACACCCGACCGATATGGATTCACTCCAGGATACTCGGATGCGGTCCGGAGACGACCAGGCGACCGAAACCCGTTCGGGGGTGGCCCGATGACGCTTACGTTCGACGGACGGGTGGTCCTCCCGGCGGCCGACCCGGACGACGCCGAACGAACGGCGTCGGCGATCGCCTCCCGACTCGGCCCGACGAGTACGGTCGTCATCGTCCACGTCATCGAGAAGGCGGGCGGTGGGATCGACAAGGCCCCACTCGAGTCGCGCAAGGAGTACGCCGGAAACGTGTTCGATCGCGCCCGCGAGCCACTCGAGGCGACGGGGACGGCCGTCGAGACGGAACTGCTATACGGTACGGACGTCGTCGAGACGATCTTCGAGGGGGCAGAGGAGTGGGACGCCGACGCCATCGCCTTCATCCCGCGTGAAGGGAGCCGGATCACCGAACTGCTGACCGGCGACGTCTCACGCCGACTGATCAGGGAGGCGTCGATCCCGGTCGTCGCCTTGCCACAGAACGGGAACTAGAGGTAGCCGTTCTCGACCAGCAGTTCACCGTTGAGCACGCTCGCGCCGGCAGCGCCGCGCATCGTGTTGTGTGCCAGACAGTTGTACTGCAGGCCGAAAGTCGACTCCTGGATGCCGCCGGCGGAGATGGACATCCCGCCGCCGAGGGTGCGGTCGAGGCGTGGCTGTGGCCGCTCTGGGTCCTCGAAGACCTCGATCAGCTGGTCGGGCGAGGAGTAAAGATCGAGGCTCGGGTATTCACGCATGGCCTCGGCGGCTTCCGCCGGGGAGAGTTCCGCCTCGGTCTCGAGGAAGACGTTCTCTAGGTGGCCGTCGATCGTGGGGATGCGGTTACAGGAGGCACCGACCTCGACGTCGTTTAAGCTGAGCTGTGCGCCGTCGAACTCCCCGAGCAGTTTCTTCGACTCCGTCTCGAGTTTCTCCTCTTCGCTCCCGATGTGGGGGATGGCGTTGTCGATGATCTCCATCGAGGTGACGCCGTCGTAGCCAGCACCCGAGACGGCCTGGAGGGTCGCGACGTGGACCGTCCGGAGGCCGTACTCTTCGAGTGCCGCGAGCGTCGGGACGAACGTGATCGTCGAGCAGTTGGGGTTTTTCACGAGCGCGCCGTCCCAGCCACGCTCGTCGCGCTGGACCTCGATGAGATCGAGGTGGTCGGCGTTGACTTCCGGGATGACGAGGGGGACGTCCTCGGCCATTCGGGCGTTCGAGGAGTTCGAGGAGACGACGTACCCCGCCTCACAGAAGTCGGGTTCGACCGCCGCGCCGACACTCGAGGGCAGCGACGAGAAGATGAGGTCGACGTCGTCTGTAACCTCGTCCGGGTCGGTCGCGGAGACGGTCATCTCGGCGACCTCCTGTGGGATTGGGCTGTCGACGCGCCACTTTGCGACGTCGCGGTACTTCTCACCCGCACTCGAGGGGCTCGCGGTTAGTGCGGCGATCTCGAAGTCGGGGTGGGGATCGAGCATCCCGATCAGTCGCTGTCCGACGGCACCGGTTGCACCGAGTATACCAACGCGTACTGCCATTGGCGGTGATGGGGAACGGGTGTTGAAAACGGTTTGGATGTCCGTCCTACGGGCTATGGGGGCTCACTCCATCACGTCCAGATCACGGAAGTAGGTCACCGGGCAGGGTGCATCCGTCATGATCCGTTTGGAGACCGAGCCGAGGACCGCCCGCTGTGCAGGGGAGCCACGCTGGCCGGCGATGATCGCCCGGTCGGCACCGACTTCCTCCGCGAGGTCGACCACGCCGGTGTCGACGTCGCTTACGATCCCACGGATCTCGGTCCCGACGCCGGCGTCCTCGATCAGTTCCTCGAGTTCGGGGACAGGCGGGCGTTGGGCGGCGACTTCGTCGGGATCGACGTCCTCGAGGCGCTCCTCGAAGCCGAGGTGTTCACGGAAGTCCTCGTAGGAATCGGCGCTGAAGGCGTGGCCGATCACGACGGTCGCATCGAGGGGGTCGGCGAGCTCGAGGGTCGTCTCGGCCAGTTCTTCCGCACGGACGGCGTCCATCGGCCCCACCGCGAGCAAAATCGTCTCGATCGCCATGACACCACGTGCAGAGCCCATTCGCTTAAATGTTCTCGTGACTCCCGGGGACGGCGTGGTTTCACATCACCGTCCGCCGAGGTCGGCTGCCTTCTCGACCTCGCTGCGCAGTTGTGTCGTATCGAAGTCGTGGTCGGGGCGCAGTCGGACGAAATCGAGGAACTCCCGGGCCTCGAGCAGTTTCGCGGGGTCGTAGGTCCTCGAGGCCGCCCGGACCGTCTCCCGGGGACCGATCCGGGGTGCCAGGACGGCCATCGCACACGCCAGATCGTAGGCGCTCGTCTCGGGGATGCGGTCGTCCCTGACGCTCGTCGCGTCGATGAAGTACAGTTCCCCGTCACACCGGAGGATGTTCTCCGCACGCAGGTCACCGTGGGCCAGGGCGTGTTCGTGGAGCGTCCGGAGCATGGAGAACAGTTCGGGGGCCAGTTCCCGAACCACTCCGTCGGATAACTCGTCTACGGTCTCGAACTCGGGGAGGTACTCGAGGACGAGCACGCCCAGCCCGTTGGCCTCGAAAGCCTCGATCGGTTCGGGCGCGTTGACACCGATCTCGCGCATCCGTTCGGTCGACTCGTATTCGTGTTCGACCATCCCGAGTGGGGTGTCATACCGGTCGAAAAACCCCTCCGTCCCCGAACTGAACGCGCCGACGTTCCGCCCCGTGGTCAACAGGGCGTGAACCAGTGCGTTCTGGCGGGAGACCACCTTCACGAACCACTCCTCGTCGATCACACACGGCGTCGACAGCCAGTTGTCAGCCTCGAGGAACTCGACACGGACGACCTCGCGGTCGTACCGTTCCGCCAGCGTCCGGAACACCCGCTCGAGGCGTGACCACTCGACTCTCCCCCGTGCGAGCTGGCGGATGTCCATACGTTCAGGTGACGTAGCCGAGCGTTAAATGCGTCCCGGCTGGGGAATGGGAAAACGACGGTTGCCGACGGCTGCTTCCGCCGACAGCGTCTCCGGGTCGCGGGACTCCGACCGTCGACCTCACGGGGACGTCTCCGGAGGAGACGCTTCGGTCCGCGACTCGAGGACGTACCGCTCTGGCAGTTCGAGTTCGGGCTCCCTGCCGACGGTGAAAAACCGCTCGGTTCGGGTGAGTTCTTCGGTCGCGGGGCTTGGCTTTACGATCTGTTCGTATTCGACGGCCACCCCTTCCGGCTCCGGGGCGATACGGACGGCGAGTAGCTGATAGGACGGGTAAAAGACCGGCGGCAGGATTCCGATGATCCCGTCCCGTCGGTGGAGCCGCTTCAGCCAGGTTCCCGTGTTGACGAGGATCCCGCCGTCGACTTCCCGAAGCGCCGGTCTGTGTGTGTGGCCATAACAGAAGATCGTCGTCTCCGGCTGTTCGGCGAAGATCTCACGGGCCGCATCCTCGTAGGGCGTGTTGGGGTCGACGGTGAGTTCGGTCTCGAAGACCCCAAAGCGGTCGACTGTCTTTCTCACGTCCCGGCGGATGAAATACAGCGGCACGCCGATCAACAACAACACGCCGGCGACGGCGACGTTGAGCGTGAGCAGGAACCAGGCCGCCGTCCCGGCCCTGCCGAACTGTCCGAGAAACGCCTCCGTCCGGTCGACCGGCATCGACCAGACGCCGAGCAGGTCGAGCCCCGCGAGCACGGCGAGCAAGGCACTTACGTTGAACAACAACAAGAACGGGAACAGCGAGTACCGCAACAGGGGGTTCATCTCCCGGTAAAAGTACTTCGATAACAGCCAGACGGGCATCCGTTCGGTTGGCGTCACCGCCTGAACGTCTTTCAACCAGTTGTACCGTCCGCGGTCGGAGAGCTGTCCCGCCCGACTCGTCACGAGCGTGTTGTAGTAGTACCCAAGCGGTGTCGAGTGGGGGTTACCCCAGTCTTCGATCCGGTTGTTTCGATCGCGCTGGTTCCCGTGTTCGAAGTGGATCGCCTGGTCGGCGACCTGCCGGGTGATCGACCGATCCTGAACGAGATCGACGTTGTACGCGGCGAACCGATCGACGTACTCCTCGTAGGCCGCGAGTTCGTGGTCGTGGTTCCCCGGCAGGAGGGTAATATCGACGTTCTCGCCGGTCGCACGGAACTGCTCGAACAGTTCCGGGTACGTCTCCTCGAGGACGTCGAACTTCTCGAGTCCCTCGACGGTGGTAAACTCCCAGAGCCCGAACGCGTCGCCGTTTACGATCAACTCCGCGTCCTCGTCGGTCGTCTCCAGACGCTCTAGAAACTCGAGTAGCTCCTCGAGGAACTCGATGTCCTCGAGTTGTTCGTCGCCGCCGATGTGGAGGTCACTGATCACGTAGTAGACCTCGGCATCGGTATCGGTGTCCATCGTCACCGACACTCTGTGCTCCGCTGAAAAAACTTTGTCCTCGTGTCGGTGTGGGACACCCGTTCTGTCAGGCGAACGCGACCACGACGAGAAAGCCGAGTAAGATCCCCACGGTCAACAGGACCTGGACCGCCGTCGACGCCAGGATACCCGCCGTCGCGTAGCCCGCCGACCGCAGGCCGTGATCGACGTCACCGTCCCGGACGAACTCGAGGGCGAACACCGTTCCGAAGAGCCCGACGAGCAAGCCGAGGGGGCCAGTGAGGATCATCAGCACGATCCCGACGGCGGCGGCGATGGCGGTCGTTCGCCAGGAGGCACCACCGTACTTCGCCGAGATGGCCCCACCGAAAAACTCGGCGAGCAGGGTCAACAGGCCAAACAGAGTGAAAACGGCGAGGGCGACGGTTCCGAGGTCGCCGGTCCCCCACCAGTAGAGGTAGACGCCCGAGAGCGACAGCAATCCACCGGGAACCAGCGGGATCACCGTCCCGACGACGCCCCCGACGAGGAGACAGACGGCTACCACCGTGATCGCCTCGACCATATCCGGTAAACGCCTCGAGGCGGCAAAATCCTGCCGTCTCCCCGACGACGTACCGGAAGAAAGGACGTGGGGTATGGCAACGGGTGCGATCGTCGTCGGCGTCTCCTCGATCGGCTCGGTCTTTGGCAACGGCGCGGCCCCGGCGTACAACGCCTCGAAGGCGTACGTCACGCGCTCCCTCGAGGGCCTGCGATATCGCCGGACCGATCGCACTCGAACGGCCGCCACCGCCGGCGGCGCGCCGTGAGACGCGATCGAGTGTTCACTGACTGTTGTCCGGCAGCATCAATCGTCAGCCGGCGCAGCCTCGCCGTCGGCCTCGAGGTCGCCTTCGATGCTCGGGGGATAGTTCCCGCGCTCGAGTTTCAGGTCCGACTGGGGGCGGGCCATACAGGTCAGCGCGTACGCCTCGGCTTCCTCCTCGGTGAACCCGCGGGCCGCCGGCTGGGTGACTTCACCCTCGACGATCTCGGCGGTACAGGCCAGACACATCCCGACGCGACAGGAGTATTCCTGGGCGATCCCTTCCTCGAGACAGCGGCTGAGAACGGTCTCTTTGTCCGAACACGTGATCGTCTCGCCGGTCCCGACGAACTCCACGGTGTACTCCGTCATGGGCCTGCCTACGGGAACCGCTGTCTTTACTTTTTATAGAAGTTGTGCCCCTCTGGAGGGGACAGATTGCAAGAAAAGCGTTTTCTCCGTGCGGTGGTGAGACGTGTGTATGAGCACAACGGAGCAGTCCGCCGACGCGACGACGACGGACGGATCGTGGGACGTCGTCGTCGTAGGTGCGGGCACCGGCGGCTGTTATGCCTCCGCGACGATCGCGAACGCGGGCTACGACGTCGTCGTCCTGGAACGCAAAACCGAGGAGGAGGCGGGCCACATCGCCTGTGGCGACGCCCTGAAGGGGGCCGACGGCTTCCCGGACGCGATCCCCAAATCGAAGATCGAGCCGGCGTTTACCAACACCGACGTCGACCACGGTCGCTTCGAGATCCCACAGGAGGACACCGTTCTCGACATCCCGGTTCCGGGCGAACTCGCGGTTATCGACCGCGACGAGTACGGGAAACGGCTCATCGAGGGCACCACGGAGGCCGGAACCGAGATCCACTACGACACCGTCGTGACGGACGTTATCCAGGCCGAGGACGGCCGGGTGACGGGCGTCGAAGCGATCCGAAAGGGCGAACCGTTGACTTACGAGGCGGCGGTCGTCGTCGACGGCGCGGGGTCGCTTTCGGTCCTCCAGGACATGATCGACTTCTCCGAGTCCACCTTCGACACGAACGTCGATTTCTCACACTTCTCTTCGGCCTACCGCGAGGTCGTCACCGTCGAGGAACCGGTCGAGTGGGACGACGCGCTCGTGTTCAAACCCACCGAGCGCTCCGCGGGCTATCTGTGGTATTTCCCCCGCACCGAGACCGAGATCAACGTCGGGCTTGGCTTCCAGATGACCGAAGAGCCGATGAAACTCGTCGAGGGGTTGAAACGGGACCTCGAGAACCGACCCGAGTTCGAGGGGGCGACGGTCAAGGACAAACTCGGTGCGGCCCTCCCGACGCGTCGCCCCTACGATTCGGCGACCCATCCCGGCTACGTCGCCGTCGGCGACGCCGCCGCCCACGTCAACCCGACCACCGGCGGGGGGATCGCCGGAGCGGCCTATGCCGGCGAGTACGCGGGCGAACAGATCATCGAAGGGCTCGAACGTGGTGAGATCGACGAGGACGTCCTCTGGCCGTACAACGAACGCGTGATGGACCACTACGGCGGTCGCTACGCCGCTTTAGACGTCTACAACATCCTCACGATCGGTGCCGACATCGACGACCTCACGGGTCTGCTCGCGACGATCCCCGGGGACAAACTCTCCGAGGCGCTTTACTCGGGCAGTACCAGTATGGGCCTGAAGTTCAAACTCGAGGCGCTGATCAAAAGCCGCGGCCACTGGGATACGATCTGGAACATGTACAAGACGAAACAGCGCGCCGACGAGATCCTCGCTCACTACGAGGACTATCCCTCGAGTCCCGAGGGTCTGGGAGACTGGCAGCGCGAGCGCGACGAGTTGATGGAGAAAGTCTACGAGACCACGGGCGCGGAGCCAAAGTACTGACGGAGAACCCCCCGGCGGATGCCAGTGTTTCGATAGACGGCCGGTGTGTTAACTCTCCGGCCGGGGGAAGGACTTATCATTTGCAGTCACCTCTCACGGAGTAATGTATCGAGCCGGGCACGCCGGCGTCTCGATGGTGGCGTACGCGCCACTCGGGGTCGGCGTCGCCCTCGAGTGGAACGTCTCGGTCGCGACAGCGGGCCTCGTGGCCACCGTCGCGCTATCGACGCTGCCGGACATTGACGAAGTGTTGCCGGGCGTCGCCCACCGTGGGCCGACCCACTCGCTTCCGTTCGCCGCCCTCGTGGGCGTGGTCCTCGCGGTGACGACGGCGGCGTTTGCCGGTCCCGTGGGTCTCACGCCGTCGCTCGGGCTCCTCGGGTTCGCGTTCGCCGTCGGCACGCTCTCGATCGTCTCACACCTGCTCGCGGACGTGATCACGCCGATGGGGGTCCGGCCGTTCTGGCCGGTTTCCGACCGCCATTACACGCTGGACCTGACGCCCGCGGCGAACCCGACGGCGAACTACCTGTTTCTCACCGGCGGCGTCCTCACTGTTCTGGGAGCTACCGCCGTTGTCGTACTTACCGGCTGACGTCGAAAAGAGCGCTCAGGTCGGGCTCCCGGCCGTCGATTCACCACGCGTCAGCCGGATCGCGAGTGCGAAGACGACGAAGAGGACGGCCGCCGAGAGGAGGTGCAACCCGGTGAGCACGTTCCGGAACGCGATCGTCGAGGGGAACGTGATGAGCGCGTGGCGGCCGAAGGCGACGACGAGCGCCGCGAGCACCGGCGTCGCAGTGAGCACGACCACAGTCCGGGTGTCGTCGAATCGCCGTCGGCCGACCATCGAGACGAGGGTGACGATCCCGAACAGCGCGAGCGTGACGGCGTACTGTGCCGTCTGGACGCCCGCGGAGTACTGAGTGATGTCGCCGAGGAACACCGAACTGAAGCCGACGTGGAGGGGCACGGTGAGCAGTCCGACGCCAAGCGCCGCCGTGACGTGACGCGCCCCGAGGCGGGACATCCAGACGAGCACGGTCGCGTAGGCGAACAGGACGAAGATCAGGACGGCCGTCCAGAAGTGCAGGTTCAGGATCCCGAGTGTGTAGCCGAGGACGGTTTCGGCACCGAGGTAGACCTGGACGGGCGTCAACAGCATCCCGAGGACGACGGCGCCGGTCACGCGGCGGCTGATACTCGAGTTCAGGAGGGCGGCGATCGCGGTACCGACGATCGCGAAGCCCGCGAACATCGCGACGAATCGGTGGATCCACTCCCAGAAGCTCGGAATGCTCGCCGGGAAGAGGTTGTACGGACCGGCATCACAGAACGGCCAGTTGGCGTCACAGGCCAGTCCCGCACCGTAGGTTCTCGTCGCGACGCCGAGCAGGATCGTCGCCGTGATGAGCACGATCGTCGTCGTGAGCAGATGGGAGAACCCAAACCGATCGATCAACGAACTGTCGGGCGATCCAGGGGTGTAACTGTCGTACGACACGGTCTTGACGGTCGTTAGGATGGGGCCTACTTAGCTCATCCGAGTCGTTCCCACCAGATGGGAGGGGGCTCCGTCGGATTCAAGACCACACCGATCGGATCCCGCGTATGGAGAAACTCGAGCGTCTCGAGGCGTACCTCGCCGAGGAGGACCTGTCGTCGGTCTGGTTCGCTCGACCGAACGCCTTCGCGTGGCTCACTGGTGGATCGAACGTCGTCGACCGGGCCTCCGAGTACGGTGTCGCCGCGGTCGGCTACGACGGGGACCGTCCCCGCGTCCTGACGAGCACGATCGAGACAACGCGTATCGCCCGAGAGGAACTGCCGGACGTAGACGCCGAGGTCGAGTGCTTTCCGTGGCACGAGCGCTCGCTCCCGGCAGCGCTCGCCGACGCGGTCGACGGACCCGCGGCCGCCGACGTAGACGTTCCCGGGTTCGACCGCGTCGACCTCTCGAAGCTGTGCCAGCCCCTGACCGACGACGATGTCAGGCGATACCGCCGGCTCGGCGAGGAGACGGCCGTCGCCGTCGAGTCGGTCTGTCGGGAACTCCGGCCCGCGGATACCGAACACGAGGTGGCCTCGGCGCTGTCGGTCGCGCTCTCGGCGCGGGGGATCGAGGCACCCGTCGTCCTCGTCGGCGGGGCCGAACGCGCCGGGAAGTATCGCCACTACACGCCGACGGAGGCCGAACTCGGCGGGTACACTCTCGTCTCGGTCACCGCGGAGCGTCACGGCCTTCACGCCAGTTGTACCCGGACCGTCGCCTTCGACCCGCCGGAGGGCCTCGAGGACCGCCACGAGGTCACGACCCGTGTCGAGACGACGGCCCTGGCAGCGACACGGCGAGTGGCAACGGAGAACGGGACCGCGGGGGACGTCTTCAGTGCGGTTCAGGACGCCTACGCCGACCTCGGATACGAGGGTGAGTGGGAGCGCCACCACCAGGGCGGTGCCGCGGGCTTTGCCGGCCGGGAGTGGATCGCCACCCCGGGGGCCGACGACCCCGTCGAAACGCCGATGGCTTACGCCTGGAACCCGACGG
>Ga0207421_10006169_pt1 | contig 13153 bp, 10 predicted proteins | sample SodLakKL_010_SED_4_FD_187542 | JGI IMG/M metagenome (GOLD analysis project Ga0207421, IMG submission 187542) | Alkaline sediment microbial communities from Lake Tanatar, Kulunda Steppe, Russia - 8KL_010_SED (SPAdes) (version 2) | ecosystem: Environmental > Aquatic > Non-marine Saline and...
TGAAAGGGAAAGCGTTTGGGAAAACCACGAAATGGAAGCCTGCCGGTCTCCGCGAAACCAATAATACAAGCCCCAGACATTAAAGTATTGGGCCTGATGGCGAAGTTCCGGTGCATCCTCCAGGGAATTTGCTTCCTCCAGCAACACCCGCGCAGAGTCCATCTGTGCAGGCATCATGTCCTGGGCAAGCAATACAGCCGCATGATGCCGATCTGCTTCCTGAGAAGCATACCGCATTGCATTCCTGAGGCTATCCAGATCGTTGTGCTGACTTTGTGAAAAACACGGCTGGAAAAGAAGCAACAGGAGAACAAAAACCAGATATGCAATCTTTCGGGTCACGCCTATTTAATTGGTATTGATTGGTCAAAATGTGTCGGCTCAAAAATAGGAAAATAATGGGCAAGTTTGTAAGTAAAATTGCTTAAAAAACCTTACTTGTTCAAAAGGGACATTAGCCTGCTAACATACGGATCTTCAATTCAGGCATATTGGTCCTTAATGCAGCACATCACCAATACCAGTTTTCATAACCAGCATTTTCGCTTAATGACTGAAGTCCGGGATCCAAAACCAATGAAGGCAGCCAGTATTTTTCCTCAAACCTGCAGCAAATGCTGCACAAGGTTATCACCCGGACTTAGCGCCATCTTCTTGCGTACGCTGTGACGCGTGAAGTCAATCGTACGCGTGGAGCGGTTGATCATCTCAGCGATCTCCTTAGTAGACATCTGGAGTCGCAGCATGGCGCAGAGCCTGATCTCAGCGGGTGACAGTGTTGGATAACGTGCTGTAAGCCTGCTGATGAAACCTTCGTTAAGCTCATTGAAGCGGGTTTCAAACTCCTTCCAAAGCTGCTGGCTGTTGTCTTCAGATTTTAACAGCCTCAAGACTGATTGCAGGCCTTTGTCATTGTTTCCTCCGGAGCTTTCCATCATCCCCTTGATGTCCTTTTTCAGTTGCTTGATCAGCTTTTCTGACCGGGCAAGCGACAATGCCTTGCCGGTGAGCTCGCGGCGGTTGGCCTCCAGCCTGGATTCGGCCTGCTGCTGCTTCATCTGGTATTGCTGACGGAGCAATAACTGACGTTTCCGAAGGTATAGGATGACAAGCAGGAGCAGGACAAAGACCAGGCCTGATCCGACGCCCACGGCCGTCATCCGGAATCGCCTTACCTCTTCCTGCTGCCTGAGCTGCGCAATCTCGAGTTCCTTTTGCTCTGTTTCGTGAATGATCTTTAATTCCGCAATGCGGGAACGGTTGTCCCTGTTCCAGACGCTGTCACGCAAGGCCACGCCCTGCACATAATGCCGTGCAAAGTCGCCGTAGTTGCCCTGCAGGCTATCCAATGCGGCAATTTGCAACAAGGCATCGCTCTGGAAGCCAACTGAACCAAGCTGCTCAGCCAGCTCCAGGGTGTTAAGCTGCGCCTGGCGGGCCGCCGCATAATCTTCCATGGCCTTATGGGCCTTGCCAATGCGATGACGCACATCCATTTCCATCCGTGTACTATTCAACTCCTCGATGTAAGTCATGGCCTGGTCAAATAACTCAAGGGCACGGCTGGGCGAGTCTGCGGTAAGCCAGGCCTGTCCCTTGTTGGTCAACAGCGAAGCAACAAGGTCATCATAGCCGCGATCGTGCGCCAGGGGCAAGCCCTGCTCCACATAGACGAGTGTCTGATCCAGCATCCCCTCCTCCTCACACCAAAGTGCCGCCATATTGTTGTAAAACACGACCTCTTCCTTGGCAATGCCGGCATCCAATGCATGGGCCAGGGCGTCGTTGTAAGCTTCAGCAGCAAGCTTCTTTTCGCCAAGGGCAGCATGGGTATTGCCCAAAACATTGTAGAAAAAGTGCAGGATGCTGCGGGTGCCGAATTCTTCCTGGTAACGAATGGCTTCCGTGATATAAGTATAGGCAAGTTCATATTGATTCTGCATCCGGTGCAGGCGGCTGAGGTCATACAGGGTTTTGGCCACCCCTTCATGATGATCCCTCTGCCGATCGATATCCAGGGCCTTGTAAAGATACACCCTGGAGCTGTCAGCAATACCTAACTGATAATACAGCAGTCCGGTATGGTTTGCGGCTTCGCCCTGTTGTGCGAAAATGGATGGGTGGGCCATCAAATGAAGGGTTTGGGTATAATACCGTATGGCAGCCTGCCGGTCACGCCGGTACCAATAATACAAGCCCCATCCATTATAATAATCCGCACGGTGCAAGGCCAGATCACTTTCATCAAGTCCAGCCGCATTTTCCAATAATGTGCGTGCAGAATCCGAATACGCTGGCAACAAGCTGCGAGCCAGCAGCACCGATGCGTGATGACGGTCATTGACATCCGCCGTGGATTGCACTACCTGCAGCAGGCTGTCTTCATATTGGTTCTCCGCACACAGATCCACCCCCTGCAGGAAATACAGCAGCATTAAAAAGCCAATGATATGTTTTTTTGACCTTAAACGCACAGGAATTTCGTTTTATCGTTTAAAGTTAATGAAAATATTGACAATAATTCTTATGCCCCATCAAATATTTCAATAAATGAACCCCCTCCATCCGGCCAATACCATCATTTATCCGTGTCAAAACAAGTATTCGCAATTTTTTTACCAAAAAATAACCAATCCTTAACACTACATATTGGAACTGTTATTGTTTTTAATTCATTTTTTACACTACATTACATATTTTTAATTATTCATTTTTAGTTGTTTATAATTTTTATTAACCATACTTTAAATAATCATGAAGAAAATATCATCTATACAACAATGCGATGAACCAATGGAATTTTTACCTACTTTTATCATCAGAAAAAATAAAATCGTAGCGTTATGAAGCCCTTTAAGCACGCCAATAAATCGATCGAACTCATCGACAATTTTCTGAACACGATTGACCAGGGGTCGCTCATATTCAAGGAAGGTGTCAAAAATTACCTATACGGCAACAGGGAAAACTTCGTCGACAATTTAAAAACCTTGTCGAGTCTGGAAACCGATGCAGACATCTACCGGCGCAAGGTGGAAAACATATTGTATACCCAGTCGCTGATGCCCCAGCTGCGGGGCGACATCATGCGCCTGCTTGAAGAAATGGACCACATCATCGACATGGCCAAGAAAAACCTGTTCCAGTTCGACGTAGAGGTGCCGGCCATCCCGCCGGAGCTTAACCAGGACCTGGTAAAGCTCACCGAACTATCGTGCGGAGCCATTGAGTCCGTGGTACCCGCTGCAAGGGCTTACTTTAGGAATCCCGAAAAGGTAAAGGAAAAGATTCACCGGGTGTATTTATATGAGAAGGAAGCAGACAAGCTGGCCGACTCCATCAAACGGCGCGTATTTCAAGAACTACCCATCCCCAGGCTAAGCGAAAAGTTCCACCTCCGCTATTTTACCCTGCACATCGAAAACCTGTCGGATGCTTCAGAAAAAGTAGCCGACGTGCTGTCGATCATGGCCATTAAACGTACTACCTAAATGCTCTAAAAGGAATGCTCTACCTTATATTATTGTCAAGCGGATTATTGTTGGGATGGTCATTGGGGTCCAATGATGCCGCCAATATCTTTGGTACGGCAGTGGGCTCCCGGATGATCAGCTTCCGCCGGGCGGCCTGGATTGCCAGCATATTCGTGGTGATTGGAGCGGTTTTTCAAGGACGCGGAGCCTCCGATACCCTCACCAGCCTCGGTGAGGTGGACGCGCTCGGCGGTGCCTTCACCGTAGCCCTGTTTGCCGGCTTTACCGTGTTCATCATGACCCGCTCACGCCTGCCGGTATCCACCAGCCAGGCCGTAGTGGGAGCCATCATCGGCTGGACCGCCTTTACCGGGCACGAAACCGACTATACCGTGCTGACCCGGATTGTCAGCACCTGGGTGAGCGGTCCGGTCCTTGGACTGATCTTCTCAGCCATCCTGTATGTCCTCCTGCGCCGCATCCTCCGACGCACACAAGTCCATATCATCAAACAAGATACCTACATCCGCATTGCCCTCATCATGGCTGGCGCATTTGGTGCTTACAGCCTGGGAGCCAACAACATTGCCAACGTCATGGGCGTATTTGTCCCATCTGCTCCAGACATCCTGCTCAATTTCGGATTATTCAGCATCGACGGTGTACAGATCCTCTTCCTGCTCGGCGGCCTCGCCATCGCCGTGGGCATCTTCACCTACAGCGAACGCGTGATGCAAACCATCGGCAAGGGCATCCTGGCACTGACACCCGAAGCAGCCCTGGTGGTCGTGCTGGCACAAGCCCTCGTCTTATTCCTGTTTTCCTCAATCCGTTTCTCTGAGATGCTGGTCGCCATTGGCCTCCCTCCCATGCCGCTGGTGCCCGTATCGAGCACGCAGGTGGTCATCGGTGCCGTGCTCGGCATCGGCCTGATCAAAGGCGCCCGCGAAATCAAGCTGAAAACCCTGGGTGGCGTAGCGCTCGGCTGGGTCATTACGCCGGTCACCGCAGGTATATTCACCTATTTTGCACTTTTCTTCGTGCAAAACGTATTCGGACTGGCCGTGACCAGCACGCCGCCAGAAGAAACAGTCAGCGTGGCAGAAGGGATCGCAGAGTTACCCGCAGTGGAAACCGCCACCAGGCAGTTTAGCATGATTCTGCCCGGATTGCTGATTACCGCCATGGTAGCCATCATCCTGCTGGTTTACCTCTTTTTCCATCAGCAAAAGAAGCGGCTGCAGGCCGAGAATGAGCTGCTGGCCCACCAAAACAACTACTTCAACTCCCAGAAGGCCATCAACGAACTGGAAATCAACACCATCCAGATGGAAAACACCATGCTGAGCAACAAACTGGAGCTGAAGCGGCAGGAATACAACAACATCCTGATGAACATCAGCGACCAGCGCCAGTTCCTGGAAAACCTCAACAACGAGATCAAGAGCCTGGTTGGAGAAAAAGACGAAAGCAAGCGCGATGAAAAGCTCAAGTCTCTATCATCAAGCATCAAACAGCGAATGACCTTCAGCCGGGAGATCGATGATTTCTATGGCAAAATCGAACAAACCCACAAGGACTTCATCATTAAGCTGACGGAGCGCTTCCCGGAACTGACGGAACGGGAAAAGCGCCTGGCCATCCTGTTGCGCCTCAACCTGGCCTCCAAGGAGATTGCCACCCTGATGAACATTTCACCCAAAAGCGTCGAAATCGCACGCTACCGCCTCCGCAAGAAACTGGGCGTCAGAGAGCGCGATAACATCAAAAAATTTCTGGAACAAATCTAATCCCTAAATCCAACGAAATGAAGAATGTGTACCAACTGATCAGTCTCTGTTTGCTGATGGCGATCGCCACCGCAGCAAACGGGCAAGTAAGACAAGTGACCGGCTCTGTTACCTCGGAGCTGGACGGTGAACCCATCCCCGAAGTGATGGTCCGCGTGAAAGGCTCCCTGGAGGCCGTGGTAACGGACGAAGCCGGGCAATACAGCATTGGCGTGCCGGAAACCTCTTCGCTCATCCTGACCTTTTCGCACGACGATTTTGATGACGAAGAGATCTCCCTTGGCGGGCGCACGGAACTGGATGTGGTAATGACCTCCAATATCCGCTACAACCAATACGGCATGGAGGTCGACCGGAACACCCTGGTGTCAGAGCACCGCGATGGCATCCTGGTGTTTGAAAGCCTTGACCAGGATTACATGATGTGGCTCGACCTGCGGGTACAGGCCGATGGCGCCCTGTTTTTTGGCGACACTTACAACGACATCGGCAATGGCGTGGCCATGCGCCGCGTCCGTATCGCCTTCAAAACCTACATTACGGAAAACTGGGAAGCAGAAATCGACATGGACTTTGCCGATGCGCTGGCTGACCTGAAAGACGCTTTCATTATGTACAAGACCGACTTTGGACTGGATTTCAAACTGGGTAACTACAAGGAGCGTTTCTCAATGGAAAACAACATCTCCTCGCGGTGGCTTACCTTCATGGAACGACCGGCCATCACGCGTATGATTGCGCCGTCACGCCACCTGGGACTCCAGCTCCACTATTACCGGCCCTATATGATGGCCGCCGGAGGCGTGCACTTCCAGGACGTGGGCGACTATGAAGCAGTGCAGGACAGGAAGGACAACAACCGCGACTTTGGCGTCAACGAAGGCTACTCCCTGACCGGGAAGTTTACCCTCATTCCCTATTATCACGACATCAACAAAGGCCTTCATTTTGGCATTGCCGGCTCCTACCGCACACCCAAGACCCACCAGCGCCTCGACAATGTGCGCTTCGACTCCCGGTCCAACATCAACATCAACCGGAAAAAATACCTGGAAACCGACTGGATCGACCAGGTCGACCATTATATCCTCTCCAACTTTGAGCTGGCCGGCTATTACCGCAATTTCAGGCTGGCCGGGGAGTACACGCAGGCCAAGGTGCATCGCTTCAACGATCTGCCCACGGAGGACTTCCACGGATTCTACGTGATGACCAGCGTGTTGCTTTTTGGCGGCACACACCTGTACAACACCTACCAGGGCGAGTTCACCCAGCCGATCAACGGCCGCGAATGGGGCGACATCGAACTGGCCGCACGGTACGACTATGCCAACATGAACAGCACCGACCACAGGGTCGCCGGTGGCGCCGGCGAAGGCCTCACGATCGCACTCAATTACTATACGCGCCGCAACGTCAAGTTCCAACTCAACTATGGATACCTCAATTTCGACCGCTATGCCAACCAGCGGGGAAGATGGTACGTCGGCGAGGATGTGGACGGCAACCTGACCACCGATCCCTTCCGGGTAGTAGCCCCCGAAGGCGAAGCAGGCGAGAACTTCCACTGGCTGGGCGCACGCTTTCAGGTCGCCTTTTAGGAACAATTATAAGATTATATACAAATGGATGATTGTTGGACACTGGGTACTCAGAGTAAGAAGTATGCAGTAAGCAGTAGAAAGAAAAAAAGCAAACCATTTGGCAAATCACATAGATCAGAAAACCTAACAGCTTTAAAATAACGAACAAATGAAAAACACAAACCTTCTTATAGCCCTCACTGCACTGGCTTTCCTGTTTACGGCCTGTGTAAAAGACGAACTGGCAGACCTCCCGGAGCCCCCTCCTCCCCCGGATCCGGATGCCGAGCTGGTGCACTTCTTCTTTTTTAGTGATGAAGTTCCCAATGACACCCCTTTTGAAACCCTTGAGTTTACCTATTCCATCACCGAGCAGGCATACATCCATTTCCATTCAGCCCTGGATGGCTATCCTTTTGAAGAAGGACATCCCAATTGGCGAAAGGCTTCGATGGAACGGCGTAATGAGCCCACAGACATCAATTATCGTCCGGAAGGCAATAACCACATTGACTTTGGAGACGTAACCGACATGCGTGCGCTCCAGGTCCGCCAACCCTTTACCGGCGACGGCGGGGAAAATACCATGTTCTTTCATTTGCCGACCACGGGATTTCGAAACACGGTATTTGCCTTTGCGGCAATGGACGAAGGAGCTGCCGACAGGCTCATCGTAGATTATTCCATTGCATCCGGTGACCCGCAATGGACCGATGATGGAATGGAAGAGACCGTTTTTGACCTTCCTGATATGTATCAACTATTCAGGATGGACTTCAGCGACATTGAAGAAACGGACGACAATCCCGACTTCATGGTGCGCATACGCTTTGAAGGCGGCAACATGGCCGCGGATGATGGCGACAGGGTCACCTTTAACAATTTCTCCCTGGATGCCAGCCCACTGGAAGTAGCCGAACCAGAACAACTGGCCATCACCAACATCAACCTGGGTAACCCGGTGTTAGCAGGAGAACCTTTCAGCCTGCTCATTGAACTGCAAAATGATGCAGGACTGCCAGCCGTGGCAGCAGATGATGTCGAAATCACCCTCAGCCTTGAATCCGGATCCGGATCGCTGGAAGGGCCCTTGACGGCTATCATGGAGGAAGGGGAGTTTGCCCTGCATGTGGAAGGCCTGATCTACGACATGGAAGATGACGAAGTTCAGGTCAAGGCCGAGGCGGAAGGACTGGATGCGGGGATAAGTGAGCCCTTCGAGGTGATCGGCACAGGCGATGGCGATCTGGCCCTGATCCATTACTGGCACTTCAATTCCATGACCGGAGATGACGTTACGGAAGTGCATTCCGACTTTTCCATTGATGACCTCACGGGAATCATTACCTATCCCGGCACCGGAGATGGCTACATGGACGCCAGAACGCACAGGGAGTCCGATCCGGTATCAAACTTTAACCTGAGACTGGGTGAAGAACCAGACCAGGGCGCCGTGCTAAGGGTACGCAACCCCGCAGCCACAAGAGAATTGCTGCTTGAGGTCCCCTCCACAGGATATAAAGACCTCGTATTTACCTTTGCAACCACCCGCACGGAAAACGGCGCAAATACTCAGCGCTTTGAATATTCTCCCGACGCAGGAGAAACCTGGGTACAGATAGGCGATGACTACGAAATCCCCTTCCTGGAAGATGAAGAAGGCGTCTACCTGCATGCCACGTTGGATCTTTCTTCCATAGAAGAAGTGAACAACAACCCTGACCTGCACTTCCGGTTCCTGTTCCTTGGAGATGGCGCAGAAAACACCAGCGGAAATAACCGATTTGATAATATGACCCTGGATGGGAAGCCGTTGTAAAGGAGCGCGAAGGGAAGCAAGTAGTAATTAGTAAGCAGTAAGCTAAGAAGGAGGAATAAGAAGAGAAAGGAGAAGGGTATTCTGCGAGAAAAAACACAACTAATTGATAGACTGAATTCAACAAAAACTATACACATGGCAAAAGAAGCAATGAAAATCGGGGAAGTGTCCAAACCCCGCTTTGAATTCCGCACCTTCGGACAGGATTTCGACGAGGCGCACTACCGCATGTCCCGCCTGTCCGTGCCGGTCCCGGAAAAAGTATGGGAACGGCAATCGGACGAGGTGTACATCCTCTCCCGCACGAACGATGTCAACAACACCAAGATCCGCGACGGGAAAATGGACATCAAGACCTACGTTAAGACCGTAGACGGCCTGGAGCAGTGGAACCCACTGATGAAGGGAGAATTTCCCATTTCCAGGAAAGTACTCGAGGAAGAAGTATTTCCAGCCTTCAAGGTGAAAATGCCCGCGCTCGACAAGGAGGAATACGACTACAATGCGTTCATGGAGATGGTTAAGGACCATCCTGACCTGCAGGCGATCAAGGTGCACAAGGAGCGCTATGGATACATGGTCAACGATACGATCTGCGAATTCGGCTATGTCCACATCAACGGCGCCGTAATCGCCACGATTAATTCTGAATCTACGGAAATTGAAGACATTAAGAAAACACTGAAAGATGTTGGCTTGGAAGGATACGAAAACATCAACTACCTGCAGGCCATCAAGCGGGTTATCGGAATGATTGATAAGCCCCTGGCCAACTAATGCCTGGCGTTTTGCGGGGCATCCTGGAAATCCAGGGGCAACGGGGCCAGGCACAAAGCGGCACGGGCAAAGGCAACCCGCTCCACAAAGCCTGCAAACGTCAAAAAATGCGAATTAGACACGAAAAACAAACACATCATGGCACAGGAAATCGAAAGAAAATTTTTGGTAAAAGACAATAGCTTCCGCGAGGAAGCCATCAAACAAACACGCATTGTCCAGGGTTACCTTTCCTCAGTACCTGAACGGACTGTGAGGGTCAGGATCAAGGGCGAAAAAGGCTTTCTCACCATCAAGGGGATCGGCAGCAAATCGGGTGCCAGCCGCTATGAATGGGAGAAAGAGATCTCCGTAAAGGATGCAGAAGAGTTGCTGGAGATCTGCGAACCCGGTGTCATTGAAAAAGTCAGGTACATCGTGCAAAACGGCAAGCACGATTATGAGGTGGATGAGTTTTTTGGTGAAAATGAAGGACTGATCATCGCTGAAGTGGAGCTTGCCTCTGAGGATGAAGCCTTCAACAAGCCCGCCTGGCTGGGTCAGGAGGTCACGGGCTACACCAAGTACTACAATAGCATGCTGATGAAAAAACCCTACAGAAGCTGGTAATGCCCCGCCGGAAATGGCCCTGCCGCCATTCGGTACCCGTGAGAAGCTTAACCCGCAAGTTTCACCAAAGTGCTTAATGACATGCAAACGGAAAACACCGACAATCAATCAAATAATAACAATGGGGCAGACATGCTCGACATGAGCAATTACCGTATCGAGCATCTGCCCAAACGGGAAAAGTCCGGATTCGAGAAAACACTGGCCAACATCGGCATCCCGCTGGCAATCGTAGTATTCCTCTTGTTTGGCTTTGTGCTTGATCTTCCCTTTTTGCAACACATCGACCCGGAAACCCTGGTGTCTGAAAGCTCCCGTGAGGAGTTTGAACGCATCGGCAGCCAGGCCTTTTCAAGGAGCAATGCATTCATGCTGGCCATATTCCTGATGGCTATCGTGTTATGGATCACCCAGGCCCTGCCTAACTACCAGACCTCCCTCATCCTGATCATCGCACTGGTGCTTACCGGGGTGCTTCCTGAAGAGAAGGCTTACGCCCAATTGGGACACCGCGTGATGTGGCTGAACATCATGTCCTTCATCCTGGCGAGCATGCTGGTAGCCACGGGGGTTGCCAAACGCTTTGCGCTCTGGTTCATTCTTCGCTTTGGTAAGAATGCGGGTTCCATCTTCATCAGCTTCATCGTGATCAACGTGGTGCTGTCGGCATTCATCTCTGCCACCACCGCCAAGGCGGCCATCCTGCTGCCCATCTTCATGGTGATTGCCGCCATCTACGGCGTGCGGCCAAACGGCGACAAAAAGAATTTTGGCCGGAGCATCGTGCTGCAAAACCTGCTGAACATCAACCTGGGAGCAGGCGCATTCGTGACCGGCTCCGGCGCCAACCTGCTGGCCGCTGCCCTGATCAGCGGTGCAATTGAAGGAGACATCTTCTTTGCAGACTGGCTCTTTGCCATGTTCCCTGTGATGGTCGGACTTATGTTTGTCGGGTACATCCTGGCCATGAAAGTCTTCTTCCCCCTGCCTCCCGAAGAACGGCTGCCACAAATTAAAGGGGGGATGGCCCGCCTGCGCGACGAATATCGCAAGCTGGGCAAGATGGACTTTGAAGAGGTCAAGGCAGTCATCATCTTTACCACCATCCTGACACTCTGGGCCACGGACAGGCTGCACGGGGTCAGCGCTACCGCCGTGGCATTCGTGGGCGGCATCGTCGCCCTGCTGCCACGCATCGGCATCGTAAAATGGAACGACGTCGATATCCCCTGGCACCTGCTGCTGTTCTCAGCCGGAGCCTACACCCTGGGAGCAGGATTCGCCATTACCGACCTGCCCTCCATCAGCGTAAACGCCTTCTTCGACAACATCGGCATCGGCCACGAAACCGAATTCTGGAAGCTCTACCTGCTGCTGACCGGCGTAATGGTATACAGCGCCCTGGTGTTCCAGTCGAAAACCATGCGCGCCATGATATTCGTGCCCATAGCCATAGGCGTGGCAAGCCGGTTCGACTATTCCATCGTGAGCCTGGCCCTGCCAGTGGCTTTCATGATCGAACACGTCTACGTGCTGCCCTTCAACAGCAAGCCGGCAGCCCTGCTATACGAAACCGACAAATACAGCCTAAGCGACGCATTCCGATTCGGCTTCACCATGATGGTCATAGGATGGACACTCAACATCATCATGGGCGAAACCTGGTTCCGCTACCTCGGCATCACCCCCGACGGCGTATTCGGCATCTTCTGACGTTCACAATAAATTAACCTGAGGTTTTCAAACAATTCAACCTCCCAGGCTTTTAATTATTATGAGTACATTAGATTTTGCGACCCTTCGACATTTCGACATTTCGACATTTCGACGTTTCGACCTTTTGTCCTTTCGTCTTTTTGTCCTTTCGTCCTTTTGTCCTTTTGTCCTTATTTAACCCCATCAAATGAAGTGCATACCCCAAATTCTGGCACTCCTGATCATTCCCACGCTACTGTCGGGTTGTGTCAAGGATGAACTGTATCGCGAGGCCCAAAGGGTGGATGTCGAGCTGATGGCGACCCTGCCAATGGCCCTCTACGAAAGCTCCGGCATCCAGGTAAGCAACCCCAACCGCATATGGTCGCATAACGATTCCAACAATACCAACGAGCTATTTCTCATCGATACTACAGGGCAGCTGCTCCGGACCGTGGAGGTGATCAACGCAACCAACGTGGACTGGGAAGACCTGGCGCTGGATGACCAAAACCATATGTACATCAACGACGCCGGCAACAACGACAACGACCGTCAGGACCTCGTCATTTACCGCATCCCCCACCCCGACACCATCGAAACCGACGAGGTGGAAGCCGAACGGATCGACTTCGTGTTTGAAGACCAGACCGAGTTCCCGCCTCCAGAATCCTACCGTAACTTCTGCATTGAAGCTACGATATGGAAAGATGATAGCATCTTCATGTTCACCAAGGATCGCAGCGACCCCATCACAGGCTACACAAAAATGTATGCCGTGCCGGCAAGCCCCGGACAGTATGTCGCAAAACTCATCGACTCCCTATACATTGACGATGAAAACCATCCTGCCAGGGTGACCGCTGCAGACTATAACCCCACGACCGGTGAGATGGTGCTGCTGACACGTACCCGCATCTTGTCCCTTACCGACTTCCCGGGAAACCGGTTTTTCGACGGACACATCGTTGACCACCAGTTCTCGCTGCTGATCGGACAGACAGAAGCCATTGCCTTTGTAAACGATGACGAAGTATACCTTACCTCTGAAGGCTCGGGAGGGTTTCCCGGACACCTATTCAGGGTGAGACTACCCTGATAAATCTATATGTCTTTAATGTAACACACAATAATCAAAACCCAAGACCCATGAAAAACACTTACGGCACTACCCACGACAAGCAAACGGAAGAAAGCACGCACCGGCATCGGCTAGCTGGCATTTTTCCCTTGCTTCTTGCCGCACTATTTGCGATCGCAACCACGCAAGTGCAGGCACAGGATTTTGTCCACAACGCTGGTCCCCTCAACGACACCAGCAGCTGGACTCCCGAACCGGACAACTTTACTGACGATGGCCAGACCTTCATCATCGAAGATGAAGCTTTTGCCGACGGCGACTGGACC
>Ga0207421_10006170_pt1 | contig 13150 bp, 13 predicted proteins | sample SodLakKL_010_SED_4_FD_187542 | JGI IMG/M metagenome (GOLD analysis project Ga0207421, IMG submission 187542) | Alkaline sediment microbial communities from Lake Tanatar, Kulunda Steppe, Russia - 8KL_010_SED (SPAdes) (version 2) | ecosystem: Environmental > Aquatic > Non-marine Saline and...
GGGTGTACATGGGGCTAAATAACGAAGTTCAACTTCCAATTGCCTCTCCTTCCCTTTAAAAAGGGGCATGTTTGACCTTTGAGATGAATATGCTAAGACCTTGCAAGCTATTGCGCCTAAAGCATGAAGAAAGGAGAAATAAAAATTGAGAGCAAGAGATATCCGAAACTTCTTAAAGAGTTAAAGGATCCCCCGAAGCTCCTAAGATACAGAGGTGTCTTTAACGAAGATATGTTTAAAAACACACTTGCAGTTGTCGGCTCAAGAAGAGTAACCGGTTACGGTAAGCTGGTAACCGAAAAGTTGGTACGGGAAATTGCGGAAGAAGGAATAACGATTGTCTCCGGTTTTATGTATGGTATAGACGCGCTGGCGCACAGCGCCGCCCTTTCCGCGGGAGGAAAGACAATCGCGGTAATGCCTTGCGGGGCGGATGTTATACACCCCGCTTATCAGAAAGAGCTTTACGAGGAAATTACAAAAAGGGGGCTTGTTTTGTCTGAATTTGAAGATGGTTTTCCTCCCGACAAATGGACATACCCGAGAAGAAACAGGATTGTTGTCGGTCTTTCATTGGCAACCCTGGTTGTTGAAGCAGCAGAGAAAAGCGGCTCCCTTATTTCCGCAGATCTTGCAAAAAAATACGAAAGAAAACTTTTTGCTGTCCCCGGAGAAATCACAAGCAGCACTTCCGAAGGAACGAACAACCTAATAAAAGAAGGTGTAAGCATGGTCACCTGCACGGAAGATGTTCTTTCTTTTTTTAACAAGAGCAAAAAGAAACGAAGGGAAGATAAAAAGGAAAACCTGAAAAAGGAAGAAAAACAAATTATGGAGGTTTTGGATGCGGAAATGGCCGACACGAATGAAATTGCAAGAAAAACAGATCTTACTCTGTCCAAAGTAAGTAGCATTCTTTCTTTTTTGGAGCTTAAGGGTCTTGTTGGTAAGAAGGGCAGAAAATATCATTCGTTTTAACTTTAGGTAGCTCACAAGAGTAGATATGGAGGCAAACAACCTAAAAGTAGGAAAGAGAGGAGAAAAGGAAGCGGAAGTCTATATAAAGGAAAAAGGTTACAGCGTTTTGGAGAAAAATTACAAAAACAAATACGGAGAAATCGATCTTGTTGCCCAAAAAGACGGAGAACTTATTTTCATAGAGGTGAGAAGTAAAACGGAAAACGATTTCGGTATGCCCGAAGAAACGGTGAAAGAAAAGAAGAGAAAAAAACTAAGACAAAACGCAACAGCCTATACAACTTTCAAAAATTACGAAGGTCCCTACAGAATAGATCTTATCTGTCTTGTTTTTTCAAAAGACGAAAGCATTTTGCGAATAACTCACCATAAAAACATTTGCTGCTAGAGCTTGGCATGAGCAGCTAAATAAAAGCAAATAATTATGTTTATTAAAATACCCTCTGTTGCAAATTCGGGACTTGACTCAATCGGAGTGGATGTGGAAGTGAATGTCTTAAAAAGAGGAATGCCTACCTTTGAGATTGTCGGGCTCCCTGCGAAAGCGGTGAGCGAAAGTAAAGAAAGAGTGAGGGCGGCGATAAATAACTCCAATATAAAATTTCCTCCGAGAAAGATTATCGTAAACCTTGCTCCCGCCGATGTTCCCAAAGAAGGTTCTTGCTACGATCTTCCCATTGCCATCGGTATTCTTTTGGCAGTGCTCGACTTTAAAATTCCCGAAAGAAGCCTTTTTTTCGGAGAGCTCTCCCTTGACGGATCTTTAAGACACACTAAAGGTGCCTTGTTACTTGCTCTTTTTGCAAAGCAAAACGGTTTTGAAAATATATTCCTTCCCGAGAGCTCCGCAAATGAAGCGGCGGTGGTTAAAGATATAAACATCTATCCGGTAAAAAACCTAAAGCAGATAGCAGATTTTCTTAGCGGAGGAGAGAAAATAGAGAGGGCTAAATATATAGAAGGAAGTGAAACGGTTTTTCAGGAGTCTGATATGAGAGATATTGTGGGGCAAGAGTCGGCAAAGCGTGCTTTGGAAATTGCCGCCGCGGGAGGACATAACATATTTATGGTGGGTGGTCCGGGCTCGGGAAAAACAATGCTCTCTCGCGCACTGCCCGGCATTTTACCACTACTTGACGAAGAAGAGTCACTGGAAGTGACCAAAATATATTCCTCTTCCGGCAATATTCCTCCCGGAGGTTCACTCATTAAAACGCGACCTTTTCGCTCTCCTCACCACACAATATCCTCGGTGGGCCTTATAGGTGGTGGCACGTCTCCCGCTCCCGGAGAAATAACTCTTGCTCACAGAGGAGTTTTGTTTTTGGACGAATTGAACGAGTTTCAAAGATCTACACTGGAGGCGATGAGGCAGCCAATAGAAGACGGTTATGTTTCCATATCTCGCAGCAAAGAGAGGGTAGTATATCCTTCAAAGTATATACTCGTAGCTTCCGCTAATCCTTGCCCTTGCGGATATTTCAATCATGAAACAAAAAGCTGTCACTGCACCGAAAGAGAGGTGGAAAAGTACAGGAAAAGAATCTCTGGACCGCTTTTAGATAGAATGGATATGCATATGGATGTTCCCGACGTAGAGACGGAAAAACTTTCCTTAAAGAGCAAAGAAAAGGAAAACATGGAATCGTCCGAAAACATAAGAAAAAGAGTGGAAAAGGCGAGGGAGGTGCAGAAAGAAAGATTTAAGGAAGACGGCATTCTTACTAATTCGGAAATGAAAAACAAACACATTGAAAAGCACGCCTTTCTTACAAAAGATGCGGAGAAGCTCCTTCAAAGCGCATCTTCCAAATTTTCTTTCTCCGCACGCTCGTATTTTAAAGTTTTAAAGTTATCACGAACGATCGCCGATATTGATGAAAAAGAAAATGTGGAGTCCGGCCATGTGGCAGAAGCGCTGCAGTACAAGGCCCAAGATAACTGATATCTTACGAGGAAGCTTTTGACAATGACAACAACGATAATCAAATTAAAAGAGCTGTTTCTTGATATTCTGTTTCCGAAGTTTTGCGTGGGTTGTAAGGCAGAAGGAATGTATCTTTGTGAAGACTGCGTTCTTTTTGTGTTGGAAGTTGAGTTTAACTGCCCGGTTTGCAATGAAGCGGAGTTTTTCGGAAGGAGGCATAAAGGGTGCAGGGCGAAAAGCAATCCGGACGGATGTATTAGTTTTTGGAGCTACGAAGGAGTGGCAAAGCAACTGGTTTTGAAGGCCAAATACAGCTCTTTAATAGATATTCCCAAAGAACTGGTAGACTACGGGATTTTGTCAATCCAAGAAAACAAAAACAGATTCTCCGAATTTACAGAATTTCTTTTTGATGAAAAAACGGTTCTTTCCTATGTGCCGCTACATGAAAAAAGAGAGAAAAAAAGAGGCTTCGACCAAGCAAAAACAGCAGCGGAACATCTGGCAAAAAGAACAGGCAAAGAAATGGTCTCTCTGCTCAGAAGAGACAAAGAGACGAAATCCCAAACGGAGCTAAACGACAAGAAAGAAAGATTTTTAAATACAAAAGATGCTTTTTCTTTTATATCCGGAAGAAAGGCAGAGCAAGTAGTTTTGATAGACGATGTCTTAACCAGCGGGGCAACAGCAAAAGAGTGCACAAGAATTTTAAAACAAAACGGAGCAAAAAAGGTCTGGATTCTCACTCTCACAAAAACATCCTAACCTTCCCATGTACACCCCCGGGGGTGTACATGGGGGAAATAGCATATGAAGAGAAAAGAAAAACTTGTTACCGGCAATATTTATCATGTTTTAAATAAGAGTATTGCCGGTTATAATATATTCCCTTCTGACGAGCACTACGAACACATTATTCAAATAATTAGATTTTTTTCTGCTGGTGAAGAGCTTCCAAGGTTCTCCCGTTTTATTTCTCAAGCAAAAAACCAGGGAAAAAGGTTTGAAGAGTATTTGGACGAGCAGACAAACAGTAGGCGACCGGTTGATATAATTGCCTACTGCATTATGCCGACTCATTTTCATTTACTTGTAAGACAAGTAGAAGATGATGGAGTTTCAAACTTTATAGGGAATGTTTCCGGTTCTTATGCGAGAGGATTTAATGCCTGGCAAAAGAGAAGAGGGTTCTTGTGGGAAGGTAGATTTAAAAACGTCCCGGTAAGAACAGACGAGCAGTTGTTGCATTTGACAAGGTATATACATTTAAATCCGGTGACAGCGGGAATAGTGGAAAAGCCGGAACAGTGGAAGTATTCTTCGTATAAAGAATACATAGAGCCGAAGAGTGTCGATTATCCTCTGTGTAAGTACGGTGATTTGTTTGACATGTCTCCTTCGGATTATCAAATATTTGTTGAGGATCAAAAAGATTATCAACGAGAGCTTTCTAAGTTAAGGAAATTAACTCTTGAATAACCCATGTACACCCCCGGGGGTGTACATGGGGGATTGTAGGTTGATAGTGGGGAGAAAGATAGCTAGGTTATTAAACCTTTGTTTTCGGGTTTTTCCTCAAAAAAACTTATCTCCACGATAATCTATATTCGTTGTAAGAGTCTCCTTTATAGACACATTTTGTCTCCTTTACGGAGACTTTTTTGCTTTTAAGGACAAGTTCCGTTATTCCTTGCAAATATCCTGCATGGTAAGTGCAAACAAGGGGGTGGGTCTTATAACCCTTTATGCGGAGAACTGCATTCTTATACTTATCGGTATATCTTACCGGTTCCAGCTCGCCGAAATCGAAGAGATTGTTCCAGTAAGTGGGAGATTCTTCAAAGAGCCTCTTGGGATCTACAAAGTTTTGGGCAAGCATTTTAAGAGAAAGAGAGAGTTGGGGAGCGACTCTTCCCATCTCGAAAACATCCTTTTCTTCCCAGAAAAAAACCTCCTTGGAGGCGACAATAAGAAGAACACTTACCCCTTCTTTTACAAAGTCGAGCGGATTTGCTTTTTTAAAATCTAAAGGAACCCCGGCTTCCTCGAGCCTTTTTTCAAGCTTCTTTAGCCCGCCCGCTCCTTCTTTCTTTTTTATATACTCTATATGGTTTAGGACTATCTCCGCCCTTACCCGTCCTTCAAAGGCAAGAAGTTCTTTGGTTTTGTCTTCTAGGGTTTTAAAAGCCATAAGCTACTCCCAAGTGATGGTAAATTCGTTATAATCCGCCCCTTTGTGGGCGCAGGCAGTTTCTTTTACGGATATTTTATCACTCTTAATGGCAAATTCGGCGAGGCCTTGGTAATATCCCGCGTGATAGATGCAAACTGTGGGGTGCGTTTTAAAATCCTTTTCTCTCACTACTACTTTTTTGTTCTCCTTGTCATATTCCACTTTTTCTACGCTCCCAAAGTCGTAATGCTTTCCCCAGTATTTTTCCGCTTGTCCAAAGAGGCGGTCCATGGAAACAAGATACTGGATCATTACTTTAATGATAAAAGATGTTTTGGGAGCAAACCTTCCCATCTCAAAAACATCTTCGTCTGACCATCCAAATGTGTCTTTAGCTACAACAATGGTAAGTGAACTCATTCCTTCGCTTATCCACTCAAAAGACTTTATCTCGTCAAAGTTTATAGGAGCTCCCAGTTCTTTCATTCTTTCTTCCAGCTTTTTTAGCCCCTGTTCTCCTTCTTTTTTTCTGATGTAGTCTGCGTGGGTTCGAAAAACTTCTCCCTTTACGTTCCCGGGAAAATCTCTAAGTCTTTTTACTGTTTCCTCAAGAGTTTCTTCTGTCATTTTTTGTTTCTTATATGTTTTATTTTTCTCTGCTTTACCTTCCGAGGTTTTAAGCGACACAAATAAATACTACTCCCAAGTAATGGTAAATTCGTTATAATCTGCTCCCTCATGAACGCAAGCGGTTTCTTTTGCGGATACTTTGTTGCTTTTGACAGCAAACTCGGCAAGACTCTGATAATAACCTGCGTGACAAATACAGACAGTGGGATGTGTTTTAAGGCCTCTTTCTCTTATTACCACTTTTTTGTTTTTTTCATCGTACTCTACCTTCTCCAAACTCCCAAAATCGTAGTGTTTTTCCCAGTACTTTTCCGCTTGGTCAAAAAGACGATCTATGGAAACAAGGTACTGAATCATTACTTTAATAATAAAAGATGTTTTTGGGGCAAACTTTCCCATTTCGAAAATATCCTCATCCGACCACCCAAAAGTATCTTTAGCTACAACAATGGTAAGGGAGCTCATTCCCTCGCTTATCCACTCAAAAGACTCCAGCTCGTCATACTTTATAGGAGCTCCCAGTTCTTGCATTCTTTCTTCTAACTTTTTTAGCCCTTGCTCTCCTTCTTTTTTTCTGATGTAACTGGCGTGAATTCTAAGAACTTCTCCTCTTACGTTTCCGGGAAAATCTCTGAGTCTTTTTACTGTTTCTTCAAGAGTTTCTTCTGTCATTCTTCTTATTTAGTTTGTCTAGTATACAATTTACCACTCTTTCGCAATTCCGTCCATCGCGGTGCTTTATAAACTTCTTTCTGCTTTCTTCTCTTTTTAGGAAGTATTCGTCCTTCTTTTCGACGAGCTTTTTTAACTCCCGGATCGTGTCCTCAGCGTTTTCGGTTGCCGCCCCGAAGAGCTCTTCGGGCATCTTTAGATAGCTTCCGATTTGTCTTAAGTAGTCTTCTCTATCGAACTGATAGAATATAACAGGGCGGTTTAAATAAAGGAAATCCCAGCAAACGCTTGAGTAGTCTGTAACAAGAAGATCGCTTTTTGTTATCTTTTCATGGACGCCCTCTTGCGCGGAAAAAACTTCCAAAAAAGGGGTTTCGGGAAGATCAATTATTTTTTTCATGAACTCATTGGTGTTGGGATGAAAAAAGATGTGCATCTTTACGCCTCTTTCCTCAAGAAAGCTCAAAAGGCTCGGGTTGCAGACGAAATCTTTTATGTGGTGATAGTAAGCGCTTTTTTTAAAATCTTCTATTTCTTTTCTCGTTAGCTTTTCAAAAGGTTTGTTAAAGGTCTTTCTGCACACGGGACGCCAAGTGGGCATATAGAGAATATCTTTAATGCTCTCCTTTTTGCTTCTTTTTTCTTTCTCTAGAAGGTCGTATCGAGGGAGTCCGGTGATACACACTTTGTTTTTATCAAGCTTCCATTGGTCTGTTTTTATGCTTTTTTCAATATCGGAAACGCTTACCGACACATCATATATTTGATGAACTTTGGCTTGCTCGGGGGTCTTTTTCTTAAGCCCTTCCACTCCGTGAGAGATGAAAACCTTTAGGGAGGTTTTGTATTTCTCTATACCGTATCCGGAGACATCTTGAGGTAGTTCGTGGGTACAAACGAGCACATCGGCAAGAAGAGTATAAAGGTTTCCCTTAAAGCTGTCTTTATAGAGAAAAGGTCCCGTTTTTTTTACTCTGGGAAGATCCGGAGAGTTTTTGTTTATTATCCAGTAAACGTCTATCTCGGGATGGTTTTTTAAAAGATACTGATGTAGCGCGGCTCCATTATCAACGTATCTTTTCCCCACTGATCCGCCCAGCACCCAAAGAGGCTTTTTCTTCGGTAGGCTGATAATTTTCACTATCTTGGCCCAGAGGAGGGCACAAAGTCTGTTTACTACTTTCATTAAATATGCTTAGTTAGATACAAATAAGAGCATGAACCAAAAAAGAAAAATACTTTTTGTAACTTACTACGGGTTACACCTGCCCGGTGGAGTACAAAGTTTAATAAAGTCTACTATAAAAGGGTGCGCAGATAAAGAGTTTGCTGTGCTTTGTATTTCGGAGGAGGAAGAGTTTAAAGAAGAAAAAGTAAACGGGATAAAGACTTTTTACTCTCCTTTTTTAAAAAAAGGAAACGAGGCGAGCAAAGAAGATTTTAAAGAGCAACTGGAGAAGATAGAAGAAGCGTTTAAGCCGGATATTGTCCACGGGCATAATCTTTCTTACTCTTTTGATTTCGAGAGATCCGAAACACTGCGTGAATTTTTTGAAGGGAAGTGTCCTGTTGTTGAGCATGCCCATCATGCTTGTGCCAGAAACGAGGAGGTTATAAAAAAAGCTATTAATTTGGGATGGGATAAGGTTATAACCGTGAGCCGGTTTGCTTATGAAAGAGTAGCCCCCCTGATGGAGGAGAAAGAGCGAGCATGCGTTTTAAGAAACTGTGTTGACACAAATATCTTTAATCCGGCGCTAAAGGAAAGAGGGAAGAGGGAGAGAGGGGAGATGGGGACAAAAGATGCACATGTCTTTTTATTCCCCTCCCGTCCTGTAAGAATAAGTACGGGGAAGATAGGGGAACAAAAACAACTAAGAGTTGTGCTTAGAGCCGCTTCTCTCCTAAAAGAGCGTGGATTTAGCGACTTCTTTATTCTGATTCCCGGTATTGGAGGTTATCACCGTGGCAAGGAAAAAGAGGCGGAAGAAGGACTAAAAGAAGAAGTTGCAGAATACGGCATACTGGAGAACCTAAAGATGCTTTCCGGAGAGCTGGACTACGAAGAGATGTATAAGTTTTATGCGCTGGGAGACACGGTGCTTTTTCCTTCCCTTGAAGAAAGTTTCGGACTTGTTGCTCTAGAGGGGATGGCTATGGGGCTACCGGTAATAGGAGCTTTTTCGGGAGGAGTCAAAGAGATTATTGAGGATAACGAGACAGGGCTTCTTATTTCTCCCGGAGACCACGAAAAACTCGCTCTCTATATGGAAAGACTGGCAAAGGACAAAGAGTTTTATGAAAAGATAGCGAAGAACGGACTAGAGGAGGCAAAAAAATACGATCTTCAGGCATATATCAAAAAACTGGAGAAGGTTTGGAATGGGCTATAAATCTTGACGAATGCCTCCTAAACTGGTAAAGTGAGAGGCAATTCCTTTGGTACAAAGGATTTTATTTTGACACACAGGTCGAGAAAGACCTGCGTTTTAAGCGCATGAACTTAGAAGAGTGGTTTAAAAAAAGATGCTTCAGAGCTGAGAGCTATTGTGATGTAGACGCCCTTGTTGAAGCCAAAAAAGAAAAAGGTGAGACTATCTCGGTTGTTATTCCTTCTCTCAACGAGGAGGAGAACATCGGAAAAGTGATAAGAACTATCAGAGAGGAGTTGGTTGATAAAAAGCCGCTTGTAGATGAGATTATTGTAATGGACGGAGGCTCTGAAGATGACACCAAAAAGGTGGCTAGAAAGGAAGGGGCGCGGTTTTATCTTTCTTCCGAGGTATTAAAAAGATATAGCGGGGAAAAGGGAAAAGGAGATAATCTTTGGAAAGGACTTTACACTTCAAAGGGAAGTATCATAGTTTATCTTGATGCAGACTTGGAGAATATCCATCCTCGTTTTGTTTGCGGACTTGTCGGTCCTCTTTTAAAGCAAGATAAATTAAGGTTTGTTAAGTCTTACTTTGATAGGCCCCCCAAGGAAGACAGTAACGGAGAAGAGATACTGGGAGGGGGAAGGGTTACGGAACTCTTGGTAAGGCCACTTTTTAATATGTACTTTCCCAGTCTGGCGGGTTTTATCCAACCACTTAGTGGGCAAGTTGCGGGAAGAAGAAGCGCGCTTGAAAAACTTTCGTATCCGGCGGGATACGGAGTGGATGTTGGGATCTTAATTGATGTTTATAAAAAATACGGACTGGAAAAGATTGCTCAAGTCGACCTAGGGGTATTAGAACACAGGAATCACAACCTCCCCAAGCTAAGTATGATGGCTTTTGTCATTTTGGGAATCTTTGCGAGCAGAGCTCATGTTCTGGGCAAGGTTATCTTGAGCGAGGATGTGAGAAAAACATACCACACCGTGATTCGTCAGGGAGGAAAAGCAAACGGAAAGCATGTTTTAAGAAAAAAACAAGTAGTAAGGGAAGAGAGAGACCCGATGATAACAATTAAGCTCTACAGGAACAAATTCCATAAAAAAGAATTCCGAGAAACCTCTTAAACAGGGGTTCTTTTCTTGCAAAATAGCCTCTTCTCCGTTATAATTTGGTAGTTTTGAAGGGGTAATGTTTAGTTATCCCTAAAAGGGATATTTATGCTGGACTCTCCTATCCAAGAAATAAAAGAAAAGCTTGACATTACGGATGTCATAAAAGACTATGTTAACTTGGAAAAAGCGGGGTCCAACTACAGGGCGCTCTGCCCTTTTCACTCCGAGAGATCCCCTTCCTTTTTTGTTAATCCGGCAAGGCAGATATGGAGATGTTTTGGAGGATGTAGTGAAGGAGGAGATATGTTCCAGTTTGTAATGCGCATTGAGGGAGTGGAGTTCGGAGATGCCTTAAGGATTTTGGCGAAAAAAGCGGGAGTGGAGCTAAAGAAACAAAACAAAGAAGCGGAAACAAAAAGAAAAAGGCTTCTTGATATCTGTGAGGAAACGGCTCTTTTTTTTCAGAGACAACTTAAAGAGTCAAAAAGAGGAAAAGAGGCGCAAAAATATCTGGAGGAAAGAGGGATAGATGAAGAGACCGCGGATCATTGGAAGATAGGTTATGCTCCGGCGGCAAAAGACGCGCTCTCCAAATATCTTATAGGGCAAGGATACAAAAAAGAAGAGATATCCGAAGCCGGGGTTTCTATCTTTAAAAACAATTTTGTATACGACCGTTTCAGGGCGAGAATAATGTTTCCCATTTCCAACCTGAGCGGAAACCCGGTAGGGTTCGGGGGGAGAGTTTTTTTGGAAAAGGACACGAGAGCGAAGTATATTAACACTCCGGCTACAACTCTCTACGACAAGAGTGTTGTAATGTACGGAATAGATAAAGCAAAGGTGGGAATAAGGAGAAAGAAGTTTGCCGTTGTTGCTGAAGGGTATACCGATGTCATCCTTTGCCATAAGGCGGGATATGATAACGTAGTATCCTCCTCCGGAACGGCCCTTACCGCAAAACAGATCAATGTTCTTTGGCGTTACACGGGAAAGCTTCTTACCGCCTTTGACATGGACGAGGCGGGAGGTTTCGCTACCGAGAGAGGAATAGAGCTTGCCATGGAGAAAGGGTTTGATGTGCGGGTAATAATGATGCCGCAAGACACCGACCCGGCGGACATAATAAGGGAAGAGCCGGAAAAATGGGAAGAGTATGTAAAAAACGCAAGGCCGGTAATGGAGTTTTATTTCCGGAACGTCTTTTCGAAATATGATATTTCCGACCCTCACCAAAAAGGCAAGGCGGCAAAAGAGCTTCTTTCCAAGATAAAAAAGGTGGATAGCGACGTAGAAAGAGCTCACTTTGTTTCCGAGTTATCCGATAAGCTGGGAGTAAATGAAGAATCGATTTACGAAGAGATGAAGAAGGTGGGAGGAGAAGAGAAGAAAGAAGAAAGAAGTGTTCCAAAAAAGGAAGAAGAAGCCCCCAAGTCGAGAAAAGAGCTTTTGGAAGAAAAAATACTTTCCCTTTGTATAAAGAACAAAAGTCTTGTATCGGAGCTTAAAAAAGAAGATGTTTCTCTCCTAAGAGAGGAAGTAGCAAACGCCTTTTCTCATCTTAAAGGAGAAGATGTTTCTCTCAAGGATGAAGAAAAAGAGCTACTTGATCATCTCTCTTTTTTCCCCGAAGCGGAAGGGATTGATCCGGGGAAAGAGCTTGCGCGGTGCACGAGGGAGCTCAAAAAAGAAGATCTTAAAGAAAAAAGAAGAGAGATAGAAAAGGAAATAAAAGAGGCGGAAAAAGAGGGAGACGAAGAAAAGGGGGAAGAACTTTTGAAAAAATACAGGGACTATTCAAAGGAGATACAAAGCCTATAACCTAAAGCGATATTTTTTAATATGACAAAGAAGAAAAAAGAAAACACAAAAAAAGAGCAAAAGAAGAAGACTACCTCCAAAAAGACTTCTTCCGGCACTAAAAAGAAGCCTTCTACAAAGCAGCAAACCACTGCCAAAAAGAAGGGTGCTACCAAGAAGAAAGATGATACCAAAAAGAAGACTTCCACCGCTAAAAAAAGTTCTTCTGCTTCCAAAAAGAGCACAAAGAAAGCTTCTCCGAAGAAGAAAAGCAAAAGCGCTCCAAAGAGAAAAGTAGTTTCCGAAAAGCAGATAGAACAGATAATCAAAAGAGCGGAAAGAAGAAAAGGGATTCTTTACTCTTCCGATATCTACGAGATAGCTCCGGGACTAAAAAAGAACAAAAGTGAGTTTACCAAGCTCAGTAACAGATTAAAAAAGAGAGGAATCAGGATAAAAGAGGAAAGAAGTTTCTTGGGAGATGAAGCTCAAAAGGAAGTAGAGAACATGATAGGAATAAGTGTTGATTCCATTCAAAGCTACCTAAAAGAGATAGCGAGCGAACCTCTTCTTAGTGCCGAGGAAGAGATAGAACTTGCCAAAAGAGTGGAAGAAGGAGATCAAAGCGCAAAGAGAAAGATGACGAGAGCCAATCTCCGACTGGTGGTTTCTATTGCAAAAAAGTATATTGGACGTTCTCCGAAACTCTCCTTTCTTGATCTTATACAGGAAGGAAATCTGGGGCTCTTCAGAGCTGTAGAGAAGTTTGACTGGCGTAGAGGATATAAGTTCTCTACCTATGCCACTTGGTGGATAAGACAATCGATAAACAGGGCCTTGGCCGACCAATCAAGGACGGTCCGCATACCGGTGCACATGGTGGAAAAAATCTCCAAATACACCAAAGTAAAAAAAGAGCTTTTTCAAAGTCTTGGAAGAGAGCCTTCCCCGGAAGAAATAGCTGCGGAAATGGAAGTGGAGGTGGAAAAAGTAAGACATATTATAAAGATATACCAAACGGCGACATCTCTTGAGGCTCCGATTGGAGATGAAGACGATAGCAGTACTCTTGCCGACTTTATTGAAGACGAGAAAGCGGTATCTCCTTCTGTTTCGGCGGCGAGAAAACTGCTCAGGCAAAGACTTGGTGATATACTTGTTGATCTTGACGAAAGAGAAAGGGAGATACTCTCCATGCGGTTTGGGTTGGACGATGGTATAACTCACACCCTTGAAGAGGTGGGTCAAACTTTTGGAGTAACAAGAGAGAGAATAAGACAGATTCAGGCAAAGGCACTGGAGAGAATAAGAAAGCACCAACAATTGGAAAGACTGAAAGGATACTAGGGGAAGCTCTCAATTTACAATTTTCAATTGTGGAGGTTGAAATTATTTGCTTTTGGCGGTAAAATGTGTCCCGTTGGCGTTCTTTTAAAAACTAAATATTGATAGTCAATAGTCAAAAGTCATAGGTCAA
>Ga0207421_10006171_pt1 | contig 13146 bp, 9 predicted proteins | sample SodLakKL_010_SED_4_FD_187542 | JGI IMG/M metagenome (GOLD analysis project Ga0207421, IMG submission 187542) | Alkaline sediment microbial communities from Lake Tanatar, Kulunda Steppe, Russia - 8KL_010_SED (SPAdes) (version 2) | ecosystem: Environmental > Aquatic > Non-marine Saline and...
ATCGGAGGATTATTCATCAGAGAACGGGCTATAGCAACTCTCTGCTTCTGGCCACCAGACAGCTGAGTCGATAAATTATCTTTATATTTTATGAGTCCAACAGTTTCTAATAAATATTCTGCCCGCTCAATCTGTTCTTTGCTGGCAGAACCATTTCTGATCCAGTATGGCATAAATACATTCTCTATAGCTGTAAACTCAGGTAAAAGATGATGAAATTGAAAGACAAAGCCAAGATTATCATTCCTAAAAGCAGCCAGGTCATCATCATCTAATTCAGTTATAATTTTACCGGCCATTTCAATTTTACCCTCACTGGGCCGGTCCAGAGCTCCTAATAAATTTAAAAGAGTACTCTTGCCTGATCCAGATGGACCAATAATAGATATAAATTCTTCAGCCTGAACCTGAAAATTCAAACCATGAAGAACCTCTGTCTTAACAACATCTCCATAGGTTTTATAAATTTTTTCGCCTCTAATTACAGTCTTACTATCCATTCTGAATCACCTCAATTGGATTAAGCTTCGCAGAATTTCTGGCAGGGATTAATGCAGCCAGCATACCAGCAAATGTTGCTATTAAAAATGAAATTCCGATAAAGATTGGATCTACTTCAATTGGAAATAATGGATCTCCTGCTGGAGTTCTAACCAGATTGACAAATAGCTGACTTAAGCCAATTCCTGTTAAAATTCCCAGGACTGCTCCAATTGCTCCCAGGAGAAAACCCTGAATTAAAAAGATCCGACCTACTCTTTTACGGTTGGTCCCCATTGCCTTTAAAATTCCAATCTGCCTGGATTTTTGAACAACTGAAACTGCCAAAACACTTGATATACCCAATGTAACAGCAACTATTACAAAGAATTGAATTACCAGGCTGGAGCTACTCTGACTCTGCAGAGCAGTTAAAAGATCTTCATTTGATTGTTGCCAGCTCTCAACTGAAGTTGCTGGCCATGATTCCTTCAATCTTTCTGCAATATCATTTGATGCAAATACATCTGCTATCTGAAGTTCAATCGTTGAAATGTCACTTCCCTGATTTAATAATGTTGCCGACCTGGGCAATGATAAAAATACCCAGCTCTCATTTAAATCCTGATTTCCAAGATTAAAAATACCGCTAACCCGAAATCTATCCTGGACTCCATCGCCAGTTCTTAACTGAACTGTATCTCCTGCTCTTAAATTCAATTCTTCTGCCAATTCCCTGCCTAGCAAAACATTATTACCACCTAATAAAGCCTCACCCTCAACAAGTCTGGGGCTAATCCTATAAATTTCATCGGCTCGATCCAGGTCAATCCCTCTAAAAACAATCGGTTGATTTTTCTGTCCTCTAATGGCAAAGCCTGAACCAGTAATAGTTGGTGAGATAGCTGTAATTTCTTCATCGCCTTCAATAGAATTGACTATATTCTGCCAGTTTGACAAACCTCTATCTCTAACTGTAAAGGTTACAGTTCTGCCCAGGTCGTTATCTGAAACTCTAATAGCCCTGGGTAATGCATCTTCAGCCATCATCATAACATGGGGAGAACTTCCAATCGTCTGATTAATAAGGTCCTGCTGAAGCCCTCCAATTAATGAACCTAAAAATACCTGGACTGCAACTCCAATTACAATTCCTGCAAGAATCAATAATGTCTGTAACTTGCCTGTATATAAAAATCTAACTGCAACTTTCCATTCAAACCACATAATTATTCACCATCCAGAACAAACTCAATTGATGCAGCCATATATGGAAATAGATCAGGCTTATCTCCTTCAATTCTGAGATAGATTTCCAGGGTACCTCTATCTGGATCAACTAAAGGATCTATTCTATCTATAACAACATCAAAGGGCTGATCTGGATAGGCCTCTACAACTGCACTGCCTTCCAGGCCTGGGCTAAGTTGTGAGAGTTCCCGTTCATCTGGCTCAACTAAAACCTGAAATTCAGGCTTAATTATTGTAAAGACTGACTGCCCTGCTGAAATATACTCGCCTTCTGAAAATTCTTTAGTTATAATCTGGTAACCATCTGGCCCTGATATCTTATGATTTTCCAATCTTAGTTCGGCAAGCTCATAATCAAGCTCAGCCTGGCGAACCGCTTTCTCTGCAGATTCAACTGATAGTTCAGCAATAGCTAAAGATTTTTCTGCTTCATCAAAATTTAACCTGGCCTCCTGCCTTCGCTGTTCTCTATCATCTTCTGATTCTTCAAGTCTGGCCTCACTTAACTCCACTGCCAGTTCAGCAAGTTCAAACTGGAAACGGCCCTGATCAAATGAAGCCTCTTCTAGAGCGTCTCTAGCATAGAGGTTTTCAAGACGGGCAAATTCTACTCTTTCACTTTCTAATTCTAATCTTGACTGTTCTAATTCCAGCTCAGGGATCCTTAATGTCTGAGCTTCAGCATCCTGGAGTTGTATTCTTGCCAATTCCAGTCCAATCCTGGCCTGATGAAGCCTCTCTCTTTCCTGCTCCAATCTTAATTCAGTATCACCAAGATTTTCTTCTGCCAGCTCCAGTTCTTTTCTGGCAGACTGACTGGTTATACTAAACAAGGGTTCATCAGCTATCTTATCTCCTATCTGGTAATTAATTTCTTCAATCTTACCGGATATCTCAGCTGAAATTTCTTTTTCTTCTACTGGCTGAATTAGACCGGTAGCCCTCAAAATTTCAGTTTCTGCAGATACTTCTAACTGCAATAAACCAGTAAATGTTAAAATCATAGTTAAAATTATACCTGAGAATATTAATTTTCTTTTCATATAGTTTTCTCCTATCTGTAAAGAACCTTTAATTATTTATAAAAGCGGCTATATCTTCATTGACCTCCATGGTAATCCTGTGGTCAAGTTCTGGATATATCTTCACTTCGACCTGAAAACCGGCCTCCTGATAGGCATCTACAGCCTGATTAAACCTTTCTACAGGATCTTCTGGTAACCTTTCCTGGAGCTCTTCCTGTTCAGATTCAGTAAAATATGGTTCCTGGTCAAGAAGACTGAAATCATCTTCCTCCCCCTGGAAAAAGAAGACCGAAATATCATTATTATATTCAGAATCCCGGGGTTCTGCAGGCCAGCCACCTGGCGAACCGATTACAGCTTTATTTACCAGCTCTGGATATTGATTTAGCCAGTAGGAAGCATAGTGACCGCTTTCACCAAAGCCAAATAGATCTGCTTTGTCAGCAATTTCATAATTAATTTCCTCTAATTCATTTCTGGCATCATGAAAAAGCTCAGCCAGAATTTCAGCTTTAGCAGGATCCTGATAATCATCCAGTGAAAAGACTGGAACTAAAAGAGGTGAGGCTATTTCATCTGCGATAACCTGCATCGTCCTGATCTGTCTGCTGGCCTCATCTTCCAGGTCCTCCTGCTCTTCTTCCTGACCAAAGAAAGGATGAATCAGGATTGGATTTTCTGTTTCATGATCGGTACTTTCAGGTAAATACAGGTAATATGACCCTGAGTCAGTCTGGAAAAATTGAACTGCAGGGTCCCTAAAGGCTGACTGATAGGCTGTATAACCTGCTACTGCTATTACAATTATCATTATTAGCATCGCATATTTTTTTAATCCTTTAATATCTTCTGTTAAATCGTCTTTGATTTCCATAATATAAGCACTCCTGATTTCTTTTATTCTTGATCTATAATCATTATTAACTGGCGATTTTGGACTTCTTCGCCTTCGCTGACCAGAATCGAGTTGACCTGACCAGTTACTGGAGCCACGATTTCAGTCTCCATCTTCATGGCCTCCATGATAAATAACTGCTGACCAGATTTAACTCTGTCACCAACATCAACATTTATTTTAGTTAATGTGCCTGGCATGCCCGCTCCAATCTCCTCTGTCTTATCTGGATCAGCATGTCTAATTTCAGCCACAGACTCTTCTATTTTGCTGCTCTGATCCTTAACTTCTATCTCTCTCCGCTGACCATTAACCTCAAAGGTGAGATATCTTTTGCTACCTTCACCCTCCCGGAGAGAGATGTATTTAATGAGAATTGTCCGGCCTTCTTCAACTTCGATTTCAGCTATCTCACCTTCTCTAAGACCGTGGAAGAATAGATCGCTGCTTAGCTTACTGAGATCGCCATACTGCTGCTTAGATTTTATATAATTATCAAAAACCTTTGGATATAAAGCCTTACTGAGCAGCTCCTCTGTCTCTGGTTTCCGGTTGAGTTTCTCTTCAAGTTCTTTTTCCAGGTTATCAAAATCTACTGGATCAAGCTTTAAACCTGGCCTGACTGTCAGTGGTTTTTCATCTTTAAGAACCAGTTTCTGAAGTTCTGGTGGAAAACCACCTTCAGGCTGACCCATTAGACCTTTAAAATAGGCAACAACTGAATCTGGAAAGCTCATATTTTCTGCCTTTTCCAGGATATTATCTGGAGTCAGATCGTTCTGAACCATAAAGATAGCTAGATCACCGACTGCCTTGGATGTTGGAGTAACCTTGATAATATCGCCTAACATAAAGTTAACCTGCCTGTACATCTCTTTAATTTCCTTAAAGCGATGGCTTAAACCCAGGCTCTCTATCTGAGGCTTTAAGTTGGAATACTGGCCTCCAGGGATCTCATAACGGTAGATCTCAGCTGCCCCTGATTTTAGATCTGACTCAAACTCATGATAGATCGGTCTAATCGACTGCCAGTAATCTGAAATTGACTGATACCTCTTATAATCAAGGCCAGGATCCCGGTCGGTATTATCCAGGGCTGCAATCATTGAATTAAGGGCTGGCTGGGAAGTCATGCTGGCCATGCTGTTACTTGCCAGATCAACGATATCAACTCCTGCCTCTGCCGCCTGGAGCAGACTGGACAGACCATTACCTGAAGTATCATGGGTATGGAGATGAATTGGCAGGTCAACCTCAGCTTTTAATGCTGAGATTAAAGTTTTAGCTGCGTATGGCTTTAAGAGACCGGCCATATCTTTAATGCAGAGGATATCTGCCCCCATCTCTTCAACTTCTCTGGCTTTTCTTGTATAGTAATCAAGATCATATTTTGACCTATCAGGATCAAGGATATCTCCGGTATAACAGATTGAAACTTCAGCCAGAGCCCCGGCCTTTTTAACCTCTGATAGAGTCAGTTCAAGATTGGGCCACCAGTTAAGGGCATCAAAGATTCTAAAGAGGTCGATACCTGATGCTGCTGCCTCATGTACAAATTTTTTGATTAAATTATCTGGATAATTCTTATAACCGACGGCATTTGCTCCTCTAATTAACATCTGAAAAAGTATATTCGGGATTCTCTCCCTTAATTTCCTCAGCCGTTCCCAGGGAGACTCCTTTAGGAATCGATAGGAGACATCAAAGGTTGCCCCGCCCCACATCTCCAGTGAGAAGAGTTCATGGCCATATTCAGCCAGATAGTCTGCTATCTTGAGCATATCATAGGTCCTCATTCTGGTTGCCAGTAGAGATTGATGGGCATCTCTTAAGGTTGTATCAGTAATCAACAATTTATCGCTTTCTTTAATTTCCTGGCAGAACTCTTTACTGCCTAACTCTTTAAACCTATCCCGGCTGCCTGGCTTAATCTCACCCTTTAATTCTGGCAGACGGCTGGTATCAAATTCAGGCTTTTCACCTCTAGTCTTATTAACTATGATATCACCCAGATAATCAAGGAAGCCAATCTCCTGGTCGATCTCAACTTCACCGGTTATTAATTGAAGCTTTTGATCTAAAAATCCAGTATCTGCTCTGCCTTCTCTAAATTCCTGGTCATTGAGTAAGTTGATCAGAAAGTCCCGATTGGTCTTAACTCCCTGTATCTTCATCTCCTCAAGGGAACGGATAGTTTTATTAATGGCTCCCTTGAAAGTTCTATCTGAACCGATAACTTTAACTATCAAACTATCGAAATAAGGGGTGATTTCAGCTCCGGTATAGCCATTACCGCCATCGAGCCTGATCCCATTTCCAGAACCGGTTCTATACAGGCTAATCCGGCCTGTATCAGGTCTAAAGTCGTTCCTGGGGTCTTCGGTTGTCACCCTGGCCTGAACGGCAAATCCATTAGTTTTAACCGATTCCTGGGATGGGATATTTAGTTCAGGATCTGGAAGATTATAGCCCTGGGCTATCAGAATCTGGGCCTGGACTATATCTATCCCTGTAATCATTTCAGTAACGGTATGCTCGACCTGGATTCTAGGATTAACTTCGATAAAATAATGGTTTCCATCTTTACCGACTAAAAATTCAACGGTACCGGCGCTAAGATAACCGCCATTCTCAATTAATTTAACTGCATCAGCTCGAATATTCTGCCTTGTCTCTTCAGCCAGGGCAAAGGCCGGGCCATATTCAATAATTTTCTGATACCTGCGTTGAATAGAACAGTCTCTTTCAAATAGATGGACTGTTTTACCTGTATTATCTGTTAATACCTGAACTTCAATATGGCGAGGACTTTCTAGATATTTCTCTATAAAAAGTTCACCGCTGGAAAAGGCTCTATCAGCCTCTTTACTGGCTGAAGCCAGGGCTTCATCCAGCTGATCAAAGTCTTTAACCAGTCGCATTCCACGGCCTCCACCACCGGCTGCCGCTTTAATGATTAAAGGAAAGCCGATCTCATCAGCAATATTTTTAATCTCTTCCCTGTTTTTAACTGAACCAGTCGAGCCTGGTATAATCGGGATATTATTTTCCCTGGCCAGGTTTTTACATTTAATTTTATCACCATAACGATCCAGCATCTTTGAGGTCGGGCCTATAAAGATTAGCCCTTTCTCCTCACAGAGGGCTGCAAAATCGGCATTCTCTGATAGAAAGCCATAGCCTGGATGAATGGCATCAACATTCTTGTTTAGGGCCAGATTAATAATCTCATCCTGGGCCAGATAGGATTTCAACGGTGTCTTACCCTGTCCTATCTGATAAGCCTCATCTGCCTTGGTCTTAAATAATGATTTTTTGTCTGCGTCATGATAGACGGCAACCGTTCTAATCCCTAACTCCTTGCATGCTCTGATCACCCTGATGGCGATCTCTCCTCTGTTTGCTACCAACACTTTTTTAATTTTTTGCTTCTCCATACTCTCTACTCCTTTCAAATTCTTAATAGTTCTAATAATATCTTAACTTTTTTCTTAAGAAAAATCTATAAAAAATTGCTCCAAAAATAAAGCCTCCAATATGCGCCCACCAGGCAACCCCACCTGCATTGCCTAAAGCCAGGCCTATCGTCCCGTAATAGAGCTGGGTCAAAAACCAGATACCTATAAAAAAGAGGGCCGGGATTGATACTATATAGGGAAAGAAAAAGATCGGAATCACTGAGACCACCCTGGCCAGTGGAAATAAAAAGACATAGGCTGCCATAATACCGGCAACTGCCCCTGATGCCCCTATAGTAGGGATAGTTGATCCAGAATTAAAGAGCAGATGAATAAAATTGGCTACTATTCCGCTTAATACGTAAAATCCTAGAAAAGACAGGCGGCCCATTCTATCTTCTACATTATCGCCAAAAAGGGCCAGGATCCACATATTACCAACCAGATGCCCAATTCCGCCATGGAGAAAAGTTGATGTAAGGATTGTATAGCTGCTGGCGACTGTGTTTTCAATAAAAAATCTAGGTATTAAGCCAAACTCAAAGATAAAAGTTCTTAATTCAAATGGGGTCATAGTTGACTGCCAGATAAAGACCAGAATATTTGCTGCTATAATTGCACCGGTTATAATCGGTTTTCTTCTTCTAGGAACATTATCCCTTAAAGGTAACATTTAATTTCCTCCCTGGCTGGATTTATCCTCCATAATATTATATTCTATAATTAGAAGACCGGAGGTGATTTACAATGAAAATAGATCTTGATGAAATTGCTTCTGATTTAAAGACTGCTCTTAAAGATTTCCTGGCTAAAGTAAATTTAAATAAAGGTGATATCGTTATTATAGGCTGTTCTACAAGCGAAATCAAGGGTGATGCCATTGGAACCGCATCAAGTACCGAAATTGCTGAAAGGCTATACCCTGTAATTAAAGAGGAGCTTGATAAAGCAGGCCTCTTTGCTGCCTTTCAGGGCTGTGAGCATATCAACCGGGCTATTACTATTGAACAGAAATGCCAGGATAGATATGGCTTTGAAAAAGTCACTGTTGTTCCCCATGAAACTGCCGGTGGTGCGATGGCTGCAACAGCTTATAGAAACATGGATAATCCAGTTGTTGTTGAAGAGATAACAGCTGATGCTGGCATCGATATTGGAGATACCTTTATCGGCATGCATCTAAAAAAAGTTGCTGTACCTGTAAGGCTATCTGTTGATCAAATAGGCACTGCCCATCTAACAGCTGCCAGAACCAGGCCAAAATTAATCGGTGGACCCAGGGCCCATTACCCTGAAAAGTAGCTTACTATTATTAATTCTTGATAAAAAGCGAATATCCTTGTTATTTAAGATGAAAAGCAGCCCTTAATTGGGCTGCTTTTTTAGTGATAATATTTATAAGCTTTATTTGTTTTCACTAATTCCTTTAATATCAATCAGGCTAGCCTCTCTGGAACTTAACTGGCCATTACTATCTATTTCTATAATTATTTTACCAAGATAATCAGTCTCTGAACCGGCCTGAGTTATTAAGGCATTATTGATTACTGGCGGGCTTTTAATAACTGTCTTTGATTGGCCACCGATAATAAAGTCGAATTCATCTCTGACTCTGGCTAAATCTCTATCAGTTCCATGGCCAAGATAGGTGAGTCCAATATAAATATCGGCTATCTCTGCCAGATAACTATAATTTGCGGCTGCTTGAACTGGACTGGTAAAGTCAAGTCTGCCCAGAAGCCCGGTATCTACAGGGGGAATGCCTTCTTCAGTTAACCCTATTAAGCCAAGGATTGCTATTATATGCCCCTCTGCAGTATCAAGGAGTATATAGGGTTCTGGCTGGTGCAGATATGAGCCTGTTGCATCTAGACTGGCTGATAATACAGGAAACCTGGCCTCACCGATATTTTTCTGGAGTGCCTCCTGACCGGCAGCAAGTTCTGCAACCCCGATATTTAAAGCATCATAACCTGTCTGGTTCATGGACTGGATCATATTAGAACCTGACAGAGCACCGCCTGAACTTAGCAGAAAGACTGAATCATATTTATCCTTTAGTTCATTTTTATAGCTGGCTATTATATCCAGGTTCTCCCTGACTCCACCCTCATCATTAGTATGCAGGATGGCTATAGTTTCTGACCTGACCTGAGCATGGCCTGAATAGCCTGGTATAATTAATGCTATTAAGATAATAATTATTGTAATTAGCTGGTTTACCTTCAATTTAATTACCCCTCAGGATTTAGTTGATTTATTAGTTGATTTAATTATTATCCTCCAGCTTAAACTGATGGATCGTTGCAGATAATTCCTCGGCCAGTCTTAAAAGCTCACGGGTATCATCTTCTATCTCAGAGGTGATAGCAACCTGTTCTTCACTAGATGCTGCTACCTCTTCTGCATTACTGGCAGATTCATCGCTGACTCTGCCAACTTCTTTAACCATTTCGTTAACTTTCTCGCTATTTTCTACAACCTGACTATTTTTATTACTTACTTCCTGAATTAATCCCACTAACCTTTTACTGGCATCTTCAATTTGATTGAATACCTGACTGGTATCTCTTATTGCCTCAACACTCTGATTAACAACTGATATGTTTTCTTCCATTTTATTATCTGTTTCTTTAACTGATCCCTGGATTTCTTTAATCAACTCATTTATATTGTCAGTGGCCCTGCCTGATTCTTCAGCAAGCTCCCTGATTTCATCGGCAACTACTGAAAAGCCCCGGCCAGCCTCGCCTGCCCTGGCTGCCTCTATAGCTGCATTTAGAGCCAGTAGGTTGGTCTGAGAGGAAATATTATTTATCATACTTACTATATCTCCAATCTCTTCTGACATTCTACCTAATTCATTAATATTTTCAGAGAATTCTTCAGTGTTTGATTTAACTTCATTAACCTGCTTGATTGAGTAATCTACATGATTTTCACCCTGACTTATATTATCCATAACATCATTGGCTGTTGCAGTCATTTTTTCAGCGGCTTTATTATTTTCACTGATCAGCCGCATCAGTTCCTCGACCTGACTGATGCTTTCATCTACCTGTGCACTCTGCTCTTCAGCACCTGAAGCCACCTGCTGAATGGCTTCTCCTACCTGATTGGAAATAGATGCAATCTGTTGACCTGACTCAGCCATATGGTTACTGGAACTATCAACCTGATTGGAAACAGAAATTATCTGACTGACCATAGTTTTTAAATTATCCATCATCTGTTTTGTCGATTTAATTAGAGTTCCGATTTCATCTTCTCTTTTTAGATATTTTGAATCGATATTTACATTTAGATTGCCTTCAGAGATTTCCTTTGAAACTCTACTTGCCTCGAGAATCGGCTGAGAAATTCTATTCGAAACTATATAGGCAACAATTAATCCTATTAAAAAGGCAAACAATAAGATCCCTAAACTTGAGTTTCTTACAGCGTTTAAAGGAGCTATCACTGCTGAACTTTCAACTACTATGCCTGCAGACCAGCCAGTTAAATCCACCGGCGCATAGGAGACCTGATGATCCTGATTATTTATTTTCAGGGTTTCAGTTGCTGATTCACCGGCCAGCATTCTATCTGCAATTTCTGGGAAACCCTGGTGTGCTTCGATATATTCCTGATTACCGATATAATCCTGGTCTGAATGGGCGACAACAATTCCACTATCATTAAGAATAATCCCATGACCTGCTTCTGCTATCTGCATATTACCCAGGTATTGATTGAAGTAATCAATATTAATCTCAACTCCAACAACTGCTAGAAGTTCATCATTATAAATTACAGGTTCCATGATTGTGATAACCTGATTATCATTTATAATACTTGCAACAGGATTTGAAATTACCAATTGCTCTGTTTCAAGAGTATCTCGATAATATGTGTTATCAATAAAACTCCCCTCAGTTGAATCTCCATTATTATAGGCAATGTAATTATCATTAAGACCTGCTACAAAAGCTGTATTAATATGATCATTATTTTCTATGTAAATTTCAAAGTCTCTCTGGTTTTGCATCCAGTATAGACCAACTAAAGTCTCATCGTCCACAGATCCTAAAATGCCTTCTCTTTCTTCCAGCCAGACATAATTAACCATACTCTGAACATCGTTAATAGTCCCCCGGAGTGATTCATTAATTATTCCTGCATTTAATGTGGCAGTATTCCTTGATTCTCTTAGGAGTGTATCTTCAAAGATACTGACCGACTGGAAGTAACTGGTAAGGCTGCTACCTGCCAGTAAAACGGCAATCGTTATGCTAACAATTATCATGATTTTGAACTTAAGACTTTTCTGGTTCAACAACAACATCCCCTTTTTATAGACAATTTTTTTAATGTTTATATATATACTTATCCCTTTATTATTAAATTCCTTTAAGAAATATTTGTAATCTGATATAATCTTTATAGATTCACTGGTTTTTTTGATTTTCAGGCAGGGATTTAAGCTAAAATCTCTAATTATATAATCAGCGAAGAAAATATTATAACTTTAGAGGAGGTAATAGATATATGAAAATGATGTACGGTATGTTGATGGCTTTAACTCCTGCTGCTTTATTTGCCATTTACTCATACCGCTTAAAGGCTCTTTTATTAATTATTACCGGTGTTGCTTCTGCTGTCCTGGCTGAAGCTATTTATCAAAAGTTAACCGGTCAGAAGATTACTGTCAAAGATGGAAGTGCTGCTGTAACTGGTTTGCTGCTGGCACTGGCTGTATCAATTTCAACACCTTTATATGCTTTAGGTATTTCTGCAGCAGTTGGTATTATAGTCGGTAAACAGCTATTTGGTGGCTTTGGTAAGAATATCTTTAATCCAGCGATCTTTGGTAGACTATTTTATCTTTTTGCATTTCCAGATTCTATTTTACCCTGGAGAGAACCTGTAGATATGGTTACTACATCTACTCCACTGGAAATAATGAGAGAGACTGGAGAATTTACACCAATTCTTGATAACTTCCTGGGTACTATTCCAGGGACTATTGGTGAAATTTCAGGATTATTATTGCTGGCCGGTGGACTTTATTTAATCTACAAAAATTATGCCCGCTGGAGAATCCCTGCAAGTATTATGGGAACTGTATTTGTACTGGCATTAGTTGCTGGTGAAAATCCATTCTTCCATTTTTTTGCTGGTAGTTTAATGCTCGGTGCCTTCTTTATGGCAACTGATCCGATGACTTCACCAAGATTTCCAAAGGGCCAGATTGCATTTGGTATTGGCGTTGGTCTAATTATTATGCTAATGCGCTGGTATGGCTGGCAGACACCAGGCGTATATGAATTCACTGAAGGTACAACTTTTGCAATTATAATTATGAACCTATTTGTTCCCTGGTTTAATAAGATATTTAAACCCAGTCGTTAGAAAATAGAAATAAAAAATAATTTAAATTAAAAAATTGCCTCAGCCTGGTTTAAGCCAGGCCGGGGCTTTTTTAATTGCTGCTAATCTTTTAATTCATTCCAGATCATCTCTGTCAGGGAGAGCCGGAATAGCACCATACCTGCTGCAGGTTATTGCTCCAAACTTATTTGCTCTTTTTAAAGCTGCTCTCCAGTCGGTCTTTTCTAAATCATTATTTTCTAGGATCTTCGATAATATTCCTGCCATAAATGCATCTCCAGCTCCTGTTGTATCGACAGCTTTTATATTTTTAGTCTTCACATGAAAGGAGTTATTTTTGCTGATAAAATATGAGCCATTGCCTCCATCGGTAATTATTATATATTCAGGACCCTGCTTTAAAATCGGGACAGTAATTTTTCTTAAATCATCCAGGCTAAATTGATTTTCTGGATTGCCTGTCTCTTCAGGGTACAATTGCTTTAGCTCCTCTAGATTAAATTTTAATAGATCTACATCAGGCAGGACATCATGATATTCCTGTCTTAATGGCTCTATATTATGGTTCCAGAGAGGGAGCCTTATATTTGGGTCAAAACTAATCAATGCCCCATTCTCTTTAGCCCTCTTAATAAGAAATTTAGTAGTTGATGAAACTGGTTCATCT
>Ga0207421_10006172_pt1 | contig 13144 bp, 9 predicted proteins | sample SodLakKL_010_SED_4_FD_187542 | JGI IMG/M metagenome (GOLD analysis project Ga0207421, IMG submission 187542) | Alkaline sediment microbial communities from Lake Tanatar, Kulunda Steppe, Russia - 8KL_010_SED (SPAdes) (version 2) | ecosystem: Environmental > Aquatic > Non-marine Saline and...
AAAAAGCAGAATATTTCTTCGCCCGCCGTACTGCTTGTGGGTAAGGAAGTTTCTGCAGGCCACAAATATAACTGGTTGAGAAAAAACAAAAAAATTCTTTATACAGGTATCTCCGAGCCCCGTTACAACTTACCGGGCACCTATTTTCATTTACCCCTTATTTCCATTCATCCTCTTAAAGATTACTCTCATTTTGACCGTCAGTTGAAAGTGTTACATCAATTTGAGTGGCTCATTTTCACCAGCAGATATGGAGTAAAATACTTTTTCGAGCGCCTCTATTCCCTGAATAAAGACACCCGGAGTCTTGCCAGGCAGAAAATTGCCGCCATTGGGACATCAACATCCCGAGCCCTCAAAAAATGGGGCGTAGTTGCTGATCTTGTGCCGGCTATAGAATCCTCCCATGGACTGGTACAGGAATTCAGGGAAATCTCCCTGGACAAAAAGGGCATCTTCATGCCTCGTTCAAACCTCTCCGATAAAGGATTAACAAACAAGCTGACGAAAATGGGAGCAGAAGTTACTGCAGAGATTGCCTATAGAAACCTGATGCCCCGCTCATTACCCGATCTGGACCTTAACTTTTTCGATGAAATCATGTTTACGAGTCCTTCAGGAGTCAGGAACTTTGTCAGAAAATACAGGAAGGTACCGCAAGGAGTAAAAATAAACTACATAGGTCACGTGACTGAAAAAGAACTCATAAAAAAAGGAATGATTTAAGAGGTGATGACCATGATAAGAACAAGAAGGCTTCGTTTAACACCTTTTTTAAGAGATCTCACCTCTGAATACAGGGTGACGGTTAATGATCTGGTTATGCCGTTTTTTGTAGTAGAAGGACAGAAAAAGAAAGAAGCCATACCCTCTTTACCGGGTATATACCGCTATTCTCCGGATAAACTGGTAGAAGAAGTTGAAAAAATACATCTTGAAAAAGGCATCAAAGCCATCATCTTATTCGAGGTGAGCCGGAATAAAGATAAGACGGCAACAGCTTCCAGGCAGGAAAACGGAGTAATCCCCCGCGTTATCTCTCTTCTGAAAAAGAAATTCCCTCATCTGGTCATTATAACAGATATTTGCCTGTGCACGTATACCTCACATGGTCATTGCAGTATTCTGACAGAGGAGCCAAAACAACGAAAAAAGAAAAACCTTCCTGACACGGTAGCCACGGATAATGATGCCACTATTGAGGTGCTTGCGAAAATGGCTCTTTCGCATGCAAAAGCAGGAGCCGACTTTGTAGCCCCATCAGCAATGATGGATGGTCAGGTCGGTGCTATCAGGAAGAGACTTGATACTCATGGTTTGACATATACTGGCATTTTAGCCTACTCCGCCAAATATGCTTCACATTTTTACGGTCCTTTTCGAGAGGCAATGCAATCTGCCCCCGGCCATGGTAACCGAAAAAGTTATCAAATGGACTTCAGAAACAGCAGGGAGGCGATAAGAGAGATTCAAGCAGACATACAGGAAGGAGCGGATATTGTCATGGTCAAACCGGCACTGGCATATCTTGACATCATTCAAAGAGTAAAAAGCAGTATATCTCAGCCCGTAGCAGCATACAACGTCAGCGGAGAGTACTCTTTGGTTCATCATTATAAGAATGGGGACAGAGAAGGATTAATCTATGAAATTGCCACAGCTATAAAACGAGCCGGAGCGGACCTGATCATCACCTATCATGCAGCTGAACTTGCTGATATTTTAAACGCCACCTACCAAAATTTACAGGAAAAGAGGGAATAGAAAACCATGGAAAGAAATACCCAACAAATGTTTGAACTAGCCCGGCATTTCATTCCTGGCGGTGTTAACAGCCCTGTTCGTTCCTTTAAGGGAGTGGGAGGCTCTCCTCTTTTTACGAGGAAAGGAAAAGGGCCTCATATTTTCAGTGAAGAAGGGAATACATTTATCGATTTCTGCCTGTCGTGGGGAGCCCTTATTCTGGGTCATGCTCATCCCATTATAGTAAAAGACCTTCAGGATGCAGTAAAACAGGGCACCGGATTCGGTACGGCTACCAGAGCCGAGACAGAACTGGCACGTTTAATTGTAGACGCCGTGCCGTCGATAGACCAGGTACGTTTAACCACTTCCGGAACCGAAGCAGTGATGTCTGCTATTAGGCTGGCTCGAGCCTATACTAACAAGAACAAAGTTCTCAAATTCAGTGGAGCCTACCACGGTCACGCCGACCACCTTCTCACCAAATGCGGATCGGGAGCCGCCACCCTGGATATACCTGATAGTGCCGGAGTACCTGAGGATTTTTCCCGTCATACCCTCACTATTCCCTTTCGTGACGCAGAAATATTACACCACACCATAGAAAAACACCACCAGGACCTTGCTGCTGTCATATTAGAACCCATTCAAGGCAATCATGGGCTTAATGTTCCAGAAAGAAAATATCTTGCCACTCTTCGAGAATTATGTGACACGTATAAAATCATTCTTATTTTTGATGAAGTTATCACAGGTTTCAGGATCTCTTATGGCGGAGCTCAGCAATATTTCCATATTTCCCCCGATCTCACCTGCCTGGGAAAAATCATTGGAGGAGGACTACCTGTTGGTGGATACGGAGGAAAACGAGAAATAATGAAACTTCTGGCGCCAGAAGGTGCAGTTTATCAGGCCGGCACCCTGGCAGGAAATCCCTTAGCCGTGACCGCCGGTATTTCCACTCTTAAGTGGCTTAAAGAACACCACCCCTATCCCATCTTAAGCAAAAACACCGGTTACCTGGAAAGAGAATGCAACCAGTTATTACAAAAATACCACTATCCCCTGGAAGTTCACAGCCATTCCTCAATGTGGGGTTTCAAAAACAAGAGAAATAAAGAAGGTGCCCGGGGTGTATTTTTACTGTCTTTCAATCAACTTTTTCATGCCCTGTTGAGTCAAGGTGTTTACATTTCACCTTCTGCGTGGGAAGTAAACTTCTTATCAACCTCTCATACACAAAAAGAGGTTTCGCAGACTCTCGATAAACTTGAAAAAGCTCTCAAAAAAATAAAGGAGGAATAAACAATGAGCATTATTATCACATTAAACGGCGAGAAAGAAGAAATAGAGGACGACATGACTATAGCCCAACTGCTTCAAAAGAAAAAGATACGTCCTGAAATAGTAACAGTCGAACGAAACGATAAAATTATCGAGCGGAGGCATTATGAGAACATACACCTCCAGCCGGGAGACACGTTGGAGTTTGTATATTATATGGGGGGAGGTGCAGAAAAAGGTTGGTATGACAATATCTCTCAATTGATTGGGAACACCCCTCTTGTCAATCTCAAAAATATAAGATCCCCCAACATGCCTCTCATACTGGGCAAGATGGAATCCTTTAATCCCGGCGGCAGCGTGAAGGATCGTATATGTCTTTCCATGATAGAGGACGCAGAAAAGAAAGGAATACTTTCCTCTCAATCCACCATTATCGAGCCCACGAGTGGAAACACCGGGATCGGTCTGGCGATGATTTGTGCAGTTAAAGGGTACCGCTGCATCCTTACCATGCCTGAAACGATGAGTTTAGAAAGAATTTATCTTCTCAAGTCATACCAGGCTGAAGTCGTTCTTACCCCCGGCAAAGAAGGAATGCAGGGAGCTATGAAAAAAGCAGAAGAGTTACAGAAAAAGATTCCCCGGAGTTATATTCCCTATCAATTCAAGAACATGGCAAACCCGGCAATCCATGAAAAAACCACCGCTAAAGAAATATGGGAAGCCTTGAACGGGAAAATTGATGCTTTCATAGCAGGGGTGGGCACTGGTGGGACTATCACCGGCACCGGCAAAGGGCTTAAAGCCAGAAAACCCGATATTCGTATAATTGCAGTTGAACCAAAAGGAAGTGCTGTTTTGTCGGGTCAAAAATCCGGCCCTCACAAAATTCAGGGTATAGGAACAGGCTTCATTCCTGAAATTCTGGACCAATCTATATATGAGGAAATCATCACCGTTTCGGATCATGATGCCTTTCTTACCACCCGACAGTTATCTTCCAAAGAAGGCATACTTTGTGGCATATCGTCAGGAGCTGCAGTCTTTGCCGCCTTAAAAGTAGCAAAAAAAATGACTCCTTCCCAGAGAATTGTGGTAATGCTGCCGGATACCGGAGAGCGATATTTTTCAATGGAACAGTACTTTGAAGCCTGAGGAGAAAGGAGGAAATGAAATGTTTAAAATTCCTAAACTCATCATAAAAGAGCTGGAAGAATATAATCAAACCGTCCAGCAATATTTAGAGGGGAAAATCAGTTCCTCACGTTTTTTTGGAATCAGAGTGCCGTGGGGTAATTACAGCCACCGTGGTGGTAAAATCTTCATGTCCCGGGTAAGAATACCCGCAGGACGTCTCCAACCGGAACAACTTAAAATTCTGGCGGAATGTTCAAAAAAATATGGAAAAGGTTCTCTCCATATCACCACTCGACAGGACATTCAAATCCACGGCATTGAGGCAAGAGACATTTCTGCCGTCCATAACTCCCTGAAACCCTACCAGCTTTCTTCCCGGGGCGGAGGAGGTAATACAGTACGAAACATCACAGCCTCTCCTTTAGCCGGCATTCATCCGGAGGAACCTTTTGATGTTTCAGAAGATGCTGTTGCTTTAAGTGAAAAATTGCTTTCTTATGCGGACAATTACCGTTTACCTCGAAAAATAAAAATCTCCTTTTCAGGATATCCACAGGACAATACCGGCGTACTGGCAAACGACATCGGTTTCCTTGCCATCACGAAGAACCATTTGTGCGGTTACAGGGTATATACAGGAGGGGGAATGGGAGCACAATCGGCAAAAGCCCTGGTTCTGGAAGATTTCATCACAAGAGACCAGGTCATTGAAGTGGTCACCGCTATTATAAGAGTTTTCTTCAAACACGGTGATCGAAAAAATAAACATCACAATCGACTGAGATTTTTCATCAGGAATACTGGTTTCGAACGGTTTAAAGAATTATATCTCAAAGAACGGCAGGCTTTGCAGAAAAATCCCCCTTCACCTTTAAGAAAAATACAGTTCTCCTATCCTGCTCCTTCCGGGAATAACAGAATAAAACAGGAATTTTTCCAGGAAAAAGAAGGTCGCGATTTTCTCAAATACAATTGTGTTGACCAAAAACAACAAGGATTGAAGACCGTAAAACTCCGAATTCCCCAAGGGGATCTTCGATGGTTTCAAGCTCAACAACTTGCTACAATTTCTCAACATATTCCGGGATTAGAATTCAGAACAACCCCGGCTCAAAATCTTTATCTTACCAATATACCGGCATCTAAACTCCATCTGGTTTATCAAAAAGTAAAAGAAATTTCAGCTGATTTCTTTTATCCGGAAACTCTTGCAGATATTTCTGTTTGCAAGGGCGCTACCACCTGTAACCTGGGCTTATGCGATTCTCCTGCCCTCGCTCGAAAATTAGAAGAAATAATCTGCAAAAACTTTACAGGAACGCCCATATTTGAAACCTTCTCATTGAACATCAACGGTTGCCCTAACGCCTGTGGACGCCATCCACTGGGGAATCTGGCATTACAGGGGGCAGTACGCAAGGTAGAAGGAAGACCGATTCCCTGTTACAGGTTTTATATAGGCGGTCTTCCCATTCCTGACTCATTTAAGTTAGCTAAAGACAGTGGTATCATTCTACCTGCTATTAAAGTACCGTTATTTCTAAAAGAGGTTCTTTCATATCTCAATCAGTTTAACGAAACAGAGCTTCATACAGATGACCTATTGGTCGATAGAGTTCTTCCTTCTATCAAAAAGATGGCAGAAAATTTTTCATCAATTCCTCCTTATAGTAAAGATAAGAGTTTTTACCGCGATATAGATAAAAAAGAAGACTTTACCCTTGCAGGAATTGGACCCGGCGAATGCGGTGCCGGTGTATTAAACATCATTGAAGCCGATCTGGAGGAAGCAGACCAGCATTTAAAGGCGGCTGAGAAGAATGGAAACAAGCCGACAGAACTCCAGGCGGCACTTTTTCTTTCTGCCCGCGCCCTTCTGATAGTGAGGGGTATTGAGCCCCGGACGCCATACGACACTTTCTCACATTTCCAGTCAATGTTTATCGACAAAGGAATCGCATCCCCGCGTTATGCTGACTTGAAAGAGGTTTATAGAGAACTAACTTCACCTCTTTCTTCTGAGGATAGAAAGAGAAGGAAAGATTTTGTTCAGTCTTTTTATGAGCATATTCAAGAACTTTACAACAAAATGGATGCTTCTTTTCAATTTCCTCACACATCTGAAGGAGAAAAGGAAAAAAAACGGTCGCATATTTACGACCTTACCGGCACTCCCTGCCCCATCAATTATGTAAAGGCAAAAATGTATCTTGAGGAACTTGACCCGGAAACGAAGGTGACATTTTTGGTGGATGAAGGAGAACCTATTCAAAATGTCCCCCCCAGTTTGGAGAACGACGGACATACCATTCTTAACATTACAAAAACATCCAGCCATTATAAAGTAAACGTACTAAAATCAAAAAATTAAAAAAAGGAGGCAGGCATGCAATTTGTAAAAGGCATGAAATGTCGCGAATGCGGCAAGAAATACCCCCATGAACCGCTTTATGTTTGCGAGTTTTGTTTCGGTCCTCTGGAGGTAGATTATGATTACGAGGCAATCAAAAAACAGCTTCACCGAAGAAAAATCAAGAGGCGGGCACGTAACCTGTGGCGGTATCGAGAACTTCTCCCCCTTAATTCCCGACCCCGAGGCGCGTTAAATACCGGTTACACGCCTCTTATCAGAGCAAGGAATCTCCAGAAAAAGTTAAACGTGAAAGAACTTTACATCAAAAACGATGCTGTGTGTCATCCAACCTTATCCTTCAAGGATCGGGTGGTGGCAGTAGCGCTGGAAAAAGCCCGGGAGTTTGGATTCAGGACAGTCGCCTGTGCCTCAACCGGCAACCTGGCAAATGCCGTTGCCGCTCAATCCGCAGCCGCCAACTTGAAAAGCCTGGTATTTATTCCTGCCGATCTGGAAGAAGGAAAGATTGTAGGTTCTCTTATTTATCATCCTTCCCTCATAGGCGTCGAAGGTAATTATGATGAGGTCAACAGGCTTTGTTCAGAGTTAGCGGGCCGCTACCAATGGGCTTTCGTGAACATCAATATCCGACCCTATTACGCCGAAGGATCCAAAACATTTGGTTTTGAAACTATAGAGCAATTAGGATGGAAAGCCCCTCAACATGTCGTTGTACCATGTGCCGGCGGTTCTTTGATCAGCAAAATAGATAAAGCAATCGAAGAATTCCAGAAAATAGGATTAACAGAAAAAGCAGATACCCGTATTCATGCTGCCCAGGCAGCCGGCTGCAGTCCCATTGTTGATGCTATAAAGAATAAAACAGAAACCATAAAGCCGGTTAAACCACGCACGATAGCCAAATCACTGGCTATAGGTAATCCTGCAGATGGCCCATTCGCTGTTCGAACAGTTCAGAAAACGAAAGGATGGGGAGAACAGGTCAGTGACGAGGAAATAATAGAAGCAGCGGAATTACTGGCATCAAGTGAGGGGATTTTTACTGAAACCGCCGGCGGGGTGACAATGGCTACCACCATCAAACTCATTGAAAAGGGTATTATTCCCCGTGATGAGTCAATATTAGTCTCGATTACCGGAAACGGCTTAAAAACACAGGAAGCTTTTACCGGCGGATTTGGAGAAACATTGACCATCCAACCCACCATTCAATCGTTCGAAGAACATTATCTAACAAATCAATAGGAGGAAAGACAATGCAAATTATCGTACACATCCCTACCCCTCTTCAAAAACTCACCAAAAATAAAGAAGAGGTTAAAGCTACAGGAACAAACATCAGAGAACTTCTGAGCGATCTTGAAAAACGCTATCCAGGTATTCGCTCCCGGATATGCGATGAAGAAGGCAATATTCGTAAATTCATAAATGTGTATGTGAATGATGAAGATATTCGCTTTCATCAAGAAGAAGAAACACCTATCCAGCCGGGAGACAAGGTCTCAATTATTCCTTCAATAGCAGGAGGTAATCATGCAACTTAATGAAAATCAAATAGAACGTTACTCAAGGCAGATCCTTCTTCCCAATATTGGAGGAAAAGGACAGGAAAGACTTTTAAATGCAAAAGTTCTCATTATAGGCGCAGGGGGACTGGGTTCACCATGTGCCCTTTATTTAGGTGCCGCGGGAGTGGGCACTATCGGCATAGTAGATTCAGATAGTGTGGAGCTTAATAACCTTCAGCGTCAGATATTGCACTCTTCCAGCACCATAGGAGAATCCAAAGTAAAATCCGGACAGGAAAGAATCCAGTCAATAAACCCGGATGTTAAAGTTGTGCCCCATCAACTGCGACTCACCTCAGATAATATCATGGAACTTATAAAAGATTATGAAATCGTGGTGGATGGTTCAGATAATTTCCCCACCCGTTATCTGGTAAATGATGCCTGTATTTTCTCGCAGAAACCCCTGGTACATGGTGGTATATTACGATATGACGGACAGTCCTTCACCATACTTCCAGGTGAATCAGCCTGTTTTCGCTGTCTTTTCCCCGAACCACCGCCTCCTGGCTCTGTGCCCAGCTGTCAACAAGCCGGCATACTCGGTGTTGTGGCGGGAATCATTGGTACAATTCAGGCAAATGAAGTCTTAAAATATATCTTACAGACAGGAGAACTTCTTAAAAACAGACTCCTCATTTTTAATGCATTGAAAGCTTCTTTTAGATCAGTTAGCATCCCACATAACTCTCATTGTCCCGTCTGCGGTGACAAACCAGAAATAACCTCTTTAATAGATTACGAACTCTTTTGCAACACTCGTGGAAACTAAAGAAGTGAAGAGGAAATATCCGTCTATTGAAGATTATCTCCAGGTTGTTAGCCGAGAGACAGAAAAATTCAGGTTCTAAACATTTGAAAAACAGGCAAGAATTGTCTCAAAATAGTGCTACTCAAGATAAGTAAAATAACGTGGCTGTCTTATTTTATAGCTGGTATGAAAAAAATAATTGTGGAGGCTCCCTTTCTTTTGATTTCAGATCAAACAGCAAAGGCACTTCTGGCATTAAACAATTTCAGAAGTTTTGAGGAGATAAATTGTGTGTCAGGTGACAGCATTAAACAGGGAGTGCGGCAATTTTGCATGGTCACTCTGTAAACATGGGGTTGCTGGTTAAGAGCATTCTAGTGGTAAAATGGCGTCTAACACAGAACAGAAAACTCGAGAGGATTTTTTTAAGCCTTGGTCCGCATTGAGAATATTCATGACACTGGGGTCTCTCAATTTTTTCCGAAATTAAACCATCTTCCCCGGTTAGAAAAAACAGAATTTGTCAGAAAAATAATATACTGAAGAAGAAATCAAAATTAAAAGCAAATAGTTTGATACCTATGAGGAGACCGGCAATTTCGTAAGCACTTGTTCTTTGAATAATTTTTACAGCGGAATCCGGGAAACCTTTTTAATTTTATCACCGCACCCATTACTGGTTGATGACGTTTTTTGAAGCAACGGAAGCTCTTCTGTAAATTTCCCTCAGTAAACTATAAAAAACGTTAAAAAAGCTTATCAGGCAACCGAAGATAAGTTATTATATTCCTTCAGTTTGAAATCAAAGCATCTCTGCTTCTCATAATGTCCCCCCTGCTCATAGTGCCATTTGTGGGATCGTACAGGTATTCGTTGAACGCCTCTTTTAAGGCTTCTGGATCGTCAGAATATCTATTCACGATCCTTGCAAAATCACCGGGGTATAACCGCAGCCTTCCTTCCGGACCCCGGCTGACCAGTACTCAGAAGTCCTCTTTTATATAATAACAAAAAGAACGTTTATGAGGATCATACAGATCCCTGGGAATAGAACTCAAATATACTCTCGGAGTTGTTAATTGTTCCAGACAGTCAGGATATACATTGTGATCTATATAGTAGGACTTCAAGGAAACATCTAAGGTGCGAAAATCTGCTCGCACATAATAGCCCACTCCATATTTATCCGGGATAAATTTTCTATTAAAATAAAAAGACACGACAAAAGCTATAAGACATACGATTATCCATTCCCGAGTTTTTTTCGTGAACAGCTCTCTATAAAACATGGCTATCAAGGCAGCTTCCAAACAAGACACCGCAACAACCACTCCGATGACAAATGGCACGACATTTTGAGGAAAAGGTATAATAACAGGCTTATCGATCAATATCCATAATAAAGGAAAGGTAACTAAATTAACAAGTGCTGTAACAAAAAACAATATCACAAGCTCTTTTTTTAAATCCCAAAGTGATTTTTTTTGCTTCTGCCAGATATAATAGCTATAGACGAGGAATTTGATGATAAAGGTGCGAAACCACGATTCCAGAAAAAAACTTTTCCAACGTTCAATAGAAGAAACCCAAAATAGACGACTAAAAGGAGTCGTCCCCGGTATAGCCGCTATTTCGCCGGTTAACATATGATAATAATGAATATAAAAGAAATACACCGTAAAATATACACCCAGTAAATAAAGGAAGAGGAAAAATTTTCTCTGGGTGAAGAGGATATTTTTCATATTCTTCTTTTCGTTGACAACAACACTTTTTGCCTCATATTTTCGTCGCTCCATGCACGATAATACTCTCTATTCGATACTTTCCAGTGAATTTTGAATATTACGCTTTCACCAAATATCCTTCATATATTTCTGCACTCTTGCGCAATCCAGTTGAGACTCTAATTGTACTTCGGGTCCTCCAATCTTTTTCAATAATTTTTCTCCATCTGGCAAATAAGTGCCCGGCTCCATCCGGGAATATTCTTCCCGAATATTTCCAAAATATATATCCAGCACTGGATTACAGGCATCACGGGGAGATAAAGAACCTTCTTCTATATACTTATAAACCGGCTTATAGGCCATTTTATAATATTCAAACCCTAATGGCTCCCCATTTCTTGCATTGATCAAAAAACGGTATCCCCACCTCATAAAGGGATCATCGGGAAAGGCTTCATAGGGAATCAACCAGAAGTATGCATATTCTTCATCCCATGCCCTATGGAATTCTTTCTCCTTTTTTTCATCAAAAGCCAGCAAATCAAAACTCTTGAAGTCTTCGTCACATCTTATAAGAAGGATTCTGTCTTCGTTCAAAACAAAAGGAGAGTTCGGATGTTCTCTTTTTAAATCTTCAACAAACAGAGGATCTGTTTTTTGTAAAACATACGGAGGAAGAAAGAAGGCACGACTCAGTTCAGGACCCGTATTTCTATATCCCGCCATAATGGTTGCTAATATCTTGCGGTGCCATAAAGGATCATTTACTTTTTCGAGCACTTCCTCTTTCTTTTTCAATTGTTCCAGCTCACTACGTGGCACATCTTTAAAAATATCTTCAGAATAAAGCACTTTGTAAATATATCCGTCACAAAGTCCTATCCTGATCAGCACTCTGTTAAAGCGGTTTTGAACAATATACCCGTCCTGTTTCAGCTGATACCAAAAATCAACATGGGGAGCAATTCCTTTTGAATGAGACGCAACCAGATCAGGCATGATCCACCGACTACCTGAAATGGTAGCTGAATGCATCCTAAATGTCCGTTTAGGAAATACCTGCGATAAAAAATCCTCACATATTTTTTGATAATCTTCAATGGACGGATAAAGCGTTTTAAAATACATCCATGAGTCTTTCACCATTTCAAGATATGTCTCATAATCATCATCGCTTTTTATATTGACATAGCGAGCCTGTAAAAGTTCTTTTTCTTCTTCCCATGACTCTTTGGTGTAATGATAAAAATATTCTGAACGCTCCGGGTGCTGCAGCAACTCTTCTAAAGAATACTCCCCTTCCTCGTACAAAGAGCTCAATACAGCCACTTCTCCTTTGATTCCTACATGAGTAGAGTCAGAAGTCTTTAAAACTCTAGCGTGACTTTACTAAACCTAACGAAAAAACAGGTATTTTATACTGTAGAAATGGGAATATTAGAAGATATGTCCCTGTATAAACTAAAGCGCTCTGAGAAGATCGTCGTAGAGCTTTTTGAGTTCCGGCTCCATCTCTTCCAGTTGTGTTTCCTTTACCGGTTTACCCTTCAACCCTGTTAGTGTGACGATCTGAGCTTTACGAATCTCTGAAAGTCTGTCGAGAAGGGTTTGTATGCTGTAATTGTAACCGCATTCTTTTGCTTTTTTCCACAAGAGCTGCGAAAGAAGTAAACCAATGACGCAGATAAAGGTATGAACTCGAATTTTTTGATCTGTCCAATGGTATTGAGGATGAACGGCATTGTGGTAAGGATTCTTTAATTGCTTGAAGACCCGTTCAACATTGTGCTGTCCATGATATGCGGCAATGATCTCTTCATCGCTCCACTCTGAGCGAGATGAGACAAGGATTTTTTTGCCATAAATATTTTGCGTTATGTCCCGATAAGCTTCTTTATCCAGCTTCCAATCAATGTCGAAACGCCCCTCTTCTCTTTCCTGAAGAGAAGTATTTATCAGCTGCTCTGCTCGTTCTCCTTTCAGAATTTCCTGCAGTTTGTTTTGAACAGCTTCTTTTGTTGTTTTTCTTGCCCGGGGATTATTTAGCTTATGCTTGAGTTCTCGAAGTAAGGAATATTTCTTTGCCAGTATTTGCTGTAATCCTCGTATCTGTCCATGACGGAGTTTTTCACTTACATAGATAACAATCGTTCTGTCTTTTCCCCACACATTTTTGCACGTGCGATAACACAAGACTTTGCGATCATGAACCATGACTTTCCGGTAGGAAGAAAATGGAATCTCTAAGAGCTCCTGGTGGTAAGAAGAGCTCAAGCAGGCGACATATGATAACCGTTTGGCATCAAGTTCAGCAAAGTTTTTCTTGCTATTGCTCCCCTTATCGAAAACAAGAGTGATTTCTTCTAACTCAACATGAAGCTCCGTCATTTTTTCTCTAAAACGGGTCAGAAAAGGAAGGAATCGCTTTTTATCAATCTGGTTTCCTTCATAAATTTCTGAAAATACCGGAAGAAGAAAGTCTTTGGTGACCACTTGAGATAAGCCGAACTGCCTTAAATCATGTCGTTTTTGTTTGTTTCTTCCCCGACGAGCC
>Ga0207421_10006173_pt1 | contig 13144 bp, 9 predicted proteins | sample SodLakKL_010_SED_4_FD_187542 | JGI IMG/M metagenome (GOLD analysis project Ga0207421, IMG submission 187542) | Alkaline sediment microbial communities from Lake Tanatar, Kulunda Steppe, Russia - 8KL_010_SED (SPAdes) (version 2) | ecosystem: Environmental > Aquatic > Non-marine Saline and...
CGTCAGTGCATATTTCACACCTGTCTGCTTTTAAGCTGGCAGCCAGCGCTACAGCGGTAGTGTCCGAGCCGCCTCGCCCTAGAGTCGTGGTGTCCATTTCTTCATTTATACCCTGGAAACCGGCCACTATAACAATATTGCCTTTTTTTATTTCTTTCCGAAGGCGCTTTGGGTCGATATTCATGATTCTCGCGCGGGAGTAAGAGTTGTCGGTGCGTATACCCGCTTGAGCTCCGGTTAAGCTTATGGCAGAAGCACCCAGGCTTTTAAGCCCCATGGCAAGCAGTGTAGAAGAAACAACCTCCCCTGTCGAGAGCAATACATCCAGTTCACGGGCGCTTGGGCTGTCACTAACCTTGTTGGCAAGTTCAAGGAGTTCGTCGGTAGTATCTCCCATGGCAGAAACGACTACCACGACCTGATTGTCCTGCTCTCTGGCCTGCACGATCCTGCGGGCAACATTCATTATCTTTTCTGCGCTGGCTACTGATGAACCGCCGTATTTTTGAACAATCAAAGACATTTTCCGGCCCTTTTCTTTTTTCTGGTATTGCAGACAATCTCAATCGAATGCTGTTAATTGGCTGCCCTGTCCGCAATAGACCTAAATAACGGTAACCTCTGTCCTATTCTATAATTTTTTGGCCTTTTAATGCCACTTTTTTAACAATAAAGTAATTGGCTTTCCGGTACTTGTATAAAATGTATTGACATTTTTTTATTATAAGCTATAATGACAGTAGAAGGGACCACAGGAGAACCCTTCTAAACCGGAGAAGGAGGTGGCGTTATGGGAATAATAGCCCGGTATTGCCGCAGAAAATTCCCTTGTAACCGCTCCTTGCTGGTGAGAGGTGAAGGCTTTTAGCATCACCGGTGAGGAGCACGGGAAGGCTCCTGAGCTTTACAGTAGAGCAGCTCCCTTAAGATGAAAGGGACCATCTGGTGTTTTGCCAGGAAGGTAAAGTAGGGAGCGAAGCAAGTTTTAAGCTAGTTACAGTTGAATATCAATTAAAGGCTCCGCAGATTTCTGCGGAGCCTCTTTTGGTTTTTGAGCTGTTTATGACACTACCAGTATCAGAAGGGCTATGCCGATAAAAAGAACCGTTAACAGGATAGTCAGGTTAAACAGAAGCTTTTCGAAACCTCTCCTGGTACGGTAGACGGTGTCTGCCTGACCGAAAATACCCCCGAGGCCCCCGCCTCTTACCTGTAACAGCAGGACGGCAACCAGTGCTATTGAAATAATAATCTGGGCTATTAAAAGATAAGTTTGCATATTATAAAATTAACCTTCCCTTAGTTTACGTTCTAATATATCAGTGGCTGTAGTTGGGTTTGCCCTGCCCCTGGTGAGCCGCATCATTTGCCCGATGAGATACTTAAGGGCCTTCTCTTTACCGGCGTGGTAATCGGCGACTGCTGAAGGGTGGGCTTCAATGACCTGTGCAGCAAAAACGTCCAGTTCACTTGAGGCACTTATTTGGGTCAGCCCTTTTTCTTCTACCAGGCTGGCAGCATTTTTGCCCGTGTCAAACATCTCTTCCAAAACCATCTTGGCGGTAGCCATGTTTATGGAAGATTTTGCAACCATTTCTAAAAGCTCTGAAAAGCCCCGGGCAGAAACTCTGGCACCGAATGCTTCGAGGTCAATATTCTGGTTGTTTACTATATTTAAGACGGGGCCGGCTACCCAGTTGGCTACTTCTTTTGGCCCCTGCCCGGTTAGCTGTAGTACCTGTTCAAAGTAATCCGCCGTTTCCTTGCTGGCGGTTAAAAGACCCGCATCATAGGCGGAAAGGCTGTATTCTGACATAAACCTGCTCGCCCGCTCGTCGGGCAGCTCCGGCAGCTGTTTTTTGATGCTTTCCACCCATTCCCGTTCTATTACCAGAGGGGGCAAATCAGGCTCCGGGAAGTAGCGATAATCATGGGCAAATTCTTTGGACCGCTGGGATACGGTTTGTCCGGTTTCATCAACCCAGCCCCGGGTTTCCTGGGCCAGCGTTTTACCCTCCTGGATTAAATTGTATTGCCTTTCACTTTCATATACAAGCGCCCGGTAAACCGCCTTGAAGCTGTTCATGTTTTTAACTTCCACCTTGGTTTTAAGCTCGCTGGAGCCTCTTGGGCGCAGCGATATGTTGGCGTCGCAACGGAAGCTCCCCTCTTCCATATTGGCTGCTGATACACCCAGGTAGCGTAAAATGCTCCTGAGCTTAATAAGGTAATTACGTGCTTCAGCCGGTGAGCGCATATCCGGCTCGGATACAATTTCTATAAGAGGCACGCCACTGCGGTTTGCATCCATCAGGCTGTAGCCATCGCTGCCTGTGCCCCGGTGCAGTAGTTTGCACACGTCTTCTTCCAGGTGAACACGGGTTACGCCCAGCCGCCTGTTTTTGCCGTCCGTTTCAACGTAAATAAAGCCTTCAAGGCCGAAAGGTCGGTCGTACTGGCTTATCTGGTACCCTTTTACCAGATCGGGGTACATATAGTTCTTACGGTCGAACTTGGTGTTTTCCGGTACAGAGCAATTAAGTGCCAGAGCAGTCAGTATGGTATTTTCAATCGCCTGCCTGTTTATGGTAGGCAGCACCCCGGGCATTCCAAGGCATACCGGACATACCCGGCTGTTGGGCGATGCACTGGCATAATCTGCCCCGCAACGGCAAAACATCTTGGAGCGGGTAGTCAGCTGGGCATGCACTTCAAGGCCGATTACGGTTTCAAATTGTTCGTTCATTTTAACCCGATAAGTATAACAATATTATTTTTTGCTTACAAGGTTAAGCTTGACTTCCGTTGTTTAAGCTCGGGGTTGTGCTTGACAGGGCTTTAAACAGGCTATTAAACTAATGGTGACAATTAAATATCCGGGTTCTCCGAGCCTGAACTCCTAAAGGTTGGTAACCTATGGAGCAAGGCCAGCAGGGTGTTACTGGAAACGGTGGCGCCTCCCGTGTTCGGAAAGGAGAAGGCCATGGCTCTGAATGTAAGAGCGCCTCCTTCCGAGGCGCTTATTTTTTTCCCGGAAATATCGGTTGTCTGGCGACATTTAAAAGGATGCCTGTATATGGAAAAAATTTGCTGCTTTTTTTCCACAATGTTAATGCTTGGTACTATGATGTCTGGCATTGCTGGTTGTGATGGTGACGGCGGTTCAGGGATATTTCAGCCTCAACAGCGTTTGCGTATTGCTACGACCACCAGTCTTTATGACACAGGTTTGTGGAATGTGCTTGAAGAGCGTTTTGAAGAAGAGCATGATATAAGGCTGGATATAATTAATGCCGGTACCGGCATTTCTTTTGAATATGGCCGCAGAGGGGATGTGGACGCAGTTGTGGTGCATGCCAGGTATTTGGAGGAGGAGTTTATTAAAGGTGGTTACGGCGTGGAGCGAGTGCCTTTTGCCTATAATTACTTCGTTATCGTTGGCCCTGAGGATGATCCTGTCGGCATAAAAGGCATGAGCCCTGAAGATGCAGTCAGAAAATTGCATGATGACAAGGATGCCCGTTTTATATCCCGGGGGGATGAATCCGGTACGCATGTTAAGGAAAAAGACATATGGCAGTTTGCTGGCATAGATTATCAGCAGGTCCGGAACTCAGGCAACTGGTATATTGAAGCCGGCAGAGGCATGGGGCCCACCCTTCTTATGGCCAAGGAGCAACAGGGCTACACCCTTTCAGACCTGGGCACCTTCCTGGCTTTTAAATCCGAAACAGGCCTCGAGCCGGTTGTTGATGAGGGAGCAATTTTGCTTAACGTGTATTCCATGATCATTCTTAATCCGGATATAATTTCTGATACCAGATTTGAAAGGGCCCGGCTGCTAGAAGATTTTCTGGCTTCCGATGAAATACAGGAATTGATAGGTGAATACGGGGTTAAAGACTACGGAGAACCTTTGTTTATGCCCTGTGCCGGCAATGAACCGGATTCGTAGAATGTGAATAATTTATGGAAGAACTCTGGCAAGGCGTATTAAAAGCAGTCGAGCTGCTGATCAGCTTTGATTCGGAAGTGATAGCTATTACTTCCAGGTCACTGGGCATTTCGGCCAGTGCCTGTTTGCTGGCTACACTTATCTGCCTGCCCCTGGGCAGTATTATCCACTTTACCGCTTTCAAGGGGAAGCGGTTGTTGATCAGTACCATTCAGACTTTTTACAGCTTGCCAACAGTACTGGTCGGGCTTTTTGTTTTTGTGCTGTTTTCCCAGGCAGGGCCTTTTGGCGGGCTCGGCCTGATGTTTACGCCGGTTCTTATGATCATAGGGCAGACCTTTTTGGTAATTCCGCTGATGCTCGGGCTAATCATTTCGGCACTGGCCAGCCTTGATAAAACAGTCGCCGATACTGCCTTTTCCCTGGGGGCCAGCCGTTTTCAGGCAGGCATGCTGGCTTTGCGTGAAGCCCGTTATGCGGTAATGACAGCCATTATTATGGGTTTTGGGCGAGCTATATCCGAGGTTGGCCTTGCTCTGATGGTCGGTGGTAACATCCGGGGCTTTACTCGAACTCTTACCACTGCTATCTCTCTTGAGACCTCGAAGGGTGATATTGAGCTATCGCTTGCGCTGGGCTTTATCTTGCTGATAATAGCCCTTGCCATCAATATTGCCTTGAATCGCTTGCAACAGGTGAAGTCTCATGCTTCACATTGAAGCCAGTGAACTGGTAAGGCGGGTGGGTTCTGTTCCCCTGCTTAAAGGTATCAGTTTGCGTATTGAGAAAGGTCAGTCATTTTTACTTATCGGGCCTACCGGTGCCGGCAAGACAACGCTTTTACGCCTGCTTGGCTTGCTTGATGAAGCAGTTAGTGGCCATCTATCCCTTTTAGGCATTGATGTTACCCTTTCTTCCAGGAATCATCTTGAGATCCGGCGGCGAATGGCTTTCGTCCAGCAAAAGCCGGTAGCTTTTTCGTGCAGTGTTTATGAAAATGTTTGTTACCCTCTGCGCTGGCGAAAAATTTCTAAAGACGAAACTAAAAAAAGGGCAATCGATGCCCTGGAGCTGGTAGGCATGGCAGATTATGCTCAACGCAATGCCAAAACCCTTTCCGGCGGAGAGACTCAGCGTGTAGCTATTGCCCGGGCGCTGGTAACCCGGCCCGAGATACTGTTGCTTGATGAACCCACGGCCAACCTGGACCCCAATTCAGCCAATAAAATTGAAGAAGTGCTCGAGTGGGTAGGCAGGGAGCACAGCACTACCCTGGTAATGACCACTCACGACCTCGGGCAGGCAAAGCGCCTGGCAGGGGTGGTAGGGGTTATTATTGATGGTGAACTGGTCCAATTTGGCCACCCTGAGACGGTTTTTAATTCCCCCGGAAGCGGACAGGTTGCCAGTTTTATCGGTTTTAAGCTAGCCGAGCAGGATTTCAACCGTATGTTTTAGCAATTTGGAACTGGTTTGGCCTGTGTTATAATAATGCCGCGTGGGGATATAGCTCAATTGGGAGAGCGCGGCGTTCGCATCGCCGAGGTCGGGGGTTCGAATCCCCCTATCTCCACCAAAGAGGATCCGAACTGCTGGAAAAGTGAAAGATTAAACTTTCTGCCTGTCCCGCTGCAGGGCTTATTCAACCAGCCTTTTTAAAGCTTTTATCACCCTTTCTTTGTAGGGTGGGTACCTGAAAGATAAATCAAACATAGAAGGCGTTTTGGCGATGGTTTTAAAGTGGCTGAAGGTGTCAAAGCCGTGTTTGCCGTGATAGCACCCCATCCCACTCTCGCCCCTGCCGCCAAAGGGGACCTTCTGGCTTAAAAACTGGACTAAGGTATCGTTAATTGCTCCACCTCCGAAGCTGATGTTGCGGGTTAATTCACGGATAAAACTGTCTTGCTGGCTGAAAATATACAGCGCCAGGGGTTCCGGGTTGTGGCTAATAACTTTGTAAATATCTGCAGTGGTCTCATAGGTAAGAACGGGTATTATGGGGCCAAAAATTTCATCCTGCATCAGGGGGCTTTCCAGTGATGGCTCATTTACCACTGTGGGTTCCAGTTTTAAGTCATCAGAGCTGGAATTGCCACCAAAAAGCACCTCTTGGCCCTCAAGCAAGGCCTGCAGGCGGTTGAAATTTTTATCATTGATAATTCTTGCAAAGCCGTCACCGGTCAGCGGCTCGGGATACATCTGACGCGTAGTTTCAAAAAATGCGTTTAAAAAGTCTTCTTTGATGCACTTTTCAACCAGCACATAATCCGGTGCAATGCAGGTTTGGCCGGCATTTATCCACTTGCCCCAGGCGATGCGCCTGGCGGCGAGTTCTATTTTGGCTGTTTTATGGATTATGGCAGGGCTTTTACCGCCCAGCTCCAGTGTTACCGGTGTCAGGTGCCGGCCGGCCTGCTGCATAACCAGCCTGCCTACCCGGGAGCTGCCGGTGAAGAAAATATGGTCATAGGGCAGGTCAAAAAGGTCTTTAAATTCATCCGGTGAAACACCGGTGGCGTACACCTGCCGGGGGTTGAAGGTTTTGTTTATCTGCTCGACCATGGTTTTGCTTGTGCTCCGGCTGAACTCGGACACCTTGACAATGGCTGTATTGCCGGCTGCCAACGCAGATGCAAGCGGCAGCAAGGACAGGTTTACCGGGTAATTCCAGGGGGAAATGATAAGCACCTGCCCCCTGGGTTCGGGGTAAACTTTGTACGATGTACCGGGTGTTAATATCGAACTGCCTTTACCGGCCTGGCGCATCCATTTCTTCAGGTTTTTGCGGGCATGGTTGATTTCCAGAAACACCGGCAACAGTTCACTCAGGTAGGCTTCCTGCCGGTTTTTATGCAGGTCTTTATTAAGAGTCGCCAGCAATTCAGGCTCAGCGCTTATTACCATTTGCTTTAACCGGTCAAGCATTTGCAGGCGGTGCTTTAATGGCTTTGTTTGCCCTGTCAGGTAATACTGTCTCTGTTTATCAAAAGCGGGTTTAAACATTTCAAGCCTCCAGCTAATAATTATACCTGAAGGCATGGGGCTTAAGCCCGTGTGAGCTTGTTCAAGATTAATAGCATGGCATTTTGAAAAAATTTTGGCCCCTTGCATTCGTAAAGCCGGCTTGGCAATTTTGGTTCAATTCCGCTATACTGTGCGTCAGGTTATTTTGGCACAGGAGCTGGTAAGTGGTGCTTGATAATAAAGAACCCTCTGAAAATTCGGAGGAAAATAGGGACCTGGGCCAAAATAGTTCTACTCACCATCATAATAGCAGTTCACCTGAAGCCTCTGACGGCTCCCCTTCCGGCACGGTCTTAAACGAGCCTGGCCCGGAACTCAAACACCATTCTATTGACGCTGAAGCCCCGGCTTCTGCCGGAGAGATCTCTCTTCCTTCTGTTTCAACAACTGATCACTCCAGGCCGCCACACAGATATCTGCTGGACGGGTTGAAGGGCATTTTCAGTGGCTTAAAGCAGCTTTTAAAAAACAGGAGGCTAATGATAACAGCCGGTGCGCTTGGAGCTTCCTGGTTTTTGCTTCTGGTTTTGCAGGCAGCCGGCATAAGCAACGGCTTTTTGAGGTTTCTCAACTTCTTAACCTTTGCTCAAGGCGGTGCAAGCGGAGGTATTTTGGGTTTCGCCGGAGGGCTGGCAGGTAAAGGGTTGTTTGCTTACATGGTCAGCGGTTTTTTCACATCCGGGTTCTCCTTAAACGGTTTGAAGGGCAGCCTGCATCGTTTTAAATCATTGCCAGGATATTTTAATAATTCCAATCAGGGGGCAATTACCAGCTTGCTTGCAGGGGCGAGCCTGGCACTGGTTGCTTTTAATATAATGAGCGGCAATGCTTCTCCCATCAACAGCATGGCTGGTATAACCGGCCTGGTTCTATCTGCAGGGGCGCTTTCAAACCAGAACAGCTTCCTGCGCAGGTTTATGCAGTCCCTGATGGCCAAACCTGCCAGCACCGGTGCCGGGGGGAACTCGCAGGTGAGTTATATCATGGCGGGCATCACGGCAGGTTTTGCACTTTCCATACCTCTGGCCTTTATTCCTTTTTCCGGTATAGGTTATGCAGCTGGCGGGGTTCTTTTGATTGCCGCCGTAACCTTGAAATTGGTACGGGATCGAAAGCAATTGCCAGCTGATCCAGAAGGAGGTTATGCCAGTGAAGGGTAGGTTTAAACTCATCAGGCGCCTTTTTCTGGCAGGCATGGCTTTACTGCTTCTGTTTTGCATGATGGCTGCCCCGGTTATGGCAGACAGCGGTTACAGGTTACGTTACGGTGAATTCACCGACAGCAAAGATCACAGGATTGGGCATTTAATTGCGCTTTTGTTACAGGATATGGATGTGAGTGCTGATACAGGCGAGGAACTTGTATATGAGAATCAGACTTCTGGCAGCTTTGTAAGCGAACACAGTGAACATACCAGTTATAACTATGACGGAAACATTAGCTTAAATGCCAAACTGGTAGATATAAATGAATTCAGGGAAGACCCCCGCTCTGAGCCAGACATAATCCTGACCGGCGAAATGGAGTTTCAAATCAATGTAGAGGTGCTTCACGAGCGGCGAAGCGTTTTTGAGATTGGCGAACGGACAGACTACCACAGCTACAGCTATTCAGGGCCTTTCCGGGTGAACGAGCACGGAAGCATGGGTATCGGCTATGACGGGGTTGACTTTACCTATGCTGATGAGCCAGTGAGGGTGGACCATAATCAAGTCACTGAAACAGTATATTACCTGCCGGACAATGTCAGGGTTTATTTTGACCAGGAAGACTTTGATTATTCAACCAGCTTTGAGTTGATACCTCTATACGAAATGATCAAAGAACTTGATGAAACCTTTTCTCTTAACAGCCCGGTCTCGTTTTCCTACAACAAAAGTGTTACCAATGAAGGGCAGTTTAGTGACGAATTTATCAGCGCCGAGGGTACGCTTACTTTTGACGGTGTTCATCAGCTGGAAGGAGAAGAGCATAACGCCATACCCTGGACCCGGGGGACGGTGAAATATACCGGTGAAGCACACTACGAAACCCGTCCTTACAGTGGCGACCCCGAAGAAAGACGAAGAACAACAGAGATTGAAGCGGAAGGCTCAAGCATCATGCTGTATTTAACACAACCAAGAGCGCCTTTTCGCATTGATGCCGAGGGTCAATTTAATCTAACCCGCAAAGTCAGCACCTACGGGCCTGACGGGCTTATCACCTCCAGTGATGATAGTTATATTGGTTCAAGGTCTTTTGAATTAACCTATGATGTGCTCAGCGAAATTGAAAATTACACCACAACCGATGAACAGGAAATGCAGGAGAATCTTTCCAGGGGATGGGGGTTGCCTTCTTTTGTACTCGATTTTTCTCAGGAAGGGGTTGTTATAGTTGATACCGATGCTGATGCTGCTGCAGGCGAAACCGATGTTTCTGTTCCGGCAGCTATTGTAATAGGAATGGCCGGGCTGGCGGCGGCTGCAGCAGGTGCAGCCGGTGCTTCCGGCAGCAGGCCCGGGCGGGATGATGGGGACGACACGGGCAGTAGCTACAAAATGGTACTTAACAAAGATTTTGGTGATAAGCTGAAATACAATGACGATCCGGTTTATGTTTATGCACGCATGGCAGAGGTTTCTTCTTCTGGTGAGGAAATACCGCGCCCGGATCTTACTGCTGCAATAGAAATATTTTCTGATAGCCGCTTTTTGGAGGTTGGTTCTTCCAACATGGTGGGTGATTATATGAATGCCCTGGTGAGGGCAGTTGGTGATGATAGTGCCAATTTGCCGGATACAGGAGTGGTCAGTTTCCGTTTCACAGGGGAGGGGGGTGTATTCCAGAATAATGTCACCTTTAATTTGGTGGGAGATTGTTACATACGCCTGCCTGACTCCTCATTGTCTGTGCTGGCCGCTTCGGGCAAAGAGTTTACCATGCCCTATGAACTGATGGACTTTATGAATGAGGATGGGGTTGAAGTAGAAGTTAAATGCATGCAGTCTGATCCGCCGTTTGAGCTTTCAACCGGTGAAAATGATGAAGGTCAACGGTTGATAACTGTAATCGACAAAGCTGAAAAGAAGCCTCTGGAAAGGTTTTATGATCCGTTCAATTGTGAAATAACAGCAAGGAATGATAAGGAACATGCCCGCACCGTGTTCCGTGTGGTGATGTGCCATGAAGGTTTGCTGCCCAATTTCCTTGGCCGCGAAAAAGAAATTAATGCATATCCTGAAGAAGACGGCAACATTCGTGAAACATTGGTAGTTTATCAGGTTGGACTGTGGAACGATGACAAACAGGATTTAGAAAGGCTCAAACCCGAAAACCTGGAAGTAACCTGCCGGGATGAAGAAGGCATTTTTGAAGCACTCGGGGTTAAGGCAGAAATCAACGATGACTACCACCGGGACGATGCTGTTCAATATAAGCTGCAAGCTGAAAGAGCCCTGCCGGCAACTGAGAAGTTCAAGGGCATGCTTGAAGCTAGATGTGTTGTGGAAGAAAACAGTTTTGAGCACCAAACAGAAATAGTTCTCCTGCCCGATGTTCTACAGTATTCTGCCAATTTTAAAGAGGAATACAAGAACTGCCTGCATGTTATTAAAACCTACATGCCGGAGCGTTTTAGAGAGCGCAAGCTGGAAGAACTCGAAGCCAGCTTCAGCGCCATGGGGGTTGAGGACCTCAAGGTATTCAGGGACGGCTGCTGGCAAATAGCTCAACGCTGCATTATGCAGGAAAAAGAAGACTACATGATTGAGTCTTACTGGTATGATGAAGCCATAGCTACTGCTGAGCTGCTGGTTTATGTGGGAGATATTGCATTCGGTTTGGCTATAGCTCCGTTGGGCGGTCCGTTAACCGGTTTTGTTATCACCAATGTGAAGGATTCCTTCCTTGAGCTGGTTGAAGTATATGTAAAAAGTGACTCCTTTGGTTTTAATGAAGTACAGGGTTTTATCAGTACCAGGTTTACCAGGTTGGCCGGGCAGGCGGATTTTGTTTTCTCTCCGCCTGATCCTTCCAACCGCAAACAGCTGGTAGCCTGGCTGGTTTGCTTCACCATGTACCGCATTGCATACCGCTGGTGGTTTGATAAAGATGACCGGCAGCAGCCCATCGGATTGACTGAAGCCATCAAGAGAGGGGTTTTGGATCTGGCAGGCAAGGGCGCCGGCATGCTTATGGAAAATTATGTTAAAGACAGCGCCAAGAAAATGGGCTGGGACAATACAGACTTCATTAAAAAAGATCAGGCCCAGTATGATGCACAAAAACAGCAGGCCATGGATGCTGTGAGTAAAGCAGTGAACGACCTGCTTGATTTTCTTGCCAGCATCAAAAAAGGTGGGGTGAGCTTCACCTGATAAACAGCCCGGCGGTAGTTAAAAATATAATTTTTGAAAGGTGGGAATGAAATGGAAAAAATTTTAGCTGTGGTACCCATGGCCACAAAACCAAAACTATTTGGCATGGGTGATACCTATACCATCGTTTGTACCGACCAGCGGACTATTTTTGCAAAGCTTACCAACCAGATGATGAAAGATGCTGCAAATGAAGCCCAGGAAAAGGGCAAAGAAGAAGGAAAAGGCTTTTTCTCGCGCTGGGGGTCACAGATTAAATCAACCATGAGCTATCACAACAGATACTGGGAAATGCCTCCGGATGAAATACTGGGCCAGACAGAAGGCAATTTTGACCTTTCGCATGCTTCGCTGAACAAGGTTAAAGCAAAAAGAAAGGTGCATAAGGATGAATCCCATTATCAAGAGGAAACAGAGTTAACATTTGAAGGCCCTACGGGCAAAATGAAGTTTAAGCTGGATAACTACTCGAAAAAGATGGTAGAGCACCTGCGCGAGGTTTACGGCGCAAAGCTGCATACTTAATTAATTTTTCTGGCCTTAAACTTTTAGCTAGAACCTTTGATCATTAAGTGTTTTGTGCCGGAATGCGTTTCTGTATTCCGGCACAAAACATAAAAGGTATGCAGGCAAACTTCTGTACCTCGGTGCAAAGTATCCTCTACTTTGCCTGAAGGGAGTATTTCTGTGGCCATACTTTGCTTTACGAGCTTAAAAGCTGATTGTGCATATTTCCATTCGTTTTATTATATTAACCGGGTTGAGAAGCCAGGGCGATAATGTATGTTGAGCAGATAAGCTGCCAGTATCATTAGGCTTTTTATTGAAGTATTAACGACTGAATGCACTCCGATCTTATATTTTTTATTGAAATTTTTGCCAGATGATAATAAAAGTGTATCTATGCGCCTGATTTAGTGCTATATTAAGTATAATTCAACTGAAACCATCACCTTTAATATATGAGAATTATTACTGACGTGCATGGCTAGATACATAAGCGACAAAGATGAATATGACGGTTACGTCCGTTACTTTAATGAGCGGTTAAGCAGATATATTCCTGAACGAAAGAGCTGGACCCCGGTAGATGAAGCACTATTCGGCAATTCCGATTTTTATGAAGTCCCGCTGGAAGAAGCTCGCAAGATGCAATTTTCCGCTATTCAATTTTCTTTTTCTCATCACTATCATAATAATTACCTGTATCGACAATTCTGTGATGCAAATGGCTTTAACCCGGAGTGCCTGACGAAGCCCGAGGATATGCTGAGAATCCCGCTGATACCAGACAGCTTTTTCAAGAATCATCCGAAGGGTAAGGACTTTGCTATATGGCTGGGCAACCTCTGTACCGGTAAATTGCCCCGGATAAAAATAAAACAGCGCAACCCAAGCCTCGACCAGGTGGTCGAGGCTTTTAATCAGGCTGGCCTCTGTGTGACTTACTCAAGCGGCACCGGTGGCAAACATACGTTTATCCCGCGGGACATGCGCACCGCTAACAACTCTCAATATGCTCTGGCAAAGTCTATGCTTTCAATGAGCTTTGGGCGTTGGGTTTATCAATCCGATGCTTACCTGGCGATGCCTGATCCCAGGATAAATTATCTGTTTGCAGGCTGGGCATTGCAGGTGCTTTTTGAAATGGTAAATCATGTAAATGTGGCCATTAAACGAAAAGTGTCCATTTCCATGCTGGGTGCGGCAATGGGCAGCACGACAGGCCTGAAAGCCAAAACTATTCGCCTGGTATCTGCGCACCAGTCGCGCCGCATGATTGACAATGCCATCGCCTGGCTT
>Ga0207421_10006177_pt1 | contig 13142 bp, 15 predicted proteins | sample SodLakKL_010_SED_4_FD_187542 | JGI IMG/M metagenome (GOLD analysis project Ga0207421, IMG submission 187542) | Alkaline sediment microbial communities from Lake Tanatar, Kulunda Steppe, Russia - 8KL_010_SED (SPAdes) (version 2) | ecosystem: Environmental > Aquatic > Non-marine Saline and...
CGGGGATTTTCTTGACTTTCCTCCGGGTGGACACTATAATACGGGACGTATACGCAGTTCGAAATTCCATCCTGCGTTATCAAAACTAGGAGGCTTTCATATGAATGAGTTGCTCTGGTTCGCTTTCGCCCTGGTCAATTTCGTCCTTGTGGTCGCGATCTACAAGGTGTTCGGCAAGACGGGGCTTTTTTGTTGGATCGCCATGGGTACGGTACTCGCCAACATCCAGGTGACGAAATCCATCGAACTATTCGGTTTCGAGGCCACACTCGGAAACATCATGTATGGTTCCCTCTTCCTCGTGACTGATACGCTCAACGAGAAGTACGGTCCGAAAGAGGCTCGTCGCGCTGTCTTCATCGGCTTTTTCGTCATGTTGTCGGCCGTAGTGGCCATGCAGTTCGCCCTGTTCTTCGTACCGGCAGCGACCGAACCCGCCGAAGAGGTGCATCAAGCGATGCGGACGATATTCAGCGTTCTCCCGCGGATTGCGCTCGGAAGCATCATCGCCTACATCGTGAGCCAGCTTTTCGATGTCCACATCTTCCAACGCATCAAACGCCGTTTCGCCTCGGACAAAACCCTCTATATCAGGAACCTGGGATCGACCATGCTTTCGCAACTCCTCGACACGGCCATCTTCGTGCCCATCGCCCTTTCGGGTCTCTATGGGTTCTCGACCCTCGTCAGCATCTTCGTCACGACCTATCTCATCAAACTCCTGGTCGCGGTACTCGACACCCCGTTCGTCTATCTCATGAAGAGGATCCGCCCCGTGAGCGGTTGGGAATAGTGTCTTCATATCGCTTGTGTTCCAAAAAGAGGAAGCGTTCAACGCTTCCTCTTTTCCATTGTCTTCATCATGCCTTACGATTCTTCTTCAACGTAGGGCAGAAGCGCCATGTGACGGGCGCGTTTGATGGCGACAGCGAGTTTCTTCTGGTGTTTCGCCTTGGTACCCGTGACGCGTTTGGGCAGGATCTTGCCCCGTTCCGAGATGAAACGTTTGAGCAAAGCCGCGTCCTTGAAGTCGATGTATTCTATCTTGTTTTCCGTGAAATAGCAGGTCTTCTTGCGGCGGCGACGGTAGTTGCCTCTTGCCATGTCTCATTCCTCCTTCAAAATGGTAGATCGTCGTCGGCGATGTCGATATCCTTGAGATCGTCATCGTCACGACGGTTTTCGTTTTGGGAAGGTTCCTTCCGGCTTGTGTCCTCTTCCCGCGGTGCGCTTGTGCCTTTTGGCTCCAAAAACTGCACCGAATCGGCGACAACCTCGGTCACGTAACGGCGATTGCCTTCCTGGTCGTCATAGGTCCTGCTCTGTATGCGGCCATCCACGCCGACAAGGCTTCCCTTGGAAACGTATTGGGCGACGTTTTCCGCCTGGCGACGCCAGACGACGACCTGGATGAAATCGGCGTCGGTCTCCCCCCGTTGGTTCCTGAAGGGACGGTTCACCGCCAGGGTGAAGGTCGTGACGGGAATGTCGTTTCCGGTTTTTCTGAGTTCGGGGTCCTTGGTCAGTCTCCCGACCAGCACGGTGCGGTTCAACATATGCAAAACACCTCGTTTCGTCTATCGTTCATCACGGATGACGATATGACGGATCACTTCTTCTTTGAGGCCGATGACGCGATCGAATTCGGCCCGCGCTTCCTGTGTGGCCTTGACGTCCATGACCACATAGTAGCCCTTGGCATGGTTGTCGATTTCATAGGCCAGTTCGCGCATGCCCCATTCGTCCAGCTTTTCCACTTCGGAATCGAACTTGGGGAAAATGGCTGCGAGTTCCTCGACAATGGCCTTTCGGGCCTCTTCCTCGAGGTCGGGGCGGATGACGTACATGATCTCGTACTTTCTCACTTTTACTCCTCCTTCCGGTCTGATGGCCGCATGATGCGGCAAGGATGTGAGTATGCTCACGATAGAGTATTATAGCACAGGGGGATAGGCTTGTAAACACCTTCAGGAAGGTTCGAGAAGCTCGAGAAGTTCCTTGTGCATGGGGCGCACGATGCGGTGTCCGGTATCGTAGGTCCGGAAGACGACATCTTTTCCAAGAAGGTCTTCGACGAAACGGGCGGTATGTTTGGACGGGATGATGACATCCTCTTTTCCGGATAGGAGGATGGCGCGAGTGAAGTTGAGGCTTCCCGGGTCTCGTGCGGGGTTCATGCGGTCAATCCTCTTCCGTTCTTTCGCGATGCGGTCTTGGTGTTTTTCGTGGTCTTCTTCCGTGAAGCCGTTGAATGCCGTCGCGCTGAAATCGGGGGAGCCGAGGAGGGCGATGAGCGTTTCCACCCTTTCGGTGACAGCACTTGTCCTATAAGCGACATAGGCCCCCATGGAGACGCCGAGAATATCGAAACGGGAATATTTTTCGACGAAGAACCTTTCATGGACCTTCACGATGTCCAGGGCGGTCTTCTCGACGACATCGAAGAGTTCGAGCTCGCTTGCCACCTTGTTTTTCGAAAGGAAGGGCTCTTCTGCCCGGGCTCCGTGCTTTCGGGCATCGACGGAGACGACATGATAGCCCTTCTTCACGAACGAGGACGAAAGCAGATGCGCGATACGGTCTTTGTCGCCGAAGATGCCGTGTTGGAAGAATATCAGCCTCCGGGAGTCGTTGGCGAAATGTTCGAGCACGGGAACATCGGCGAGCTTTCTTCTCCGAATCTCAATCTTCATGGTCCCTGAGCACCTTGAAAACGAGATGGAGAGCGTGTGTCGCCGCACGCGCGCGGATGGTCCGCCTTCCTCCCGTGAATTGGCGATGGTCGGTTTCGGTGACACCGTCGTGGGAGAGGCCGAATTGGACGGTTCCGACCGGTTTTTCCGCAGTTTCTCCGCCGGGACCCGCGATACCGCTCACGGCAAGGCTCACATCGCAACCCGTGCGCTTTCGGAGATTCGAAGCGAGTTCATAGACGCACTGCGGGCTGACGGCTCCGTATTGCGAGAGGATTTCGGGATTGATGTTCAACTGGCGGATCTTCGCTTCGTCGGAATAGAGCACATGGGCCTCGGAAAAGACGTTCGACGCTCCCGGCACGTTCACGAGTCTCGAGGCGATCATCCCGCCGGTGCAGGATTCCACGATGGTGATGGTCTTGTCTTGTTTTTCCAAGAGTTTGACCACACGCTCCTCGAGTGTCTCTTCGTGACTTCCCGTGATGTGCTCGGCGAACCGTTTTTCAAAATCGGCCATCGCACGGGCCAAAGCGTCTTCATCGTTCGCGACGAAGATATAGCGGATCTCCCCCAAGGCGGGGTAGGAAGCGATCTCCACATCGGGGTGTATCTTTCGCAAAGGACGCACCTCGGTTTCCATATCGCTCTCGCCGCGGCCGACGATGCGGAAGCCGCCCGAATGGATCGGCTCTCTCTTGAGCTCTTGCAGATAGGCCTCCACCGCGGGAAACATCCTGCGGAGTTCATGGGGCGGTCCCGGCAAGGCGATGATATGACGGCCTTGCACTTCCATCGTCATGCCGGGCGCCGTGCCCGCCGTGTTCTGAAGCATTTCGGCGCCTTTGGGGAAATAGGCCTGTTGGCGGTTCGTCGCTTTCATGATGCGCCCCGTGCGTTCGAAGTGTTCTTCGATGGCTCGAAGCGCCTCTTCGACAAACTCGAGAGGCCGTGCATAATAACGGGAGAGACATGTCTTCGTGATGTCGTCCTCGGTGGGACCGAGGCCCCCGGTCGTCACGATGATCTCGCCGGCGGCTTTGTCGAGCGTGTGAAAGAGGCCTTCCTCCTCGTCTTTGAGGATGAAAGCCTCCACGGTCTCTATGCCCAGAAGGCGGAGCCTCTCGGCTATGAAGGTGAGATTCGTGTTCGTCGTCTGTCCGGAAAGAAGTTCGTTCCCGAGAGAAATGACTGTCGCTTTCACAAAACCACCATCCACTAAGGGCTCGATTCGCTGGTTTTTCCGGGTCGTCACAGAATCACATTGAACGTCACAAAGAGGGCGATGCCGAAAACAAGACCCAAAATGAACGACGCTCGGACGATGAAATGTCCGCGACCCGTGAGATATTCCTTTTTTTCGTCGGGCTCGAGTTTTTTCACTTTCGCCGTGATCGCGAAGACCACATAGAAGATGAAAACGAAAAGGAAGATGAAAAAGATGGTGAGCGGGACGAAGAAGATGAACTGTTGGACGATTGTGGCCACGATGTTCACCTCTTCCTCTTCCACGGGGAAGGGGGTGAGTCCGAAAGCGGCATGGAGCAAGCCGAGAACGAGCAACATGAAAAACACAATCCGATAATGCTCGAAAAGCCCGCCCGGATTGAAGGTGAACATCTTGCGGGGGACAATCCTCTGATAGCGGAAATAATGATAGAAGATATCCGCGAAGAACGTGATGAAAAACAGGAGGAACGCGAGATAGAGATAATTGATGATGACGGGACCGAGATTTTCCATGGCGATGACTCCTTTGTATGAATGTTATACGTTGAACTTGAAAAGGATGATGTCGCCGTCGGCGACTTTATAGTCCTTACCCTCGAGACGCATCTTTCCCGTCTCTTTGGCCCGGCCGATCGAGCCGGCTTCATCGAGGTCGGAGAAGGCGATGACCTCGGCTTTGATGAATCCCTTCTGGAAATCGGTGTGGACGAGCCCGGCGCACTCATAGGCAGTCATGCCGGCGATGAACGTCCAACCCCGGGCCTCTTTCTCGTTGTGCGTGAAGAAGGTCCGTAAAGAGAGCGTCTCGTAGGTCTTCTTGACAAGTCTTTCGAGACCGGTGGCCTCGAGGTCGAAAACCTCCAGGTATTCGGCGCGCTCGTCTTCTTCCAAGGAGACGATCTCCTCCTCGACCTTGGCGGAGATCATGATGATATCGCTCCCTTCGGAGGCGGTGAATTCTTTGAGGGAGGCCACACGATGGTTGTCTTCTCCCGCGAGGTCGTCTTCGCTCACATTCGCCACATAGAGGACGGGTTTCATGGTGAGCAGGCCGAACGGCTGCAGGATGGCCCGCTCGTTCTTGTTCAAATCGAGGTTTCGGACGGCGATGCCCTTTTCGAGAGCCTCTTTCACCCTTTCCAAGAGGGCGTGCTCCCGGACGATTTCCTTGTCGACGGCGAGACGGGCCTTCTTGGAGATTTTCGGCAATCTCCGTTCGACGACCTCCAAATCCGCAAGCAACAACTCCGTCGCGAGAATCTCGACATCACGCAGCGCATCGACCGAGCCTTCCACATGCGGAACGTCGGAATCATGGAAACACCTGACCACCTGGATGATGGCGTCGACCTCGCGGATGTGGGCGAGAAAACGGTTCCCGAGCCCTTCTCCGCGGCTGGCCCCCTTGACGAGGCCCGCGATATCGATGAATTCGTAAGTCGAAGGCACAACCCGCGGCGGGGAGACGATTTCCGCCAAGCGGTCCAGACGCGCATCGGGCACAACCACGGTGCCGACATTCTTGTCCACGGTGGCGAAAGGATAGTTCGCCGCCAAAGCGTTGGCATCGGTCAAGGCGTTCAAAAGCGTGGATTTTCCCACATTGGGCAGACCGACGATACCGGCTCTCAGTGACACAGTCGACCATCTCCTTTGCGCAAAGACCATTGTAAACCATTGCGCACAGTTTTACAATCCCGCCCCTGAAACCTTCATACTCGCGACATGGAGCATTCCTTTCCTCGGCGGTGCTTCAGCATCATCACAATATTCGAAGGAATACGACAAGTGGTCCAGACCGAGTTCGAGATGGGCCAAGGCGATACCGGCGTCCAAAGCGCCGATATCGACGGGGAAAAGGCTCTTTACGGCGCTTTTCTTGATGTATAGACGGATGATGCCCTCCTCGATGAAAAGGCGCCAGGGTTGCCGGTTCCCCCCGGAAGGGGCGATCCGCACGAGTTCGAAAACATCTCCGAGTGGATGTCCCTTCGGCAAGGGTTCATCCAAAGAAGAAAGGAAGAAGAGTTCTTCCGGAGGCCTCCTTGTTCTCGCCCGGGCCAATCCCGCGATGGCTCGCTCCCGCAAGGATTTTTTTCTCGCGGGAATCCCCACGGGACTCACGGCGGGGATGAACCCCTCCACATTCGTGATAGAGGAAATTTTGCCCCGTTTGAAGGTCTCGGCCAACCAGCAGGTGCCGAAACCTTCCGCCACGAGATCAAGCATGAGGTGTTCGAAAGCGTGGGCGAAATCCACAAGGGCCAAAAATTCCTTGTTGGCCACACCGCCCACGAAAGCGGGAGCGTTCTTGATGAATCCATATGTGCCGATCCTTCCCGTCGTTTTGACGTTCTCGACAAAGAAGGGACGGAAGGTGTGCCCGAAAGGCCCTTTCCTTCCCGCATGGGAAGTGGTCAACCGGCGGATGGTCTCCTTCATCTCGACAGTCGAGGGCGCATCTGCGAACGACCGGACGGAGACGCGCTTTCTGATCGCTTCGATGCGTTTCTTCGCATCCACATCCATCACTCCTCGTCGTCAGGATGGATACCCAAGGTGGTGTAGGGGGATTCGTGGATCTCGTCATTGCGGATGTAGCGGAGGCTGACATCGTCTCCGACCGAAGAGTTCAGGATGGCCTCGCGCAAATCGTTGAAGTTCAACACCTCGACATAGTCTTCCCATTCGGCGAGTTTGTAGCCGATGATGATGTCGCCGGGGCGGAGCCCCGCGGCTTCGGCGCCACTTCCATCTTCCACCGTGCTCACACAGACACCGTATTCCTGTCCGCAATCGCTCACCTGGGCGAGAGCGCTGATCCCCAAGAAGGGACGTTGCACGAACCCTTTCTCCTCGAGGTCGGCGATGATCCTCTCCACTGTCCGGGAGGGAATGGCGAAACCGATGTCGCCGGCCAGTTCACTGACGATTTTCATGTTGTTGATGCCCAGGATTTCGCCTTCAAGGTTGAAAAGCGCTCCGCCGGAGTTTCCGGGACTCATCGCGGCATCATGCTGGATGAATGGGACTTCCAGCTCACTTCCCGGAACATAGCGGGCAAGTCCCGACACGACACCCATGGTCAGGGTGCCGAAATAGTCGAATCCCAGGGGGTTCCCGACGGCGAAGACGAAATGCCCGACGCGGGCCTCGTAGGAATCGGCGAAGGTCGCGACGGGGAAGTTGTGCTCCGCTTTGAAAGAAATCACGGCGAGGTCGGTGGTGGCATCCTTGCCCAAGACCTCGACATTGCGGGAAGGGATGGTGAAGAGCATGCCGTTTTTTTCATAGACGACCTCGATGCTTTGGTAGTTGTCGATGACGTGGTGGTTCGTCACGGCGTAGAAACGTCCCTCTTCTTTCCTGTAAATCACGGCGGATCCGGTTCCGCCCGTGAAGAAGGTGCTGCCTTGGACATTGAGACCGACCACGCTCCTACGGTTCTGCTCCATCATCTCGACCAGGGTCTTCTCGAATCCCTCGAAATCGTAATGGACCGTTCGTTCAGCCTCCGGCAACAAACCCTCGATGAGTTCGATGAGTTCCTGTTCGGTGTATTCATTGATGTTTATCCGTTCTTCCTCCTCGAAAAAGAATTCACAACCGGAGAAGAAAAAGAGGAAGAAACCCAGCACTACAAGAATGACGGCTTTTCTAAAAGTTTTCATGGTCTCACTCTCCGAAACGGAATAGGTCGTTGGCGTTCATCGTGGTGGTGTGGGCGATTTCTTCGTACTCCATGCCCTTGATTTCGGCGATCGCCTTGGCGATCAAGGGAAGGAGCGAGGGTTCATTGCGTTTCCCTCGGTGGGGATGCGGGGCGAGAAAAGGGGCGTCCGTCTCCACGAGGAGTTTGTCGAGCGGGACGGATTGCGCCACCTCTTTCGGGGTCTTTGCGTTCTTGAAGGTCACGGGACCACCCAACGAGATGTGAAGGCCCAAAGAAAGGAAGGGCTCCATCATCTCCCTTGAACCGCTGTAACAATGCATCACGCCTTTGATCGGCGCGTGTCTCTCCAAGAGGCGGTAGGTGTCGCCGGCCGCATCGCGCATGTGGATGACGAGCGGCAGGTCTTTTTTCTTGGCGAAAAGGATCTGTCTTTCGAAGACCTCGAGTTGTTGTTTCTTGTGTTCCTTGCCGCGATAGTAGTCGAGACCGCATTCACCGACGGCGCGGATTTCAGGATGGGAAAGGGTCTCTTCCAATGCGGCGAAATCCGCCTCGGTGACTTCCGGGGCCACGCCCGGATGCAAGCCGGCCGTGGCGCGGATGAACGGGTATTCTTTCGCGATTTCTATCGCCCGCGTGTTCGTCAAGGCATCGAAACCCACGACGAGGAACCGTTCGACACCTTTCTCACGCGCTCTTGTCAGCACGTTTTCGAGTTCTTCATAAAGCTGTTCGTTGTTCAGATGGACATGTGTGTCGACCAACATGCAATCACTCCCACTTTCCATTATACAATGTCTGTCCGTTGTCGGAAGGCGCAAGGATAAAAAAAAGAGGCTCGCGCCTCTTTTTTGTCATTGTGTGGTCACTTGACGATGTCGGCCACGACACCGGCGCCGACGGTGCGTCCGCCTTCGCGGATGGAGAACTTGGTGCCTTTCTCCAAGGCGATGGGATAGATCAGTTCGACATCCATCTCGACGTTGTCGCCGGGCATGACCATCTCGACGTCTTCCGACAGTTGGATGGTGCCGGTCACGTCGGTGGTGCGGAAGTAGAACTGCGGACGGTAGTTGGAGAAGAAGGGGGTGTGGCGTCCGCCTTCGTCCTTGGAGAGGACGTAGACTTCGCACTTGAACTGGGTGTGGGGCGTCACGCTTCCGGGCTTCGCGAGGACTTGTCCGCGCTGGATGTCATCACGGGTGATGCCGCGGAGGAGGGCGCCGATGTTGTCGCCGGCTTGCGCTTCATCGAGAAGCTTGCGGAACATCTCGACACCGGTGACGACGGTCTTGCGGGTGGGTCTGATACCGACGATTTCCACTTCGTCTTGGACTTTGACTTTACCGCGTTCGACACGGCCGGTGGCGACGGTTCCGCGACCGGTGATGCTGAAGACGTCCTCGATGGGCATGAGGAAGGGCTTGTCGGTTTCACGGACAGGATCTTGGATGTATTCGTCGATGATGTTCATGAGTTCGATGATCTTGTCTTCTTCCTCTTTGTCGCCTTCGAGGGCTTTCAGGGCGGAGCCGCGCACGACGGGGATGTCATCGCCGGGGAATTCATACTCGGTGAGAAGTTCGCGGATTTCCATTTCTACGAGTTCGAGAAGTTCTTCGTCGTCGACCATGTCGGTCTTGTTCATGTAGACGACGAGGCTCGGGACACCGACCTGGCGGGCGAGCAGGATATGCTCGCGGGTCTGGGGCATGGGGCCGTCGGCGGCGCTGACCACGAGAACCGCTCCGTCCATCTGGGCCGCACCGGTGATCATGTTCTTGACATAGTCGGCGTGTCCGGGGCAGTCGACGTGTGCATAGTGACGCTTCTCGGTGGCGTATTCGATATGCATCGTATTGATGGTGATGCCCCTTTCTTTCTCTTCGGGGGCATTGTCGATGGAATCATAGTCCTGGGCCTGTGTATCGCCGATGCCTCTACGATTGAGAACGGCCGTGATGGCAGCCGTCAGCGTCGTTTTGCCGTGGTCGACATGTCCGATGGTGCCGATATTTACGTGTGTTCCTTTACGTACGAATTTTTCCTTGCCCATTTGTATTTTTCCTCCTTAATTGGTCTTGTAACAAGATTATTTTACCGTATTATAGCCTATAATGCAAGTTAATTCAATCTCTAGCCGTTGCGTTTTTCGACGATCCTTTCCGCGATGGATTTCGGTGCGGGCTCGTAGTGGGAAAAGTGCATCGTGTAGTTCCCGCGGCCCTGTGTGTTCGACCGGAGGCTCGTCGCATAGCCGAACATCTCGGCCAGAGGCACAAGCGCCCGGACCTGGTGGGCGTTGCCGCGTCTTTGTTGGCTTTCGACCTTGCCTCTTCTTCCGGTGAGGTCGCCGATGACGTTCCCGAGATAGTCGTCGGGAGCGATCACATCGACCAGCATGACGGGTTCCAAGAGGATGGCCTTGCAGCGGTCCTTGGCCTCGCGGACGGCCAGGGACGAGGCGACCTTGAAGGCGATCTCGCTCGAGTCGACATCATGGTAGGAGCCATCAAAAAGTGTGGCTTTGACGTCGATGATCGGATAACCGGCGAGTACGCCGTGTTCGAAAGCCTCTTTGATGCCTTCTTCGACCGAGGGGATGTATTCGCGGGGTACGACGCCGCCGACGATTTTGTCGACGAATTCGAACCCTTCACCCCGGTTGGGCTCGAAGCGGATATAGACATGGCCGTATTGGCCGCGGCCACCGGTCTGGCGGACAAATTTTCCTTCGATTTCCGCTTCGGTGGTGAAGGTCTCCCTGTAGCTCACTTGCGGCCTGCCGACGTTCGCTCCGACCTTGAATTCGCGTTTGAGCCTGTCGACAATGATCTCAAGATGGAGTTCCCCCATACCGGCGATGATGGTCTGTCCGGTCTCCTCGTCGGTGTAGGTCCGGAAAGTGGGGTCCTCCTCGGCGAGTTTCTGGAGGGCTTCTCCCATCTTGTCCTGGTCGGCTTTCGACTTGGGTTCGATCGCGACACTGATGACGGGCTCGGGAAAGTTCATCTGCTCGAGGATGATCGGATAGTTCGCTTCGGCCAGCGTGTCGCCGGTCGATGTGTTCTTGAGCCCGATCGCCGCGGCGATGTCGCCGGAATAGACGGCATCGATCTCTTCGCGGTGGTTGGCATGCATCTGCAGGATGCGCCCGACGCGCTCTTTGTGGCCTTTTGTCGTGTTGCGGATATAGGAGCCCTTCTTCATCACACCCGAATACACGCGGAAATAGGTGAGCCTTCCCACAAAGGGGTCGGTGGCCACCTTGAAGGCCAAGGCGGCGAACTTCTCTTCATCGGAAGATCTCACACGGACCTCTTCGCCGCTTTTCACCTTCCCTTTGATGCGGACGACATCGGTCGGTGCGGGGAGATAGTCGATGACGGCGTCGAGGACGAGTTTGACGCCCTTGTTCTTGAAGGCGCTGCCGCAAAGGACGGGGAAGAATTCGACATCGAGCGTCGCTTTCCGGATGACCTCCTTCAGTTTTTCCACGGGCACCTCTTGGCCTTCGAGATACATCATCATGATGTCGTCGTCGAAATCGGCGAGCATCTCGACGAGTTCGCCCCGTCTCTCTGCGACGATGTCTTGATAATCCGCGGGGATGTCGATCTCGACGGCGTTTTCTTCCGGGCGGCCGTCATAACGGTAGGCTTTCATCTCCACGAGGTCGATGATGCCTTCGAAATCCACTTCGGCACCGATGGGCCACTGGATGGCCGCCGCCTTCACGCCGAGTCTTTCGTCCAGGGATTTCACGCTGAAAGCGAAATCCGCGCCGATCTTGTCCATCTTGTTGACAAAGACGATGCGGGGGACCATGTAATCGGTCGCCTGTCGCCAGACGGTCTCCGTCTGGGGCTCAACGCCGGCTTGGGCGTCGAGTACGGTCACCGCACCGTCAAGGACACGCAAAGAGCGGGAGACCTCGACGGTGAAATCGACATGGCCGGGAGTGTCGATGATGTTCACGCGGTAGTCGCGCCAAAAGGCGGTCGTGGCCGCGGAAGTGATGGTGATGCCGCGTTCTTGTTCCTGGTCCATCCAGTCCATCTGGGAGGCACCTTCGTGCGTCTCGCCCATCTTGTGGATTTTTCCAGTGTGAAAGAGAACGCGCTCCGTCGTTGTTGTCTTCCCGGCGTCGATATGCGCCATTATGCCGATGTTCCGGGTCTTTTCCAAGCTGTATCTGCGTGCCATGGGGCGTTCTCCTTCCTGCTATTACCAGCGGTAATGCGCAAACGCTTTGTTCGCTTCCGCCATCCTGTGCATGTCTTCGCGTTTCTTCACGGACTGTCCTTCGCCGTTCGCGGCGGCGACGATTTCCTTGGCGAGACGTTCTTCCATGGTCTTCTCGCCACGAAGTCTCGCGTATTGGGTGATCCAACGGAGTCCCAACGTATAGCGTCTTTCTTCTCGCACTTCCATGGGGATTTGGTAGTTCTGTCCCCCGACGCGGCGCGCCCGGACTTCGAATGTGGGCATGACGTTGTCCAACGCCTCCTCGAACACTTCAATGGGGGGGCGGTTGGTGATTTCCTCGATACGGCCGAACGCTGTGTAGAGGATGCGTTGCGCCGTGTTCTTCTTGCCGTCCTTCATGATGCTGTTGATCAGTTTCGTGACGAGTTTCGAGTCGTACACCGGGTCGGGCAGTACATCCCGTTTCGCCACATGTCCTCTGCGGGGCATGGCAGGTTCCTCCTTTCAAGAATCGTTCTGTTCCTACCTACATTTCTTCCTTCTTGGTTCCGTATTTCGAACGTCCCTGTTTCCGGTCGACAACGCCTTCTGCGTCCAGCGTGCCACGCACGATGTGATAGCGCACGCCCGGAAGGTCCTTGACGCGGCCGCCACGGATGAGGACGACGCTGTGCTCTTGCAGTTTGTGGCCGATTCCCGGGATGTAGGCCGTCACTTCCACGCCGTTCGTCAAGCGGACACGGGCGTATTTACGGAGCGCCGAGTTCGGTTTCTTGGGCGTCATGGTCGCGACCCGCACGCACACACCACGCTTCTGCGGACTGGGCAGATGCGTGTAACGCCGCTTGATCGAGTTGTAATTGATGGCGAGATGCGGGGACTTGGACTTCTTCTTGCGGCTCTTGCGTCCTTTTCTGACGAGTTGGTTGATGGTCGGCATGTTGTTCCTCCTCTCCTGTTTTTTTGACAACACATCCATGTGTGTCGAATGTGACAAGATGATGGCGAATACCCGTGATAGACGGGAGCTTTTCGCACTTGACGCACGTGTAATTATATAACACCGTTCCAGGTGTGTCAATGGTTCGGCGCCCTTTCCGGAAAAAAAGCCGGGACGCCTCAAGGCGACCCGGCATTACCGTCTCATGACTTGTCGTCGAGACCGGACATCTCGTCATGGCCTTGCTTTTCGAATTCCTCGTCGACGTGTTCGAAATCGGGGTCGACAAAATCCTCTTCCCCTTCGAACTCCTCGTCGAACTCGCTTCCTTCGGGCCGTTCATAGTCGAAACTCTTGTGGCGGAGAATGCCGGTCCCGGCGGGAATGCGGCCGCCGA
>Ga0207421_10006180_pt1 | contig 13137 bp, 4 predicted proteins | sample SodLakKL_010_SED_4_FD_187542 | JGI IMG/M metagenome (GOLD analysis project Ga0207421, IMG submission 187542) | Alkaline sediment microbial communities from Lake Tanatar, Kulunda Steppe, Russia - 8KL_010_SED (SPAdes) (version 2) | ecosystem: Environmental > Aquatic > Non-marine Saline and...
GCGGTCACGAGTATAGAAGATGCAAAAGCGCATTTGAAACGGTACGAGGAAAAGTTACCCGATCTTGATCTGAAATATGATATCGAGAGGGCCGAGGATTGTGTTGAAGATGATCGACTTTTAGAAGGCATCGAGCTGGCAGATTCGATCGTCAGTCGTATCGATAAGGCTGTAAAGTTGCAGGAAAATGAAGAGGAGATACGGCGAATCTATTCCAATGTATCCCCTCTCACCGAACAGATCGAGAACGTAGACCTGTTAGATAAGATCGCAAGGTTAGAGAACACAGTCCATGAAGGACGATTCGATGATGAGGATCTATTGATCGCCATGGATATCGAAAAAGAGATCGAAGATATCATCAGCGATAAGATAGGGCGCATCAGAAATATTATCCAGGAAAGGTCCGGCGCGGAACTAAATCTGGAGGGATGCTTGGTATCATTGAGGGGTGCGGAGGATAGAATGTTAGATGGTGAATATGTGTCTGCGATCGAACTTTGTGATGAAGCTCAGCTCCATTTAGACGAGACATTATCGGTTTACGAAGAATTCAATAGTTTTTCAGAGGGCCTGGGAAGCGAATTAGAAAAACTGCAAAGATATCCTATAGATGTGGATGACCTAAGATCGGAGCTTGATAGTGTATACGATTTAACGGACTATTCAGAAAGAGTGGAGAACCTTCATACTATAGAGGAAAAATTGAAAGATAGGTTCAAAAAGCGTGCAAAGGATCTGTTATTGAGTATCAATGTACAGAGGGAACAATTGATAGATTATGAAGAGAAAAATGTTAAATTCGGGACAGTTTGGGAGGGTTTAGAAGGACCTTACGACCAGATAAACGAGATAAAATCCCTTGATTCACAGGAGGAATGGTTCAAAATTTTGGAAGCCGAAAATACCTTTAAAGATACTAAGGAATCGATAGATGAGATCATAAGAACATATAACGACCTTATGGACACGTTTGATCGCGTCCAAAAGTTGATGGCTAGAGCTAAAAACCTTGGAATATCTGTCGGAGAGTTTGAGAAAAACTTACCCAACCTGGCAGAAGAATCGTTGGATCTTTTTGTTATGAACGAAAAAACGGACGGGTTGGAGCTTATCGAAGAGAGATTATATTCAGAGTATGAGGCGTTTAGAGATGAATTACAAAATGATTTGGAAGGGATAGGAAAAAGAGTAGATGATTACAAAAAAAAGAAATGCTATTTCAATTTTTTTACCGACCAATATACAACCGTGTCCGAACATATAGAAGAAGGAAGATATGAAGATGCGTTGATAGAGTTAGAAAAACTGACCAAAAAGGTAGATGAGAGGATAAACTCTTTTGATGAGGCTAAAAAGAAAGAGGACGATCTCATATCGATCTTGGAGAAGTTGGAAGAAACCAACATCGACCACGATATAAAACGTTCTAGTCTTTTTAGCTATAAGGATTATGAAAAGGCAAATAAAGATTATAAGAATATAATGAAAGACCTCGTAAACAAGATAACTAATTATGGCGATAAATTAGATGAAACATTAGCAGAACTTGATGATATATTAGCAGACCTAGTGAAGGATAGTCATTTTCACCCTCTAGAAGCCGTAGAACAGATAAAAAAAGCCATCGAATTGTCAAATGAGGGAAAGAAGATAACGGATGAGGTTACAACCGTTTACATCTGTCCCGATTGTGATGAAGAGGTGTCAAAATGGAGTTTAAAATGTTCATATTGTGGTGTGGAGTTCCAAGACGATGATCTATCTGATGATATTTTGATCTTGTTAGATACATGGATAAAGATCGAAAAAATCATACTTGACATCGAAGAAGAGATAGATGATTTTGATAATAACAAAAATAGGTTGAATAGGAACATCGACGAAATACAAGATATCATCGCACAGTTAGAAAGATCTGAGATCGAATTAAATGACATAATTGAAGAGGTTTATTCACTCACAGAGGAAAAAAATATCAAAGTCGCGGTTGAGAGATCTGAAGAGATAAGAAAAACATGTAATGTTGTGATAGATGAATATGTAACAAGGACTGAAGAAGAGATCCAAGAAGCAAAAGAATTATTCCAAAATAAGATAAATAACGGCATAGCGATCGATTCAGCACGAGAGATCCTTGATAATGCAATAGAAAACAAAGAGAAAAAACTTTTTGTGAAAGCCATAAGACAAGCTCAGGAGAGCAAAAATTTGGCGGAGAGGATAGAAGGTAAATATAAGGAATCGAAAGAGGTCGAAGAATTATTAAAAACAAAGATCGATGTTTGCTTCAAAAAGGGGCTATACCCTATAGAACACGCGGTCGAATTCGAACGTATAAGATTCATCAAGGATTACTCCGATAAAATTGAACGTGCTAAGGCAACTCTACGTAAGTTGGAGATGGAAGAAAGGGAAAAACAGGAGGAAATAAAGGAAAAATTGAACTTTATTTCGTCTTTTTTAGAAGAGTTAGAGGCTGAAGGTGTGAATACTAATAAAGCTAAAAGATGTCTAGATGAGGCAAAGGCAAAGGCTGAAAGATATGAGGTAAACCTTTCATTGAATAAAGCAGTCGAAGCATGTAAACTTGGTCTAGAACTAAAAGAGGGCTATGAAAGGGCAAAATCCACCCTTATGGATACTAAAAGAAAGTTGAAAGCGTATGATGATATGGGAATAAATGTTGAGGATATAGAATTAGATATCGAAAAACTGGAAGAGAGGGGGAGATATGATCTTCTCATCACCAAATGTGTAGATATACAATCTGATCTGGATATCAGAAAAAACGATATAGAGAAGGAGATCGCGGATCGTATCGTGGATATAGAGAGATATATATCTAGATTAGACAACCTCGGTTTAGATACAGAACCTTTTTTGGAAGATTTGGAAACAGTCGATGATGAATTTCAACGGGGAGATTATGGTGCCTGTATAGCCATAATGAACGATACCGTTGAATTGATGAAGAAAAGAGAGACCCAGTACGGTAAATTTGTCACACTTAAGGAAGAATGTAATGATCTTTTGAGCCATGCCAAGGAAGCAGGTTTGGATATCGATTACGATGAAATAGTTCAAAATATACATCAGCTAAAAAACTCAAATGATTATGCATATGCCATATCTGAGTTAGGAGATATATCCTCGGGGATAAACGAAAAAATCGAAGAAAAGAGATCAGAAGCATCACGCAAACTGAAGACGCTTGACAGCTTGTTACAGGATCTGAAGGATAAAGGTAGATACGTAGGGGTTGAAACCAGGATTCCCGAACTTGAACGGGGTAGACATCACCTGGATGCAGGAAGATACGGTGATGCAAAAAAGCAATTTGAGATGGGTTTAAAGAAATGTGAGGAAATAGAAAAAGACCTCTCAAAATTAAAAATGTATCTAAATATCGTGTATATGCTGATAGATGCTCAAAGGGGTAAAGGTATAGACGTAAAATATCTAGAGGACCAGATCGCTGGTGTAAAAACATCGGTAGTTGGGTATCCATATATGGATGATAAGATCCGACACCTGGAAAAAATATTGAAGGAACATGATAAAGAAGTCAAGGTAACTATTAAAAACATATTCGATGGAGAACTGAAAAAGCTCAACCATAAACGAAAGGAAGAAGATCTAAAGTCAGAAGAGCTAGAATCACAGATAGAAGACCTTATCTCTGAACTAGATAAGTGGGATATAACAAAATGTGTGGATCGTCTCTATGACCTTAACTCATCTATATCTTCTGTTCATCAAGAGCATGAAGAGTTTTTAGCAAAAAAAGAAAAGATAGCGGGGTGGGAAAGGGATCTGAATATGATATCTATAGATACAATAGATATCGAGCATTACTTTGATATGGCGGATTCTTCGGAAGAGTATGATACAGCCTTTGAAGTGCTGGACGAGGCGGCAAAACTAGTTTTAGATGAGGTAGATAGTTATTTCGAAGAAAAGGAAAACTTTTTGGAAGACATCGATGACTTGCTAAGTGACATCAAAGAGTCATCCTTTTCAAAGGATATGTCTGATGATATTTTAAATCTCGAAAGAGATATTGAAAAAAGTGTATGTTTTCTGAATGAAAAAGATGTGAATAAACTTTCTAATATCATCGAGGGGGTGGAAGAAAATTTTGAGATTCTAAAAAGCAAATATGCCCATAAACTATTAGATCACGTTGAAGACGTAAATGAGATCATAAGGAAGATCGAAAGATCGGAAGTACCATCATCAGAACTTTGTTCGACCCGGGACGAGATACTTGAGAGCATAAAACGTGGAGATATGGTAGGGATCCATCCTAGGGTCGAGGAATTGAAAGAACGAACACTCGATATCAAGGAAAAGATAGGTAAAAGGGATGATGTGATCAAGAGCGTTGAAAAACATCTCGAAAGTGCAGTGGATATCGGTATGGATAAGATCCAAGGAAGATACCGATCTGAGTTAGAGGAACTAAAGGAAGAGGAGGATATAGATCTAGTTATAGGATCCTTGAAAGAAATGGAAAGGGATATCCAGGAGGAAAAAGAAACTTGGATAAACGAAAAGAAAAAACAATTTGTTGAGCTCAAGAAGAGGGCGGATAATGTACCAGCGTCCTATCTAGATCCGGATATCAAAGTGTTGGAAAAGAAATTGGAAGAAATTTTTTACGCTGATTTTTATGAAGGTGTAGGGGAGCTCATCAAAGAATATAGATCGCTCATCGAGGGTTGCGAGGAGGTTTGGGAAACGATGATAGCCCGCATAAAGCTTCCCTTCACCCACGGTATAGAAACGGAACTTCAGATAGTCAATGAAGATGGTAAGTGGATAGAAGGAAAAAAGATGAAGGCCATATTCGATTACCTTATATCTGAAGCAAATGATTTTGTAAGCAGAAAGATAGAAAATAAAGAAGTACCTGATTACATACTAGAAAAGGTCGACGATGTATCGATAAAAGAAGATAAAGCTGAAAACGAAGCGGTCCATATCAAGTATGAAATAGTTGGAAAAAAGGAATGGTTTTCGATCATCGGAAAGGACTCACATGTTACAACGACCACGAACATACTCGAGATACAGACTCCACCGTGCCAATACTTAAAGGAACTGGAATGGTGGTTGAAAACGGTATTTGAAGCTTCATATGAAGCTGTTAAAAGATCTGGAACAGGGTTGCTCCTCATATCGACGGGGATGAATCCCATAAAGGGCTTTTCTAAGGGTGTGACCTTCGGTGACCATCATCATATAGGGATCCCTGATGAAAGTACCAGGAGAGCTGTATATAACGTTCTTAGAAATTACATACCACACATCATCTCTCTAAGTGTTAACTCTCCCTTTCCGGGTGGAGATGTGCCTGAGATCAAAAGAAATCAAAACAACAGTCTGATCTCGCCCATGACCTCTCTTTCCTTGAGGATAGAGAACAACATCGGACAGCTTGCATGCCCGCCCATGCTTGAGGACTCGGATAATAAGGATCGATACCTAGAAAAGATATCACCAGACGAGGAATCCTCAAGGATGGTAGATATATGTCCATTCACGAGGTTCGACACCATCGAGATCAGGATCAGTGATACTGAACTGAGCCTTTCCGATAGGCTCTCTTTAGCTGTATTGATACAGGCGATCGCCATGAAAGCCAAAAAGATGCTGGATTCTGACAGCATTCCCAAATCTATCCCGGAGAACACTCTTTTGAATATGAGGGAAAATGCATACAAGCATGGTCTATTATTTCCACTGTCAACGATCCGTTTAGAAGAATATTACCCTGAATTTAAAAGTAATATAGATATCCTGGATAACGGAACAAAACCCAATATAATGAAAGACGTATGCATCACCACGGTTTATTGGTTAAAGGATGAACTATCGGAGTTAAAGTTACTGGAATCACACTATGTAGATCCTTTGTTCATCAAATTATTTGGACCTAAGAGTTCAGCCAGGATAGGAGCACCGATCACCTCGGCTCAATATCAGCTTTATCTTTTAACTCATGCCAACGAGAACCTTCAGAATCTGTTGATATTATTGGATGAGATCAGTTCAAAATGCGCAGCCAATGTAAATTATCATCCTATGATAGATATGTTTGGGTATCCTGATGTGCCAAAAGGTCTCTTACCAACAAAAATGAACTTGACTCTAGAATCCTGCGAGATATCTTATCTACACGATGACAAGATCAAGCTCAATACGATAATATCACTGAACAATGTATCTGGTGATAAGATGAAAGATGTTCATGTTCATTGTAGATACTTATCAGACGATGAAAGGGATATCGAAGAAGAGGAAATCGATATCCCGATATTTGAAAAGAATATAGAGGAACGGTTGGTATTCGAGAACATATTTGATGATGGAGAACCTCCAACAGAGATCTCATTGGAAGCATTTGAAGAGGGAGAAAGATTGATCAGCAGGAAACACCCTATCCCTTCTCAAGAATCTGTTTCCATAAATGTATCCTTCACCGGTCCGAAGATAATCTATGGAGGTGAGAAAGAGATAGAAATACCTTACTCAATAGAGATAAAGAACCTTCGAGAGGATGTGATCGATGGGGTGATGAAAATATTCATCGAAGACGAGGACGGAGAGAAAGGTCACGAGATCATCAAAAAAGTCGAGGTTAAGAAAAGAGAAACTTATGCAGCGGTTTTGGACATCACCTCGGATTGGGCACTTAACGCTCTTGAACACCAGACCTATAGAAAACTTGAACCACTGGTGATAAAGTTTGATGATGATCGGCAGAGATTCAGGATCAAAGTGAAGTTGGATCTGGGAAAAACCTCAGTAGTCAGTAAAGAAAGCGATGCGTTTGAAATAATAGCATAGAAAGCAAAAGACCGAAAAAAACAAAAGACAGTTACTTACTATGGGATTAGGGATCAACTTGGCAGAATTGTTACAGATGAAGAAGGGAAATGTAGAAGAAGGTTATATCAAGGTGAACGATGAAACATTAGAGAAATTGGGATTGGATGAAGAAGACCTATGTAAAGTAACCTTTCAAATAACTATGAAAACGGCTTTGGTAAATATCATCACTGGAGATGATGTAGGGATCGGAGATTTTATCAGCAATGAAGAGCTATCTTTTCATTTTGGAATCGAAGAGGGGTTCGAGTGTGAGATCGACCGATACGATGAGAGTTTGAAAGAACTTGATAGCGTATTGCTCAAAGTCGATTCCCTTGGTGATAAAGATATCGATGTTAATACCTACATCACAGGTGACAAAGGAAAGTTGATCGATAGGTTACTAGGTAGATACGTTAATAAGAACTCAAAAATACCTCTTTATGATCTTGGAGTTTATGTTGAGGTGGAATCTATAGATCCACACCTTTCGTCAGATCAATATGGTGTTTTTGATGAGTCTATCGATGTTCAACTATCCAAAAAATACAAGAACTTTTTTAATGGCATTTTGCTTGTGGACTGCTCTAAATCCATGTCATCAACTGATAAAGAGAACATGATGAAACCCCTAGAGAACGATGCATTCCTAGAAAACCTCTCAAGTAACAAAGAAGTAAAGGAGTACATAGGAAAGAAAGTAAGGGAAAAGGATTGGATAACAAAGCTTGATGCAGCGATTCTCGCGATACTCGCCTTCCTTTCCGCAAAGGTCTCCAGGGGACGGGGAGAGGATATATCGATAATACTATGGTCAGAAGAGGCGATCCCACTTAATTTTGTTATAGGTGGAAAAAAGAAATCGTGGATATCTACCGGTGAGATCGGAGAAAAGGACACCATGGCCGAGATCATCGCCTCACAACTGCTGAATGATGCTGAAAGGATAAAATCTAGACAGACAAACATGGAAAAGGCCATAAAAAAGGCCAAAGATGTCTGGAAAGGGATCGTAGAGGAAGAGGAAGAGGAACACGGTGAATCTTATCCCACGATGATCATATTTCTCACAGACGGTAAACGTACGGTAGGTCGATCTCCCATAGGGGTCGTTAAGGATGAGATAGCCCCTCTGGATAAAACAGTCCTCCACACCATAGGCCTAGGTAAAGATGTCGAGGAGGAGGAACTCATAGCTATGGCGAAATCATGTGGTGGTAAATACTTTAACACACGTGATGTAAAAGAGTTGATAGAATTCTATGATGAAGAGGCAAGTAAATTTACTTCAACTAAGATACAAGAGAAAAAGGAAATAGATATGACAAAAGTGTACGAAAGATTGAACAGTATGAGACGGTGAAATGTTTGGGAATAGAATTTGGATATCAAACCCGATAATTTATTATACCCTTCAAAAAATACAGTGTTGAGTATGAGTGATGATAATCAAAATGGGATCCAGTCGGTCACCGTACCTAGTTGTGTTATTCAAGACGGAGGATCAGATAAAGATATAGAAACATTTGCGGTCATGCACGATTTTTTTTGCAAAACAAAAGAGTCATATATCGACCCACAAAAAGCGATCTTTAAAGCGTTCATGATCTTTTTTATATTCGGTATGCTTGCCATCATCTCTCAATTTGTGATCGATCTCGGTGTCAACATGTTGTACATTGGAGGCCTTTTGATCCTCCTGAGCATCTGTATACTTTGTTTCTTCCTTCTACGTAAGCCAAAACATATCAATGCGATACAAAAATTTTACTGGCCTTTTGCGATCCTCAGTTCCGATGCAGACAATTATAAAGGTTCTTTTGCTTTCGATTTGATGAAAGGTATCGAACCACACAGCGCATCATTTGATGATGTAGATAAAACTCTGATGAACGGGGTTTTAAAAAATTTGCCTGAAGATCTATCTAGTTTTGAAAAGGAGGTTAAAGCCAGATCCAATATTACACGTTTGCAAGATTTCCGCAATAATTTATCTATCACTTCTAATATCGTCCCAGAGCCTATCTTTGGGTATATATTGAACTATTCCATCTTTGAAAAGCCTCCTAGCGATAAGACCATGGAGGTACAGGACGCAGATATAAAAAAGATGAAGGATTTACGTGATGATATATCAAAACATTTAGATCATTCCCACGATACTATAGAATATGTTAAAGAATGCGAGGACTTCATAAATTATAGATTATATACTTATGTTAAACATCTAGCCGAGATGCTTGAAGAGGAAACAGACCATGCCATCATCAACATGGTGAAATTTTTACAGGATTCCCAAGGACTTAACAATATTTTTGACCCCGTCACAAGCGTATTAGAAGAGGATTTGAAGAATGATATCAAACTATTAGAAAGGATAGTTGAAATGGAGATCAAGCAGGCTGAGGAGCATTTACGGTTCAACAAAATTTACATAACGACTTTATGCGATCAGACCATCGAAGAGATAGAATATGAGATCGGAGATCAACTAAAAAAGAAAAAGAAACTTCAAAAGATCTATGAAGATGTTAAAGAGTCAATATATGGTGCTGAAGAAATAATGATCGATATGATCATAGACTCCGAGAAGATCTTAAGAGCGCTACGAAAGGAAGTAAAAAGAGTCGATCGTCAGTATTATGAAAAGTTGAATGATAAAATATATATGGTCATGGGGTACGCTCAGCAAAATGCAAATTCGCTGGAGGGGATACCAAATAAATACAATATAAATGAACGTATCATAGACTTGCGAGAAAAATTATTACACGTGTTGAAATCTAGTCAGAAGAAGGTTTTAGAAGTTGAAAGTCTCCTTCGGGAAGATAGTAAAGATGTCCGCCGACACCTTATTCGATTACAGGATTTGGAGGAAAATTATGATAATATGGTGTCTGAAATAGAACGGATGTTATTCGAAGAAATAGAACGCCACCGAGCACCTATCCAAGACCGAATAGATTTCTTTGCTGAAAATAAGATAAGGATAGATAACGAATTTGAGGAGATCATAGGTAAATGCAACTCATTCAGTCGATCATATGAGAAAACTGGTTTCAGCATCAATCAAGAAATCGTTTGTCATATACCATTCTGGAAGATAGATTATCATGTTGATGGAGTGAAATATAGTAAAGTATATGGATTATCTCAAATAAACGACAACGGTATGCTCATTCCGATGTATTATATTTTGAATATGGATGAAAAATGGTTTAACCAAACTTTTGATGAAGTATTATCAGAAGATATCGACAAGAATTTGATAGAAGGTATAAACAGTTCAGCTTACTATGATATTTACAAACCTACTTTACTAAACAGGATGATCTGTAAAATGGGGGTGAAAAAACTTGCAAAGAGATAAGGTTCCCGTTGAAATATCTCGTGAGGAAGTTATAGTGAATGAGGGGACAACATACAGTCTGCCTATCTACCCTGAAAATCCTGGGGAGTTGGATAGAAAAATAACGATCTGCAAGAACTCGAAGATTAAAGGAGGTTTATTCGGAAAGAAGTTGAAGATCAAAGATGAGTGCGAGATAATTGGAGATGTTTTTGGTGAAGATCGCGTCACTATCGAAGATGATTTTAAAATTACAGGAAGTATACTCAGTATGGGTGATATAAATATAGGTAGAAATATGTATTTAGAAAGTAGTGGGTCAGATCATATGTCTATCGTTGGTTCAAATATCAGGATAGGTAAGAATTCGATCATAGAGGGACATGTTTTTGGTCGAGGTGATATCAACATAGGAAAGAACTCAAATGTGAAAGGTTTCGTGATCTCTGTAGATGGCAAAATAAATCTCGGGGATTCAGTTCTTTGTCATGATGTATTGACCCACGATCGCATCGAACTAGGTGATAGAGTTGAAATCAACGATAATGTTATATGGGCCCCTGAAGGGATCACACATGGAAAATTGCTTATGGCAGGCAGTGGGCCTAAAATGATCCATAAAGAAAGATCTCAAGGAAAAGAATTGAATTTAAATACGGATCGTTCAAAGATAAAAAATAGAATGACAGAACGTTTTGATTATGATAGAGATATGTTCTGGGAAATACGTCGAACGATCCCTAGTTTCGATATAGAGGATATTTTTCCAAACAAAAAAAAGGGCATCGTTAAGAAAAAGGTTAGCTTAGATTCTATCAAATCAAAAGGACGGCTTTTTGAAGATGATGAAAATTTTGAAGATGATGAAGAAACTGAAGCTGAGTATGAGATAGAGAAGACAGAGTCAAGAGGATTGGAAGATACAGTTGAACATCCGATTCCTCCTGTACCTGAAAAAACGAATGAGGAAGAGCAGATAGAAAAGATCTCTCTTAAAATAGGTATATCACCCTCTACTGCCGAAGCACTTTATCAAAAAGGATACCATTCTATCGATGATCTGAAAGGGGCTACAAGAGATGATCTATTAGAGGTCAAAGGTGTAGGACTGGCTCTTTCCGAGATAATCATGGAGTCGTTAGAGAATCTATAAGGGAATGAACACCACTTTTTTTCATTTAATAATCTAAACTTTACTTTTGTTCTCCTCTTCATCTTTACGCCTCAAAGTGATATCTTAAAACGATACGACAAATATAAGCATTGGTCACACATGTGGGTGTACAAATTTGCAACAAACAGATATATTACTTACATCATATCATCGACTGAGGTCGTATCAGATGGACGGAAAAGATGTTGCTGATCATGCAGTCGAATACGGGGATTCTCTCGGGGCCGATTACGTGGAAGCGAGGTACATAAGATCCAAGGATGACAACTATATCACCAGGAACGGCAAGTTCTTGGGGATCCAAAAGAAGGAGAGCCGGGGCATCGGTATCCGAGTGCTGGTTGATGGCTGCATGGGTTTTGGATCCACAAATAGTGTCCACAGAAAAGCCGTTGAGGATACCATCGACTCCGTCGTCGGTATGGCAAAGCTCAGCAGGAGGGATACACCCATACGATTATCCGATGAAAAGACCGTCCGGACCAAGTGGTCGGTACCGGTGAAGCGGCCCTTCGCCGATGTTCCGGAGGATGAGAAGCGGAACTATATCAAGGAGCTGGACAAGTCCATAAAGAGGGCGGGTAAGAGAACCATCAAGAACAGGATACTCTTCATGAACATGAACACAGCGGATAAGTACACGACCACCTCCCACGGATCATGTGTCCGGGCAAACACGTCACTTATATCCATAATGACCATAATGAACGCCAGATACAAGGATAGAAAAGAGCAGAAGATGGTGACGTTAGGCAGCTCGTCCGGTTGGGAATGGTTGAAGGAAGAGAACATCATGTCTGAATTGACGGGGCAGGGGGAAAGCCTCTACAAAACGGTCAGTTACGCGAAGGATCATACCTTCAACAGACCCATGGACGTGGTGGTTGCGGGAGAAGTATCCGGGATAATGGCACATGAGAACGTGGGTCATCCCAGTGAGGGCGACCGGATCTTGGGTAGGGAAGCGGCACAAGCCGGCGAGTCGTTCTACAGCGATATACTCGATGAGGACCCGCAGATCGGTAACGAAGAGGTCACCATAATCGATGATCCCACCTTGAAGGGGAGTCCGGGATACTACAGATACGACGAGGAATGTGTCAAGGCAAGACCACGCTATCTGATAAAGAACGGAAGGTTGAACGAACTGCTGCTGAACAGGGAGTGCGCCTACAGGTTCGACAAGAAGTCCAACGCATCGGCAAGGAGCACGTCATACAGCCGGGAACCGATACCCAGGATGTCCAACACTTTCTTCGAAACTGGCGATCACACCAAAGAAGAACTCATAGAGGATGTCAAGAACGGTATACTATTGAACAGTTTCACGGAGTGGAACATAGACGACAGGAGGTTCCACAGTAAATACGTAGGACTGGAAGCGTACCTGATAAAGAACGGAGAGGTCACCGATACGATGGTGAGACGTCCGGTGCTGGAACTCACGACCTATGGTATATTGAGGAACGTCGATGCGGTCTCCAAGGAGTACGAGTCCAGGATGGCACCCTGTGGGAAGAGCGATCCCATGCAGCCCATACCGGTATCCGTGGGCGGTCCACACGTGAGGTTGAGGAAGGTGGTGGTAGGATGACCGACGAAGAACTGATGAAGATGGCTGTCGATACCGCACTGGGCCAAGGTGCCAAAGAAGTCATCGCACAGCTCATCGAAGAAGAGGAGCATCAGATAAGGTTCTCCTACTCCCAAACGGATATAGCGAAGAGGTGGAAAC
>Ga0207421_10006181_pt1 | contig 13136 bp, 9 predicted proteins | sample SodLakKL_010_SED_4_FD_187542 | JGI IMG/M metagenome (GOLD analysis project Ga0207421, IMG submission 187542) | Alkaline sediment microbial communities from Lake Tanatar, Kulunda Steppe, Russia - 8KL_010_SED (SPAdes) (version 2) | ecosystem: Environmental > Aquatic > Non-marine Saline and...
CCGCCAGTTTCTGTTGAATCGGAATCTGCGCCGGAAACCGGAAGCAGCCAGTTACGGGATGCTGAGGCGGCAGATCCGGCCCTCCGGGGAGATCACATCAGCCCCCGCTGGAAAATCCTCTCTCCGGCCGATGCCGGCACCCTTGTTCACCGCACTCTTGAGATGGGTGTTTCATCATCACCCAAACCACCAGTCACATTCTGGGAGCGTGAGTTGCTGCGAATGGGGTACCCGGATCCCGCCGGTACGGCAGCGCATGACCAGCACGAATTGTGGCGGCATTGCCAAAATGCCGAAGCGTGGATTGGCCGGACTTTCGGCGATCCGGTAATGCGCCGGTATGAGGTGGCATTCGAGGTTAAAACCCGGGAGGATGGGAAAACAGTTACGGTTCGTGGCAGTATTGATCTTATTCTCACGGATCGGGACGGCAACGATCATCTCATCGACTTCAAAACAGGCCCTGTGGATTCCGGCACGTTGCAGCAGCACATCACAGAGAACGGCTACGACCGTCAGGTAACGGTTTACAGGCAAGCTTATAAAGAGCTGACCGGGCACGATATCCCGGGAGCACAAAGCTGGTTGCTCTTTACCTGGCCCGAAAACGGGCGCTCTGTGCGCCTCGATTAACGAAATAAAGAGATCCATGCTCATTACACTATTACGGCATCAATGGTTGCGGGCGATCCGGTCAAGCTCGCGGGGGCGCGGATGTGTCACAACGGTGGTACTTGTTTTTACCGGTTTTGTGATCTTTTCACAGCTCCTTTCCTTTGCATTTTATATGGACAGGGTGGTTCAGGAGGCAACAGGCAGGAGTGATACCGTTGCCGTCGTGAACCGGTTTTTGATCTATTACTACTTTTTTGAGATCATCACCCGGCTGATCATGCAAAAGCTGCCGGCTATGGATATTGATGCATACCGGAATCACCCGATTAAAACTCCAACGCTGATACATTATGTGCTGGGGACGTCGTATTTCACCCCGTTCACTTTTATCGTACCGATTCTTTTTACTCCCTTCGCCCTAACTGTCGTTGGTGCACAGACAAGCGACACAGGAGCCTGGGCCTGGCTGTTGACGCTCATCATCTTAAGCTGGGCTATCCATATCGGCCTGATATGGATCCGGCGGATGTCCGGCCCGGATTACCGCATTCCGGCCGCTGCTGCTGCCATTCTGATACCGGTGGTTTTGCTGGATTATTTCGGATGGATCGCCATCGGCGAGTATGCGGCACCATTTTTCGAACGAGCTGCGCATCAGCCATATCCGCTGATGATCGTTCTGGCCGGATTCGTGCTCCTCTATCGCCAAACTTTCCGATTGTATGAACGGAATCGCTATCAAGATGAGTTCTCCGGCAGTGACCGGTTTGCAGGTGGCAAGACATCCTTCGATTTTCTGGATAATTTCGGGGCGACCGGGGAGCTCATCAATCAGGAGATCAAGCTGATTATCCGTCACAAACGGGCCCGCGCGTCGGTGGTTCTGTGTCTTGTTTTTCTGTTTTACGGACTTCTTTTTTATCCCGATATGGATATCGGCACCAACAGTGCGGCATTTCTAATGATCTTTGTCGGTGTTTTTGTGACCGGCGTTTTTAATATGCAGTACGGCCAGTTTCTGCTTAGCTGGAATTCGGGTTATTTCGATTTTTTTATCACCAACCCGGTCAGCTTCCGGGATTATGTGGCTTCAAAATTCTATTTGATGGCGTGTGTGAGCGGCATCTGCTATCTGCTGGCGCTTCCGTATGTCTATTTCGGATGGGAAGTGCTGGTGGTCAATACCGCTATGGTGTTCTACAATGTGGGAGTGAACAGTTACATCATCATCTTCCTGGCCATGTGGGAGCCGCAGAAAATCGACCTGAATCAAAAATCGGCATTCAGTTTCCAGGGGGTCGGTGCTGCCCAATGGGTGATGGCGCTGCCGCTGTTTCTGGGGCCGATCATGTTGTTTATCCCGTTTGCCATCCTGGATCTTCGGCTTCAGGGTATTTTGTTTATCGGATTGCTTGGCATCCTGGGTATTCTATTCCAAAAAACTCTTATTGCGCTCTGCAGCCGGCGCCTGGTCCGGCTGAAATACGATATCACAAGCTCATTCCGATCCGAATAACCGGTCACATTATGATTACGATTGAAAACCTGAAAAAAGCGTACGGCAACGAAGTGGTCCTGGACATTGATCGGCTGGAGATACCGCCGGGGCAGTGTTTCGGGCTGGTTGGAAATAACGGCGCCGGTAAAACGACACTATTCCGGCTCATGCTGGATATGATCCGTCCGACCGATGGAAAGGTCCTGATTAACGGACGGGATGTCCGGGAGGATGAGGAGTGGAAACGGTATGTGGGCTCATATCTGGATGAACACTCACTGGTCGATTTTCTCACACCAAATGAGTTCTTCCGGTTTCTCGCAAAAATATACAACCTCTCCTCAGACGACCTGAAAAACCATCTCGGAAAATTCGAAGACCTGTTTCAGGGGGAGATTCTGAACAAGAACAAATATATCCGTGATCTCTCCAGGGGAAACATGAAAAAAGTGGGGATCGCCTCGGCGATGATCGCATTTCCGGATATTGTGATGCTGGATGAGCCGTTTGAGAATCTGGATCCCAGTTCGCAGATCAAGTTAAAGAAGATGATACATCAGGAGATGGCGGATCGGAAAGTGACGTTCCTGATTTCGAGTCACGACCTGAATCATGTTACCGATGTGTGCGAGCGGATTGTATTGCTGGAAAAAGGCAAGGCGATCAAGGATATTGCCGGTGATGAAAACACACTGGCAACACTGGAGGCCTATTTCCAGCAGTAGTATCTGTTTGATGCGGTATCGGGAACCTGTCAAGGCGAAGTGCGTTTTGTTGTGACCGGGGTTTTTTCGAAATTCAGGAGCAAATGATACGCTATTGAATTTGAAACCCTTTTAACCTGTCACTGTCCTGTCCATGAATCACATCAGAATCCGGCCGCTGCTGCTGTTACTTTTTTTGCCCCTCATCATCGCCTCAGGCAGCCTGGCCGGAGTGAAGTCACCGGCAGCATTTCTCGGATACGATCCGGGGGACCGGTTCACCCGTCATCACGAAATCCTGGCCTATTTTGAACATGTCGCCGAAAACAGTCCGATGGTCACACTGGACCGATACGGCGAAACGTATCAGCACCGCCCGCTTTTTGCAGCTTTCGTTAGTTCGGAGGAAAATATCCGGGCGCGGGACACCATTCGCATAAATAACCGGAGAATGACCGGCCTTGATCCGGGAGAAATCAGCGGACCGTCAGCTGCTATTGTCTGGTTGAGTTACGGGCTGCACGGAAATGAGTCGTCGAGTCCCGAGGCGGCCATGCTCACGCTATACGAACTGGTCTCCGGAGAGGAAACCGCTGCCGGTAACTCGCCGGATGAGGTTGCGGTATGGCTGGAGAACACGCTTGTCGTAATTGATCCGGTTTTGAATCCGGACGGTCGTGAGCGTTATGTGTCATGGTTTGAGCAGACGGTGGGCAGGCGCCCCGATCCACGGATGGAAGTGCGTGAGCACGATGAACCCTGGCCGGGCGGCCGCAGCAATCATTACTATTTTGACCTGAACCGGGACTGGGCGTGGCAGACCCAGGTTGAAAGCCGGCAGCGGATCGCTTTTTATAATATGTGGATGCCGCAGGTCCATGCCGATTTCCACGAAATGTTTACCAATGACTACTTTTTCCCGCCTTCCGCCGAGCCGTATCACGCAGCTATCACACCGTGGCAGCGGGAATTTCAGTACAAAATCGGAGAGAACCACGCCGCCTATTTTGATGAGCGGAACGAGCGGTATTTTACCCGGGAAATATTTGATCTGTTTTATCCCGGCTACGGTGATACCTGGCCGACATTCAACGGCGCTATTGGCATGACGTATGAGCAGATGGGACACGGCCGTGCCGGCACCGCGATGATTCGCGACAACGGAGACACGCTCACACTGGCCGGACGATTGATGAATCATCACATTACAGGGTTGTCAACGGTTGAGGTTGCCGCCGAAAACAGCCGCCGGCTCCGCGAGGAGTTCCGCGAATATTTCCGCCGGGCTGCGGCAGAACCGGAGGGGACATATGACCATTTTGTGATAGGCGGGCACAACCATCCGGATCGCCTGCAGGCGTTGCTCGATTTTCTGGATCGCCAGGAAATACGGTACCATCAGGTAGAGGAGGGGCGGCGAATGTCCGGCAAAAACTATTTGACCGGGGAGGAGCAGTCGCGCCGCACCGATGGCCGGGATGTGGTGATACCTCTGGCGCAACCCAAATCGGCACTAACCCGGATTTTATTCGAGCCCGATCCCGAACTTGCGGATTCCAATACGTATGATGTCACTGCCTGGGCACTGCCCTACGCCTACGGCCTCGATGCCTGGGCAGTGGACGGGCGTGTTCGAACAACCGGCGACCCGGTACGCACGACTACACGTTATGAGCCGTTAACCGGGCCGGACACCCTTCCGGTTGATGAGATCTACGCATACGCCATTCCGTGGGGCGATGTCCGTGACGCTTCGTTTTTGAGCGATCTGTTGCAGGCCGGAATCCGGGTCCGGATCACCGGGCAGCCGTTCACAATGGATGGCCGAACATTCGGGCCGGGATCCATGGTGATCACCACCGGCGAAAACAGCCATATGGAAGCTTCCAGACTGCGTAACCTGATTGACTTTTCGGCGGCCGGCCACGATCGCCGGGTTGCGCTGCTTTCGACAGGCCGGTCCGACAGCGGTCCTGATCTCGGATCACCGAGGCTGCATCTCCTTGAAAAGCCGCGGGTTGCCATTCCGGCTGGGGAGCAGGTCAATCCCTACAATCTTGGTGAGATATGGCATTATTTCGATTACCGGCTGGACTATCCGCTGGCGATGTTTCATCCGGACAAATTGACATCGTTTCCCCTGGATACCTACGATGTGATGATTTTGCCCAATGGCCGCTATCTGGATAACAACGGATTCGACTGGGACAACGTGATGAACTGGGTTTCGGATGGTGGCCGGCTCATCGCTTTTCCGGAAGCTGTTCGCGCACTTGCGGAAAGAGAAGAATTCGACATCGCCATCCGCGATTTTGAAAATGATGATCTCACTGACCAGCAAACGCGGTTTGCGGATCGTCGTCGTGTAACCCTCTCCCGGCAAATCAGTGGTGCCGTTTTTCAGATTGCGTTGGATGACAGTCATCCGCTGGCATACGGATTGGGGACAACCTATGCGGCTCTTAAACGCGGAGCGGAAGTCCCGGAGCTGTTGTCAGCGGGATGGAATGTCGGGACGTATTACGGAGATGATCCGGTTTTGGCCGGATGGGCCGGGGATGATGCCCGGAAACTCCAGGAAGAGGCCATGGCCATAGGCACCATGCAACACGGTGGTGGGCAACTTGTGCTTTTTGCCGACAATCCTCTTTTCAGGGGGTTCTGGAGAAACGGCGAACTTCTCTTTTCGAATGCGTTATTTCAGGTATCGATTGTCCGGTAACACAAAAATCACACCTCTTTTTCACCGGTTTCGCCGGTTTCGAGCGCTTCCCTGATCAGACGATCCCGCTTGCGGCGGCCGCTGTTGATTCCGAGATAGGCGCCACTTATGACAGCTACAATAATGATGAAGGAAAAGAAAAAGTACGGAGACCAACCGGAAAAACGATCTGTCAAAACAGATAAAATAAGCATTGGAAGGATCAGAATTATTCCGATGATATAGGGGAAGTGCTCAAGTTCAAAACTGCGGCTGCAGAATCGCCGCCCAAGGGCAAAGCTGAGATTCATGTAGATCAGAAAGAATCCGAGAGCAAACACCGAACCGGCGATATCGGGCAGTTCAACAAATGGAATAAGGCCCTGCGTGAAAAAAAAGATAACGACCCCGAGAAGCAGTGTTGCTCCGGTGAAGGCAAATGCGCGTGCAGCCTGTTGATTGGCAGTTGACATAGGGTACCAGGTAATAGATAAATACGTGAGATTGTGGTGTGGATGTATGGTTACTTGTTGGTAATCCAGGTTTCCGGGTCGAGATTGGTGCTCTGATCACGTATCATAAAAAACAGAGACGATCCTTTAAGCGAATTTTCATCACCGGAAGTTCCGATGACCATACCTTCTTCAACAAAAGTGTTCCGCTCGACATGGATATCGCTCATATTTCCATATACCGTGATGTAGCGGCCGTGTTTAACGAAAACGCAGTTGCCGAAGCCGGGAATGGGCTGGACTGCAAATACATATCCTTCGTGAACCGAAGTCACTTCACTTCTTGGATCCGTGACAATCTCGATTCCCGGATTGTCGATTCGGGTACCGTAAACCGGATTTACGCGGTTGCCAAATTGTGCTGCTACGGTTCCGGAGTTGACCGGCCAGGGGAGATTGCCTTTTTGTGACTCAAAGGAAGATTCAATTTGCCGGAGCTGTTCGTCGGTGGGCCTTTCTGCTGAGGCGATCGGCTGGGAATATCGCTCTACCTGAGCCTCTCGCTCACGCCGGCTCCGGATATTCGCGGCATTGGCCAGCCGCCGCCGCCGCTCCTGTTCAAGCCGTTCAAGGCGTTCTTCTTCAGCCTGGCTGACCCGATTCTCTTCTTCAATGAGTTCGGTCAGGGTGCTCTCCATGGTTTCGATCTCATTTCGGGTGGCACTCAGGCGCTGTTCAAGGCGCTCACGGTCACGACGAAGCCGGGCAACCTGATTTTCCTGCTCCTGTTTGCGCTGTTCGAGTGTCTCCCGTTCCGCTTCGCTCTCGGCAATATTTTGCCGGTTCCGGTTTCGGGCATCCTCCAGTTCATCCTCACGTAACGAGAGTTCCTCCTGCATTTCGGTAATTTGTTTCGCCTGTTTCTGGCGATGCTCCTCAAAACGCTGCAGATAGTAGGAACGGACCAGCATCTGGTTCAGGGAGGTTGAAGTTAGCAGCATAACCTCATCCGGCATCCGGCCATGTTTGTAGAGATAGGTCAGGCTGGATTTATAATTTTCTATGATGGTCTCAAGGTCTTTGGTCAGGTCAGTTATTTGCTCCTGGGTGAGGCGAAGCTCTTCAAGAATAGAAGCCCGCTCCTCTTCCATGGATTCGATAACCGCATTACGCAGGGATATTTCGCGTTGCAGGTTTTGATACTGCTCATAATTGCGGGTGTACTCATCTTCGGCATCAGAAATCTGATCCTGAAAGGTAATGATCTGCCGGCGCATGGACTCTATATCCGAACGGGCATCCTCCTGCTGTTTTTTTAACTCTTCGCGGATATTCTGGTAGTTTTGTGCCACAGACTCCGAGTACGCTCCGGCAAAGAGTGTTACGATAAGGGGTAATATCACAAACGGGAACCACTTCATATCCGGATGATCTCAATATGCGCCGGTATTTCGGGGTCAAAATCCAGGGAGGAGGGATTGATTTCCAGTGCTCTAAGCACGAAAAAAATATTGGATTTTTCGTCTTGACTCAAGATCTGTATACGTCTTGGCATCTGGTATCCGTCGATTTCGGCGTAGTTTTCAAATTGAAAGGTGCTGTACGCCTCCGGGTGTTGCGCGTGCCGTTCCGTTCGCCTCAAACGCAAGTGTTCCCGGTCGATAAAATGGCGTTCCCCGCGGACGGTTTCCACAAGGAAATATTCTTCATTTTCATAAATATCACTGATGTGACCGGCATCGGTGATGGGATGGAGGATCCGGATCAGGTTGATCGCGGCCACACCATTGAGGTAGTACCAGGCCGCATCGGCATGGGACATTTTGTGCGCTTCGTCTTCCAATCGGTTGTAAACGACAACGGAGTCGGGATCGCTGAATATTCTGCCCCCTTCCACCCCCAGGTTATTCCTCAGTTTGAGCAGGCTGTAATCCCGGCTGGAGCGGAATGTCACGGTTAGTCGTTCGCTATGACCGGGCTCGCTGACCTGGACACTGGCCCGCCCGCTCAGTGTCTGAAGAGTACTGTTTGTTTCGGTGTAATCCCGGAAAAACGTTTCGATTTCGATGTCGGAAGGTTCAAATTCTCCGGTCTCCAGCCGCAGTACCTCGCGTGGTGCGCAGGAAACGGCAAACCCCATCATCACGAAAAGAATCAAAAAGGGGCGCCTGCAGCAGCGTTTAATCCTGGGGTTCATAGAGGTCAGTTAATATGGAGCCGTTCTTTGAGGTGTTCGCGGGAGTCGTCTTCTTCAAGTGCTTTCTGCCACCAGTAATGCGCACGGTCCGGTTCACCTTTTTTATCGTAAACATCCCCCATATGCTCCAAAACTTCTGCACTGGCGTCTCCGGTTTCGATCGATTCGCGGATATACTTGTACGCGTTATCCAAATCACCCAGTTTGAAATAAACCCAACCCATGGTATCCAGGAAGGCGGAGTTTTCAGGGTTCAGTTCGAGTGCGCGGGAGGCCATTTCCCTGGCCTCATCAAGTCGTTCATTCCGTTCCGAGAGATAATAGGCATAATTATTCAGCGCGACGTCATTGTCGGGATCAGCTGCGATGGATTGTTCATATGCTTCATCGGCCCGGTCCCACTGATCCAGAGAAGCGTATGTGTCGCCAAGGGTTCCGAGAATGGCGGATCGGAACGGGGGGCGGGATGGTAATTCCGATGCCGAATGCAGCCATGCTGCGGCTTCCTCGTATTGTTCCCGGAGAAAATAGGATCCCCCCACAAAAAAGTGGATGAATGCATCGTCCGGAACATGTTCATCGGCATTTTTCCCGGTTTCAATCGCTTCCTCGTACCGGCCGGCAATGTAATAGGTTTGTACAAGTTGCCGCCAGGCGGATTCATTTTCCGGCATCAGTTCGGTAGTCTTTTGAAGATGGACCAGCGCTTTCTCTTCATGACCGGATGACAGGTAGAAATCGGCCGCCATGGCATGTGACATTCCATGGTCGGCTTCGACGTGAAGCAGCGTTTCGATCAGCGACTCAGTAGTCCGGAAAAGTGGCTCATTCTCCGGTTCATTGCTGTAACGGCTCATGATGTACTGGACAATTTCGAACTTGTTGTCGGATGAAATATCGTCGTCACGAACCAGTCCGTTGAGAAGTTCTCCGGCCGATTCCCATTCTTCGTTTTTTATATGGATGTCGGCCAGGTTTACAAGGGCTTCGGGATGTCTGGGATTGCGCTCCAGTGCTTTTTCCAAAGCGTCACGAGCTTTTTCGGGTTCATCTTCATCCAGATAAAGCTGACTGAGCATCAGCAGCGTATTGATACTGCCCTGATCCAGCTCAAGGACTTTTTTTAACTCGGCAATGATCGCATCGGTATCGTCCAAACGGGTGAAATTGCTGATGCGCTGGTAGTGGATGGACCGGTCAGGCCCGTTGATCTCCATTATCCGGGCGTACGTTTCGTTGGATGCTTCGTACTCCCCTTGATTTGCCTGCAATTGTGCTTTTGTGTAGAGGATTTCGGTGTCTGACGGAGCATAGACAAGGGCAGAGTCCAGCTGGTTGATAACTTCTTCATAATTGCCTTTTGCATGGTATCCATCAGCTAGCTGAAGCCGGTACCACTTGTTTTCCGGCTCAATGGAGACCGCCTGGCGACTGTAATACGTGCTGTTGACGGGATCATCCATCTTGTAGTAGAGCTCGGCAAGAGAAAAATTCACACCGGCCTGATCCCGAAGTGTTGCATGGGCCCGGGTAAGATGCGCCTCGGCGGCAGCATGATCGTCCAGGTGCATGGCGGTGATGCCCCGTATGAAATGAGACCGTGCTTCGACGATCTCATCATCGGAAATGATCCGGTCTCCGTTTTTCCCGTTGCCTGTATCGTCGGCGGCCTGTTCACTTGTGGAACAGGCTGATATCCCGAAAACGAGCAGGAAACAGACAATTGCCGTGACGGGGAAAATTTGTTTATTGAAGTACATCAGTAAAAGAAATGATGGAATGACGTGTTTCAGGGGTATCCTGATAATCGCGTCAAAATACGAAGATTTGAGGGATTTCATCCTAAAGTAACGAATCGATTGCAACTATGGTACAGAGGAACCTTGTCAGAATTGTCTGATAATGGATTCCGCCTGAGATACATATCCGCCACCGAACAAATTGACATGAACGAGCAGCGGATAGAGGTTGAAGAGATCTTTTCGATTCGAGAACCCCGGTTCGAGTGGCCAGATCTCTTCATATCCCTGGTAAAAACCGGCTCCAAATCCTCCAAACATCCGGGTGAATGATAGTTCGGCTTCCCGGTGGCCATAGAAGACGGCAGGGTCAATCAATACGGGGCGGTTTTGCCGGTCACACAGATAGTTGCCCCCCCATAAATCACCATGCAGCAGCGAAGGGGGCTCATCCGGAAAAATTTCGGGCAGTTTTTGTAAAAGTCGATCAAGCGATTGCCCGGTTGCATCAGAAAAGTGGCCGTTTTGCCGTGCCATGGCAAACTGCGGTTCAATACGGCACTCAGCAAAAAAGGTGATCCAGTCATCGCGCCAGTCGTTTTTCTGGGGCAGACGGCCAATATAATTGTCATGGTCCAGTCCGTATTGTGATGCCCGGTGCTGGTGCAGCCTGGCGAGTGCACGGCCAAAATGGTGGTCGAAATCACCGGATGACCGCCCCTCTTCGACAAAAGAGAGAATCAGCCAGGAGGTATCCGAAGTTGTGTCTTCCCCGATTCCAAGCACTTCCGGGATCCGGATCTCCGTGGTGGCGCCGGCGAGCAGCTCCAGCCCCCTTGCTTCCTGCACAAACATGTCATGCAAAGATCTGCGATTCTGCTTGATGAACAGGTCGTACCCATTTGAAAGCCGGACACGGCTGGCGTCATTGATGCATCCTCCGCCAATCGGTGAAAAGTCGGTGATTTCCGCATCAAATGTATCCAATAGATAAGATTTCAGTGGCGCTGCCAGATTCATAATCGTTCGGTTTTGAGTGTAGGATATGGTTCGGCGACCGGAAAAGCCTGATGGACTCGGAGAATACCGGTAACCGGGAGTACCGAAATCACTCTTTTATGTGGGGCCTGATGTGAGCCAGCATTTTTTCACAGCTTCGCATTACAATTTCAAACACCATCTCAAATCCGTTGATTCCTCCATAGTAGGGATCGGGCACCTGGCGGTCATCCGGAATCGGATCAAAATCGCGTAACAGGCGAATTTTTTCATGATATTTTTTACCACGGTCCAGTCGCTGAAGATCCGTCAGGTTCTCCTTGTCCATGGCTATAACCAGATCAAAATATTCAAAATCGGAATACTCGAATTTGCGTGCCCGGGAGTGGAGTTTGATCCCGTTCTGTTCGGCGATTTGCTTGCTTTTGCTGTTGGCCGGTTCCCCGACATGATACGCACCGGTTCCGGCGGAATCGATTTCGAAATAATTGGCAAGTTTTTCCCTGGTAACAAGATGCTGAAATACCCCCTCCGCCGTCGGACTCCGGCAAATATTGCCAAGACAGACAAAACAGATTCTCAGGGGCTTTTCGGCGGTAATTTCTCGAAGTGATAATGTGTGTTCTGTTTCCATAATCTATGGTTACTGATTTCAGGGTTAAAAAGAAAGTTTATTGTTCCATACGGTGAAATCAAAATTTTTCTGGATATCTATGCAGTTGGTAACAGCTGGCCGAAAGTGCTCCGCGCTATAATACAAAATCGTTGTCATATCAGAGCGCATGTGACCGTTATAATTCTTTTTAAATGGCGGTTATGAGTCTGCTGTGGTTGGTTGTTTGGAATCAGGGATAGGTTCTGCTCTATCATAAATATTTCGTATATTTACTCTCTTGTAAACATTCTATATAGCGTATTATTACCCTCGGTATGAGTAATAAATTTAAGGAAGTCAAGCAGTTACAGTATGCCAAGGCCGAACTGGAAGTTCTGGAGTGGTGGAAGAAGAGTGACATCTTTTCAAAGAGCGTAACCACCCGGCAGGATGGTATTCCGTTTACCTTTTACGAAGGCCCGCCCACCGCTAACGGCAGGCCCGGCATCCATCATGTGCTGTCACGCACAGTGAAAGATCTGTTTTGCCGCTATAAGACATTGAAAGGGTGTAAAGTTGACCGCAAAGGGGGGTGGGATACCCACGGCCTGCCGGTAGAAATTGAGGTGGAAAAGGAACTTGGGCTACAGGGACGCTCCCAGGTAGAGGAGTATGGTGTCGCCGAATATAATGCCAAATGCCGTGAAAGTGTTCTTCGATACAAAGGTGACTGGGACCGTTTGACCACCCGTATGGGATACTGGGTCGATCTGGATGATCCCTATGTCACATTTGATAACAAGTATATCGAATCGGTCTGGTGGGCGATTCGTCAGCTCTTCGACAAAGGCCTGATCTACAAAGGATATAAAATTCAGTGGTACTCTCCCGGCAGTGGTACCGTGCTCAGTTCCCACGAGGTGAGCCTCGGGTACAAAGAAGTGCAGGATCCCTCTGTTTACATCAAGTTTCCGGTTGATGGCGAGGATAACAGCTATTTCATGGCCTGGACCACGACACCCTGGACGCTCATCTCCAATATGGTTCTGGCGGTCCATCCCGGGCTGGATTATATAAAGGCCAGGGTACAGGAAGATGGGCATGATGTCTATTACTATATCGCCAAAGCACTGGCCGATAAGGTGCTAACGGATGGGTACGAAGTCGTGTCCGAGATGAAAGGTGCAGAATTGACGGGCCGCACTTATGAGCCGATGTTCCCGTATGCAAAAAAAGAGATTTCCAAAGAGCAGGCCTGGCGCATTGTTCCCGCCGATTTTGTGACCCTGGAAGATGGAACCGGGATTGTTCATATCGCCCCGGCATTTGGTGCCGATGATTTTGAAGTCTGCAAGAAAGAGGGCATTCCCATGTTCAATCCGGTCAATCGGGAAGGCTGTTTTGAACCTGTTGTCGAGGATTTTGCCGGGCAGTGGTTTAAGGATGCCGACAAGGGCATCGCCCGCAACATCAAGGAGCGCGGGCTGATGTACCGGCATGAGACCTATCTCCATAACTATCCGCATGACTGGCGCAAAGGTACCCCGCTGATGTCCTATCCGGTGGAATCGTGGTTTATCAAAACGACGCAAATCCGTGACCGGATGGTGGAGCTGAATAAAAAGATTAACTGGAA
>Ga0207421_10006182_pt1 | contig 13135 bp, 12 predicted proteins | sample SodLakKL_010_SED_4_FD_187542 | JGI IMG/M metagenome (GOLD analysis project Ga0207421, IMG submission 187542) | Alkaline sediment microbial communities from Lake Tanatar, Kulunda Steppe, Russia - 8KL_010_SED (SPAdes) (version 2) | ecosystem: Environmental > Aquatic > Non-marine Saline and...
CAAAAAATACCTGGTCCATCCGGATGCCTTTAAAAAACAACTGCGCTGGCTCCGGGAAACAGGGTACAATCCTGTCACCATGCAGGAACTATATGCTCATCGGGTTCAGGGAGAGCCGATCCTGGAAAACCCCGTGATCATAACCCTTGATGACGGCTATTCCTGTGCCTATCACAATGCTTTACCTGAATTGATGCGCTATGACATGGTTGGAAGTGTTTTTGTCTGTTCCGGGAACCTGGATGGAGAGCGCTACCTGTCCGAAGAAATGCTGCAGCAGCTCAGCAAACAAGGTATCGAGGTGGGTTCTCACAGCATTACCCATGCCAATCTCCTGGAAATCAGCCTGGAAGAGGCCGAAAAAGAGATCCAAAAATCCAAAGCCGAGCTGGAAGAGATCATTGAAACCGATGTCCAGTTTTTTTCCTACCCTTATGGCGCCTACAACCAGGAGATCATCAACCTGGTCCAGGAAAGCGGTTACCTGGGCGCAGTGACCATTTCCAGCAGGGACAATTCCCTGGAAAATGATTTTTTCCAGTTAAGTCGTGTTTCCATTGATCACGACGAGACACTGGAAGATTTTGCTGAAAAAGTGCAAGGATTTTGATTTTGCATTGCCCATTAAAGCCCATTAAAGCCCATTAAAGCCCATTAAAGACCGTTGAAGATACTTATCAATAATTTTTTTTAGCGGAGCGGGGCAAACTACGCTGCTTGCGACGTTTAACGTTGTGAATTCCGGAGGCATGATCCAAGGATGCAAAAAAAAACCTGGTTGCCTTTATTTTTACTTCTTCTTGTTACCTACTACTTGTCCTCTATTCCCGGGCTGCGGGTTCTCCCCGTCTTCTCCCAGGTCAATACACTTTTAAACAACCTGGACCTCAGTCTAACCCGGTTGGCAGTCGGTATCGCTAACCGTCTTCCTGCAGAGCTGTCTCCGGCCAGGACCTTTACACAAGACTTCCTGGCGTATGCCCGGGAAAATCCGGTGATTATTGAATTTTTGCTGCGTAAAACAGCGCATGTAATTTTATTTTTTTTCATCACCGTGGCCTTTTTTCTGCTTTTACGCTATTATTTCCAAAACCTTTGGCTGGCTGGAGCAGTATCTTTTGCTGCAGCGACAATCGTTGCCGTTCTGGACGAATTTCACCAAAGCTTTGTCCCGGGTAGAACGGGCAGTTTTGTAGACGTGGCGATTGACATGGTGGGGATTACCCTGGCCACCGGCCTGATCTTTTTTTCTCTGTTTATTGCTGGGCGATACCGCCAATGAACAGGAAGGGAAAAGCGGGCAGAAAAACCATTTTCATCTTCCGTCCAAAACCTGCAAGTGGTTGTGGAAGTTGGTTAAAGATATACCAGGGTAATCACAGTAATTAACAGAAAGACCAGTGCAGTATAGAGCAGGTTCCAGCGGGTTGCCACCTGGACGGGGCTTCTTTTCAAAAATTCAGCCAGCAGCAGGCTGGTCCCGGCAAAAGGGGAAATCAGCACGCCCAGGCTTCCTCCCGCGACCACCAGAAAAGCGAACAGTTCTGTATCTACCCCGATCAGTTCTGGCTGGATGTTTTCCAGGAAAATAACAACGGAGACAATAGGGTGCATCCCGGTCATGGAAATGAGCATAATCAATAGGGGGATGGTTAAAAGCAGCAGCAGCAGGGAGTAAGACTTGATAGAGAGCACCAGCGGGGCAGCGAGTTCCAAAAACCGGATCTGCTCCAGGCCGCTCACCAGGATGCCGGCACTGATAAAAATGGCGAAACTGTTGTACATCGCCGGTATATCCTTTTTCCCGTATTCCACGAGCCTGTTTTTAAACGGTTTCCCCCACTTGAACAAAAGGCTCCAGAGGGGGGGAAAGATCAGTGCTGTAAGAATGATGGAGCGAATCGTGCTGAGGTGAAAATAGCTGTTCAGCACGAACACAGAACCCAGCAAAAGGAGCAGGTAGACCAGGTAAGGGGTCAGTCCGGCAATTTTTAAAGTAGAGTCATGGGAGTTGGTCTTGGGATATGGGGGAAGACTTGAACGGGAACCTGACTCCACGAGCTGATGAAGCATAGCGGCCAGGAAGACCCCTCCCAACGACAGAGATAGGCCCAGGGGAAAAACATCAATCCACAAAGAACCGGTATATTCCAGAGTAATCGCCATGATAATCCCGAAAGGGGACCAAAAAAGGGCCAGGCTCAACCCCCGCTTTAAGCAGGTTGCGAGGAAGCGTTCCCAGTTAGCGTAGAGGCTGCGGATGGGATCCACGACCAGGAAATAAATCAGGGGGACGATAGCAAAATTGACCAGGCTGGCAAAAACAATGGTTAGGGCCAGGATCACCAGGTAATTTGTGTTTTCCTTTTTGATCTGCAGGACTATTTGCCCGACAAAGTCGTGCAGGCTTCCTGTTTCCAGGGGGAATCCCAAAAGACGGATGAGAATGAGCAGGACCAGCACGTCGGTCATCTTATGCAGGCCCAGCGCCCAATGCAGGATAGAGCTGCCTGAAAGAACAAGCAGCACGGAGCCGGCAGCCCACAACAGCAGGGCCAGTAAGCGGGTGTTTTTTCCTGAGTCTGCCAGGGAAAAGAAAAGGCATAAGCCAATAACCCCGGTAAAAATAGCAAAGCTTACAGGTTCGTTCTCCGGCACAACGGGCAGCATTCTTACAAGCTTGATCAAGATAAATAGCAGGTAGCAGCTAATCCTTAGCTTGGACAATTATATTTCCAGCCTTTTTCAATGAGTTAATTATTCATTTTGCAGCATTGTGAACTTATTCCCCGGAACCAACGGAAAATCCTTTTTCTTTGTTGATAGGGACAAGACTCTTTTGGCAAACTAAAACAGGTCAACTAAGGGGTGAAACGATTGAAAGAACTATACTGGCTGGATGCGGTTGAAATGGCGCGCCTGATCAAAGATCGCCAGGTGTCTCCCGTTGAAATAATCTCCCAATGCCTGGACAGGGTTGCCTCGAAAAACCCTGCTATTAATGCCATTGTGACCCTGAAAGATGACGCAGCCCTGAAAAAAGAGGCAGCTTTGGCTGAAGAAATAATAATGAAAGGTGCCCCTGCAGGCCCATTACATGGAGTGCCGCTTCTGGTAAAAGATAACGTTTATACCAGGGGTATACGCACGACTATGGGGTCAAAGCTCTATGAACAATTTGTGCCTGAAGAGGATGCCGTCCTGGTAGAGCGGTTAAAAGCGGCTGGCGCCATCATCATGGGGAAAACGAATTTGTCTGAATTTGGACTGCTGCCGGTAACGGACAATATCCTGTTTGGTTCCACCCAGAACCCCTGGGACCTTAAGAGGACCAGTGGCGGTTCCAGCGGCGGTTCCGCTGCAGCCGTTGCAGCTGGCATGGTGCCTCTTTCCACGGGTAACGACGCCGGTGGTTCTATCCGTGTGCCAGCCAGTTTTTGTGGAGTTTTTGGGTTCAAGCCCTCTTTCGGGCGGGTCCCCTGTTATCCCAAAATGCCCGGGTGGGAAAACCTGGTCCATGAAGGGCCCATTACCCGGAATGTGGCCGATAGTGCACTGATGCTGGAAATAATGGCCGGGCCCGATGAAAGGGACCGGTTTTCACTGCCAGCCTCCCGGACTGACTACCTCAATTCCACAAAAAAAGAACTAAAAGGACTTAAAATAGCTATCTGCACCGACCTGGGCTATATTCGTGTTGACCCACAGGTTCGCGAAGTGGTGCAGGGGGCAGCCCGGGTTTTTGAAACAATGGGTTGCGATGTAGAGGAAATAGTCCTGTCTCTTCCGGATATGACAGATATCTTGCAGGCGATTACCATAGTCGATGCCGTAACAGCCAACGAAAACCGACTGGAAGAATGGAAACAACAGTGTTACCCCCGGTTTAAAGGGATATTTGAACAGGCCGATGGTTATTCCGCCCGGGATATGGCCCGGATGGACTTCCAAAAAGAAGAATTATGGACTGCTTTAAGAGGTGTATTTGCAACATTCGATCTGTTGTTGACACCTACAGCCCCGGTAACAGCATTTCCTTTTACCTCCGGCGGTGATATCGGCCCCAAGCAAATCGATGGTCAAAAAGTGAGAAGCCTGTCCTGCCTGGGCTTTACAGACCCCTTTAATTTTACAGGCCAGCCCGCAGCATCTATGCCCTGTGGTTTTGACAAGGCTGGTCTTCCTGTAGGACTGCAAATGGTAGGCCGCCGCTTTGATGAACATACGGTTCTCCAGGCTTCTGCCGCTTTTGAGCAGGCATCTCCCTGGAACGAAAGTCTGCAAAAAATGCTCCCATGACACTCTGTTTCAGTTTGCGGCAAAGATGGTGAAAAAAAGGACCTGCCCCTTAAACCAGGGCTAAAAAGATCAATCCGGATAAGATACCGAAAACAGTCCCGATGGTCCCTTCCAGTCCCCTGGAAAGTTCTTGGGCTCCGGGGATTAATTCGCTGAAGATAATATACAGCATGGCGCCTCCGGCGAAAGAAAGGGCCATAGATAATACCAGGGGAGAAATGCTGCCGAGAGAGGCCCCGATAAAAGCCCCTATTCCTTCGGGTACGCCGACGAGACTGGCAAAGAAAAAGATGCGCCAGGCAGGGATCTTTGCAGCATGGAGAGGTCCAGCCATGGCAACTCCTTCAGGGATGTTGTGCACAGCGAAGGTAAGGGCCAGGCTCAGGCCCAGGGAAGGTGAGCGAATGTATCCTGCGCCCATGGCAATGCCTTCAGGAAGGTTATGCATGGCAATGCTCAGTCCCAGCATGGCTCCAGTTCGAATAAACCGGGTAGTTCCCCGGGTATTCTCCCTTGCTTTTAAAACAGGCAAGTTAAAGTCAAGGAAAAGGATAAAAACAATTCCCAGTAGCATACCCAGGATTGCTGTTTTAAATGTCCCCAAAAGAACAGCCTCGGGAACCAAATCTGTAAGGACAATGGCCAGCATGATGCCACCAGAAAACCCCAGGATAAAACTCAACAGTTCATTCCTGGGGTTTTTTACCATCAGGGCAATAGCCCCTCCCGATCCAGTCCCCAAAATACCCGCAAAAAGTCCAACCAGTGTTGCCTGCAACACATCGTCCATGGCTTAATTCTCTCCCCGGTAGGCAGCGTGTTTGATCAGGTTCTGCTTAATATTTATTCCATTTGAAAAAGAATAATGAGCACAACCGGAATGAACCGGTTTCCCTTCCAGTTTTCTTACTTGCGGCCACACACCTTTCGGCCTCAAGCAGTTTATATAAACTGGCTTACCTGTTCGGCAGGGAAATGGATCCTTCGAGTAGAATTTTTTGGGTAACTGGAGATTATAACAATGAGGCTTGTAGTTTATGGACTGCTGGAGGCGTTTCCAATTAGTTGGATGTTTTATGGAATATATTATGACAGAATAAGTGCATGAATATAAAACCAGTATCCAACAAGGAGGGCAAAAATGAATATTCCTCTTAACCAAACCTGCCTGGCCTGTGGGGACACTGATTATTTGAAGCGGGTGATCGTGGGGGAGACCCTGCCCAGGGCCATACTGGATAAAATGGGTATTGAATTAGAGGATGGGGACTATGTTTTGATTTGCTTTAACTGCTACCAGGAACTGGGGCAGTAACAAACTTTAGCAGATCATCATTGATGATAGCAGTTTATGTATTTTGTGTTTCAAGTCAAACAACCATGGTATTTATGATTTTTGTTCACCAACTACCAATCCTTGCACTCCCATGACTAATGGTTCCTATTTTCCTCAGTGGAAAAAGAAATTTGACGGAATACGGATAACGCGTTTAAAATAGAGTATAAAGATGAAAGGAGCGTGGCCAATGGGAGTCATATTGCACAAAAACTTGCGACTAGAAAGTCCCCAACTGATTTGCAGTTGGCCAGGAATAGGAAATATTGGCACACTGGCTGTGAGCACACTGAGAACTCAGCTTGATGCCCAATCTTTTGGAGAAATCGAGCCGTGGGACTTTTTTGAACCTCGAAAAGTTGTTGTAAAAGATGGACTGCTGGAAGAGCTTGTTTTTCCCGCCAGCACCTTTTATCACCGAAACCTGGGAGGGCAGGACCTGATCTTTTTTACCGGTGAAGAGCAGCCCCACGGTGATGGACGGTTGTATGCCAGCGGTGAAGTAGCCTTAAAAATGGCTGACATGGTCCTGGATACGGCAGAGCAGCATGGCTGCCGCCGGGTATATACTTCCGGCGCTTGTGTGTCGGCGGTACATCATGAGACCAAGCCCAGGGTGGTAGCCGTCGCCAGTTCCGAATCCATGTTGGCGGAAATGAAAAGGATCCCCAACCTGGTCTTAATGAGTGAAATCGGTGAAGGGGCCGGGGATGGTGTCATCACCGGACTGAACGGCTTATTGTTAGCTGCAGCAAAAAAACGGGGAATAGAAGCAGTCTGCCTTATGGGTGAAATTCCTGACTGGCTTTCCAGGACGCCATTTCCTTATCCCAGGGCAGCCCGTTCTGTCATGGAAGCTTTTGCTGTTATTCTGGGCACAGAGGTTTCCTTTGATTTTCTTGACCGGCAGACAGAAGAAGTAGACAAAATCATCAATGGACTGTACCAGCAGTTTCCCCCCGACGTTAAAGAACTATATGAACAGAGAAGATCCCTAAGCCAGCCCGGCCCTATCAGCCGGGAAGAAGCAGATTGGATGAAAGAGCATCTGGATGATTTCTTAAAATCCCTGGGAGATGAACAGGATGGGGGCGGAGACGATGACGATAGACCGGTTTAATATTTACAAGAAACCATTGCTGCAAGGCGGTTCCCTGGTTGTTGGCTGGCAGAGTGCCGACCTGGGTAAAGTTGGTATGACCATTATGGATGACCTGATTGAAGGTTTGGCCTGTGAACCGGTAGCCGATATTGATCCACTGGACTTTTTCCCTTTTGACGGGGCAGATTTTCGAAGTAACCTGGTTCAGGTGCCCGAAGCCCGTTTCTGGGCCAGTGAAGAGAACAATATTCTGCTGTTTAAAAGCGATGAACCATCCCAGCAACACTATCAATTTTTAACCAGTGTCCTGGATTTTGCTTCTGAGATTTGTAACATCAACAAGGTTTATACCATCAATGCGGTTCCTTCCATGATTACGCACATGCAGTCACGCAAGATTTTAACCGTCTACAACCGGGAGGGCTTGCGAGATGAACTGCAAGAATATGATGACGTGGAAAATATGGAATGGGAAGGACCGCCTGCCATTAGCAGCTATTTGCTCTGGGTAGCAAGGCGCCGGGGGTTAGACGGGATCAGTCTTTGGCCCGAAATCCCTTTTTATCTCTCAGCCCTGGAAGACCCCGGGGCTATCCGAACAACCATGCTTTTCTTGAACCAGCGGCTTTTTCTTCCGTTCGACCTGGAATTACTGGAAAGCCGTGATGATGAACTGGTCCAAAAGATGGCCCGCTTAAGAGAGCAGAACACAGAAATTAATGAATTGCTGGATAAAATTGAAAATGAGGTTGCACTCAACGAGCAGGAACAAATGACATTAACCCAGGAAGTGTACCGGTTTATGAACTGAGCTGCAACAGGGATAAACTATCTTATGTCGGAGTGTGAGCATGATGGATATTATCTCCCTGATTGCCGAGGAAAAAATCAAGGAAGCCATTCGAACGGGGGAGTTTGACAACCTGCCCGGGCAGGGAAAACCACTCCAGCTCGAAGACCTTTCTCGTGTTCCCCCGGAACTCCGGGCTTCATACCTGCTGCTGAAAAATGCCGGTGTTTTACCGGAAGAGCTTCAGCTGAAAAAAGAAATCATCAGGTTGCAGGACCTGGTTAACTGCTGCTATGATGAAGCTGAGCGGGAAGTGTTACAGAAAAGGCTCAATGAGAAAAGGTTGCGATTCAATATGCTCATGGAACGAAGAAACCCCCGCTCTGCTGCCCTGCAGGAATACAGAAGCAAAGTTCACCAGCGGCTTGAAAAGTAACCCCGGTTAAACAAATACCGGGTTTTTTATTAGGACCAGGGTCCCAGTCAAAATGGGGCTTTTGCCGGTTGCAGGATTTTGTCTTTGTTGCTATGGTGAATGAAGGAAAGTATGATCCAAAAATGAGATTCAAAACGAAATTTTTCCCGGAAGACCCCCATAAATTTTCGTTTTGTTTCGTATTAACTAATAGAGGCTGACAGCTCAGGATAAGTTTTCAGATGCTTTCCTGAAAAGGCAAACCTGTCGAAAGGCAGGGACGCAAAGCCACGGACCCTAAGGTTAATCTTGAGTTTCGACGACCAGGGCAGCCGGGCTGCCGAAGAAAAGCATTTTATATTTTCTTCGGTCTCTAACACTGGAGAAAGGGGAGAGACGAAATGAAGAGGTTTGCAGTTGGAGTTTTGGTGTTTTTATTAACAGTGGGTTTGGTGTTTCCTGGAGCGGCGGTGGCCGGTCCCCCAGATCATGCAGGAGGCCCCCAAGATCATGCAAGAGGTGCTGGACCTCCAGGTGACAGTGATGGCCACCCTCATGGCGGACCTCCAGGCTTAAGTAGTGACGCCCCGCCTGTTTTGCAGGATAACAAAGAGGACGATGATAATGGTGCAAAAAACGGGGATGGGGATGAAGAAACTGATGCAGAGGGAAGAACACCTCCCGGTTTAGTGGATAAAGGAGGTCTTCCCCCGGGACTGCAGGGCCGAAGTGTAGACGAACTGCCGCCCGGCATCCGCTATAACCCCAACTTCCAGGAAGCGATCAACAAAATGCGGGAGAAAGAAGAAACTGAAGAGCCCGTTGTGGCAGGTATTTCGATCCTGGGCGAAACCAAGGTGGCTGTACCCGGTGAAAATGATGTGACCTATGAATATGAAGCAAAGACGGTAGATGAAGATAACGAGATAATTGAACGTGTCGCTGCCGAGTGGGAGTGGAAAATTGAAGAAGATGAAATAGAAAATGGCACAGGAGTAGAGGGCGTAGAGGTTGAAACAGATGACGGCATGCTGAAACTTCTTGTTGGAAGTGATGCTGAACCGGGAACAATCATTGAGATCACAGCGACTGCAGATGTTGAAGTTGACGAAGAGACCAAGGTGTTTGACGATTCAATCAAAGTGGAACTCTATTCAGCAGAGGTGGACCAGGTAAAAATCGAAGGGAAGAAACATATCTCCTTAACCGGAATCGATGAAGGTGATAATTTTGAAGTCACTTATGAAGCTTACGTGAAAGATCAGCAAGGCCATATAATGGAAGATGAAAAAGTGGAGTGGGTGGTCAGTTGCCCCGAAGATTACTCTGATTTTGCAAAGAAGAAGTCAGTTGATGATCAGAACAGGTTGACAGTAGAGGTGTTACAAGAAGAAGGCAAGTTTTTCGTCCTGGCAGAATCCGAGACTGACAGTGATATTTGGACAGAAATCTTAGTGACTGTTTACCAGCAAGAAATTGCGGAAATAAAGATCCTGGGAGAGGAGTACGTCACCCTTGATGATAGCCAGAATAATGACAACGGAGAAAATGGCCAAGACAGTGTTTTCCTGGACTACGAAGCGCGGGTGCTGGACAATGAAGGCCAGGTGATGGAAGAAAAGGTCGTCGATTGGTCGGTAGAAGAAGTCCAGGGGTTCAATACTGATGAAATAACCAAATATGTTGATGATAATTATATAACTGTTGAACTGCCCGGGGAGCCAGGCGAGTTTACCCTTGTAGCCGAATTGGAGGATAGTGAGCTGGCAGAAGATTTGTCAATAGACACCGCCAGTTTAACAGTGTATCTTTACTATCCGGAACCCGATAGTGTGGAAGTAAGCGGCGCAGATACTATCACCATCCCGGAAGAGGACAATGAAGACGTGGAAAAAGAGTATTATGCAGTCTTAAAAGACCAGAAAGATCAAGAAATGGAGGAAAAAGAGTTTTCCTGGGCCCTGGTGGATAAAGACGACAACGATGTAAAACTAAGCATTCCCGGCGTATCGCTGGACTATGATGGCGATGATTCGGCCAAGGCAACATTGACTGTGGCAGATGATGCCGGGGAAAGGTCTTTTGCTTTACAGGCATCCTATGAAGAAAATGGTGGCGAAGTTATTACAGGAATTTTTGATGTAAAACTGGTTGAAAATGCAGACGAGGAATAATGCTGCCTTGAGGGCATTTTAATTCAAGAAAAGCTCCCCAGATTGTTTATCCGGAAATCTTTTCAGGATAAGTAAAAAAGTATGAAGAAAAGCCAGGTCCTCATTTCACTTTTTGCAGGAAAGCAGTGGAATGGACCTGGCTTTTTACTGCTCATTACCGGTTCCGGCCGCCAGTGAGGGTAGGTGAGCAGCCTGGCTTTTTCTAGATTCTGCAGGCATAGGGAATACATTGAACCCCTTTAGGTTATTTTTCTGCTTCTTCCTGGGCCAGCTGGATTCTTTCCATCACGGTGGGATGGGTATAAAGGATGGTCCGGACAAAAGGGTGGGGCTGGACATCAGCCAGGTTGACCCGGGCCATGTTGCTTTTCAGCTGGATGTGGGTTTCGGGCTGCCCCGTGAGCCGGATGGCTTCCCGGTCTGCCTGGACCTCGAAATGCCGGGAGACGGTATTTTGCAGGGGAAGGGTGACGAAAGAAAAAAGTGAAAAGAACAAAAGGGCAAGGAAAATTGCCCGGAAATCTCCCCACAGGACGGTTTCCCGCAGGATCATGTTCAGCAGGTAAAAAGCCACCAGGGCGCCGGCTGTAGAAAAGGCGATGCCCTTTAAAATGTGGTTAAAGCGCCAGTGGGCCATTTCGTGGGCGATTACGGCCAGGGCTTCTTTTTTTGATAGCCGGGTTAGCAGCGTGTCATACAGAACGATACGTTTTGTCTTGCCCAGGCCGGTAAAATAGGCATTTACCTTCTGGGTTTTCCGGCTGGCATCGGCGACCAGTACTTCTTCCACCTCCAGCCCGGTCTGATCAGCCATGGAAATGACGGAACGATACATTTCAGGATCTTCCAGGGGCTGAAAACGGTAAAAAAGCGGGTCGATCAATATGGGGAACAAGTAGCTTCCCACCAGGACAAGGCAGGCAAAGCCCAGGGTTGCAATCCACCACCAGTGTTCCATAAAGCGCCCCATGAGATAATAAAGACCGGCCAAAGCAAAAACCGTAAAAACCAGGGAAATACCCCGGCTCTTTAAAAATTCCATCAGCCAGCCGGACCAGGACAGATTGGACAACCCGAAACGGTGTTCCAGGATAAAGCCCCGGTAGAAATCCAGGGGTAGGCTGGCCAGGTAAATAACCAGGAAAAACACAACCAGGTAACCGGCTGCTACAAGCAGGGGCAGGCGAGGGAAAGAGGCAAAGTATTTCCAGGCCCAAATAGTGCCGCCCGCCAGCAAAGCCCAGGTTATCAGTTTTTGGCCAACAGAAACAATTAAACCTTGATACTGGTAGTCTGCGGCTTTATTTAAAAAAGGCCGGTCGAAGTATTTGTGGACTTCCTCCTGGTAGACTGGACGGCTGAAAGTCCCAATGGCCAGGAATACCAACAGGATAACCACTAAAAGAATCAGCACCACCCAGATTTTGGTTGCCATCATTATCGCCTGCCTACCTTTGCGCATATTTATTATTATTGTCCAATTCATGGTTTCTTTCCTGTAATTTTTCTAAAAATAATGTTATCATGAGAAAAGGTTAATGGGAAGTGACAGTCCTAACCGGTGCTGGAAAAGGGGAAAGAGCATTGAAAAAACTGGTGCAGGGTTTCATTCTTGGTTTAATCATAGTGCTGCCCGGCATGAGTGGAGGAACGGTTTTTATTATCCTGGGGATCTATGAAGATTTGGTCCAGGATATTGCTGCCTTCAAGTTAAAGCCGTACTGGCCTATGCTAATAGGCACAGTTGGGGGTATTTTTCTGGGTGGGACGGCTTTTGCCTTATTTTTATCCTCGCACCGTGACTTGACCGTTGCTTTTTTAATGGGTTTTTTGCTGGCTTCCATTAAAGCTGTCCTGCTGCACCGTCCGGCCCTGACGGTGGGAAGAACAGGAATCCTGCTCCTGGGTTTTCTCGCCGGGTTCTTGATGAGCGGAGAACCTGTGGGAATCCTGGAACCGGGAGAAGTTGTCAACCCCGTTCTCCTTGCCCTGGGCGGTGCCATTTCCAGTGCGGCCATGTTTATCCCCGGTGTACCGGGAAGCTCTATACTGATCGTCATGGGGATTTATGACAATATTCTTTTTTATGTTAAAGACATTACTCTGTTCCCTCTGGCCCTGTTCGGGGCAGGCGCCCTGGTTGGAGTTTTTTTGCTGGCCCGGGTGATGGAGATTATATACTTCCGTTATCGTGCCCCGGTGTCTTATTTCTTTGCCGGTTTAATTGCGGGGTCGGCCCGGGTGCTGTGGCCTGCAGACTGGGACATTTCCACGGTTTTGCTTTTCGCCGTCGGATTTTATCTGGTCTGGCGCTGGGGTGGCGGTGAAGTTGAGAAGAGCAAAGAGGTCTAAAAATTTATTGGGCTAAATTGAGAAAATTCTTTTTTCCAAGGCAGGAAAACCATCTTTCTTGTAGAATATATTTATGGAAAGGAAGTATTATTTAGGAGCTTAAAGACTAAAGATGTTAGAAAAAGGAGGCAGAATTATGACGGAAAGAATGCAGGTTTATAAATGCGAGGTTTGTGGCAATATTGTGGAGATGCTTCACGGAGGCAAAGGTGAACTGGTTTGCTGTGGGCAGCCCATGAATTTGATGACGGAAAACACGGTCGATGCAGCTCAAGAAAAACACGTTCCGGTAATTGAAAAAACGGATTCAGGCTTCAAGGTCAAGGTTGGAAGTGTCCCGCACCCAATGGAAGAAAAACATTATATTGAGTGGATCGAAATTATCGCTGGTGAAAAGCTTTACCGCCAGTGGCTCAAGCCTGGCGATGTTCCGGAAGCGACCTTTGAAATTGATGCAGATAAAGTGATTGCCCGGGAATACTGCAACCTGCACGGGCACTGGAAAGCCGAGTAATGGCGATTTTTCGAGGTTGTTCTGGTTAACAATAACGAATGGTTTAGTTAACAGGATTGCTGCTGCAGAAATAAGTGAAATTGCTCGGAGCAATTTGCAAGCGAAGCTGCGCTGCGGGGAAAGTTTTGGCGCTTCCTGAACAAAGCGAAGGAC
>Ga0207421_10006183_pt1 | contig 13134 bp, 8 predicted proteins | sample SodLakKL_010_SED_4_FD_187542 | JGI IMG/M metagenome (GOLD analysis project Ga0207421, IMG submission 187542) | Alkaline sediment microbial communities from Lake Tanatar, Kulunda Steppe, Russia - 8KL_010_SED (SPAdes) (version 2) | ecosystem: Environmental > Aquatic > Non-marine Saline and...
TCCAGGCTTTCATGGCTACAGGGAAATAATCATAAGTAAATCCCCTTGCCTGATAGGCCCGGTAAGCCCAGAGGATGATCTTTAATAGCAACTGTGAATCATTAATTTTAAAGATGTTGCTCATGAAAGCTGCGTGGTTAGCATGGTTATCATACATCAGGGAAAAGGGATTCTGCCCAATCAAAGTCTTAATCTCTGGATTCCCGGTCATCGAAGCATTTACATCTTCAACAATTTTTTCCTGCGTTTCCCAGTATTCCTGGGCAGAACTGAACGGAACAGGAAGTGATTTATCCAGGCTTATTAACAGCTGGTCAAATGTTTTACTGTCATTTGCCACCTTTAGCTGCCTCCTGCTTTTGTCTTATCCTCATCTTTTTGGACCTGTATGGCAAAATCGGGACACATGTATTCGCAAAGTTTGCATCCTGTGCATTCATCCTTATCAATCAGTTCCGGGCTGCCGTCTTCCCCGGCTTTTAGATTGTTTTTTGGACAAAATTCGAAACAGATCCCACAATCCTTGCAGCGTTCATTGTAAACTTTAAGACTAAATTTTGCTTTACCCATATTATCTATCCTTTCTGTTTGCTGCTTCTATTTTAGTATAATTGCTCCTTCAGGGCAAAACTCTCTGCAGCAGTAGCAGCGAATGCAGGAACTGAGTTCTATGTCCGGTATAGGTTGTCCTGCTATTATTATCTGGGCAGGACAATCCTTAACACATTTACCGCAATTTATGCATTTGTTTTCATCAATCTCAGGATAAGGTCTTCTATTTCGAGCCCAACCCCTGAACCGGGCCAGCGGGAAATTTGCGACCAGGCGCCCAATATTACCACCTGCTGCCAGCCCCTTGTTGAAATTCTTTATCTTGCTTTCGTTGAGACTTAACCCTTTAATTGTTATTTCTTTTAAGTCGGTTCCCGTTAAACCTTTTTCTTTTGCAGCAGTCAATGTAGGAACTTCCTCTGTGTAAAAGCCAGTAATTTCGGCAGCGATACGATCAACTGCAATTGCATTGGGACTGGCCAAAAGGAGCCCTGTATGCCTGGGGTTGCCGCTGCGCGGACCTACACCTTCCATTGAAACGACAGCATCAATTATAGAGAGTCCAGGCTTTACTGCCAGGTAAACATCCAACACCAGCCTGGAAAAACTTTTCGGTAAAGGATGTTCCACATGCAGGAGAGCCTTTTTCCTGCCGACAATGCAGCCGTAAGTGTTTTTAACTGCTGCTGTTAGCCCGGTTAGCGGATGAGTTTTTAGCTTGGCAACATTAATTATCAGGTCCATCTGATCCAGGGTAGATGCTAATTTAAAATTTCCATGATCACTATTAATATAATAATCTTTATTTGTATTGTGGTCAAACCTGATTAGTGTTGATTTTGTTTCCCCGGCAACTTCCTGCATCCCGGTTTTTTGATAGACCAGGTCAGGATCATCAGTTCCCGGACTATCGGCAATATAAACTATTCCCTTTGCTTCCCGGACCATCATAGCCAGGGCCTTAATTACTATAGGATGGGTTGTAACAGCTTCTTCCGGCCTGGCCGCGGCTAATAGATTCGGCTTGAGTAAAACTTTCTGCCCCGGCTTAACAAAATAGCCGATCCCGTTCCAGGGTTTAAAAAGCTCTTTTAAGCTTTCTGTCACAGTTTGAAGGTGATAACTATTGCACCTGTTTATTGAAACTGTGTTAGCCAGGTTTTTATCCAACTCTAAACTCCTCTGTTTTTACGCATAATTATTATAATTATTGCAATTATCCAGCCTGGTTAAGAAAACTGCCCTCGCTGCTCGTTTAGGCTGGAACTGCACCGGCTCAGCTTCAGGCTTTGCTAAAACGGCATTTTAATGCCTGCACTTTATGCTCGCTTAAGTATTTCTTAAGCTAGCGGAACAACACATAGTTCTATAGGATGAGCGGTCACTAATTTTTTTTAAACTTGTTAAGCACTTTGCGAAAAATAAGGTTAAAGTCAGGCAGCTGACCGGCACGTTTCTTGATAATTATGATATAAACTGCTGCTGCAATGGCAAGGATTACAATAATTAATAGCCATGGCGAGATGGTTAGGACAGTCCTCAGGATGCCCATGGTAGCGCTCATAGTTCCGGTCAGGGCAATGCTGGCAGCGATATAGGCAAAACTAAAAAGTGCACCGCCAAGGAATGTGTAGATAATAAAAATAAAAAAATTCATGTGCATGGCTCCGGCTGGAAAGGAACCAAAAGTGCGGGAAAAGCCCCAGAGCTGGGCCATAAAGATGGAAAAGTTGCCATATCTATCCCAGAGACGCATAAACTTTGACTTCTTTGTAACCCTGGTAATTTTTTTGTGATCGGGAAAGTAATGGAAGATTCCTGACCTGACAGCTGTTCCGGCCATACTGCCCAGCAGGCCAAGCAGGTAGCTTACAATAGAACCAAGGGTAATGCCAAGGGTAGATGCAAGCAGGAGCGACCAAAAAGAAACAGAGCCTCTTAAAATTAATGTTCCTGCTGTCAGCAGGACAATTATTGAAGCAAACGGTACTCCCGCGCTTTCAGCAAACATAGCTGCAGCAATCCCGGTTATGCCATAACGGGCAATTAAGGTTTCGAGCAGTTCAAAAACCGGCTCTAAAGGCTCGATCTGCTCTATCTGTTCAAGGCGATCCATCTGCTCTCTATATTCAAGTGGCTGCGAACTTTCCAAGTTTTACTCCTCCAACCGACCGGTTAATATAACATACATACCCCATAAGCCGGCATCAGGTTCCAGCTGGGCTGGAACAATCTCAAGCGGGGTTATTTCCACAGAAGGTCTGATTGCTTCTTTTTTTATAACCTCTGCAATTCCGTTAACATAATTATTCCTGTTTCCTGCTACCCCGCCTCCGATGACAATGCAGGAAGGATTAAAAAGGTTAACCAGGTTGGCCAGGCCCATGCCGGTAATTTCCATGGTCTGGTCAACAATATTTTTTGCCAGTGTATTTCCTTTATCTGCTTCTTCAAAAACCCATCTTGCATCAAGCCTGGCCGGACTAACTTTATCTTCCGGCCAGATTGTTTTTGCGCTTAATTCGATTCCAGTTCCGGAAGCCCACCTTTCAAGGCAGTCATGTCCGCCGCAATTGCAGGTCCTGCCTTTGCCAAAGGGTTTAATATGGCCTATTTCACCTGCAAAACCGCTGTGACCTCGGTATAACCTGCCATCCAGGAAAAGGCCACCGCCAATACCTGTGCTGATAGTAACATATATAGCATTATTATGGCCCCTGGCAGCACCGTAAAAAACTTCACCGACCACTGCAGCGTTAGCATCATTTTCAATAAAAACAGGGCAGTTAAGCTGCTCTGACATAATTTGCACAAAAGGTACCGTTTCATTCCAATGCAGGTTTGGTGACTGATAGACCAATCCTTTCTGTTGATCCAAAAAGCCGGCAATACAGACACCAATTGCTTTTGGTTTTTTTTCCGGTCTGTAACCGTTTTTCATATTAGCTTCTGTTAAAAGTTCACTGATTACCCCGATAATTGCATCCGGTTCTTCCGGCTTCGGAGTAGCCCGCTTTTCACGGAACAAAATATTTCCTGCATCATCCATAAGAAGCAGCAGTATTTTTGTTCCGCCAATATCAACTACGCAGTATAGATCTTCTTTCATTCAAGTGCTACTCCTGGCTTTCAGACTCTGCTCCCGACGGAGCAAGTTTTTTTTCATAAAGGTAGTCTTCATAAATATACATAAGTTCTTTGTCAAAGAGGGTGCGCTTTAAATCAACAGTAACCGATCTGACCGCTTTAAGGAGATCTGCCGCCTCTTCATCGGACAGGTCTATACCATATTCTACAAATTTCATCTTAATAGCTTTGGAGCCCGAATGTTTGCCAATTACGATCTGCCTCTCCAGGCCGACATCTTCGGGGCTAAATACTTCATATGTTTCGGGGTGCTTCATTACACCGTCAGCATGAATGCCCGACTCGTGTGCAAAAGTATTTGTACCAACGATTGGTTTTGCCGGGTTAAGCTGACGTCCTGAAGCCCTGGCAACATATTCGCAAAGATTGAGAAAGTCCTTTGTGTTAACTCCAAGATTTACACCAAAGAGGTGTTTTAAGGCCATGGCTACTTCTTCAAGGGCAGCATTACCAGCCCTTTCTCCCAAACCGTTGACTGTTACACCAAGAAAACGGGCCCCCGCCTTTAATCCCGCCAGGGCATTAGCTGTAGCCATCCCAAAATCATTATGGGTGTGCATTTCTATATCCATACCGGTTTTTTCGATCAGGTCAGATATTATTTCATAAGTTCTGAAAGGTTCGAGAACTCCGATCGTATCACAAAATCTTAAGCGGTTGGCGCCTGCCTGTTTTGCCGCTTCGGCAAACTGAACCAGGAACTCCATATCTGAACGGGAGGCATCTTCTGCATTGACCGATATATATAAACCTTCTTTGCTGGCAAATTCAGTAGCCTTTGTCATATTTTCTAAAACCCATTCTCTTGATGTTCTCAGCTTATGGTTGATGTGTATATCCGAAGTTGAGATAGATATAGCAACTGCATCTACACCACATTCTATTGAATGCTTGATATCTTCAATGTTAGCCCGGTTCCAGGCCATTATTGAGGCCTGAAGTTTATAGGAAACTATTTCCTTGATAACCTCTTTCTCATCTCCACCCATTACAGGTATCCCGGCTTCGATTTGGTGAACTCCAAGGTTATCGAGCATTTTAGCAATTCTTAATTTCTCCCGGTTAGAAAAGACCACACCGGCTGTTTGTTCACCGTCTCTTAATGTAGTATCAACCAGCATTGGCAAATTCTTTTCCAAAGATTCCTGAAAACGTTTCATGTTTATATCTCTCCTTTACTAACCAAAACGTAATTCCCCGGAGCGCCTGGTGGCTTCCATCACAGCTTTTATCAGGCAGCTTCTAAATCCTTCTTCTTCAAGTGTAAGCAGGGCGGCACTGGTTGTGCCTGCCGGGGAGGTTACTATATTGCGCAGCTCTGCCGGATGCTGGGCATTGGAATCGAGCATTTTTGCTGCGCCAATTACATTTTGAATAACCAGTTTTGAGGCTACATCTCGCCTTATCCCTACTGAAACTCCTGCATCAATCATTGTTTCAATAAAAAGGTATACATAAGCAGGACCGGTTCCGCTTAAGCCGGTTGCGGCATCCATCAGTTTTTCGGGCATGCGGATTGTAACTCCCAAAGGCTTGAGCATATTTTCAACTTCCCGCCGTTCATCTTCGGTTACGGTATCGCCGGCACTGATGACAATGACACCCTCACCGATCAGACATGGTGTGTTTGGCATTAAACGTATTGTCTTGGTTCCCGGAAGAAGGCAGCTTTCGATATAATTGATGGTGATTCCGGCAGCTACTGATATATATATCTGCCCGGGTTGTACCAGCGGCTTAATAGAGTTCAGCAGCCCTTCAGTATCCTGCGGCTTAACGGCAATAAATATTTTTTTGCAGTAAGGGATTAACTCATCAAGATTTTCCACCACCTTACAGTTATACTCAGAAGCAAGTTGTTTTTTTCTATCAACACTTAAGTCGTACAGGTAAACTGTTCCCGGGTCGATGTTGCCCATGTTAACCATCCCTTTAACCAGGGCAGAGCCCATGGCACCGCAACCAATCAAACCAATATTATTTTTAGCCATATTAAAACCCCCTGCTTGAAGATCTTAGAAAATATTCTATCTAAATAAGATCATTAATGCAAGAGGTTGAGGTATTTGTAGAAACAGTTACTTTAATTTTTCGGTTTTGGATTCAAACAGATCCCTGTCGTAACGGAAACAATGCTGTGCTTCCGAGGAGAGACAGGAGCAGCCTTCGGTAATCATGGAGGTTATATTTTTACCAACACCGGGGCCAAGCATCAGGCCCTGGCCGCACATGCCAACTGCTAAGATCAGACCATCAAGACCTGGAGCAAAATCAATAATCGGGACTCCATCCGGAGTCATTGGATAGCATCCGCGCCAGATCCTGCGAACGAGCAGGTTCTTTAACCTTGGCAGCAGTGAAACCAGCCTGCCTGATAAAATTGGCAGGAACTCGGAAAGTGATTCACGGTCTGTGCCGATAAAAAGCTCTTTTGGGGTATAGCAAAAAATAATCTGTCCTTCCTTATTCTGGCCAAAGTAAAAGTTTGTTGTTTTACCTTCCGGTCCGGATCGTAAATCTACAACCAGGGGATCAAGGAAATGTTCAATCGGGGCCGAAATACCCGCTTCATGAGAATCAGGGGTTACCGGAATTTCCAGACCTAAAAGCGGACCGTGCTCTGCGGCATCAGAGCCGGCAGCAAGAACAACCCAATCCGCATTATAGCTTGCTTTATCTGTTTTAACGCCGGTTATTCTGTCCCCTTCACGTTGATAGGCGGTAACTGTTTCGTTAAAGTGGTATTCTGCTCCGTGTTTCTCAGCCTGACGCTGAAAGGCAATAGGGGCCAGGATAGATGAAACTTGTCCGTCATCCGGTGAATATGTCCCACCCAGTAGCCCTTCACGATTTATACCCGGTATAAGTTCTTCTACTTCTTCCGGCCCAACCCAGTCTATTTTCATGTCCAGTTTTTTCTGGTAAGGAATCAGGTCTTTCAGGGTTTTTTCTGTTGCGCTTTCATAAACCGGAAAACAGTAGCCTCCCGGTTTCCAGCCGATGTCAAACCCGTATTTCTCTTCCCAGGTGGAAAAAACCTCAATACTGAAAAGGCAGGTTGAAATTTTACCGGGATCAGAATGAGTTGCCCTGACACCGCCGATTGCAGTTTTATTCTCGCCCTGTCCTGCCGAGGCACGCTTATCAATTACAAGAACTTTTAAACCGGCTTCAGCAAGCTGGTATGCAGTAGGGTTGCCTACGCTTCCACATCCGACGATTATTACATCATAACTATTATTGGCCGACATTGTCTGCCTCCTCTACCTGTTTCACGTTTGCGTGGCCGGGCCCGTTTCCGGCTATAAAGTCTCCGAGATGAACCTCGGCAACCAGGGGCCGGTGGGTGGGCAGGGTTATTTCGGACATGGGAATGCCTTCTTCACGATATAAGCGCAGGATCAAGTCGTTACAGGTTTTACCGTTACAACCGCCCAGTCCGGCGCGAACTGCAGCCTTGAGCTGGTTCATATCGCGGATGCCCGCTCTAATAGCATTTACTATTTCACTTTTTCTGACTCTTTCACAGCGACATATGATCGGATCTTCTTCTTCTGCTGTCAAATCAACAGGTTCTCCGGGTTCAATTTCCCTGATCATAAACCCGGCTGCTTTTAACTTATCTTCATGAGGCACTTCCAGAAGCAGCAGCCTCCTGCTGTTTTGTGAAGTTCTGTCTTTGTAGGCGATAACCTTTCCCTTGCCTACCACATTGCCTTCCATGTCTGTAGTGGTCACTTCTTTGCCAAGAGGTATGATATCGTTAACAAATTCGTATGGCATAACCAGCAGAGCTTTTTCCCGATCAGGGTCGTAGTCATTAACAATCAGGGTTATGGCCAGGCCGGGACAGGCCAGGACACATTGTCCGCAGCCGATGCAATCCTTGCTGTATTCGGGAAGGGATAAAATTGAATCGGGCATGGTGATGCAATTACTTGGACAGGCTTCGGTGCAGGGATTACAGGGTATCTCCTGCATGCAGCGAATTAACGGGTAAACTGGTGCACTTGATTCTTCAGGCTGGAACGGTACACTTTCAGCAGTATGATGTTTCAGGGTATCGCCGAAAGATTCCCAGTCGCTGGGAACAGGAAGATCTATACCCATGCCCTGGGCCATTCTGCGTCCGATAATTTTTCCGGAGAAAATTGCTGCCGATGCTTCGGCAATTTCTTCTGCATCACCTGCTGCATAAGCTTCTATCCCGTACTCCCTGGCTTTAACAAGCAGTTCGTTAACCGGGCTGAGGCCGACAGCCATCAGGACAGTGTCAACATTATAAGCACGTTCTGTGCCCTTGACAGGGTTAAAGTTTTTATCAATTTCGGCGATAATAACCCGCTCTACCTTCTCTTTACCTTCTATTTTAAGCACGGTATGTGAAGTATAAGTTGGAACACCGAAACGTTTAATTTTATCCTCGTGAACCTTGTAGCCACCGCACTGCGGTAGTGCCTCGACCAGGCCCACAACATCTATTCCTGCCTGCAGGGCATGGTAAGCCCCGATCAGACCGACATTGCCGCCGCCAATAATGAATAGTCTTTCGGCACATTTAACCAGGTCTCGATTAACCAGGGTCTGAAATGCTCCGGCGCCGTATACACCGGCCAGGTCTGCTCCCGGAAAGGCCAGGCTTTTCTCACGGGCACCGGTGGAAAACAATACTTTTTTCGGCTCTACCAGCTTGTAGGTGCCATTTCCGGAAACACCAAACTTGCCATCGCTGAAAACACCGACTACGGTTGAATTAAGCCAGGTATTTATGGTTGGCAGGTGGTTCAGGTCACCGGAAAGGATATGGCCTATTTCAACCCCCCTTAAGCCGGCATAACAATCGGCTACGGAGCCAAAAAAATTATGGGTTTGCAGGCTCAGCTTGCCGCCCAGTTCATTTTTATCGTCTATAATTAGAACGTCTACTCCCACATTGCCCAGTTCTATGGCAGCACTGATGCCGGCCGGTCCCCCACCGATAATTAAGACATCGGTTTTAACTACCTCGGGCTGGACATTGATTGTTTCAGGCAGGTCTACATCAGGTAACCCAGGAACCCCTTCTACGCTGTTTACCTTCATGCCGGGGGTAACAGCAACCATGCAGCCCTTAACCGGTTTACCGTCGGCTATAACCATGCACTGTGAGCATTGTCCGTTGACACAGTAAACACCCTGGGCTCCTCCGTCCCGGTGATGATGTCCAAAAACCGAAATACCGGCTGCATAAAGAGCCGTAGTAATAACTTCGCCTTCCCGGGCAGTGTATTCCCTGTCATTAAAAGTAAATTTTACTTCAGGCGCTTCAATAGGCGGCAGAATGGGATGATTGCTGATCCTCCGTTGCTCAATTATTCCTTCATGTTTTTCATGATCAGCAGTTCCTAAGTTGAATAAAAGCTGTGGTTTTTCAGCAGGTGACTGGATCCAGGATCCCGGACGAAGCAGCAGTGCAAATTGAAGGTATTCTTCAACTGAACTGCAGAGAATTTTTTGATCAATGTCGGCAGCATGTTCTTCGAGCAGTTCTTTCCGTTTTTGCGGGCTGATCTTGAAGCTTAGGTTTTCGCCAATCTGCCCTGCCGAAAAACCGGCAAGTTCGTTTAGTGTGATAAGAGAGCTGCCAGATGGTAAATCTTCCGGCATGCCGGGATTAAATGTAATTACTTTTTCTGGTTTTGCCTGGTGCAGATCTTTTTCTGAAGCCAGGCAGCGCACGGCGATATTCTTTTCACTTAACAATGACGCAGCATCTGATAAGACATTTAAAACTTCCGGTTCATCCATTAACAGGGCTATCAGCATATGCAGCTCAGGGAGCCGGTCCAAATATAGAGCCGGTGCTGATGGTTCTTCCGTCGTATCAAACCAGGAAGTAATCAGCAAGGGCAAATTGATTTCCAGTTCGGGCTGCTTCTTTAACCAGCTGACGATATCGAGGGCCAGGTCCATACCACTTTCAGGGGTTTCCTCTGAGCGGTATGATGAATTTAACTTGCTGGTATAATTATCCATCTTATTGCTGTATTCATGCCAAAATTCAACCGGTCTTTCAAGTCCGAAAGAAGGTTTAAGCAGGGCCAGCTGATCTGTTTCAAGGCCGCAATATTTTAACAGTTCCCGGGCAGTTACCAGGCGTTTTTCGCCCAGGTTTCCACCCTCATGATAGGGACAGCTGTCTTTGTCGCGGCAGATTAAAGCAACGCTGTTAGCCCCGGCAGCAACACAGTAAAGTAAAATCGAGATGTCAATACTGCCGATGCAGCTTACTCTGAGAACATTGTCCTGTTCAGGCATTGGTGAACGGGGGCAGGCAAAAACCAGGTCTTTGCCCTGCAGGTCGCTGTTAAAGATAAAGTTTTCATAATCAGTTAAAGGTTCGGTTTTTTTCTGTTTGATGGCTCCCGTGGGACAAACCCCGGGGCATATTCCACATCCAACACAGGTTTCCTGTGATATTTGGGCAGTAGACAGACCGGTTTTATATAGAGTAACCCTGGGGATTGAATAAGGACAAACTTCTTCACACCTGCCGCAGCCACGGCATAATTCTGTTTCAACTGAACAGGTAGACACTTCAAATTCCCGGTTCCATATTCTGTAGACGCCATTTTCCTGGCTTGATTCTATGGCATCTGTCGGACAAATATAAGTGCAGGTCCGGCAACCGGTACAATTTTCAGCTGTAAAATCTGGATTAGGCCCGATTTCTTTATCAAACCCTCGCCCCAGGGTAGATATAGCGCCGGGTCCGCAATCCTGGCAGACCCGGGTGCAAAGGCCGCACATAATACATTTATTATCTGCTTCTGCAGGTGAGGTAAAAGGAGTTACATCAATTCCTTCAAGCCGGGCCAGAGCTTTTACTTCTTCCGAACCGGGACACTGGGCCAGGTACAGTTCAAGCAGGCTTCTTCTTGTTTTCAGGACTTCTTCCGAGCGGGTTGATACAATTAAATCCTCTTCGGCAGGATAAAGGCAGGATGTTACTATCTTAGAACCGCCGTTCCAGTCCTTTTTGGTTATTTCAACCACGCATAACCTGCAGGCACCGCTTGGTGTCAGGGAAGGATGGTTGCAGAGTTGCGGAACCTGTATGCCGTGGTCATTTATAATCGGCAAAAGCATTTTTCTATCTTCAGTTTCAACTTTTCTTCCGTCAATGGTTATATTAATTTTAGTGCTCATAGTTATCCTTTCATTAAAACATAAATGTTACCTGGCGATATTTATTGCATCAAAGTTACAGGTAACCTTACAAATGCCACAGCGGTTGCAGAGTTCCTGGTCTATGGTGTGAATCTCTTTTTTAGTGCCGCTAATCGCGTCCTGCGGGCAATTTCTTGCACAACGGGTACAACCGGTGCAAAGGTCTGTAATTTCATAACTGATCAGGTTGCGGCAAACTCCGGCCGGACATCTTTTCTCATTGATATGAGCCATGTATTCATCTTTGAAATGAGCCAGGGTGCTGCGTACAGGGTTAGGTGCAGATTTTCCGAGACCGCACAGCGAACCCTGTTCAAGTACGTTCAGCAGCTTTTCCATGTTACCGATATCTTCCGGAACACCGTCTCCCCGGCAAATATTTTCTAAAATTTCAAGCATGCTGATTAAACCGATCCGGCAGGCACTGCATTTACCACAGGACTCCTGGGTTAAAAACTCGGTAAAGTACCTGGCAACATCAACCATGCAGGTATCCTCGTCCATCACGATCATGCCGCCTGATCCCATCATCGAACCTTCCCGGGTCAGGGTGTCGAAATCGACCGGCAGGTCCAGTTTGCCTTCAGGGAGGCAACCTCCCGAAGGTCCGCCTGTCTGAACGGCTTTAAATTTTTTGTTATTTAGGATTCCGCCGCACATGTTAAAAATTATCTCACGCAAAGTTGCACCCATCGGAACTTCAACCAGGCCGGTATTTTTAACTTTTCCCACAACGGAAAAAACTTTGGTTCCGGGACTGTCCACAGTACCGGTTGAGCGGAACCACTTCGCACCCTTGTCAATAACTACAGGAACATTGGCAAAGGTTTCAACATTGTTCAGGACAGTGGGACAGTCATAGAGACCACGCTCTGCTGAACGAATATACTTGGCCCGTGGCTCACCAACCCTGCCCTCAATAGATTGCATCAGGGCCGTTGATTCACCACAGACAAAAGCGCCTGCGCCCCTGTTAATCTTGATATCAAAGGAAAATCCTGTTCTGAAGATATCCTGGCCAAGAAAACCGCTCTGACGGGCCTGCAAAATGGCCTGCTGCATTCGGATCAAAGCTCGAGGATACTCTTCCCTGACGTAGATATAGCCCTGGGAAGCGCCAACGGCGTAGGCACAGATGATCATGCCTTCAAGCACGGAATGTGGGTCGCCTTCCATGATGCTGCAATCCATAAAAGCTCCGGGGTCCCCTTCATCACCGTTGCAGATAACATAACGAACATCAGAGTCTATTTTTGCCGCAGTTCTCCATTTCCTGCCGGCAGGGAAACCTCCACCGCCGCGGCCGCGCAGTCCAGATGCTTCAACTTCATCGATTACCTCTCCTGGTTCCATCTGCTGAAAAGTTTTAACCAGGGCGCTGTAGCCTCCCCGGCTGATATAGTCAGCTATGCTGGAAGGTTCAATTAGCCCAACATTGCGGAGGGCGATTTTTTGCTGGGAAGCATAAAAAGGAATTTCGGTGTAATCTTCTATAGATGGAGCTTCATCGTTTTCGCGGTAAAGAAGTCTCTCTACGGCTTTTTTGGCAATTAAAGATTCCTGGATAATTTCAGGGGCGTCGTCTTCGGTCACTTTTGTATAACAGGTATTGTCAGGGTGCATTATTACCAGCGGGCCATGTTCACATAAGCCGTGGCAGCCGACCTTTTTAACCCCGATTGTAACGGGTATTTCAAGCGCTTTAGATTTCAGTTCTCGTGCCAGGGCTTCGGCTACCCTAAGACTGCCCTTGGCCAGGCACCCTGTTCCGGTGCAGACTAAAATTCTTGGTTGGTCAGGCGGTAATTTAGCTGCGAACTCATTCCTGATTTTTTCATAGTCGGCAAAAGATTTTACTTCAATACTTCCAATTTCCTCATCAAGGTAATCATCAGCTGAATGCTTTTGCTCCTGGCCTTCAGTACGCTTCTCTTCGGCACAGCACTGTTTTATTTTTTTTGACAGCTTAGAAGAGGTTATGTTGCCATGGTACTCGCCATCAATAATTGCTACCGGACCCATAGCACAGGCTCCTACACAGTGAACGGAGTTTAAAGTAAACTGGCCGTCCGAGGTCGTCTCTCCTTCGTTTACTTTGAACTCTTCGGAAACTGCGCTGATTAAGAGAGAAGCACCCCTGATGTGACAGGCGGTGCCTTCGCAAATATCGACAGTATGTTTTCCGCGTGGAGTTAAGTGTAGAGACTTGTAAAAGGTGGCGACAGA
>Ga0207421_10006185_pt1 | contig 13130 bp, 15 predicted proteins | sample SodLakKL_010_SED_4_FD_187542 | JGI IMG/M metagenome (GOLD analysis project Ga0207421, IMG submission 187542) | Alkaline sediment microbial communities from Lake Tanatar, Kulunda Steppe, Russia - 8KL_010_SED (SPAdes) (version 2) | ecosystem: Environmental > Aquatic > Non-marine Saline and...
GGCTTTTTCCTTCTGAGAACTTTCCTGAACGGTGAAATGATGGGAATTCTTTTCGGAGTCGTGGCCGGCATCATGGTGTACATCTCTCTGGATGAGCTTTTGCCCATTTCGAGAGCGTACGGAAAGGGCCACGATTCCCTCTACGGCCTTTTGGCCGGCATGCTGATCATGGCCGCAACCCTTGTGGTCCTTGATTGAAAGCTTCGGGAAGCCCCCGCGGCGGTCTGCACTTTCAAGCGCCTCTCGGCATCAAAAAATCCCTACTCACTTTTTTCCATGGCCGGTTCATCCAGGCTTCTCAGAAATTCTCTGAACCAGAGGGGATTGAAGATGATGATGTAGGCGAGAAAGAGTTCCGCCATGGGAAAAATGATGATGAGATGAGACAGGATAATGCCAAAAGCAATCAGCAGCCGATAGAGCATGCTCATTTTGCAGTCTCCTTCAGTTCACGTAATCATTGAATTCAACGGCACGCACGCGGCGCTCCCGCACCCACCGTCCTTCGGAATCACAACCCCTTCCCCCGAATGACACCTCACGGGAGAAGTTCAAGGCCTGTGCGGGTCACGATGAAAGGAGTTCCCGGCATGTCCCTGAGGTGTTCGAACAACAAAAAATCACGAAGCTTGCCGGGAATTTCGGACGCCCCGTGGTGTTCCAGAAAATCATACGTGACCATGGCCGTATAAACGAGGCCTTTCAACCGGGCTGAAAAAACCTGAAAACCAGCGTTCACATCTTCATGGATCCGCACCTCCGCTTCAGGAAAAGCTCCCAGCATCAACTGGCGGACGACCGTGGTTTTTTGTGCGTCAATGTCCTTTGGTTCCATTCCTTGACATCCTGTTTGTCTTGTGATGAACGATGAATTCGAGGGGCCATGCACACGGAAAACGTCAATCCCTCAGCACTTTCCTGTGGCTGTACGGGTGAGTGATGATATCATAAAATCTTATGACACCGAAACCTTCAATGGTCACCGTTTAAACCCCGGGAGGAAGAGATGAGTTTGCGAATAATAGACGCCCATGCCCATTGCGGCATTCAGGACAGGTTTCCGCCTCAGTCATTTGAAACCTACCTTTCCCATGTTAGGGGCAGCGAAATCCGCGGAGCCGTCATGTTTTCACCGGTGATGGAAATTTACGACCGGTACGACATGAACTTCAAGGACACTCCTGACTGGCAGCAGGCAAGAAAAGAATCCAATGAATATCTCCTCACCATCGGCAACGATGATTTCTGGGTTTTTCCCTATTTTTTCATCTGGAACGATTTTGCCGTCGAGGATCTCACGCCGCAGCACAAGGGCATCAAGTGGCACCGGCATCCCGATGAACCACGCTATGAGTACAAAAACCCCCGGTGCCAGGCCGCCATCGAAGAAATCAGGCGCAGAAACATGCCCATTGTTCTGGAAGAGGAGTTTTACAACACGGTGCGATTCATCGAGGATTGGGCACCAGGTGTCAAGGTCATCATCCCTCACCTGGGTGGCCTCAATGGGGGATACAGCAGAATCCGATCGGAAGGGTTGTGGGAAAAACCCAACATATACGCAGACACCAGCCTGGCAGGCACTTCTGAAGTCATGGACTACATCCAGCGCTACGGCCATGAAAGGCTCATGTACGGCTCCGATTTCCCCTTTGGAGATCCCAGGTCCGAATTGCGGAAAATCATGAAACTTCCTCTTGATGAGGAAGTGAAAATGGACCTCGTCAGCAGGAATGTCTTGAACCTTCTGTCCGAAAGCAACACATCGCGGACCGCGCCATAGAGATGCGCTTCAGTCCAGCTCCGTCTCCGCGACCATAAATACAACGTGTCGTCTCACTCAAGGGAGCCTCATTCATGGAAAGCACCGGTTTCATCCACATGAGCCTGACCAATCTCGCCGCCGTGATGGTTTTCATGCTGCTGGTCTGGCTTTTGAGCCTTGCCAGAAGGGACGCAAGCATTGTGGATATTTTCTGGGGGCTCGGATTCATTCTGGTGGCATGGATCAGTTTTTTTCTCGGAGAAGGGCAAGGAACCAGGAACTTTCTTGTGGCGACCCTCACGACTCTGTGGGGGGTTCGCCTCTCCATGCATCTTTTTGCGCGCAATTGGGGACACGCCGAAGACCGGCGGTACCGAAGCATGCGCGCCGCACACGGCGGGCGATTCTGGATAGTGAGTCTCTTCACCGTCTTTTTTCTTCAGGGGGGCATTCTCTGGACAGTCTCGCTGGTCATTCAGGCAATCCAGCATGGCGGGGGCCCCTCTCAAGTCACCTGGCTCGACGCACTGGGGCTTTTTGTCTGGACCACGGGCTTTCTCTTTGAAACCGCCGCAGACCGGCAGCTTGCCCGCTTTAAATCCCAACCCCACAACCAGGACAAAGTCATGAGCCATGGGTTGTGGGCCTACTCGAGGCACCCCAACTATTTTGGCGAAACACTCATCTGGTGGGGTCTCTACCTCATGGCCCTCAGCCAATGGAACAACGCCTGGGTTGTGGTGAGCCCTCTACTCATGACCATCCTTCTTCTCAGGGTTTCCGGAGTGACACTCCTTGAAAACACCATGGAAGAAAGGCGCCCTCAGTACGCCCGATACAAGAGACGGACCAACGCTTTTGTTCCCTGGTTTCCCAAAAAGGACACACCATGAGACTCCCTTTTCAGTGGGCCGACACGGGCCTTTTGCCCGACCAGCTGATCCGCTGGGGAATTCGCCTGCTCAATGCAAAACGTTTGAGAGATGAGACTCCGGACACTCTGGAGGCGGCGGCCGCAGGGAAGATGGCTTTTGTGCGCACGCTTCAGAAAAGCCCCATCGCTCCCGAAGCGGAAAAGGCCAATCGGCAGCACTATGAGCTGCCTCCCCGGTTTTTTCAAAAAATTCTTGGGAAAAGGCTGAAGTACAGCGGCTGCTCATGGCCACCGGGAGTGAAGGATCTGGAAGGCGCCGAAGAAGCCATGCTCTCCCTCACCTGCCAAAGAGCTCAGCTGCACAACGGCATGCGCGTTCTGGATCTGGGTTGCGGATGGGGATCCCTTTCTTTCTGGATCGCCGAAAAGTACCCCGGGTCGCACATTGTGGCCGTCTCCAACTCACGCCTTCAGGGAGATTTCATACGGTCCAGGGCACAGGAACTGGGCTTGAAGAACGTGGAGGTGCTCACGGCCGACATGAATCATTTTCAGGCTGATGGCCAGTTTGACCGGGTGGTGTCCATCGAGATGTTCGAACACATGCGCAACTGGGAAGAACTCTTGCGCCGGGTTAGCAGCTGGCTTGGAGATGAGGGGAAGTTTTTCATGCACATATTCGTGCATCACACCACTCCCTACCTCTTCGAGGCCAAGGGCGAGCACGACTGGATGGCCCGTCACTTTTTCAGTGGGGGCATGATGCCCTCCCATGATCTGATTCTTTACTTTCAAACCCACCTCAATCTGGAAGACCAGTGGCTTGTGAACGGATCGCACTATGAGAAAACGGCCGAAGCATGGCTTCGACGCCTGGACACCCACAAAGAGGAAATCCTGGAGCTTTTCAGGACCGTTTATGGCGAAAACGAACGGGCCAGGTGGTTTCAGAGGTGGAGAATCTTCTTCATGGCCTGTTCAGAACTCTTCGGGGCACGCCGTGGAGAAGAATGGCTGGTGGCTCATTTTCTCATGAAAAAAAAGCCTTGAGCAACCACCCCCAAAAACGAGTTTTTTGTGCTCGCTCCTTTTGAAAAGGATCACGTTCAGCCTCACTGAAGCGAGGCACGGGAAAGCTCAGTTCCGGCATATTGCAGGTGCCGGACGAACGGATACCGGCCCCGCCTGGCTCACATCCTTTTCCAGTTGGGAAGAGCCTCGTTGCAGGGCCTTGTGAACACAATCTGATGGTCGCCAAGAGTGCGCGTGGAAAATGCCGCCTCGCAGTAGGAGAAATAATACAGCCACTTTCTCCGAAACTCTTCGTCAAAGCCCAGTTGAGCGACTTTCTCTTCGTTTTGAAGAAAACGTTGCCGCCATTGAGCCAGGGTGCGGGCATAGTGGATGCCGATGTTTTCCAGTTCTTCCATGACCAGAGACGAATGCTTCGCCGCGGCCTGTGACAGTGCCAGAATGGAGGGAAGCATTCCCCCCGGAAAAATGTGTTTTTGTGTCCAGTCACAGGTCCTGCGATAAGCTTCGTAGCGCTGGTCGGGGATGGTGATCACCTGAAAGACCACAAGGCCATTTCTTTTCAGAAGCTTATCGCAACATCGGAAGAATGTGCCCAGGTATTCATGTCCCACCGCTTCAAGCATCTCGATGGAGACAATTTTGTCATACTGCCCCGTCACGTGCCGGTAGTCTTCGGAGAGAACAGTGATCCGGTCCTCCAGGCCCTCCTCCTTCACACGCCGGGAAGCCATGCGATACTGGTTTTCGGACACGGTGATTCCCGTAACGCGGCACCCCGTTTTCTTGACCGCCTCGATGGCAAAACCACCCCATCCACAGCCGATTTCCAGGACATGATCCTCCTTGCCGATTCGGGCTTTCTCCATGATCGCCCACATTTTGTTCTTTTGGGCCTGTTCCAGCGTTTCCCCGCCGTCTCGGTAGAGAGCCGAAGAGTAGGTCATGCTCGAGTCGAGAAAGAGTGTGAAAAAATCGTTGCTCAGATCGTAATGGCGCCCGATGTTTTTTCGGCTTCTGAAGACACTGTTCCGGCGGCACCGGTGCTGCAAGGTCTGCAAGGCCCGTGACAGGGAGGAGAAAAGGATGTTTCCGTCCTGCAGTTGTTCACGATTCTCTATGAGCAGTTCCAGGACAGCCGTGGGGTCATCGCTGTCCCAGTCGCCCAGCATGTAAGCATCCCCCAGGCCGATGTCCCCGTGAAGCGCCACTCGCGAGAAGAATCGGTGATCGTTCACTTGCAAGTGTGCCGTACGGCCCCTGGAAAGTGCTTTTCTGCACGTGCCCAGAGTCAGATTTTCCCCATCCGGCAGCACCATGTGGAGCTGTCCTCGGTCCATGCGTCCAAGGATGTCCTTGACGGCCTTCATGCACTTCCGCTGGAATGAAGTGGGTGGTATGCGTCGAATGGTCATGAAACTCCTCGGTCTGGGCTTGGTGTGGACATGAAGGTTTTTTTTGAAATGAAGCCGGGCCGCTTCCCATAAAATGCGGGGCATGGTGAGGCGGGGGACAAGGGGATGCCGGAGCAGGGTGCGCGCGTGAATCCGGGAATTCAAGGGCAAAGCTTGTCCCCAGAGCTGTGCCCTTAAAATGAGATCCCCGTCGCGGCGCAATTCAATGCGCACATCCAGTTCCTTGTCCACGCGCGGAGTGAACAGGAACTCATAATCCCCGGCCACATTGTTGAAGGGAGACACATGAAAATCTTTGGGTGCCCGGTAATGCAGCTTTTCCCCGTTGGAAACCCTTTCCGATTCGCACAGCACATAAAGGTGCCGCTCTCCAAAAGTATTGTTGACCTCGGCAACCACGCACGCCACCTCACCGTCCTCTCTGAAGCAGTAGTAAAAACTCACTGGGTTGAATACTTTGCCCCAATAACGCGCCGAAGTGATGAGAAGAATTCGCGAGACGGAGGCCCCGCAGCCTTTTCGCTGGAGAAACGGGAACAGTTTGGCCCGAATGGACCCCGGGCCTTCATGGAGGTAGTCCCCATCGTGGATGGAGGCCGGACGGAAGCGATTGTGCCCGAAGAGGGGCAACCGTTCATGGAGCGCCTCCAGTTCATCCAAAAATATGCCGTAGACGTAAATCTTGTAGTGAAAGGCATGGGGTTGAGGCTTCAAGCGCTCATGTTTCACAAAACCATTGAAGATCATGGAGTTCATAGTTCCAACCCGAACAGGAGGCCCACCTGCACGGCAGACCTCACCGCATCCTCATGAAAGCCGTGGCCAAAGTAGCTGCCGCAAAAATACGTGTTCCTGTCTCCATTGAGAAGATCCAGTTTCTCCTGGGTTGCGATGGAGTCAAAGGTGTACATGGGGTGAGTGTAGAGAAGCCTTGCAAGGATGTGCTCGGGATGCACTTCTCTTTCCAGGTTGAGGCTGACGCAGTAATGACGCAATGTGTTCAGTTTTTGAAGGCGATTCATGTAGTAAGAAACGCAAATTCCCGACGGGCTGGGCTTTTCCTTTGAACGGAAGCAATTCCACGCCGCCCAGGCCCTGGGAAAGGGCGGCAAGACGGAGGCGTCGGTGTGCAGCAAAACGCGGTTTGGCGTGTAGCTCCAGGGGGACAACAGGGCCTGTTCCTGGGGGGAAGGGTCTTCAAGGAGTTGCAGGGCTTCATCTGCGTGAGCGGCAATGACCACCTTGTCGTAAAACTCTTCAGCACCGTTGGAAAACAGCAATCGGACTCCACCGGGCATTCTCCCTATCCGGACCACGGGCGCGTCAAGACGCAGGCGTCCCCTGAAGCTTCGGCGAAATGCTTTCACGTAGGTGTGGCTGCCTCCCTCTATGAAGAACCACCGGGGGCGCTGGGTGAAGGAAAGCAGCCCATGATTGTCATAGAAGCGCGCAAAAGTTTCCATGGGGTATTTGAAGATGTCCTGGTGAGGGGTGGACCAGATGGCGGAAGCCATGGGGACAATGTAGCGATCCACCACTTCTCCGGGCACCCTTTCACGGGCGACATACTCTCCCAGGGTCAGGCCATGAAGGTTGCCCAACTTGAGATTCTTGAGCGTTTTCAGGCCGAAACTCAGAACACGCATGAGAAAGCGCCAGTGGGACAGGGAATAGATGTGGGAGCGCTGGGCAAAAAGACCGTTCAGGTCCGTGCCCGCATAGCAAAAGCCGGTTTCCCCGCAGTGATAGCTCAGAGCCATGTCCGTGGCGACCCTCTTCACCCCCAGCTGATCCAGAAAGCGGTTGAAATGGGGATAGGTGCGATCATTGAGGACGATGAACCCCGTGTCCACGGGCACCTTGCCATTTGCGCCCTCATCCACCTCAATGGTGTGGGTGTGGCCCCCCAGGTAATCGTTTTTGTCCATGAGCGTCACCTCATGGCGACGCTGCAAAAGGTGAGCGGAGACAATTCCCGCCACGCCGCCGCCCACAACGGCGATTTTCAAACCTGAACCATTCTCCATAGAAACATTCCCCATGTATTAACAAACGGCGAATCATGTTAACTTGGCCCATGAGCATGTGCTCCCTGTGTTCCCCATGATTTTTCATTGAGTGGTCCATGTTCGCAGGGAGCTGAATTGCGTTCGTCACATCATGAATATACAGGATTTTGCCTGAAATTGCAGCTGTGAGATCAAACCGGAAAGACCCGGAGACGTGGCCCTTGCAACACACGATGACATGGAAAGGACACCCCATGGCCAAGGACGGAGTTTCATGGTGCATTCGGACGGCCTATGCCCTTCCGGCTTTTGCTCTGGCCATTGTGGGGATTCCCGTCTACGTGTACCTGCCAAAGTTTTACACGGATGTGATGGGTGTGCCTGTCATTCCGGTGGCAGCCATGATCCTTGGAGTCCGCATTTTTGATGCCATAGAACTTCAAAAAGAGGGCCTGAGGGTCCATGATCCCCTGAAAGGATCATGAATCATGTCAGTGCGGGTGATGTCTTGCAGGGGCTTTGTTCCACAACACCTGAAAACCTTCCGCAGCCTCAGGGTTCATTATGGTTCCAGCTCGATCTTCAAGGAGAGTGATTGACAAAAGGTCTCAGGAGGAATAGCCATTAGAGTGTCAACCTTCGCACAAAGTGCAGACGACACAAACTTCATCGTGAATCTCATGCCATCATCATTAGGGATTGTGCCCCAAGAGGCTCACCCCCGGGAGAACTCTCATGAAAGCCACAAAATTTCAGTCGGCTCTGATCACCGCAAAATCGGTCCTCGTGACCTTCTGGATTTCCGTCATCAATATATACCGGGTGCGCCGAGGGCTCTATCGCAGAGAGAAATGTGACGAACTTCTCCGTTGGTGGTCCCGCAAGCTCCTGAAGTTTTCGAACCTCTCCTGGGAAGTCCACGATCCCCACGGTTTCCAGCTGACAGAGAACCGTGCCCACATCATCATGATCAATCACAGCAGCATGTATGACATCCCCCTCACCTTCGTGTCCATGCCCGGAAGCATACGCATGCTCGCCAAAAAAGAGCTTTTCCAGGTTCCTCTCTGGGGAACCGCCATGAGGGTGGGAGAATTCGTCTCCATTGACCGGCACAACCGAAGGCAGGCGTTCAAAGACCTTGAAGAGGCTCGAAGAAAAATGGAAAGCGGCATCATTCTCTGGGTGGCACCCGAGGGAACCCGATCCCGCTCAGGCAAATTGCAGCCCTTTAAAAAAGGCGGCTTTGTGCTGGCCCTGCAGACCAGGGCCATCATCATTCCCGTGGGCATTCGGGGTGCTTTTGAGGTCCTGCCTCCGGGCACCCTCAACTTAAATACGGGCCGCCGTCTGGAGTTTCACATCGGTCGGCCCATAGACGCTTCCCGGTTCAACCGCAAAGAAATGGACGAACTGATGGGACAGGTTCGTGGGCAGATCAGGGAACTGGCGGCCGTTCCCGATGAGATCCCATGGGAGGGGAGGTAACTTCACTGTCTGAAGACCATGCCGTCATCCTCTGGCATGGGGATGCAGTCCAAGCTCCATGAGCATACGGGAGCTTTTTCGCCAGTTTTTCTGAACCCGCACGAAAAGCCCCAGAAACACATGACAACCCAGAAAGGTTTCTATTTCCATGCGAGCCTGCCTGCCTATTTCCTTGAGCAACCGGCCCTCTTTTCCAATGATGATTCCCTTTTGCGAATCGCGTTCCACATGAATGGCCGCTTCAATATCGATGCGTTTTTTTTCGGGCAACTCCTCGAATCTTTCCACCGTGACGGCCACGGAATAAGGCACTTCCTGCTGAGTGAGACGAAAGACCTTTTCCCTGATGAGTTCCGACACGAAAAATCGCTCCGGCTGATCCGTCAGGTATTCATCGGGAAAATATTGAGGGCCGGCGGGTATGACCTTTCGAATCTCCTGGAGAAGGGTTTCGACGCCTTCCCCTCTCAGAGCGGAAACGGGCACGACGGCAAGAGGCTTTGAACGCTTTTCAAACCTGTCCATGATGGGCAGAAGCTCTTCTTTCTTTCGCACCAGATCGATTTTGTTCACCGCGAGTATGACCGGTGTTTTCAGGCTGGCCAGATTTTCCAGGATGAATTCATCGATGGGTCCATGAGCTTGGGTGGCATCCACAAGAAAACAGATCACATCCACTTCGCTGAGCGTGGAAAGGGCTGTTTCCACCAGGAGCTTGTTGAATTTATCCTTCGCCCGATGCACTCCCGGCGTGTCAAAAAAAACAATCTGAAGACCGGGTTCTGTCAAAATGCCCAGTATGCGGTTTCGCGTCGTCTGGGGCTTGGGTGCGGTTATGGAAATCTTTTGTTGCAAAAACTGGTTCAGCAGGGTGGACTTGCCCACGTTGGGAGCCCCGATGAGCGCCACATAGCCTGAACGGAAGCCTTGGGCCTCCTCTGTATTTTTCTGAGTCATCAATGATCAAACCTCCTCCCCTCTGGCAATGAACAAAGCTCAAGCAACCAGGTCTTCCAGCCTCTTTCACCTTCAGGGGGGACTCCAGTCCAGTTCAAAATTGGGTTCATCCCAGGAATCAGCCCCTGCGACGTTGAGCTGACCCAGAGACCATGTGCCAACCCAGTGTTGAATGTTCATTCCCTTGGGACCAATGACCTCGCTCACCGCGCGCTTCGGCACACGCAGAGTCAGACATGCCTTTTCCCCGCGAGATGGGGCATGACTTTCGAGGGCTTCATCAATCCTCCGACGCCACCATGCCACACGCACGAGATAGCCAAAGGATGGGTGGTAAGGCCCGGCAAGGATCGTGCCGGGTTTTTCCAGTTGAGTGTCGGCCTGAAGTCCCATACGAACAGGGGGGGTGCCCCACTTCACCAAGTGGTCATATGCGGGCACGCACCAGTGTATGGCTTCTTCAAGGGTGAGCGGCCTGAAGGAGCCCTTCTTATACCACCGCGCCAGCGTGGTCCCCTCAAGAACAAGAACGGGGTAAAACCGGATCAGTCCGGCATGGAGGGACGCGGCTCTTTTGACCGACTCTAGAAATCGTTCCGGGTCATCTCCCGGCAACCCGAGCATCAATTGAATGCCCAAAGTCCACCCACGGCGACGAACAAGATCCACCGCTTCATACACTGCCAGGGAATCGTGCCCCCTTCGGCTTTTGGCGAGAACTTCATCGTCGAAACTTTGAACTCCCAACTCCACGGCTTTCACGGGATAATTTTCCAGAAGCTCGCAAATGGAGGAAGTGACGAAATCGGGTCGTGTGGAGAAACGAACACCGGAAAGCACCCCCTCCCTCACAAGGGGTTTGACCAGCTCGAGGATTTGGCGAAGCAAAGGTTTGGGAAGGGCAGTGAAGGTCCCCCCGTAAAAAGCGACCTCCATGGGGTCTTTTTGGCCCTTGTGCATTCCCCTTAGAGTGGAGAGTTCCCTTTGGCAATGGTCCAATATGTCCTTTGACTCCGGCCGGGGAAGAAAATGGGAGGCAATTTTTTGCTGGTCACAATAGACGCAGTGAAAAGGACAACCCGCATGGGACAGAAAAATGGGATAAATCCTTTTCCGGGATTTCATTCCTCCTCCCACAGACTCTCAACACCTATGATTTCAAGGGCTTTTTGAGCCGCCTCCTGCTGGGCGTCTTTTTTGCTTCTTCCCGAACCTTTCGCCAGAAGACGGCCGTTGAGTGTCACCCGCATGAAGAATATTTTGTGGTGATCCGGCCCCTTCTCACCTTCCAGCTGATAAACGGGGGTGAGTCTGAACCGTGCCTGAGTGAACTCCTGCAGTTGGGTCTTGAAGTCCCTGTCCAAAGATTTGAGGACCTGCTCCATCTGCCCCGGGTGCAAATAAGCGTGAAAGAACCTTCTCACGACTCTCAACGCCGCATCCAAACCTCCATCCAGGTAGACGGCAGCCAGAAGGGCCTCCAGCGTGTCCGCGAGAAGGGAGGGCTTCCTTCGGCCCCCTGTGAGCTCTTCACCCTTTCCGAGGAGCAGGCATTTTCCCAGATTGAGTTCCTGGGCGATTCGAGCCAGTTCTCTTTCATTGACAATGGCTGACCGAAACCGGGAAAGCTCACCCTCTTTGGAATCGGGAAAAGATTCCACCAACAGGTGACTCACTGTGAGGCTCAGAACCGCATCTCCAAGGAACTCCAGCGTCTCATTATCTTTCTGGCTTATGTCCGGGTTCTCGTGATCAAAGGATCGATGGACAAGAGCCTGCAACAGTAACTTAGGGTTTCTGAAATTGTAACGAAGAGATCTCTGCAGCTCTTCAAGTTCCTTTGCGAGATTCATGACTTTTTGCTACCTTATCGTCTCACGGAAATTGAAATTCCATCAGTCACGGTCATTCAGGGAATTTGTGAACAACGCTTTCCAATCAATGGGCAATTGCATCATAATCCAAGATGTATCAGGACCTTGGACCAATCATATTTTATTCATATTCTACACAAGTCAAGAAGAAACGAGTATCCTTCCCCGTGCACAAAGCTGCAGAAAAACCTTCTGTCATGTGTTTGCAACGCTTGGAAGGTTCCTGAAGCCAAGGAACGTTTGATTTGTGTGAAGGCTGTTTTCAACGGAGAGAGCGAATATGCTGATTTGGCTGGATTCCCCCCTGCCCCGCTGGAATCGTTTTGTCCTCCTTGACCGTGACGGTGTTCTCAACGTGGACCGACCCGATTTCATAAAAGCCCCTGATGAATTTCACTTTTACGAGGACAGTCTGCACACTCTCCGCTGGCTCAGGGAAAGAGAGATTCATCCCATCCTCATTTCCAATCAGTCGGGGCTTGGAAGGAAGATCATCACCGAGGAGAATTTCTGGAAAACCCATGAATACATGATGAGCACCATCAAACAAAACGGCGGCGAAATCCTTGCAGCCTTCTATTGCCCCCATCACCCCGGGGAGGGTTGTTTGTGCCGCAAGCCTCTCCCCGGATTGATTCTGGCCGCGGCAGACCTCTACAGCATGGAGTTGAAAAGAACCCCATTCATTGGGGATCGTCCCACTGATCTGGAGGCTGCCCGCCGCGCAGGCTGCAGAGGCTATGTGCTCACCAGGCCCCACGATGCCCTGAACGGATCGGGCATCCATGAAGCCGCCGCCTCCGAAACAGGGGAATTCGGGCATTCCACGCTTCTGGAAACGGTGAAGACCCTGTATTCAACATCCTGAAAGGACACGCCATGTTTTATCCTCCTTTTCTCATGTTCTTCCTTGTTCTTTTTGTATTTCTCCTCTTTTTCGCTTTTGCCCTCATTCAGTTCGGAGTCTTCACCTGGGCCTTTGCCCGCCTGGGCATTCCTCCCGAATACATTTTCTCCCTTCTGTTCCTGTGCATCGTGGGAAGCATGATCAACATTCCCCTGAAGCGGATCAAAATAGAGCGCCAACCGGAAGAATTGCAACTCATTCATTACTTCGGCATCCGCTTTCGACCGCCCCGCTGGAAACAGAAGGACGAAATGATCCTCGCCGTCAACGTGGGAGGCGCTCTCATTCCAAGCTTTCTGTCCCTGTACCTTCTCAGCATCGCCGAAAACCCCATACGCTCCCTCCTGGCCCTGGCGGTCGTCACCTTGGTGGTGCACCGTATAGCGAGACCCGTGCCAGGAATGGGCATCGCCACCCCCATGTTCATTCCCCCCATCGTGGCAGCCCTTTCTGCTCTCATTTTCAACTACGAATGGGCCGCTCCCACCGCTTACATTGCCGGAACCCTGGGAACACTCATTGGAGCGGACCTGCTTCACCTGGACAAAATCAAACAATTGCGAGCACCTGTGGCCTCCATCGGTGGCGCAGGAACTTTTGACGGAATATTTCTGACGGGCATTCTGGCCGTGCTTCTCGCATGGTGATCTTATTTCCCATGTTTTTCGTCGCAGAATATCAGAGCACAGGAGCAGCCCATGTCGAGCAAAGTGTACTTCAGCGACCTGCGCGTGACCGATTCCCGCAGTCTTCTGGAAAAGATTCGATCTCTCGCTGAAAGAGCAGGATTGAACCAGGTATCAAAAAGC
>Ga0207421_10006187_pt1 | contig 13128 bp, 13 predicted proteins | sample SodLakKL_010_SED_4_FD_187542 | JGI IMG/M metagenome (GOLD analysis project Ga0207421, IMG submission 187542) | Alkaline sediment microbial communities from Lake Tanatar, Kulunda Steppe, Russia - 8KL_010_SED (SPAdes) (version 2) | ecosystem: Environmental > Aquatic > Non-marine Saline and...
CGGGTGAAGCCGCGCGTTCATGTAGTTCGCGAGCCCCGAGTCTTCGAGCTCGCCGTCGAAGAACTCGCGGGCGCGCTCGGAGTAACCCGACGCTTCGGTCACCGAGACGAACGAGGTCGTCCGGTCGGTGTAGCCCGCGAGCGCCGTCCGCTCGAAGCTGCGCTCGAGCGCGCCGAGGTCAGCGCTCGAGGGGCGCAGGTGCAAGACGAGAAAGTCCGCCTTGTGTCCGAGCACGGAGTAGAGTGCCGACGCCCCTTCGTCGCTGTCTTCGACGGCGAGCGTCGCGTCGAGGTGCTCGATCGCCTCCTCGAGAACTCGTTCGCGCTCGTGTGTGGGCGCCTCGCGCCAGGCGTCCCAGTCGATCGTCCGGAAGTCGTGGAGTGCGTACCAGCCCTCATCGGTCGGCGGCGGGTCGCGTGGGTCGGGCATACCACGAGGTTAGGATAGGACAGATGGAAAGGTTTCGTTTTCGCTCACCCGGGACCGTTCACCGCGATCACGTCAGAAACAGCGGCCCGAAGACGAGCACGACGAGCGCAGCCGCCATCGTGAGCGTCACCAGGACGGTCACGCCGGTCACGAGCTCGCGGCCGAACGAGATGGGCAGGCGCGACGCGATCGACTCGGTCGCAGTCCGGAGAATGTGCCCGCCGTCGAGCGGGAACGCGGGGATGCAGTTGAAGATGGCGAGGTTGAAGTTGATCCACCAGGTCCAAAACAGCAGGTTGATCACCACGAGCGCCCACCCGCCCAGCACCGAAAGCGGCCCGTGGACGGTGAAAAAGCCGGTGACATCCGAGGTGAACCCGGCGAAGTTGTAGGTGACGCCGTCCATCACGAGCGTCGCAAACGGCAGGATGAGCAGCTGGAGATGATACAGCAACAGCCCCGAAATCGAAGAGAGGTCTGCGCTGCCACCGCCGAGCGTGCCGAGGAACTGCGCTGCCGGGTAGGGATCGACGCCGAAGTCGTCCAGAAGCATCCCGCTGTAGCCGTCCTCGAGCGAGACGCCGAGGCGGGCCGTGTCAGTGCCGCCGAGCTCGACGTGGTACATCTGCCGCTCGCCGTCGACATATGCCCCGACAGCGATCTCGTCTCCGGGCTCGAACGTCCCGAGCTGTGCCCTGAGCGCCTCGGTGCTGGTGACGCGCTCGTCGTCGACGTGTGTGACGATCAGCTCGCCGCCAGCGGGCGCGCCGGCCTCGGCGAGCGCACCGTCGGGGTCGACGTGGAAGGCGTACGAGCCGATCGGGAGGACCGCGTCACCGCTGTCGGTCTCGACGGAGGCGACCGGTCTCTCGTCGACTTCGGCTTCGAACTGGGAGGTCGTGTTCACGGCCGTGCCGTTGACCGACTCGATGCGAGGCTGGTCGCCGTCGCCGAGAGAGATGCCAGAGACGAGTTCGGGGACCGCGCCGGTGACGAGCAGCCGCCGGTCGACCGTCACATCCGCTGCGTCGTCGAGTGAGACCTCGAGGCGCTCGTTCTCGGTGTTTGCGAGCACCGTCTCGAGCTGCGTGTCGTTGTCGATCGGCTGGCCGTCGATCCCCGTGATGACGTCGCCGCGGTCGATGCCGGCCTCGGCCGCGCCGGAGCCACCGAACGTGTCGCCGACGGGCGCGCCGGGCACCACCGTAATAAAGCTCACCAGCGCGACGAGCGCGACGAGCGCGACGACGGTGACCGCGAAGTTGTTCGTGATGCCGGCGGCGAACATCCGGGTCTGCGCGCCGCGGTCGGCGGCCTGCTGGTCGTCGTAGTCGGGCTCGACGAACGCACCGAGCGGGATGAACGCAAACAGCGCGACCCCCATCGACTCGATCTCGATATCTTCGACCCGACAGAGCAGCCCGTGGCCACCCTCGTGGACGACGAGTCCGACGAGGAGCCCGAAGATGATCTCGCCCGCGGCCGACAGCGGCAAGAACTCGTTGACGCCGGGGATGACGAGCACGTTCTGTGGGCTCTCGATCGCCGCCCCCTCGGGTTGGGAGAGAATCGCCGCGACGGCGAAGACGACGACCGCGCCGCTGAGCACCATCACAACCAGCGCGATGCCGACGCCGAGGTTCCCCCAGGCTCGCCAGAACCGCTCGTGGCGCGAGAGCCGGTCGAGAAACTCCTTGCCACGTTTCGTCCGGATCGTCATGATCGGGCCCGTCACGCGAACGTACTCGGGGAGGTAGCCGCCCGCCCGCAACAGCAACGCGAGCACCGTATAGAGGACGACGCCAACGACGACGCCCGTCAACAGATCCACCATTACCTCCCCTCTGGTGATGTTGGGAAAAGAGCGTTTGGATACCGTCCGTGCCGTTGCGCGCAGGAGCACCATCCCCATTCGGCGGTGCTCAGCACACAGCGCTTTTAGCACTCCCGCCCGGACTCAGCGTATGGCAACGATCAGACGGCTCGTACTCGACGTCCTGAAGCCCCACGAACCGAAGATGGTGCCGTTCACCGAGGAGCTGAGCGACAGCGAGGACGTCACCGGCGTCACCGCAAAGCTGGTCGAGATAGAGGAGAACGTCCGGACGATCCGCGTCACGCTCGAGGGCGACGCACTCGACCTGGAGTCGATCGAGGCCCGCATCACCGACCTCGGCGGCTCGGTCCACTCCGTCGACGAGGTCTCCGTCGGGAAGGAGATCGTCGAGGACCCCTGGCTGACGGGCTGATCGGGGATGAACCTGCGTGCGCGTCTGGCCGGGGTTCGCCGCGTCCTCGCCAAGGAGGACGTGCAGTCGCTCTCGCGTCGTTACTTCGTCGCGAACGGCTTCGACGGGACACTCACGAGCATCGGTGTCGTCGTCGGCGCATACCTCGGCGGCGTCGGCGACGGTCTCGCGGTGGTCGGCATCGGCCTCGGCGCGGCGATCGGCCTCGGTACGTCGGGCATCTGGAGCGTCTGGGAGATCGAGCGCGCCGAGACGAGCCGGGAACAGGCCGAGATCGAGTCGGCGATGCTCACCAGCCTCGAAAACACACGCCTCACCCGGGATTTCCGCAACGAGCAGATCGTCCTCGCGCTGGCTGCCGCCTCCGGCCCCGTCATCGGTGTCGTGATCACCCTGCTTCCGTTCCTGTTCGAGGGCGTGTTCCTCTCGATGTTTCAGGCCGTGATCGCCTCGATCGCCCTCAGCGTGTTGCTGCTCGGCAGCGTCGGTGCGTACATGGGTGTGATCTCCAAACAGCGGTGGTACGTCGCCGCTGTCCGGATGGGTCTCGCGGGAATCGTCGTCGCCGGGATCACAGTGTTGCTGCCGGGTTGACATCCTCCCCGCGCTAAAGCGCGAGGATTCCTTCGTGGGGTCGTTCGAAACGGCTTCGCCGTTTCGTGATGACGGAAGACTTTCGGTCTTCCGAACCACGTCGGGCCGTTCCGTCAGCCCCCGAAGGCAACTTCCTCACCCCGCGTGGTGAGTACCGGGTTCGTGCGCTACACGTCGGCCCTCGAAACGAGGGTATGACGTATTCAACGTCCGAGATGGACGTGGTATCCGCGTGTGCCGTACCCGATACCGCCTGAACCGAGGCGTCCGAATACCGGGCAACCACCCACGGTTGGAACGTGGGCGGACACGGGTCGTGCCATCGACCGTACTCCGCCGAGTATGGCGAAGTGCAACCGCGAACGGGGCGTGTTCTGGTGTGCTGTCACCCCCTCGTTTGCGCGGTCGTTACCGACCGTCTCCAGTGACGGGTAGGGGTACTGTGAGGACGGCGAACGAATCCGAACCACGTACTCCCCACCGGGTTTGCCGGTGGTGGGCGTGGAACCGTCCGTATCAGCGGGAAGTGGCCCCGGTTCTTCCGATTGAGAGGTTACGCGAGTTGCCTTACCGCACGATACGACGCCGGGATACTTGATAATGTCGGTTGTTGAGGATTTGTCGGATTCATCCCCGTCCTCGAAAAGCGAAGCTTTTCGGTTGCAGCGAGAGCTCCGCTCTCGCCATGCCCCTGAAGGGCGAGGCTTTCTCCTCGATTTTCCGTAAGTCGTCGCCGGAATCACAACGCTGCTCCCGGGGGAGCCCGCCCTGGCCGAATTGCGTACACCTATCTGCCCGGACACCCTTCTCCGAACGATGACAGCCATCCCCGACGCCTTTCACGATCTGTTCGAGAAGCCGACGTTCGCCCACGTCGTGACGATGTTTCCCGACGGCTACCCGCAGGCGACGCCCGTCTGGATCGACTACGATCCCGAAGACGATCGGATCATTGTCAACACCGAGCGCCACAGACGGAAGACAAAAAACGTCGAGGCGAACCCAAAAGTCGCCGTCAGCATGGTCGACCCCGACGATCCGTACCGGTATCTCTCGGTCTCGGGCGAGGTCGAAGCGATCACCACCGACGGCGCGCGCGAACACGCCGACGAGCTCGCTCAGCGCTACATCGACGACGACTACCCGAGCGAGATCCACTCAGAGCGGGTGCTGCTCAGGATCCGTCCCGGGCGGGTGTTACACAGCTAGCGACACTTCGAGCGCGACCTTGCGGGTCGTTTCGGCTCGCGGGCCCGAGAACTGTCGGCGGATATCGGCCCGGAACAGAACAAGTGCGTCTGCGGCGATCGTCCGCCACCCGTCCGTCCGATCAGCGGGCGAGCGAACAGCGACGGGATTGAGATCAGGACTGCTCGTATTCCGAACCCCGAGTTTCGGTGTACCGGACAACGAAGTACGCGATCACGAGTCCGATGAGGAGGATCCCGAACCCGCCGGCGGCGGTCAGGGCTTCGGCACTCGTGTCGAACTCGTCGATCCGAAAGCTGATAATCTCGCGAGCGATCGCGATGATCGCAGCCCCGATAACGATCTGCACGACCGGCTCGTCCCGGGCGTAGGCGATCAGCGTCCGGTGAACCTCGACGATGATCAGCAACAGCAGCACGGTATCGAGAAGCTCTACCACGGCGAGCGGGTCGGTGAACTCGCCGCTCCTTACGAGCGTCCACAGGCCGAGCAGCAGGTCGAACACGCCGATGAGAAACAACACGAGCGTGAAGTAGGCGGTCGCGAGCACGAGCCACCGCATCGCGACGACCGAGGGCTCGGTAACCTGCGACAGATCGATGTTTCTCGTCACGTCTCTGCGTTTGACGGTACGATGATGAACGTTACCCCAGACAACGTGAACCCGCTCAACGCTCGCGACGCAGCCGCGCGACGACGAACTCCCGGTCGAGCTTGCCGAGGAACGGCCCGAGCTTCGGTCCCTGGTCGTCGTCGAAAAACAGCCGGTAGCCCGCCGCGAAAAAGTCGGCGACGTCGACGTCGTGGCGTCTGGCGGTCTCGTAGATCTCGCCCTGGATCGCGTCGCCGTCGTGGCCCTCGGCGACGAACGCCGCGAGCTCGTCGAGCCCCGCCTCGACGTCCTCGTCGAACGCCACCTCCGGCATCGTCTCGCGTTTGAGCTCGTAGTCGAACTCGTTGCCAGTTCGGCGCGCCCACGCCCGCGCACGGTCGACCCGCCCGAGCGCCTCCTCGACCGCCCACCCGGGAGCGTCCTCGGGGATGTGGCCCTCACGTCGGGCAATCTCCTCGCGGAGCGCCTCGTTGTCGGTCATTCCCAGCACCGCCGCGAACGTGTAGGGGATCCGCACCCGCTCGTTCCGAACCTCGTCGACGACCATCGGGTACGCCCGCTCGGCGAACGCGCGCTCGCTCTCTGGCCCGTCGCCGAAGTAGGCGGTCTCGAACCGATCGAACTCGTCGACGAGACGGTCGAGGCGCTCGACGCTGAAGTCGCGCTGTTTGAGCGGCTCCTTGACGAAAAAGTAGCGCAACACCGCCGGCTCAAGCAGCTCGAGCACCTCGTCGACGGTGACCACGTGTCCACTCGAAGACGAGAGCGCCTCCCCCTCGAGCGTGAACCACTCGTACACCATCGGAACCGGCGGCTCGGTCCCGAGCACGTTCCGGGCGATGTCGACGCCGCTGGGCCACGAGCCCTCTGCGTGATCCTTCCCGAACGGCTCGAAGTCGACGTCGAGTAGCTGCCACTGTCCGGGCCACTCGAAGCGCCACGGCAGCTTTCCCTGCCTGAACGAGGTCGTCCCTTCACAGCCACAGCCCGCGATCGTTCCGTCGCTGGTCTCGATGTCGGTACAGACGTACGACACCTCGCCGGCGTCGAGGTCGACGTCGGTGATCGTCTCCGTCAGCTGACCACAGTCGTCACAGATCGCAAAGAACGGGACGTAGTCGTCGTCGACTTTCTCCTGATAGCGCGAGAGCACCTCGCGCGCCTGCTCGCGGTGTTCGAGGACGTGACCGACAATGTCATCGAACGAGCCGTCCTCGTAGAGCCCGGTCGTCGAGACGAGCTCGACGTCGATCCCCAGCGCCTCGACGTTCCTGCGGAGTAGCTCGGTGAAGTGCTCGCCGTAGGAGTCGCGCTCGCCGAAGGGATCCGGAATGTCGGTGTACGGTCGGCCGAGGTTGCGCCCGAGCGCGGACGCGTCGACCTCACCGAGCCCCACGATCGTCCCGTCGAGATCTGCAAGCTGGCGGGGGAGCGCCCGCAGCCGATCGCGGTCGTCGGAGGTGAACAGCTGTCTCACTTCGTGGCCCCGCTCCCGGAGCGCTTCAGCCACGTAGAACGCTCGCAGTATCTCGTTGATGTGGCCGATGTGGGGGATTCCAGAGGGTGAGACGCCACCCTTGATCACGATCGGTTCGTCGGGCTCGCGTGCTTCGATCGCGTCGGCGACGGCGTCGGCCCAGAACGTCCGCTCGCTGTCGCCCAATACGGCGTAGGGGTCGGCTTCCCAGCGTGCGGTCATGGTTCGCGTCCGGGGACGATTGTCGTCCCCTCGTGTTCGCCCGAGACGGCCGAGACGACACGCTTGGGGTCGGTTCCCTCGACCACGACCGCCTGCAGTCCAGAGCGCTCGAGCAGCTTCGCCGCCAGCAGATCCACCGGTGCGTTGCTCCCGGCGTCGGCGTCGATCCCGGCGATCACCGCCACGAGCTCCGAGGCCGAGAGCGAGTCATACTTCGTCGCGGCGTCGTCTTCGTTCGGGTCGGCGTCGAAGACACCCGGAACGCTCGTGGCGTAGACGAGCAGATCCGCGTCGACGTACTCGGCGAGCGCAGTCGCCACCGCGTCCGTCGTGTGGCCGGCGACCGTCCCCCCCATCACTGGGACATCGCCACGACGGAACGCCTCGAGCGCGGCGTCGTGATCGGTGAGCGGCGTCGGCGTCGCCGGCTCGCCGAGCGCGGCGATCAGCAGCCTGGCGTTCAGGCGTGTAACGGCGATCCCGAGGTTGTCGAGCTCGATCTCGTTTGCCCCGAGCGCGCGTGCCGCCTCGATGTACTCGCGGGCTGTCGGTCCGCCACCCACGACGATACCGAGCTCACAGCCCTCCTCCAGCAGCTGTTCGACCGCAGCCGCGTACTCGGCGACCCGTCGGGAGCCCACCGCCGGGGCGAACACGCTCCCGCCAACAGAGACGACGACTTTCATTGTCTCGGCGTTACCCCGATTCGCCCTTAAGCGTTGTCAACCTCGGAACGACACCCGCCGGCTCGAGGTGGCCGGCGCCCGTGAAAAACCAGCAACAACTACCGCAAAAGAGCTGCGAGTTGGCGTTGTTTTCTACAGTTCTTGAGAGAATTTAACTACCGTATCTGAGTTGCTCTCGTCGCCTCAAAAGCAGTTTTAAAACGTCTAAAACGATCTCGTGGCGCCGTGAACCCTTTACGTATTCGGCAGAATCGCTGAAAGGAACGGAAGTATCCCGAACGTTCACCCTTTTATATAGGAGTTCAGGCGTTAGGAGAGAGCGAGGCAAACATGAGTGCCACAACGCCCTCCCAAGAAGACACCCGCTCGAAAGAAGACCGCCTTCGTGCCTACCTCAGACAGAAGGCGTCGGACGGAGAGGTGTACTTCAAGAGCAAGTTCATCGCCGACGAGGTCGACCTCTCGCCGAAGGAGATCGGCGCGCTGATGGTCAAACTCCGCGAGTCGGCGACCGATCTCGAGATCGAAAAGTGGTCGTACACGAGCGCGACGACCTGGCGCGTCCAGCCCTCCTGATCGCCGACCGATCGCGTAGCCGGGGGTTTATTTCACCCCATCGCTAAGGACCCGTGATGGCCGGTCGCGAGGAGGTCGGGCCGCCCCCGAACCCCGCAGAGATCGACGACATCTTCGACGTCTACGAGGTCAGACGAGACGGTGAGCGCGTCCTCTACGTCGGCGATCCAGTCGCTGGAGTGGACCACGAGCGTCGCCTCTGGCGGCTCTTTCGCGCGCGTGGCTACGAAGTTCGCCTCCAGCGAGGCTACCGCACCAGCCCGGAGCTGTACCTCTCGCGGGGCGAGACCGTCCTGGTCGCAGAGCCGGCCGACCGTGGGCGCGAGGGAATCCCGCGGACGAACCTCGTCCTGTTCTTGCTCACCGTGGTGTCGACGCTGTTCGCCGGCGCGGTCTTCTGGTACCAGATCCCGCTCACCGACCAGCCCTGGCGCGTCGTCGAGGCGTGGCCGTTCGTCGTCGCCATCATGGGCGTCCTCGGCATCCACGAGCTGGGCCACTACGTGACGAGCCGGTACCACGGCGTCGACGCCTCGCTTCCGTACTTCATCCCGGTGCCGACTGTCATCGGCTCGCTCGGCGCCGTGATCAAGATCAGAGGGCGCATCCCCGACAGGAAGGCGCTGTTCGACATCGGCGTCTCGGGGCCGCTCGCGGGTCTCGTGGCGACCGTCGTCGTCACGGCGATCGGTCTCCAGCTCGACCCTCTCGCGGTTCAGGAGCCGACGGACGTCGCCAGCGACGAGCCAGTCGTGCTGTTCAACCACCCGCCGCTGCTCGAGATCGTCGCCGTCCTGACCGGGACGACCGGTCAGCTCGAAGACAACGTCGTCCACCCGGTCGTCTTCGGCGGCTGGGTCGGCATGCTCGTCACGCTGCTCAACATGCTCCCAGTCGGCCAGCTCGACGGCGGCCACATCGTCCGGTCGATGCTCGGCGATCGCCAGCGCGCGATCGCCGCGGCCGTCCCAGGTGCGATGTTCGCGCTCGCGCTGTACGTCTTCTTCGTCGCCGGCTGGCAGTCGACGACGATCTGGCTCATCTGGGGGCTGTTCGCCCTCGGGCTTGCCTACGCCGGCCCCGTCACGCCGGTCGAAGAGGAGCCGCTCGACTACGGCCGGATCCTCCTCGGCGTCGTGACGTTCGTTCTCGCGGCGCTGTGTTTCACGCCCGTCCCCATCGAGATCGTCGAAGCAGGCGACCTCTAGGGGCGGGAGTCACTCCAGCGAGAGCTCGCTCCCGGCGTCGCCGGCCGTCTCGAGAACGAGCTGTGCCGCCACAGCGTCGAGCACCGCGCTGCCGACGCTCTCGACGACGAGCGTCGACGTCGGCGACTCGCGTTCGTAGCCCGACTCGAGCGCAGCCCCGAGCGGGCGAAGCGCCGACAGTGAGAGCGAGCTCTCGCGAAGGTCACCGATCTCTGCGACCTCCTCGGGGACGTCTGCGAACACCGCCTCAGCCTCCTCCAGGACGGCTGCTTCGAGCTCTTGCATCTCGGCGGTGAACGCACCGATCGCGACGACCAGCGCGCCGGGCGAGAGCGCCGCCGCCGGAAACACCGGCTCGGTGCTCGTCGTCGCTGTCACCACCACGTCGGCGTCGGCGACCGCCTCGCGGGCCGAGCTGACGGGCGTCGCCGGTACACCCTCGTCTCGCAGCTCCGCTGCGCACGTCTCGCGCGAGCTGCTGGGGGAGTAGATACGGACGCTCTCGAGCGGCGCGACCGCGGCGATCGCGCGAGTCTGCCAGCGTGCCTGCGCGCCCGCCCCGAGCACTCCGAGCGTGCTCGCGCTGGGGGCCAGCGCGCGGACAGCGACGCCGCCGATACAGCCCGTCCGGGCGTTCGTGATCGTCGTCCCAGACATAAACGCCCGCGGGATGCCCGTCCGCGCGTCGGTCAGCACGATCTGTGCGTGGATCGTCGGGAGCCCCCTGTCTGCGTTGCCCTCGTTGACGCTCACGAGCTTCGTCGCGAACGCCGGGTCGCCGTGGACGTAGGCGGGCATGACGAGGCCGGTGCCGGTGGCCGAGTCACCGTCGAGGCCCTCCCCGACCGGAAAGTGTGGTCGCTCGGGCCGCTCGACGGCGCCGTGGGTCTGTTTGACGAGCGCTTCCTCGACCGCGTCGAGCAGCGCGTCGAGCGCGAGCGCGTCGCGCACGTCTGACTCCGAGAGAACCCTGACCATGCCCGCCCTCTCTCCGGGAGAGCAGTTAGCTTTTCGGCCACGAGGCGCGTACCAGCAGCCTGTGTTCGAACCGTGGCCTACACCCGGACGAGTCAGCGCGGCCGCCCGCCACCTCGCCGCACGCGCGTACTACCGGCTGGTTGCCCTCAACTACCGCACCCGGCTCGTCGCTCGGCGCAACCGGACGCCAGCAGGCACGTTCCGGTGTTACGAGCTGTTCACCCGCCACGGCGACGATCCGATGCTGGCGGCGATGGCGCGCGAGTGCACCCGGACGGGCGTCATCTACGACGTCGGTGCGAACGTCGGGATCTACGCGCTCGCGCTCGCGGTGGGTCACCCCCAGCGTCGGATCGTCGCCTTCGAGCCCTCGCCACGGACCGTCGCCCAGCTTGAGACGAACCTCTCACAGAACGCGATCGGCGATCGGATCGACGTCCGTCCGATCGGGCTGGGTGAGGAGACTGGGAGGCGGGAACTCTACCGGTCGACGCTTCCCGAGCTGTCGGCGTTCGAACGCGAGGGTGCGACCCGCTGGGGCGCCAGCGTTGTCGACACGGTCGAGGTGTCCGTCTCGACGCTCGACGACGTCGTCGCACACAGCCAGAAACCGGACGTGGTCAAACTCGACGTCGAGGGTGGCGGCCCCGCGGTGCTCGCCGGTGCGGGCGACGTACTCGAGACCGTCAGACCGACGTTCTACGTCGAGCTCCACGAGGAAGGGCTGTCGGGCGACGGCGTGGCAGAGATGCGCTCGCTGTTCGAAGCCGCGGACTACCTGATCGACGTTCGCGACGGCTACTGGCGGTGTACTCCCACAGAGAGGGACAGTTCGGCAGACAACGGCGGTGGAACAAGCCCCCTCCACGATCTCGAATTCCCAATCTCGCCACGAGACAGTCACGAGCACTCCAGCTCCACACGAGACGATCACGAGCTCTCGGGCCGTGGCGAGCACGCTCGCGCGCGACGGCCGAACGGGCGCACGCGGTGACGGAGTTCTACGCGGTTCGGCGGGTGTAGACGCCGTGGGCCTCGAGGAAGACCACCACCACGAGGAGCGCGAACGCCGCCCACCAGATGGGGCTACCGAAGTCGAACAGACCGAGCACGGTCCCCACAGCGCTCACCGCCAGCACCAGCGCTGCAACCGCGTACACCAGCGCGTACCCGTCGCGGGTAAGCAGCGTGTACCCGTCCATGACGTCCGTCCACTCGTGCCGTGGTAACCTAAACACTTGGGGAGTATCGCACGACATCGGAACGTTCTCGCGTTTCGGATTCGGGACAGTTCGCGAGCAGCAGGAACCGAAGCCGTCGAGTAGCGGAGAATACGGTCGTCGAGAAGCGGCGCTGCGGTCGTTAACGCCCCAGAGATGCAGTCTCCGTGGCGACGGCAGCCCTAGTCGTCGGCCTCTGCTTCGGCCTGGGAACCGGCGACGCGCTCGGGGACGGTCTCGAGGTACTCGTCGGCGTCCATGGCGGCCTTACAGCCCATCCCGCCGGCCGTGATCGCCTGCTGGTAGTGGAAGTCGACGACATCGCCGGCGGCGAAGACGCCCTCGACGCCGGTTTCGGTCTGGCCGCCGCCGGACCCACCTATGGTCTCGACGTAGCCGGTCTGGTCGAGCGCCACGTCAGTCCCCTCGAAATACGCCGTGTTGGGGGTGTGTCCGATCGCAACGAACACCGCACCCACGTCGAGGTCGAACGTCTCGGTCTCCGGGTCGTCGAGCTTCTCTGTCGGGTGGCCAGAGTCGTTGCGGGCGAGGGTGACGTGGTCGACACCGTCCGCTGGTGTGCCGTGTATCTCGAGCAGTTCCGTGTTTCGCATGAGCTCGATCTCGCCGGCGTCGGCTCGCTCCTCGACGCGGTCGACCCAGTACGCCTCGGCACGGAACTCCTCGCGGCGGTGGGCGACGTAGACGGTGTCGGCGAACTTCGTGAGGAACGAAGCCTCCTCCATCGCGGCGTCACCGCCGCCAACGACGAGCATATCCTCACCACGGAAGAACGCGCCGTCGCAGGTCGCACACGTCGAGACGCCGTAGCCCATCAGCTCGTCCTCGCCGGGGACGCCGAGCGTCCGGGCGCTCGCCCCCGAAGCGGCGATGAACGCGTCGGTCGTGTAAACGTCGCCGTTGCGGCACTCGACGCGGAGCCGGCCGTCGTCAAGCTTCGTGACCGCTTCGACGATGCCATGTGCCAGCTCGGCCCCGAACCGTTCGGCCTGCGCTTTCATCTGCTGGATCAGCTCCGGGCCGCTGATACCCTCGGGGAAGCCCGGGTAGTTGGCAACGTCGGTCGTGAGCGTGAGCTGGCCGCCGGGCTCGTCGCCCTCGAGGACGAGCGGGTCGTTGTTCGCCCGCCCCGCGTAGATCGCCGCGGTCAGCCCTGCGATGCCGGTCCCTGCGATGACGAGCCGCCGGTGGCCGTGGGTCTCTGATGTCATTGTATGGGCTACGGCTACGTGGTGTTTGTAGGTTGCGCTCTCGTGCCCGCCACCGACACTGACGCCGTGCTCAAAAGCCCTCCGCCGGGAACGCCTCGAGCAGCGTGCCGTGGAGCGGTCCGTTCGAGGCCAGCAGCGGCGAACGCGCCTCCGTCTCCGCGAGGTCGAGCTCGTAGCGCGCGCCCGCGGCGGTCGTCGCGACGCCGCCGGCCTCGCGGAGGATACACAGTCCGGCGGCGACGTCCCAGGGGAGCGTGTCGTACTCCCAGTGGGCGTCGGCGCTGCCCGCCGCGACGTAACAGAGCTGGAGCGAGGCACACCCGAGCCGGCGGACGCCTCGCGCGCGGCGGTAAAACCGCCTGAGGAACTCGCCAGTCGGGTCGTACCCGGACAGGAGCATGCTCTCGTCGAGACGGTCCCGGTCGGTCGGCTCGA